>Ga0222695_1000005_pt1 | contig 193647 bp, 182 predicted proteins | sample AntAcemetage1398_FD_179834 | JGI IMG/M metagenome (GOLD analysis project Ga0222695, IMG submission 179834) | Saline water microbial communities from Ace Lake, Antarctica - #1398 | ecosystem: Environmental > Aquatic > Non-marine Saline and Alkaline > Saline | place: Antarctica: Ace Lake...
ACATTCCATTCTTAATCAGACATTTTTCAACCCAGCTTGTTACGTAGTCAAAGAAGCTCACGTGTTTTTTTCGGACCTCTCTGACCCAGAATTGATGGGGGACACTGTGCATAGTGAATATATCCGCATGGAAAATTCTGTCATGGGTATGGATAAGGTCGAAATTCATTTTTGCTATCCTGCGATTAGCAAACCAGGCAAAGCTGACTGTGGTCAAAAACCTGGGAAACGAAATGACAGGGACCTTGTGAAATGTAATATGACCAGATCGCGATCTCCACTTGTTTGCAAAAACATGAACATCATAGCAATGATTCTCGGCAATACGTTCAGTCAATTCCTGAACGAATCTCTCACCACCGCCTATCAGTCCATATTTGGGAACGACAACCGCTATTTTGTAAACCATGTGGATCCTTTTCCTGATGGTTCCGCAAAAAAGTATATTTTCTCGCAAAGACTACAAGAACGCCAAGAGACTATTCTTTAATATTAACAAGTTATTATTATGGCAATTAAACATGTCAGATGTCATGCCGGACTTGATCCGGCATCCAGACCAATTATGGATTCCGGCTTTCGCCGGAATGACGGCTTTGACGTATATTGTTGCCGGAGTAATAACCTTACGGGCTTTGTGCCTTTGTGCGAGATTTTTACTTTTTACGGATGCATTTTCATTGAATCTCGGTGCAAACTTGAAGCAACGTTCAATTTAAGTATCCATTATCACAATAAAACTGCACCCTGTTTATTATCTATCCTCCGGGCACCCTGCAAGATGCCACCAGATCAGCCCGGTATAGACCGACAATCTTTTTCTTATGCCAGAATGCATGCCGAGTGTGGCTATGGCCCCTGCCAGGTTCACGGTTGTGTTTACCAATAACCTGGCAAAGATAATGCAGCGGATAGGGGAATAAGAATTTTTGTACCATTTATTAAAATATATATAACGTGACCTGTAGAACATTATCCTGGAAGCTAAATCATGGCCGACTGTCTGCCCCTGGATGTGAAAGATTTTCGCTGATGGAACAAGGAATATTTTCCATCCGGCCTGCTTCATTCTGTATGCCCAGTCTGTTTCCTCAAAGAAAAAGAAATAATTCTTGTCAAACGGGCCGATTTCATCCACAGCCTTTTTTCTTGCCATCAGGCAGGCCCCGATACATGAATCAATCTCGACAGGTTTTTTGTATTCGTTTCTCTTTCCCGGAAACCTCGCTGGAAACACTATTTGCAGTAGGCTTTCATTGCAAAGCAGGGAGAGCCTGCTCGGAAAACTGGCAATAGAGTTCTGCTTTGAACCATCCAGATTGAGCAGTTGGCCGCATGCCATACCTGCATTCTGATTTTTCTCCATGAAATTTAACAGGTCTTCAACTGCGCCGCTCGTGAGGATTGAGTCTGTATTAAGAAGTAAAGCATACCGGCCCAGCATCTCCTCCAAGGCGACGTTGTTGGCGGTGCCAAAACCCAGGTTTTTACTGTTTTGAATAATTTTTACATCAGGATAATTTTGTTTGACAGCCGCAACGCTGCCATCGGTTGATGCGTTGTCAACCACCCATATTTCATAAGATATATTTTCCACAGTCTCATAGATTGAGCGGATGCAGTCTATCAAAAGCCTTTCAGTATTCCAGTTGACTATGATTATAGAAATATCCATACGAGATTCCGTCTTAACATTCAACATTATGGTGCTTATACCTCACCGTTACTTTTTCACTATAATATAGAATTCCATTATAGCCAAGTAGAAAAACCATCAGTTGTCACATTCTGTTATTTTTTTTCAACTGCATGCGGCGTATTCGAGATGTCTCAGATTGTCTAATTGAATGTTGCCAACATTGTTCTTGACGGGCGAATCGGTTTGAATTAACATCAACTTATAGTGACGTTATAAGAGCTGATTTTTAGAAATAACGATAGCCTTCAGGAGGTAAGCATAAGTGGACAAGAAAAGATATGAATTAAACGTTCAGCTGGCTCAGATGTTGAAGGGCGGCGTTATCATGGACGTTGTCAACGTGGAGCATGCGAAGATCGCCGAGGAGGCCGGAGCCGTCGCGGTTATGGCGCTGGAGCGCGTTCCCGCGGATATCCGCAAGGAGGGTGGTGTTGCCCGGATGTCTGATCCCGCGCTCATCGCGCAGATCAAAGAGGCGGTATCGATACCTGTCATGGCCAAGGCGCGCATCGGTCATTTTGTCGAGGCTCAGATTATTGAAACCCTGAAGATCGATTTTATTGATGAGAGCGAGGTTTTAACGCCCGCCGATGAGGAATGCCACATCGACAAGACCCGGTTTGCGATTCCCTTTGTGTGCGGTGCCCGCAACCTGGGTGAAGCCCTGCGCCGTATAGCCGAAGGGGCGGCCATGATCCGCACCAAGGGTGAAGCTGGCACGGGAAATGTAGTCGAGGCGGTTCGTCATATTCGAACAGTAAACCGCGAAATCAGACAGCTTGTCAATATGCCGGTGGAGGAAGTTACCGGTTTTGCCAAGGCTAACGGGTTTCCTTATGAGCTTGCACTCCAGGTCCGGGAGCTTGGCAGATTGCCGGTCGTTAACTTTGCGGCAGGCGGTATCGCGACACCCGCGGATGCGGCCCTGATGATGCAGCTTGGTTGCGACGGTGTTTTTGTAGGATCCGGGATATTCAAATCGGAAAACCCTTCCACGCGAGCTGAAGCAATCGTTAAGGCAACCGCGTATTACGAGGACCCTGCGAAGATCCTGGAGGCATCAATGGGACTCGGCAGTGCCATGCCGGGGATTGAAATCTCCGATATTCCGGAGAGCCAGATACTGGCAACGCGCGGGTGGTAATTTCCAGGAGGCGAGTATAGGTGGATATGCTCGGTGTGCTTGATCTCCAGGGGGATGTTGCCGAACACATTGACCATCTGGAGCGCCTTGGAATCAAGGCTGTTCGGGTAAAGGAGCCTGCGGATTTTACGCATCTTGCGGGATTGATAATCCCGGGCGGCGAAAGCACATGTCTTTCACGCCTGCTGAGCATTTTCGGTATCAGGGAGATTATTCTACGTGAATTTCAGCGCGGCCTGAAGCTCTGGGGCACATGCGCGGGGACCATTCTTCTTGCCGGAAAGGTTGTTGGTGAATCGTCCTGTCTCGGTCTTATCGATATCGAAGTTCAGAAAAACGCCTTCGGCAGTCAGTTAAGCAGCTTTACATCCGAAGCCTCCGTTCCTCGCGTGGCGCCGCAGCCGATACCCCTCACTTTTATCCGTGCCCCAAAAATCACCCGTGCCGGCAGGGATGTTGATGTATTGCTCCGGCAGGATGATTATATAGCGGCCGCGGAGAGTCCTGATGTCCTTGTGACGGTCTTTCACCCTGAACTGACCCCCTCTCTCGCGTTCCATCGCCATTTTGCCCTGAAATGCGGCCTCAAGCCCTCCCTGGATGAAGAAGCTTCCATGATCGATTCCACTTGGGACAGCAGAAGTTGGACCCGCTATACCCGGCTTTAGTTGCGAAACACAGGACATCCTTCGGGATTTATTACTATGGCAATTAAACATGTCAAATGTCATGCCGGACTTGATCCGGCATCCAGGCCAATTATGGATTCCGGCTTTCGCCGGAATGACGGTTTTGACGTATATTGTTGCCGGAGTAATAACTTATTTATTCTTGATTCCTAAAAAGATTGACAGCCAACAGGGCTGAATCACAGAACTGAATCATTTGGTGACAAGGTAGAGAAAATGAAGTATAAGGGCTTGCTTTTGCGTAACAGAAATATGATAAATTACAGATGAGGAGAAAAAAGTATGTCCCAATCTAATGAACCTGACAACCTTGTAACTTTCCTGGAGGGAAGCGTGACGAAGTATCCGGACAGACCACTGTTCGGGACGAAAAACCTCCAGGGCGAATACAAATGGATTACCTATGCCCAGGTTGGCAAACGGGTGGATAATCTCCGGGCCGGTCTTGCCGGTCTTGGAGTAGGTAAAGATGACGCGGTGGGTATTATTGCCAACAACAGGACGGAGTGGGCCATCGGTGCCTTTGCAACCTATGGACTGGGCGCTTGCTGGGTACCCATGTACGAATCTGAACTCCTGCATGTATGGAAGTATATTATAACTGACAGTTGTGTCAAAGTACTCTTTGTCTCTAAGTCGGAGATATACGAGCAGCTCAAGAATTTTGTGAATGAGATACCCACCCTGGAGAAGATCTTTCTGATAGAGGGAGGGGGCGAAAACAGTATGACTGTTTTGGAACAGGAGGGGGAAAAGAAGCCCATCTCTTCGATCAAACCCGGGCCGGATGATATAGCCGCCCTGATATATACCTCAGGCACAACAGGCGACCCGAAAGGTGTTCTTCTGTCGCATGGCAACCTCACGAGCAATTCCCACGCGGGGCGCAAGATGTATCCGGAACTGATGACCATTACCGGAGTAAGCCTTTCCATTCTTCCATGGGCTCATTCCTATGGTCAGACAGCCGAGTTGTACACCATGATCTATCTCGGCGGGGCTATAGGGATTATGGAGAATGTGAAGACCCTTGCCGCCGACATGGCAAAGGTAAAGCCGACCTGGCTTATAGCGGTTCCCCGTGTGTTCAACAAGCTTTACGACGGACTCTGGTCTAAAATGAACGAGACTGGTGGTTTTCCCCAAAAGCTGTTCGTTATGGGTGTGGAAAGTGCGAAGAAGAGGCGTGAACTGGCCGAGAAGGGAAAATCGGATTTTATTACAAATCTCAAGTTCAAGATAGCGGACAAGATAGTATTCCAGAAGATACGTAACGGACTTGGGGGACGCCTCATGGGGTCCATGACGGCAAGTGCGATGATGAATCCGGAGATAGCCATCTTTTTCTTTGATATCGGGATACCCCTGTATGACTGTTATGGTATGAGCGAGACCTCTCCGGCAATCACGATGAATTCTTCCGTGGATTATAAGCTTGGAACGGTGGGCAAACCGATTGAGAAGGTGCAGGTTGTGATTGACAAATCCCTGGGAGATGAGAAAGTGGGTGACGGCGAAATTGTTGTCTACGGCCCCAATATAATGAAGGGCTATCACAACAAACCGGAGCAGACCAGAGAGGTCATAACCGTTGATGGCGGCATGCGGACAGGTGATCGCGGCAGGCTGGATGAAGATGGATTCCTGCACATCACGGGAAGGATCAAGGAGCAGTTCAAGCTGGAAAACGGAAAATTTGTGTTTCCTTCATCCCTTGAAGAAGATATCTGTCTCGTTCCCTATGTGGAGAATGCGATGATTTATGGTGAGGGGAGGGCTTACAATGTCTGCCTTGTAGTACCGGACTTCCCGGCGCTGGAAAAATACGCGCAGAAAAACAATCTGCCGACGGCCCCTGAAAAGTTGATTGAGATGGAAGAGATAAAGGAACTTATTAGTGGCGGGATAGTCGGGGCCCTTGAGGGCAAATATGGGGGCTATGAAATACCGAAGAAGTTTGTCTTTCTTGCCGAAGGTTTTTCTTTAGAAGATGGTACTCTTACACAGACGATGAAAGTCAAAAGACGTGTAGTGCTGGAGAGGTATCAGAAAGAAATTGACGCGAAGTATAAAAAATAGGGAGATTGGATCATGATCTTTAATGAGGAGTTCGAGACGCTGCCAAGGGAGGCCCTGGATGCCCTTCAGCTCAAGAGACTCCAGCAGGTGGTAGGGCGTGTCTATCACACGGTTGGTTTCTATAAGAGGGCGTTTGATGAAGCAGGCGTAACACCTGATGATATCAAGACACTTGAGGACATAAAGAAACTTCCCTTTACAATCAAGCAGGACCTCAGGGACAATTACCCCTTTGGCTTGTTTGCCGTGCCTATGAGCAACATTGTGAGGCTACACGCGTCGTCGGGAACCACCGGTAAACCGACGGTTGTTGGATATACTAAGAAAGATATAGAAACATGGTCGAAGTTGATGGCAAGATCGCTTGTGGCGGCCGGTCTCACAAAAAATGACGTCATACACAACGCCTACGGCTACGGCCTGTTCACTGGTGGTCTTGGCGTTCATTACGGCGCAGAGATGCTTGGTGCCAGCGTGATTCCCATGTCCGGCGGTAGTACAAAGAAACAGATAATGATACTCCAGGACTTTGGTCCGACAGCAATCTGCTGCACTCCATCATACGCCCTCTACCTTGCGGAACGTGGAGAAGATATGGGAGTGGACATGCGATCCCTCGGTTTGAGAGTGGGGATCCTTGGCGCCGAGCCGTGGAGTGAGGAAATGAGGCAGGAGATAGAAGACATGCTTGGCATCAGGGCGCTTGACATATACGGGCTTTCGGAGATTATAGGACCCGGGGTGTCTATGGAATGCGCTGAAGGGCGAAATGGTCTGCATGTGTTTGAAGATCACTTCATCGTGGAGACGATAAATCCCGAAACAGGGGAAAATGTTCCCCGTGGCGAGGCGGGGGAGCTGGTCTTTACCTCCCTCACCAAAGAGGCATTCCCATTAATCAGATACAGGACGAGGGATATGTCCAGGCTGATGGAAGAGCCGTGCAGGTGTGGCAGGACGCATGTGCGGATGCAACGTGTAACCGGGCGCAGCGATGATATGCTGATCATAAGAGGTGTGAATGTGTTCCCGTCTCAGATAGAGAGCGTTCTCCTCGGAATAGAGGGACTTGAACCGCATTACGAGCTTATTGTGGACCGGGAGGACAGGCTGGACACCCTGGAGATACGCGTTGAGATGAGCGGGGATGTATTCTCAGATGAGATAAAGGCTCTCCAGAAGATCGAGAGTCGTATAACGAAGGATATAAAAGATTATCTTGGCGTTACCGCAAAGGTAAAGCTGGTAGGATCGCAGACCCTCAAACGGTTTGAAGGTAAGGCACAGGTGGTCATCGATAGAAGAAAAATCTGAGACCTGCAAAACATCCCCTCTTACTCGAACAAAACAGAACATTTTTCAAGGGAGGAATGGCAGTTATGAAGGTAGAGCAAATTTCCGTGTTTCTGGAGAACAGGCCCGGCGGGCTTGAACATGTTACCAGGGTGCTGGCGGATGCGGATATAAACATCAGGGCGCTGTCTCTCGCCGACACCTCGGATTTTGGCATTCTAAGGCTTATTGTAAATGATATGGAATCAGCGGAGAAGGCCCTTCATGGCGAAGGGTTCACGATAAAGCGGACACATGTTGTTGCAGTAGAAATCCCCGACCGTCCTGGTGGTATGCACGGCATCTCAAAGGTGTTGACGGAAAAGAATATAAATGTTGAGTATGCTTACGCATTTGTGGAAAGAAGCGGTGAAAACGCGATAATCATATTCAGGTTTGATGATATCGATGCGGGAATAGATGCTCTTCTGGAGGATGGGTTCACTGTACTGCCCGGCGAAAAGGTGTATCGTCTGTAAGCAACCCAGGTATGCCGGGTTCTCAGGATTCCAGATTCTTCTGCTGTTGCGTCGCCAGGGCGTTGGTTATGCGGTCTATTATGATTGCCAGAAAAACGATGCACAGCCCGGCCTCGAAGCCGCGCCCAACCTCGATCCGATTGATTGCCAGAAGCACTTCCAGGCCCAGACCCCTTGCCCCTATCATGGAGGCTATGACAACCATGGCGAGTGCCATCATAGTGGTCTGATTGATTCCAACCATAATGGATGGAACAGCGAGGGGCATCTGTACATCGAATAATATCTGCCGGGGACTTGCCCCGAACGCTCTTGCCGCCTCTATAGTGTCCTTTGATACCTGTCGTATTCCCACGTTAGTGAGGCGTATGACAGGCGGAACAGCATAGATAAGCGTGGCGAATAATGCAGGCACTTTTCCCAGACCAAACAGCATCAGCGCCGGGATTAGATAAACGAAACTGGGCATGGTCTGCATGGCGTCTAATATTGGCCTGATGATTGTTTCTGCAAGATCGCTCTTGGCCATAAATATGCCGATGGGAATGCCCACGGCCAGAGATACCACAACCGCCGATGTTGTAAGGGCAAGAGTCATCATGGCCATTTTCCAGTAGCCGAAGCTTCCGATTAACACCAGCAGCCCGGCCATAACAACACCCATTGTCCACTTGTGCATGACCCGCCACGCGAGAATCCCCACGAATGCAATTATCAGCCACCAGGGCACCCAGAGAAAGAAACGCTCGATATTCAAAAGCATCATCAGAAAGACATGCCCTATAGCGTCGAACACATCGGAGAAACTGATCAGGACCCAGTCCATGAAGGAATCAATCCAGTCCGCGAGGGGAATATTCAGAAATCGGGGGAATTCACTCATCAGCATGGGCCTCCTTGCCCTGTATCATGTTTTCGAATATTGAACTGATCTGTATTTCTCCCATGAATTTCCCGTCTTCGTCAACGACGGCAATTGGATAATCCGCCTCGGCGGCAGTTGGAAACAGGTCTTCGAGGATCACGTCGGGACTGGTTGTCGGCGGATCGGGCTCAAATGCTTCATTCAGAGAAGAGCCATCATTTTGTATTACCGTCTTGAGGCGGTTCAGGGTAACCAGTCCGAGAAGATGGCGGTTGCGGCTTACCATAAAGGCATAATCTTCCTTTATGTCCCTGAGGGTGTGGAGGGCCGCCTTCGGCCCCTGCCATTCATACAGGAGGGCCTCCGGCTGTTCCATGATTCCGCCGGCGGTCAGCACCTTTGCTGGAGAGGCATCCTGGACAAACTCGCGCACATAGTCGTCGGCTGGTGATGTAATGACATCTTCCGGGGCTCCTATCTGCACAATCTTCCCATCCCTCATGATGGCGATACGGTCTCCCAGCTTCAGGGCCTCGTGGAGGTCGTGTGTAACAAATATGATCGTCTTCTGTACCTTGTCCTGAAGTTCGATAAGTTCGTCCTGCATCTCCCGGCGGATAAGCGGATCCAGTCCGCTGAAGGGTTCATCCATTAGAAGGATCTCGGGATTTATGGTCAATGCCCTGGCGATCCCGACTCGCTGCTGCATTCCCCCGCTGAGGGCTGAGGGGTGGTAGTTTTCCCATCCCCTCAGCCCCACGGTTTCGACGGCCTCCTGCGCACTGGCGTATCGTTCCTCTTTTGAAACGCCTCTTACCTTGAGGCCGTAGGCCACATTGTCGAGGACGGTTCTGTGGGGAAACAGGCCAAAGTACTGAAAAACCATGCCTGTTGTGTGCCGGCGGAAACTCCTGAGCTGCTTTTTGCTGTACTTGAGGATATCCGCGCCATTTACGCGGATACTGCCTCTTGTGGAGTCGATCAGACGGAGCAGCATTCGAATCAGCGTGGACTTTCCGCTGCCGGAGAGGCCCATGATGACAAAGAACTCGCCCCTGGTTACACTGAAAGAGACGTCTCTGACCGCCATCACGTTTCCCGTTTTTTCCAGAATGGCCTCTTTGGATTCAAAACGAATGTCCGAATTGAGGATTTCTCCAGCTTTTTTGCCAAAGATCTTCCACAGGCCATTGACCTCTACGCAGATTTCACCTGTTTGATCTGCCTGATTATTATATTCCAACTTTTGTGCCTTTCTATTTCAGGGCAGCCTTGACTTTCCCGGCTACGTCGGCGGAAACCCATTTGGTCCACACATCAGCCCTGTTTTTGAGGAACCAGACTGCGCCATCTTCGGTGCTTCCCTTTGTGTCCATCATATTGGCCAGAATCTTGTTGACCATCGCGGTAGTCGTTTCATATTTCCGCAGCATCTCAACGACGTCAGGAGCGCTCTTGAAGAGCTTCGTATTAACAAGGATGTTTATCGTGACAGACCCGTAGGTACACCCCTTGTCCGTATCCCATATCTTCTGGTTAAATGACGGTTCTTCCAGGCGTGTCATGTCGAGCTTTCCCAGGACCCATGTAGGTTCCCAGTAGTAGCCTACCCATGGTTTGCCCTTCTTGACCGCAGCAGCCATGGAGCCGCTCAGCGCCGCATCAGAGCCCGTGATAAAGTCGTTGAAATATTTGTCCAGACCGTAGGTTTTGAGCTTGGTAGAATTAATCTTTGTACAGCCCCAGCCCGGAATGGAATTGTAGAAGCGACCTTTGGTTGGAACTTCAGGATCCTTAAACAGTTTCCAATACTTAGGCAAATCAGAAACGGATTTCAGATCGGGGGCCATGGGCTTGATCCCTCGCTTGGCGTCGCCCTTGATCATATAGGTGGGGACCAGCCACCCCTGCCAGTTGTCTGAAAAATTACTTCCAAGATCGGCCACCTTGCCCGATTTGATCATTTTATCATAGAGGTCCTGTATATTTTCGGTCCAGGACTCCATATTGATATCAACATCATCCTGCATCATGGCGGTATTGAGCATGATTGTGTCTCCGGGGATGTATTCCGAATCGTAGCCCATGCCATGCTCGACGATAAACCCGGCTATGCGGTTATGCACCTGAGCGCTGTCCCAGCTGAAATCGGCAAAACGTAAGGTACTCTTTGCCGCGGAAGCGGTAATCGGCAGCAACAAAAGTGACACACACACTAAAAACATACTAAATCTAATAAGATAACTACTCTTTCCTTTCATTTTACACCTCCATATTTGTTCTGGTTGTTAAGAAATTGAACGCCAAATAAGATTTGTTACACTTCGATATGCTTGGGTTTGAAACTTTGAAGATTGAGGCGGGTGTCACGTACGGGCAATCGAGCCGGTACATGAGTATGTCACAAGAAACTCAGGTAAACAGATGACTGATCAATTTGGCTTTCTTCTTCATGGATTTCATAATTAACTTGACCCCCAACAGGATGTTTCTTTAAAGCATATCGCCCCTTTCATGTCAAGCTCTGAGGGTAATAAAATTATAACTTACTGATTTTAGTGGGTTTAATTAATTGTATGTTCCGGACTTTCACTCCTCGCAAGCAACCTTCTCAAGAGAGGTATTGCCTTGCGGATGTCAGAGATGTTGTTCCTGGCGGCCTTTTCACCCTCCGCTATCAGGTTTCCGGCGTGGGAAAAATCGGACCAGTGAAGATTGCCAACATCAGGCCGGATTACCACATCCGCGGCTGTGAGCTCGTATCCTATCAGATGATAGGAAGTTATATCCGCCGCCCTGTCGCATATTTCCTGCGCGGTTTCGAGTTTCTCTTCGGAAAAGATGCCCCGCGTTATATTTACTGCAATTACGATATCAGCTCCTTCCTTTCTGGCTGCATTTACCGGAACCAGAGAGATAATACCTCCATCTGATAGATGCATCGCCCCTTTCCTCCTGGGTTCTATTGCCCCGGGGACCGCGCTGCTTGCCATTACGGCATCGCGCAAAGATCCTTCGGAGAAGATGATCTGTCCTCCACTTATCAGGTCCGTGGTGACGGTTCGGAATGGGATAGGGGTGTTCTGGATCAGCATATCCGGTATGAAGAAATTGATCATGGACTGAAACTCTTCCGCAGAGAGTATTCCCGGTTTGAACATGGCCTGCAGGAGCAGAAACTTGTTTTGCAGAAAACCCTGTACCTGTTGCCTGAGTGATGCGCGCTCCCCGCTATGCGCCTTTTCTATGGTTCTGATTGCGGAAGATTGATATTCCTCGCTGTTCAAATATTCATCTATCTTTCGCTCCATTTCGTCGGGCGTTGTTCCACTGGCGTACGCCCCCCCGATCAGGGCACCGCTGCTTGTGCCCACTATGATATCTATGGGGATTTCTTCCTGCTCAAGGACCCTGATTACACCTATGTGCGCGAGGCCCCTGGCGCCACCCCCTCCAAGTGCAAGGCCTATACATTTGCTTAACCATTTCATGAGTTCCACTTTCCCTGTTGTTTCCGGAATCTGATTTATATATTTACGGGACATACATATCCGATAAAACAGCAGGGTTGTTTATAAGGTGTTGCTTGATGAATGTCAAACGTAACTGTGCAGGTTGTTTAGGCAGAAGGCGGAAGATATTCAGGCTAAGTCAGCAAGAAGAAATAACTTATACACCTTGCTTGTTCTTTTGCTTGTTTCCTGTGTTGTGTCAATGCTTACATAACCCGTTATGCGTGCTTCAACACGCCTTGAAAACAAACAAAATTACGGCGCAATCTGTATAACTTATTTATTCTTGATTCCTAACAGCCTTCAGTTTGCCCCGCGTGCGTCTGGAAAATCTTTGACATTTAGATATGTATAAAATATGGTACCTGTTCAGGTTCATAGGGGTAGAGGCACAGAGGCGCAAAGTGTTGCTGTTGTTACAAAATGCGTAAATCCCCATCATGTAATGTGCCTGCAGGAAGGGCTTATAACGGGTAATGGTTATGGATATACAGGATGTTTTTAAGCATTATACAGATGAAATGGGAATGGTTGAAGGCCTTATCAGGAAACAGCAGAGTTCTTACGTGCACCTTATTCCCGATATTGCCGATCATATAACCGGGAGCGGAGGGAAGAGGCTGAGACCTCTTTTGCTCATAATTTCGTCAGACCTGTGTGGTTACAAAGGTGACAGACGTTTATCTCTGGCATCGGTAATGGAGTTTATACACACAGCGTCTCTCCTTCATGATGATGTGATAGATCATGCCGTAATCAGGAGAGGCAAACCTTCCGCGAACAGTATCTGGGGGAATTCCGCGAGTGTTCTTGTGGGAGATTATCTGTATTCAAGCTCATTCGGTATACTGGCTGAAGATGGAGATCAAACCGTTCAGAAACTCCTCGCGACTACTACCTCTTCCATGGCTGAGGGCGAGATAATTCAATTGGCAAAATGCGGTGATATCAATGCCACCGAAAAGGAATATTTTTCCGTTATTGAAAAAAAGACAGCTATCCTTATCTCCGCGGCATGCGCCATAGGCGCAATCCTCGCAAAGGCAACGGAATCGGAAATTCAGGCGCTCGCAAGGTTTGGAATGAGGCTGGGAACGGCATTTCAGTTAACCGATGACACACTCGATTATGTGGCAAGAGAAAATGGTTTCGGCAAGACCATAGGTATGGATCTCAAAGAAGGCAAGATAACGCTTCCCCTTATCAGGACATTTAAGGCGTGTGACCCTGACGAGAAGAAGATTATAGGAAAAGCTGTGGAAAACACAGAGGAAGACCATATTGAAGAAGTTACATCTCTAATCGATAAATATGAAGGCATAAAATATTCCCTTGAAAAGGCTGACAGACTTATAGAAGAAGGAAAGGCGTTTCTTGAGGTTTTTGAAGATTCGATACCCAAGGAAGGCCTTCTTGCCATTGCGGATTATGTTGTTGAAAGAAAGCTGTAAGTCAGCAAGAAGAAATAACTCATACACCTTGCTTGTCCTTTTGCTTGTTTCCTGTGTTGTGTCAAAGCGTACATAACCCGTTATGCGTGCTTCAACACGCCTTGAAAACAAACAAAATTACGGCGCAATCTGTATAACTTATTTATTCTTGATTCCTAACGTGGACTGGAGGCTGTATCTGTGCCGATTTATGCTTTTGAAAATATGATTCCTGACGTCTCACTGGATGCCTTTGTTCACCCCGAGGCCGTTCTGATAGGCGACATCACCATAGAAAAAGGATGCTTTATAGGAGCTGGAGCGGTGATAAGGGCGGATACAGGCCCTGTTGTTATACGGGAAGGCACAAACATTCAGGATAATGTGGTAATCCATGTGGATGCCGGTTCCGAGGTCACTATTGAGAAAAATGTAATAGTGGGACACAGTGCTGTTCTACACGATGTCCATATAGAACAGGGATGCGTCATTGGTATGGGCTCCATTCTTTTATATGGAGTTGTGTGTGGAGAGGGGGCTTTTGTGGGTGCCGGCTCGCTGGTTCCCAGTCACATGCATATCCCCCCCGGCAAGCTTGTCACCGGCAATCCCGCGAAAGTTATCAAGGATGTAACCCCTGACCAGACTTCATATGCCAGAGAGGGTGTACAGTTCTATAAGGAACTTGCCGACAGGTATAGACATGCAATGCGGAGAATATAAAGATCAGAAATGATTCAGAATTTGTTTTGCGAAGGGGCCTGTTACTGCGGGCTGACAGCATCGACTTTTGGTGATGTGGGGGTTGTGTGGGCGTACGAAAGGGGAGTCCCTTTGATTGTCCGCATAGTGCTTCCACAAGACGGCGTGTCAACCATCGGCATGATAATGAAGGATTTTCCGGATGCCGAAGAATGCCTGCATAAAGACTTGAAAAAGACCTGTGAATACATAGGTGCATTTCTTGACGGTGCCTGCGTCAGTTTTTCAATGAAGTTTATCGGGATAGACCGGTGTCGTGATTTTCAGAGGAGGGTATTGCTTGAAACAATGCGAATACCCAGAGGTGGTGTAACTTCGTATGGCAGTCTGGCGAAGGCGATCTCCACGCCTGGGGCCGCGAGGGCCGTTGGTTCGGCGCTTGCCGGAAATCCTTTCCCCATTGTTGTCCCATGTCACAGGGTAGTGAGGTCCGATGGGTACGCCGGACAATTCGGGGGCGGAACTGAAGTCAAAAAGGCCCTCTTGCGCTTGGAGGGTGTTGAAATAAACAACAGGGGGAGGGTGAGCAAGGAAGCCTTCTACGTAACTTTATAAGGCATCAAGTTTCTATTTTCGAGTCTCGGGTTTCAATCTGAGGAGTTCCCGCCCACTGCTGACTTACCTTGACACCACCATATTGTCACGGTGGATGATTTCATCGTACGGTTTATCTCCCAGCACCTGTTCAATCCTGGAAGTATTGAGGCCCTTTATCCGGTCTATATCCGAAGAGCTGTAATTGATAAGTCCCTTTGCTATTGAAACGCCGTTCATGTCCACGCATGTAACGGGATCACCCACGCTAAAATCTCCATCGACCCTGACGATGCCCGAAGGGAGAAGGCTTTTGCCCTGGTTCACGATGGCATCTTTTGCCCCTTTGTCGATACATATCTTTCCCCTGGAACGAAGGGTAAAGGCTATCCAGTACTTTTTGCTTTTCAGGTGCCGTGCCATGGGCAGGAACAGGGTGCCTGTCTCCCTGCCCGAGAGTATGTCGCTCAGTATGCCGGCCTTTTTGCCGTGGGCTATTATGTAAGGGATGCCGAAAGCGGTAACCTTTCGTGCCGCAATTACCTTACTCTTCATTCCGCCCATGCCCACGGGGTCTGCCTCGGATGATGCGGCCGCTTCTATCTCGTCGGTTATTTCCGTGACCACGGAGATCAGTCGGGATTTCTCTGATTCCCGGGGATCTCTATCGTACAGTCCCTCGGTGTTGGTCAGATTAATCAGGAGGTTGGCATTCGTGATATTCGCAGTCATGGCTGCGAGATTGTCGTTATCGCCGAACTTTATTTCATCCACGGAGACCGTGTCATTTTCATTTATAACAGGGACAACCCCCCACTCCGTGAGGGTTGAAAGGGTGTTGCGTATATTGAGAAATCTTTTCCTGTCGGTGAGGTCGCTCATGGTGAGCAGTATCTGCGCGGTCACCAGCCCGTGTTCGCGAAAGGCATTGGAATAGACCCTCATGAGTCTTCCCTGTCCAACGGCTGCGGCCGCCTGTTTCTGGGGCAGGCTTTTGAGGCTTTCCTTGAACCCCATCCTGTTCATGCCGGACGCAATGGCCCCTGAGGAAACAATGACGAAGTGAAATCCTTTTCGGGAATATTCGGATATTTCATCAACGAGATGCTCGATTATTCCGAGATCAAGGCCGTTGGGTCCCGTAAGCACGCCGCTCCCTATCTTGACGAGTATCCTCTTAGCGCCCTTTAGTATGTTGATTCTTTCTTTTGACATCCTGTCCCCGTGCTTCCTGATTGCGTAATTTGTTCCCTGATACACATTTCACTCGACCCCTTCTATGGCATTTTGCCTTAATTAACTCAACTAATCGGAAGATGGGCCAGCTTGTTTGCTATCTCTTTCATCAGTTCCCCTGTACCTTCCCCTGTAACGGCCGATATGGGGTAGACGCGGACGCCCCTTTCACTGAAAATATCCGCCTGTTCTTTTAGCCTTTCTTTTGTCGCCGTAAGGTCGATCTTGTTTATAACCACTATCTGAGGTTTTGCTCGCACAGCGGAGCTGAATGACGCAAGTTCGTTATTTATGGTTTCATAATCGTCCCACGCGCCGGTGAAGGGATCCTTCGATATATCGATGATATGAAGCAGTATGGAGGTCCTCTCTATGTGGCGCAGAAATTTCGTGCCCAGCCCCACGCCGAGATGAGCGCCTTCAATGAGGCCCGGTATATCCGCGATGACAAAGGTCACGTAATCCCCGACATTTACAACCCCAAGATTGGGCTTAAGAGTGGTAAAGGGATAGTCTGCTATCCTGGGTCTCGCCGCGGACACACTTGATATGAGTGTTGACTTGCCTACATTCGGAAAGCCCACAGTTCCCACGTCGGCGATAAGTTTGAGTTCAAGGCTGACCGTTTTTTCTTCTCCCGGAATACCCTCCTGCGCGTAGCGGGGCGCTCTGTTGGTGGAGGTCTTGAATCTGGAGTTTCCTTTTCCGCCGATTCCTCCCCGTGCAATTATCGCTCTCTGACCGTCTTCGGTCATGTCGGCCAGCAGCTCACCCGTATCCATATCCGCGATGACCGTGCCAACAGGAACTATTAGCTCAATGTTGCTGCTGCCTCGGCCCGTTTTGTTGCTTCCCTCTCCCTGGCCTCCCCGCTTTGCCACATGATGCTGGTTGAACTTCATATCCAGCAGTGTCCGATGGCTGCGAGACGCAACCGCGATGATATCCCCCCCCTTACCGCCGTCGCCACCATCGGGGCCTCCGCGGGGAACAAACTTTTCTCTCCTGAAGCTGACGCAACCCTGTCCGCCGTCACCGGATTTAATATATATCTTTGCTTCGTCAACGAATCTCATTGCAAATCCAACCGGTCACCGCCCGAAAATGAAAATGCAGGCATTTTCGGATGAAAACAAAGAAGGTGTTAGCCCACAGGCACTAACACCTTCTTTAAAATACTTAATCTGTAAGGGACATGGAGCGAGAAAATCAGGTGGCGTACACGCTTACCTTTTTTCTGTCTCTGTCTTTTCTTTCAAACTTAATTGTCCCATCAATCTTGGAAAAGAGGGTGTAATCCTTGCCCATTCCTACATTGGTCCCCGGGTGTATTTTTGTTCCAAGCTGACGAATTATTATTGTGCCGGCAGATACAAGCTGTCCGCCATATGCCTTAACACCTCGTCTCTGCGCCTGGCTGTCTCTTCCATTACGTGAACTTCCCTGGCCTTTCTTGTGAGCCATTCAACCTTCCTCCACTAAACAACTATTTCTTTGATCTTAAGATTTGTCAGATCCTGCCGATGTCCGGTTTTCTTGCTGTATCCTTTTCTTCTCTTCATCTTAAACACAATGATTTTCGGACCTCTGATCTGCGAAATAATTTCGCCGATGACCTTTGTGTTTTCAACGAATGGTGTTCCTACCCTGACATCTTCATCTTTAGAAACAAGCAGGACCTCGTCGAAAGAAACGGTATCACCCTTGTCGCCTTCAATCTTTTCAAAGTTCAGGACATCTCCCTCAGAGACCTTGTATTGTTTTCCTCCGGTTTTTATTACTGCATACATAGTTCAAATCCTTATCAAGTTAAATTGGAATCGCTCATTATATAAATATTGCCTCGTTTGTCAATAAATAAATGCCTTATTTTTGACTTTCAGGCTCTTTTAAGTGGACAGTAAACATATTACGATCTCTTTTCTTTGGGAAACAGGTATACCGTACCGCTGATTTCAAATTTATCGCACCGGTATTATCTCAAAACTCTCCCGATGGAAGTCGTTGCCTGTCTCTACGATAATCTTTCTGGCAAGCTTCACCTCCAGGTTTTTCAAGGTGTTGTTCTCTTCCTCCAAAAGGAGTTGTGCTATCTCCGGATGTACAAGTACGCAGAGTGTCTCCGCGATATTATAAGCCGCCTCCCTTTCCAGTTCTCTAAATATCTCATAACATACGCTTGACCTTGATTTAACCCTTCCCCTGCCTGAGCAGTAAGGACATGTCTCGCACATCGTGCCGCTCAGGCTCTTTTTACTCCTCTGGCGAGTCATTTCAACCAGACCAAACTCCGATATCTTCAGAATATTGGACCTGTTTCTGTCCTTTTCCATCTCCGCCTTGAGCGCATCAAATACCCTTTCGCGGTTTGTCATGATCTCCATATCAATGAAATCGATGATGATAATACCGCCGATGTTTCTCATGCGGAGTTGATAGGCGATTTCTCTTACGGCTTCAAGATTTGTTTTCAGGATGGTCTCTTCTATGTTGTTCTTGCCTACATATTTGCCTGTGTTTACGTCTATCGAGCACAGCGCCTCAGTCTCTTCAATAATAATGTATCCACCCGACTTCAACCATACTTTCTTGTTAAGCATCCGGCTGATGTCCAGTTCAATGCCGAAATAGTCAAAGACAGGGACAGTATCCCTGTAAAGCTCGATGGAATATTTCATGTAAGGCATAAAACTATCAATGAATTCGGTTGCCCGCTGGTATTCTTCCGCTGAATCGATGACGATCATTTCCACATCTTCCGTGTAGAAATCGCGGATCGCGCGCAGGGTCATGCTCAGTTCTCTATGGACAAGTCCCGGAGCCCCTGTGCGTTGGCTTTTTTCACTGATGGTGGTCCACAGTTTGGAAAGATATTCGAAATCGCCCTTTAGTTCATCCTCCCCCTTTCCCTCGCTTAGTGTTCGCGCGATGAAGCCATGTTGTTCCGGACGCAGCTTTTCTATGATCGTGCGCAACCGATCCCGTTCCTGTTCACCGGTAATCTTTCTTGATACGCCAGTATGGTTAGAGGTAGGCATAGAGACGATGTATCTCCCTGCGAGGGAGATATGTGTGGTGATCCGCGCCCCTTTGGTTCTCAGGGGGTCTTTGGATGCCTGGACAAGTACCTCCTGTCCTTCTCTCAACATGTCCGCTATGGGTGGGATGTGTTGTTCCGGATATTCGCCCTCATTATATTCTATGGGTTCGTCATCTCCATTTGTGAAGAATTCCGGAATTGATGTCTCGTTACGGATATCCGTCACATGCAGAAACGCGCTGCGTTCAATACCTATATCCACGAATGCGGCCTGCATGCCTGGAAGAACGCGGACCACCTTACCTTTGTATATGTTTCCACCTATGGATCTTTCATCGACCCTTTCCACATAGAAATTGGAGAGCACGCTATCTTCAAGTATGGCGATCCTTGTTTCATATTCGGTGCAGTTAAAGATGATTTTTTTTGGCATTATATATTCTTTCTTCGGGCTTCGAGTTACCCCTTGAGGCAGATCCCGGTCTTTATGACCCTTGCTCTCTTCGCGTATTCATCTTCAAACCCTGCAACGTGTGTCAATATCTCCAGCGGCCTGACTCCGCCACCCGGGCCAAAACGGACAAACATGGAGATAATGGATTCCTTCGCGTCAAGTGTAATGGATGCTATCAGGGGACGTATATCTTTTACGCTGACTGTGCTCTTGTTGTATTTGGAAATCATGAATGTGTCCGATTTGAGAAACGATTTTATCCTTTCGTCCGAGGTCGGGACGGGGGGTGTAATGGGTGGATTCGGAAGATATATCTCATAATTGAATCCTCCTATAAGCTTGAACAACGATGGAGCCTCAGGGGAAATGGTCTCGGCACTCAGGATCTCTATTCCCGAAGGCAGACAGGAATTTACCCTTAAGACAAAATCTTCCGGAGGGCCATTGTATCCTTTGATCTGAATGTCAGCATATTCGCACAGGCTCTCTACCCCGACCGGAAGGGCGTAAGGGAATGATATCCTGGGATGGGGATGAAATCCCTCTGAAAAAGCAAAAACAAATCCGCTTATGTTTATCGCCCGTACGATAGAGGCAGACATTTCCAGGTGCGACATCATGCCTGCCTTTCCGCGCTTGGCAAAGCTTATTCTGAACCGCCTGATTGTTGAATTATATGGAGAGGAAACGTGCTTACGGGTGGTTGCTGCGGGCTGAGGTACTCCAGCTTCGATTATCCTGATATCCCCCGAGCATACCCCGCACTGATAACACCCGGCAGAGCGGCAGTCTTCCGTAAGCTCCGCGTCCAGGGATTTTTCATACTCTTCCACGAGGAACTCTTTTGTTATGCCGCAATCGATATTATCCCAGGGGAGCGCGTCATTCATGTCCTTTTCCCCAAGATAATTGTCAGTTTCTATCCCAAGATCATCTATTGCCTGTTTCCATATATCGAACTGAAACAGGTCACTCCAGCCATCGAAACGGCATCCCGAATAAAAGGCCTTCGCCACGAGATCGCTTATCTTCTCGTCTCCCCTTGCCATCAGACCTTCCAGAAAGCTCATTTCCCTGTCGTGCCATTTGAGCTTCAGGTTTTTGTGCCGGATGTTTTTCTTGAAAAAATCCTGTTTTTCTTTTGTCTCGTCGATGGTTATCTGCCGTTGCCATTGAAAGGGTGTGAAGGGTTTCGGTACAAAGGTGGAGATACTGACGGTGACCTGACGGCTGTTGTTGCCTTCACGGAGCACCTTATAGGCGAGATCAACAATTCCATCGAGGTCATCCTGTGTTTCTGACGGCAACCCTATCATGAAATAGAGCTTGATCGATTTCCATCCGGCGTCAAATACCTTCCGGGTGGTGGTGAGGAGGTCCTCTTCGGTATTCCCCTTGTTTATCACATCCCGCAGTCTCTGAGTTCCGGCCTCAGGCGCGAGAGTGAAGCTCGTCTTGCGCACTCGTTTTATCTGTTCGATCAATGTATTTGTGAGTGTTTCCACCCGCATTGAAGGGAGGGCCAGCGCCACCCTCTTTTCGTAATACTGATTCATAAGAGAAGTGAGGAGATATTCAACATGGGAATAATCACCCGAACTGAGTGATAATAGAGAAATCTCCGAATGCCCCGTTGAAGAGAGCATCTCTTCCGCCATCTTTTCCAGCGCGTCGACGGATCTTTCCCTGACCGGTCTCCAGACCATTCCCGGCTGGCAGAAACGACATCCGCGGGTACATCCTCTCGCTATTTCCAGGGTTATCCTGTCGTGTACTGTCCTGACGAGGGGCACGATGGGCCTGGATGGGAAGCGCCATTTTTCCAGATCTGTCACAACCCTTTTCTTTATCTTTTTCTCCATGCCGTGCAGGGAAGGAACCCAGATACCCTCGATCTCCGCGAGAAGATTTAACAGGTCGGAGCGTTTATATTCTCTCTCTTTACCGCAAATCATAGCGCGGGAGATCTCCAGTATCGCCTCTTCCCCCTCTCCCACGACAAACGCGTCGAAGAAGGGTGCCACTGGTCCCGGATTGAAAACACACGGCCCCCCCGCGATTATTACGGGTGCGTCTTCCCCCCTGTCTCTGGAATATATGGGCACGCCACCAAGGTCCAGCATGTTCAGGACATTGGTGTAGGACAGTTCATACTGCAATGAAAAGCCAACAATATCGAATCCTGAAAGGGGGGTGGAAGATTCAAGAGAGGCAAGGGGTATATTATTTTTCCTCATTAGAGCTTCCATGTCCGGCCATGGGGCATAAAATCTCTCAGCCGCGATCTCCGGCTCATTGTTCAATATGGAATAGAAGATCTGCAGGCCGAGATGCGACATGCCTATTTCATAGATGTCGGGAAAGGCAAGGGCAAAGGACAGGCGACATTTCTCCCAGTCTTTTTTTATGGAATTTATCTCTCCGCCTGTATACCTGCCCGGTTTCTGAACAAGGGGGAGGAGATCTTCAATACATGAATAATTCATTAGACTTGTAGTTTCTCAAATGTTTCCCGGACAACGCTGGCAGATCGTTTCAGTCCTTTAAGTTCCTCATCGGAAAGGGCTATTTCGTATATCTCTTCGATTCCGGATGCACCCAGTTTTACCGGTACGCCGATATGCACATCATTAATCCCGTACTGGCCCGTCAGATGTGCCGAAACTGGAAAAATTTTCTTGCTGTCGAGCAAAATTGCCTCCACCATAGCGGCCGCGGCCGATGAAGGGGCATGCCAGGCGCTGCCGGATTTCAGAAGATTCACAATCTCGGCGCCCCCGTTTTTTGTCCTTTCAATAATGGTGTTGAGCCGTTCCTTTTCTATGAGTCGGTTTACAGGGATACCTCCCGCAGTGGTGTGGGTATTTACAGGTACCATGGAATCCCCGTGACCCCCCAGTACCATGGCTTCTATGCTCCCAGTTGACACATTCAGCTCTTCAGCGAGAAATGTCCTGTATCTCGCAGTGTCGAGTATGCCCGCCATCCCCATGACCCTTTCCGCCGGGAATCCAGATATCTTCCAGGCAAGCTGTGTCATGACATCGAGCGGATTTGTGACCATGATAAAGATGCAGTCGGGTGCATGCGTTTTGATCGTTTCCGCGACGGATTTTACAATGCTCCCATTTTTCATGGCGAGTTCTTCTCTGCTCATGCCCGGGGTCCTTGCAAAACCTGCGGTAAAGACAACGATATCTGAATGTCTAATATCGGCAAAGTTATTGGAACCGGTTATATGCCTGTCGAATCCCTCAACCGGCGCAGACTGCATGATGTCCAGGGCCTTTGCCTGCGGAAGCCCTTCAACAATATCCAGAAGAGTAACATCAGCCAGATTTTTTTCAACGATCCTCTGGGCGGTCATTGTGCCCACAAACCCGGACCCGATTATAGAAACCTTTTTTTTCATTTTTCATCTCCAGTTTAATAGTCAATAATGCTGAAAGGAGCAGGGGTTACTCTTTACTCACCGGATGCGTGTACCTCCAGAATATCCCGATACCTGTAGGGGTGTTGCCTGATGTCTCGCAGCTTTGACATGGCGAAGCGTGCGGGAAAATGGGCCCTCGATATATAGGGGAGTGAGTCTCTACTGAAATCCGCCAGCAGTTCATTGAAAACTCTTTCCCTGTCCTTAGTATTGACGAAGGTCCTTTCCTTCGTGTACTCGTATGATATCACCCGGCCAAACACCTTAACGACCTGCCTAAAGTCGGCGGGATCGTTGAAATATTCTTCTCTGACAGTGACATCTAACACTATGCCCAGTTCAACCTTTGTCGTATCGGGGGCAATTACACGGGACTTGTCCCACACTTGCAAAACAAGACCGTTGGGCAAATCGGTTTTTTCCACCAGATTCATTCGGATCTCCTGCTTATGTAATGTGGAGTCATCTCTCACGGTTCTCCTGCGCGTAAACGGTGGACTTTATATCACACAGTTGCGTTTTGGCAAACCTTTCTTGACCTGGAGAGCCATTTTCATATATGGAGTCATTCACTAAGTGCAAAAAAGACCACATGTTACACAACAGGTTTTGTTCGTTATTGATTAAAGAGACGCATTCCATGGACTATCAGACAAGCAGCGGGAAACTTAAAGAAGGCCTTGCCAGAGGAATCAGCAAAGGGTGGAAGGGGTTTGTGTGGATGATGGAGATAATCATCCCTGTGTCCTTCCTGACATCGCTTCTTGAGTGGAGCGGATGGATGGAGCAAATTGATTTTGTGATCCAGCCGGTTATGGGGGTTTTGAGCCTTCCCGGCGTTGCAGCGCTGCCGCTGCTCATCGGGATGCTGACCGGGATATATGGCGGGATTGCCTCTATGGCGGTTCTTCCGTTCAATACGGGACAGATGACCCTGATAGCAGTCTTTCTCCTCATAGCGCACAACCTGATCATGGAAGGTATAGTCCAGGGAAAATCGGGCATGGGGATCACGAAAGCCACTCTTTTCCGTCTTTTTTCCGCTGTGGTTGTCGTGCTTATCATAGCACCCTTCATAGATACAACAGGAGAGGGTTCCGCCGGAGTTGCGATGGCGGTCACACACACCGGTCAGACATTCCTGGATATGTTAAGCCAGTGGTGCCACTTGATGTGGGGTCTGGTCATAAAGATTTTCATAATCATTATGTCTGTGCTGACAATGGTGGAAATACTTAAGATCTTTGGATGGATAAACCATATTGTCAGGTTTATCTCTCCCTGCTTGAGTTTTATGGGACTGAGCCGGGGTGTCGGTATTCTTTGGATAACTGCTATTATGTTCGGGTTGGCCTACGGCGGGGCGGTAATTGTCGAAGAAGCAAAGAAGGGCAATCTTAAGGATGAAGAACTGGAGAAACTTCATCTCTCCATCGGCATCAATCATGCTGTGATCGAAGATCCTCTGATGTTTCTGCCCTTTGGTATAAGTCTGTTCTGGTTGTGGATTCCGCGTCTCGTGATGGCGATGGTCGCGGTGCGTATGCTTTCCTTATGGCGAGGATTCGCCGGGCCGAAAAAATATTGACAGATCTTCTGGTATTATATTAGATTCTAAGTCACAGTGATTACCGGACAGTGAGTTCTTTTGCCTGAACTCTAACACCGAGGAGGAAATACCATGGGTACAGAAATTGATCGCATTATTGAAGAACAGGTGAAGAAGTGGGAAACCTCGAAGGAGAGGAGAAAAGGGAAGGAAGAAGCCCCCTTGCCCGTCATTACCGTAGCGAGGGAACCGGGGAGCATTGTAACGGAGCTGGTTCAGCAAATCGCACAGGAATTGAAACTTGATATAATTGATGCCAGAATCATAAACGAAGTGGCTAAAAGTGTCAGGATGAGCGAGAAAGTTGTTTCATATCTCGATGAAAAGACACGCAGTATACTGGACAACTGGATACTGTACCTCGGGACGACACGGTTTCTCCTCGCGGATGAATATGTGCGTCATCTGACAAAGGTCGTAGGTACCATAGGGAAACAGGGGAGTGCTATAATCATCGGGAGGGGCGCGAATCTGATTCTTCCTCAGAATGAAACACTTCGGGTGAGATTTATCGCGCCCATGGAGATGAAGATACGTAATATAATGACAGAGTTCAGCCTAACTGAAGAGGATGCGAAACAGCGAATTTTCCTTAAGGAAGCGGAGCGCAGGGACTCGGTGAGAAAAAACTTCAAGGTGGACATAGAAGACCCTGCCAATTACGACCTCATCATAAATATGGAATTTATGGAGACTGAAAATGTTGTCGGCATTATCAAATCGGCGCTGAAATTCAAAAGTCTTCCATTGAGACGCAAGAACGATACTAAATAGAACAACCACTGTGGAGTGGGGATTTGCCGAACCCTGGCACCAATTTGAGTGGAAAGGAAATAAGCAGTGATTATTCGTCATTATGAAGATGTGAAAGCGGTTGAAATAATGGAGGGTGTTAAAAAAAGGGTTGTGATAGGTGAGCAGGAAGGCGCCCCCAATTTTATCATGAGGATATTTGACCTGGAACCGGGTGCATCCAGCCCCCTGCACAACCATCCCTGGGAGCACGAGATATTTATATTGAAGGGAAACGCGGTGGCCCGGGACAATTCTGGAGCTGAGACCGCAATCGGGGAAGGGGATGCCATCTTCGTTCCGCCAGGGGAGGAACACTGTCTGATCAACAAAAGCGAAGAAGTTTTTCGTTTTATGTGTTTTATACCGACGGGCGTGGAGTAAACGATTACAAATAAAACTATCTTACCTGAACAATATTGCCATCAATCACCATGAGCATTTGTAGGGATTTTTTCGCCTCTCCTGTTTCGGAAAATGATGTCGTTCCTGTTATGCCGGGATAGTCGAGCTGGATGCGCGAGAGACTGTCCCTCAGGTCGTCTCTGATCTCTGTATTGCCCTCTGTTACCAGATCTACAATTATTGTCGCCGCGTCGTACGCGAGCGCCTCCATACTGTCTGGTTCCCTGCCACAGGCGACATAAAAGCGATCTATAAAATTCCTGACCTTCGCGCGGGCACTATCCAGGAAGAAACAATCAGAAAAAATCGCCCCTTCAAGATATTTGCCACCCTTCTTCAGGAGATCGTGGGTATTCCAGATACTTGTCCCGAGGAGCTGGACGCCGGTGACATCATAGAAGGCCAACTGAGGGGCTATCATGTTAACAGTGCGGTAAGAGTCGGGTATAAAAAGCGCGCCAAAATCCACTTTGGGAGTTGGCTCTTCCCCCGGTTGCTGGTCTTTGTCAGAGAAGTTCAGTCCGGTCAGAGATTTGATCTCCTTGCCGAAGTCGGTCTGCTTGCTACCGTATGATTCCACTCCCCGTATCTGTCCACCCTGCCGCAGCACCTCATCCCAGAACTGGTTCATCATCTTTGTTCCATAATTGTCGTCGGGATATAAAATGGCGAAATTCTTGATGCCGAGATTGTGAATGGAATATGTAACAAGTGCGTTTACCTGCATATCACCGGTAAGAAAGTCTCGAAAAACATAATCTCCTGTTTCGGTAATATCCTTGCTCTGTGCAAGGGTTATTATGGGGACGCCGAGTGTTTGTGCCTCCCTCGCTGCCTCAAGCGCGGCGGCGCTTCCAAGGGGGCCAATTATGCCGATAACATGATCTTCGTCAACCAGTTTTTTTATCGCATTCCGGGTTGTGACGGGATTACCTTTGGAGTCTTCTATGAAGAGCTGTATGGGGGTGTCTCGTTTTGGGTCGAATACGCCAGAGGCGAGAATCACAGCATCAAGCGCCCGGTTTCCATAGGGAGCATATTCTCCGGTAAGCGGGAGGACGCATCCTATCGCATATCGGTTTGTCAGCATCATGGCGGCAATTCGACGATAAAGGACCTCTCCGGTTTCAAACAGAGGATGTTTTCGATAGTGCGCGAGAAGCCTGTCCAGATATTTATTCGCATTTTTAAAATCTCTAATATCGAAAGATGTTGTGGCAAGCGCGTAGAGGAGATACCCCTCGGGGTATTTCCCCCGGTAATTCTTGAGTACTCCCTGAAGCTGATTGAGGGACAGTTTGTCGGCGATAATATCTTCGACCTTCCTCTTTACATATTCTTCAAGGCTTGTATGTGGGCCGCTTTTCAATGATTTCATGTACCAGTCGAATGCCGGAATCGCTCTATCTGATTTCAGAAGGTTATCACCCATCAGAGATTCTATTTCCGGCTTCAGGTAAGTGAAGGCCTTTTCTCTGAGGAGTTTCTTGCAGATATTTTCCGAGGCGCGAATCATGCCCAGTCGAGAATAAGAAAGAGCAAGTCTGCTATCGGCTTCCGCACGGATTGGGTCGTCCACTAATCCTTTTGGAATGAGCTTCAGCTCTTCAATGGCCCAGGTGTACTCCTCGCGGGCGATGAACACCTCCCCCATTCTCAGATGAGACAAAGATGCAACTCTGCCTGATGGAAAGCGCCCAAGAATGCCTTCATAAAGGATCATAGCCTTGTCGAACTGTTCTTTCTCGAATGCCTCATCGGCACTGACGAATGCCTGGACTGCCTCTTCAGGCATGCCTTTGAGATCGATTCGGAGTGCTCTTTTCTGAACCTGCACACCCGCGCATCCGGCGGCAAACAGCATTAACGCAGCGCACAGGGCGCATAGTATCTTATGTGTGTTTTTCATAAATTTCTCATTTGTGCAGAGAGTTAATATATTTTAAAGTCTCCATCGCCATTGATGGAGAATCAATAAAAACAGATAATTCATGATTATACTTGAGTGCGGAATTTGTCAAATTGTGACTTCCCAGGAATACGTACCTTTTATCGACCACGGCTACCTTCACGTGGGTAGTGACATGTGGAGAATCAAAACGCACATCGATACCTTTTCCCACCAGCCTCTCAGCTGTTTCTCTGTTGCTTTTATTGGCCAGGGAATCTCTTGCTCGGGAGCTTTTTTCAAGAACAATCTTAACCCTGACACCACGTTTGGCCGCTTGGACAAGCCCGGCGAGGACCCTGTCTGAGTAGCTTTTATTGTAACCGTTTGTCTTGAATAGAAAGAACGACATGACAACCTCATCGTTCGCGTTGTGAATCGCCTTCAAGAATGCCGGGAAATATTCCCTGTCTTCAAGCAGACTCACGCGACCGTCTTCCGACGAACCGGGGCCCGACGCTGCGGCTGACAGCGGGCATGGCAACCCCCACAGCAACAAGGATAAAATCAAGGCGGATATAATACCCGAAATGCGAATGTCACCGGTTTTTTCATGCATTTTGTCTGAGATCCCACACACAAGCAAGACACTACATAATTCGGGACGTTAAGTCAATGACAGGCTCAACCACGCAAGCTTGACAGATCGGGAAGTTCATAGTATTTCTTGTCAATCAACTATTGCCTCGAAGGGCGCGTGTTTGATAATTATTTCAGGGTGACGTGTTTTATATAAGGAGACATCTTCCCGGATGCCCCAGTTGACAGCTATATTCATTTCATCATTTGTCATAGCACTGTCGGGCGCGATGATGCCCGGACCGGTGCTGACGGTGACCATCAGCGAAAGCACGACAAGAGGCTTTATCGCCGGCCCCCTGATCGTTCTCGGTCACGCTGTCCTCGAAATATTATTGCTTGCACTCATTGTCCTGGGATTTGCGGATCTGATCAATAAACCCGTATTGTCAGGGGTTGTCGGGATGGCGGGAGGCGTCGTTCTGCTCTGGTTATCCTTTGATATGCTGAAAGGCATAAGACATCTCAGCCTCGATCTTTCAAATGGGGGAAGCGCACGTAGCGGCCCGGTACTTGCGGGTTTTCTGACAAGCCTCGCAAATCCCTACTGGATAATATGGTGGATGACAATCGGCCTGGGTTATGTCATCATCTCAATGAAGTTGGGATTCATCGGCGTCGCGGTCTTTTTCACAGGTCACATACTGGCTGATCTGTTGTGGTACAGTGTCGTATCGCTGTTTGTCTCGCGTGGCAGGAAACATATAAGCGACAGGGTATATCGGGGAATTATCGGCAGCTGCGCCGTGATGCTTGTATTTTTCGGTATATATTTCGAGGTGTCAGGAATAAGGTATTTTATAGACTAACCGGGTTTTACCCCCAAAGATTCTCTGGTGCCAAGAAGCCAGAATTGACCTGGATGCCGGATCGGGTTCCGGCATGACATTTGACATATTTAATAGTCGTAGTAATAATTTCGCAAACGCGTCATAGCGTTGCCCCTGACCCCTCCACTTTTGTTATCGCGTTAAATGCCGGTATTTGATCCGGTGCGGCTGATCGGCGGCCTTTCCGAGCCTCTTTTTCCGGTCGGCCTCATAATCGGAATAATTGCCTTCAAACCACTCGACGGCGCTGTCTCCCTCAAAGGCAAGGATGTGCGTGGCAATACGATCGAGAAACCAGCGATCGTGACTGATAATTACGGCGCATCCCCCGAAATGCTCCAACGCCTCTTCAAGGGCCCGCATGGTGTTCACATCCAGATCGTTTGTCGGCTCGTCAAGCAGGAGTACATTGCCCCCCTCTTTGAGTATGCAGGCAAGATGAGCGCGATTGCGCTCACCCCCGGAAATCATGCTCACCTTTTTTTGCTGGTCTGACCCTGAGAAATTGAATCGCCCGACGTAGGCCCGAGAGTTCATTTCCAGGCTCCCCAGCGCAATCATATCATTGCCCCCGGAAATAACTTCCCATATTGTCTTGTCCGGGTCGAGCGTATCCCGATCCTGATCGACGTATGCAAGCGAGACCGTTTCGCCGACGTTTATCGTGCCCGAGTCGGGTGTCTCCCCCCCGGTTATCATGTTAAAGAGAGTTGTTTTGCCTGCGCCGTTCGGTCCGATAACGCCGACGATGCCTCCCGCGGGCAGCGCGAAGGTCATCCCTTCGAATAAAAGCCGATCACCAAACGCCTTGCTCACACCATCGGCTTCAATAACGATCTTTCCGAGACGGGGTCCCGGCGGAATGTAGATTTCCAGGTCATTCTCCTGCTTTTCATAGTCCTGGTTCATGAGTGATTCATAGGCACTGATACGGGCCTTTGACTTTGTCTGCCGCGCCTTCGGCGACATGCTTATCCATTCCAGTTCCCGCTGCAAGGTCTTCTGCCGGTCCGTTTCCCGTTTCTCCTCCTGTTGCAGTCGCTGCTGTTTCTGCGCGAGCCAGGAAGAATAGTTCCCCTTCCAGGGAATGCCTTCTCCCCGGTCAAGCTCCAGGATCCACCCGGCAACATTATCCAGAAAATACCGATCGTGCGTGACGGCAATCACCGTCCCTTCATACTGCTGGAGATGATGTTCAAGCCAGGCCACCGTTTCGGCATCGAGATGATTCGTCGGTTCGTCCAGAAGCAGGATATCCGGTTTCTGCAGGAGCAGTCTGCACAGCGCCACCCGCCGCTTCTCGCCCCCGGAAATAACCCTGATGGGGGTATCTCCCGGAGGACAGCGCAGGGCATCCATAGCCATCTCGAGACGGGCATCGATATCCCAGAGGTCGCCCTGATCGATTTTTTCCTGCAATTCACCCTGACGCTCTATCAGATTATTCATTTCGTCGTCAGACATGGGCTCGGCGAACTTTTCGCTGATTTCGTTGTATTCCCTCACGAGGCCTACCGACTCCAGCATGCCCTCTTCGACGACGACCTGTACAGTTTTGTCGGGATCGAGAACCGGTTCCTGCTCGAGAAACCCCAGCGTATATCCCTCCGAGAGAACGGCCTTTCCGTTGTATTCCTCATCAACCCCGGCCATAATGCGCAGGAGTGAACTTTTCCCGGAGCCGTTCAATCCCAGAACGCCGATCTTGGCACCGTAAAAATAGGAGAGGGATATATCTTTTAATACAGGCTTGTTCTGGTAGAACTTACTGACCCTCATCATGCTGTAAATAATCTTTTTCGTATCCATACTCATGGAATATTCCTTTTGATCTCTAAAGTATGTTGGTCTAACGTAATGTAAATTATCGACTTTATCAGTTTACCCTGTGGACTTCAATAGATAAAGAAGCGGGACCATGCCCCAGAAAGTCTTTGTTTATTCGGTTTCTATAATGATACCACACTGCTCGCACCGGTAACGGACTTTTCCCTTGTCTGCCGCTTCAATTTCATCAAAATCATAGTGTTTGCTGCCATCTGTCTCATAACACTCGGGGCAATACCCTCCGCGCAGTTCGTCGGTGTCAATGGTCAAATGGCAGTGCCGGCACCGCAGCATATTTTTCTTTTCCGGTAACAGGAAAAGGGTGAGGTGTTTGCATGAAGTCATACGAGATACCGTGAACCGCTGGAGGGAATTATATCAATAATTGCAAGGTATCTCAAATGAAGCTCTTGCCCACAGGGCAGGGCTTCCCGGTAGGGAATAGTTTCATTATATTGCGCCCCTTGACCCTGCCTACAAGGCGGGGCTTGCGGGTGCGCCTCCGGTCAGTGCAACGATACCAATGCAAGGAAAATGCGTTAATTCTACAGGCCGTGAATATTCACATACTGTCCAATTCAGTCATTGTGTCTTTATTCGGCCTGAATCATGTGCTACGAGATACCTTTATCGAGGATACTCATCACCTCTTCCTTATCCAGATCCATGATGTAGTCGATACCGCTGATTCTCGCCGCCTCTGGTGTCAGCGCTGCAAGATCGCCCCGGGTGATGTGCTCGAGGGCAAACTTTCTGCTGCCTGCCATAATCTGACTGAGGCCTTGATGGAGACGCTCGTAATAGGTGTACAGCCCCAAAGCGCCGGTGGGCAGTTTTTCAAACGCTTCATCACCAAGCTCTTTGCGAAGGGATGCTGCGGTCACAAAGATTTCATCCTTTGAATTACCGAACCGTTCGATATACACAGGAACCTGTTTGTCTTCTATGGTACGGCCGATCGTCTTGCCTACCATTGCAGCTGCAATGGGAGCACGGGCCATGCCGATGAGCTTTACAAATGGAGAGCCCATCGCAAGCCCCTTGAATATTTGATCCTCAAAGGCAAAGCCACCTGCGAGTGTTAGCGGCGGAACATATTGACCTTTCTCGGCCAGATGAGATGCATACTGGATCAGGAGGGAATGTAATTCCACCGGAGGAACACCCCACTCATTCATCATCCGCCACGGGCTCATTCCGGTTCCTCCACCTGCGCCGTCAACGGTGAGCAAATCGAGTTTGTATTTTGAAGCAAAAGACAAAGCACGTGCGAGATCAGCAGGCCGGTATGCGCCTGTCTTGAGGAATATATACTTTGCGCCAGCTGCCCTGAGTTGTTCAATTCTCTTGGCAAAGGATTCTTCCGAAACCATACCTACACGGGAATGACGCTCAAACTCCTTGAAGGCACCGCGTTCAAATGCCTTAATCACACTCTCGTCGAAGGGATCGGGTAAAACAATATATCCTCGTTTTGCAAGCATCTGGGCCCTTTTCAGATTCGAGATCTTGACCTCACCACCGATATCCTTTGCGCCCTGGCCCCATTTGAGCTCAACGCACTCCACTCCGAGTTTCTCAATGGCATATTCTTGTGTGCCGAGTTTGGTATCCTCGATATTGGCCTGTACTATGATGGCACCGTACCCGTCGCGCTGGTTGTCCTGATAGAGCTTCACTCTGCGCTTAAGGTCAACGGTATCCACCACCCGTCCGTCTTTAAAGACAGACTCAGGATCCATGCCGACGACATTTTCACCGATGGTCAGTCCCGTTCCCATAAGGGCCGATCCGATTGCCAGCCCTTCCCAGTTATTCTTGGCAATGGCTGTTGAACCGATGCCGGGGATGATCCAGGGAGCGCGGAATTTAATGCCATTATCATGGCCGAATACAACTTCCATGTTCACATTCGGGAATATCGCCTTGTCACTGTCAGCCTCTATTCCGTGGGCACCCACGCAGGTACCCATGATATTGAAATGCGAATAATCAACGGGATAGCGTTTTTCTGCGGCAGTGGTGATCACACCAAAGGGCTGAGGATAGATAACCTCATGGCCCCTGTAGGCTGATTTTCCGATTTCGCACATGCCGATACATCCATCCACACAGGTTACACACATACCCGAGGTTGGTACCACTGAATCTTCCGTTCTGTTCTTCGTAAGTGTTGCGGCTGAAGAATTTACTTTCGATATGACCATATCAACTCACTCCTTTATCTTTATCATAAGTTATTTTATTTCACAGGCCACGCAGGGATCCATGTAGCACATCATGTCATGGAACTGGTCCTTGGCAATGCATGGCGGCTCTAAGTTAGCACATGCGCCACAGATCGCCTTTTCCGGTTCGTTATAGGTACACCGCAGCTGGCATGCCGGGCAGATCTCCATACAGGCGCCACAGAGCCTGCAGACATCGGACTGAATGTCAAAGGGTGTGCCGATACTTCTGTTCTCGCCGCGGCCACGGAACCCGATAGCCCCTGCCATCATCTGCTCGTTGCACATCCTTACACACAACCCGCAGAGAATACAGTCCTCATACTCCTGTCGAAATCGTTGTTGTCGCACACCGTATTTGGCGGCAAGGTCCTGGATTGTCTTCGATTGGGGACAGGATGCCAGCAAAAGTTCGATGATCATCTTGCGAGTATTTACGACTCTCTGAGATCCAGTTCTTACCTTGAGACCCTCTTCTACAGGATACGTACAAGAAGAAACCAACTTCGATTGCGGCTCCTCACCGATTTCTACAACACAGAGCCTGCATGCCCCGTAGGGCGAGAGTCCTTCTTTGTGACAGAGCGTCGGGATGGGAAAGCCGTAAAACGTTGCCGCCTCCAGAATGGTTGTTCCTTTCTCTACACTAACGTCTAAACCATTAATCGTTAGATTAACCATTTACTTACTCCTTATTTCGTTCCTAATTTATATCGATTGCATCGAATTTACATATGCTCTTACAAGCACCACATTTGCTGCAACAAGCCGGATCAATTGCATGGCGTTGCTTTTTCTCACCCTTGATGGCCTGTTCCGGGCATGCTTTTATGCATGCCCCGCAGCCTGTGCAGTTTTCATTGATGGAAAAGCTGATAAGTTCTTTGCACACTCCAGCAGGACACCGTTTGTTCTTGATGTGCTCTATGTACTCGTCCCTGAAATACTTGAGTGTAGACAAAACAGGATTTGGCGCGGTCTGCCCAAGGCCACACATAGCGGCATCTTTCATGACGACGGCGAGTTCCTCCATAAGTTCCAAATGTTCCATTGTCCCCCTGCCGGAGGAAATATCATCGAGCAATTCATGCATCCGTTGTGTACCCTTGCGACAGGGAAAACACTTTCCGCATGATTCATCTTTCAGGAAATTCATGAAATATTTGGCCACATCGATCATGCAGGTGTTCTCATCCATGACGATCATGCCGCCCGAGCCCATAATGGACCCTGCCTTAGCCAGGCTGTCATAACTAATGGGAAGATCGAACAGTTCTTTCGGAATACAACCGCCCGAGGGGCCACCTGTCTGTACGGCCTTAATCCCGCTCTTGCCGGATGAGCCACCACCGATATCGTAGATGATCTGCCGGAGAGGGGTGCCCATGGGAACTTCTACAAGACCGGTATTTTTAATCTTGCCCACCAGGCTGAATATCTTCGTACCGGCATCCATGGTTCCGATTTTTCCATATTCCTGAGCGCCCTTTCTCATAATGACAGGGATGGTAGCCCATGTCTCTACATTGTTGATCAGCGTAGGCTTTCCGTTTATCCCTTTCTGCACGGGGAAGGGGGGTCTCTGACGGGGTTCCCCCATTTTGCCCTCTACGGAGCGCATGAGTGCTGTTTCTTCTCCGCATACAAAGGCCCCGGCGCCCTTAACCATAGAAATATCGAAGCAGAAACCTGTCCCCAAAATATTCCTGCCCAGGAGTCCCAGGGCTCGGGATTGTTTCAATGCATTGTTCAGATGTTTGATGGCAAGCGGGTATTCACTGCGCACATATAAGACCCCTGAATCAGCGCCTGTGGCATAAGCCCCGATGAGCATGCCCTCGATGAGGCTGTGCGGGTTGCCCTCGAGCAGACTGCGGTCCATGTAAGCACCCGGGTCACCCTCATCGGCATTACAGACGAGGTATTTTCCATTTCCGTTTGCCGCCTGGGCCAGAAACTCCCATTTCATCCCGGTGGGAAACCCTGCGCCACCGCGGCCACGCAGACCGGACTTCTTGACTTCGTCGATTACCTCTTCAGGAGGTTTGCCCTCAGCAAGCAAATCAACAAAAGAGACATATCCGCCGATACTCAGGTAGTCATGGATCTCCAGAGGATCGATCTTTTCGTTCTGTTCCAGGAGGAGGCGTCGCTGATTACGGTAAAAGGGTATATCGTTCTGCTTTTCCACAGCCTCTCCGGTATCGGCATCAACATACAGGAGGTCATGAACCACCTCTCCATTCAAGGTCGCATCGATGATCCCTTTCATTGCTCCCGCATTCACCTTGGGATAAAAGGTCCCTGACGGCTCGATGAGAACCGATGGTTCCATTTCGCAGAAGCCATGACAGCCCGTAATTCTCAGGCGTATTTTCTCCTGCAGATTCCTCATCAGGATCTCGCGCTGTACTTCCCTGATGATCTTCAGAACCCCACTTGCCCGCCCGCAGGTACCTGCGGGGATGATGATGGTGGGCATGTCGGGTCTTGCCGTTGCTGACATCTGTGTATTCAGTGTTTCGAATTCCTGTAACGATTTGAGCTGTTCCATTTCAATTTCCTGTCAACTGTTCTTGTGATATGTTCTCTGTTTTCTCAGGCGACCCGTTAGAATTGAGATTTATCACACGGTTCCCGCATCCCCAGCGTTCACAAACGAGAAGGGAACCCCCTCCCTTAAATGCCAGCGGTACCATGGGAGACCCGCATACCATACAGCTTGATTCTTCTTGAAATCGAGTTTGACAGTTAGGACAGGAAAACACCACCTCGGTATCCGGCGGCATCTGATGTTCGGCCTCGGCAAAACTATTACCATACAGGCCGGACATCCTCACCCATCCTTGGGTGCCGTTGACTGAACCACTCAGCAGTATGGAGGGATAATCCTGGATACAATTATTCACATCCATTAATTTTTGATTGCAGTACGGGCAATATACCTCGACGGGAAATACGTTCTCATCTCGAAGGGAGCCTTCTTCATGCACCCCTGATGTGATTTCCTGGATGATCTTTCGCACATCTGTGCGTTTCACATTGGAGAAGTAATGGCCATCCGCCATCACGATCGGCCCCAGAGCGCATGTGCCCAGACAATTGACCGTCTCGAGTGTAAACTCTTTGTCTGCACTCGTTTCCCCGGGTTTGAGACCTAATTGCCGGGTAAATTCATCGACGATAGCCGGCGAGGAACGTACATGACATGCCGTCCCCACGCAGACGGAAACAAGATGTTTTCCCTGTGGTCTGAGACTGAAGGCTTTATAAAACGTTGCCACCCCGTAAATATCCACCATCGGGTATCCCGTTTTCTGAGCCACCGTCCTCAATGCATCACCGGGGAGATAGTGATACTTTTCCTGAATATCTTCGAGAATCGAAATGAGAGACCCAAGCTCTCCCTGGTGATTCTCGATAATTTTTCCATACTTTTCTTCCATCATTATGTCACCCTTCTCGTTGACTTGATATTCTATAGCCCCTATTCGTACTCCTCACAGTGCACACCCCCGATTCCGGTCGGGGCAAGCCACAGTTTTCCCGATGGGTGCAATTGCTGCAAAGCCCCATGACCGGTCGCGGAGGATCCTTTTCAACGGTTTTCGTATTACGTGTATTCAGTTTGGGCACTTCAGAAACGAACCTGGTTTTCTCGATCCCTTGAGAGGGCTCGGGTAGTTCATGCTCCTCACAGAAATAAACACCGCCTAAGTATGTTTTTTTTGATCTGCATTCTGATGAAAACTTGCAGTTTGAACAGATTCCTTCCCTCTTTGCATATTCCGGCATATAATCACCTGTCCTTTGTATTATGTTCCACTACAAAAAGCAAGAGACATACCAGGTTGGCATTCTTTGAAAATAACTATCCTCGGGGATGGTTATTGTGACTTACATGACACTGATTATAATGATTATATCGGATGATCCTCAATATGAGGGCAATGCTTGTCCACAGGGGAACGCAACAGGTACAGAAATGCGAAAAGTGAGGAGCAGGCCTTCCCAAATCATCGGCAAACTTGGCTGTAAAATGGGGGATCAAAAGAGTGATGTCATCATTCCGATCGCGCAAAGGTGGAATCGTGACAGAAACGACATTCAGCCGGAAAAACAGGTCTTCACGAAATGCATCTTTTGTTACCAGGCCGCGCAGGTCCCTGTTGCTCGACGCAACGATGCGCACATCGATCTTCTGGGTTTTCCTGGCTCCGACCATGCAGACCTGCTTGTCCTGGAGAAAATGATACCAAAAGTGTTCGGTCTGATGCGGGGTTCTCTGCCAAGAACGACCTTCCTCAATTCAAGTTTGTTAAGCGCCCTCTCAACTGCATCGCACCCGCAATATTCCAGGACAAGTTTCAGCATATGGAAAAAAACTCTACTTTTGGACTGTCCTTGGTAGCTAACTGCAGGAGATGCTGAGAAAAGTCAAGACGACTATCAAAGGGGCGCCTCCGCGCAAGTGAGAGAGTGGCTTCATTCTTTTTTTTCATGGGCATAAATCAGCATCAATATTCCGTTATCATTTATGATCCAGGCCAAAAAACTATGCTCTACGATGATGGGCCATGTAATGTTTGGTATCATAATCCCCATTATTGTACAACCTGACTTCTTACCACAGCAGTGGTGGTTTTACGGAAGCTCATCACGGGGTAAATACGTAAAGAAAAAGGGGCGTTTCCCCTATTCAGCAGTCTCCGTTTCCACAAAACCGTATATCACCGATGGGTGTCCCGGTTCTTTGTTCTTGATCGTTCGTGTCGCTGTTTCTTTGTCCTGTGGTCTGCCAGGATATCCTTTTGCCGTGCTCTGCCGCGGTACGTTTTTTCCACGAAACAGGGTTCCCCCGTAAAGGGGTCTCGCTGTGTCCAGTACATGAGGGTGGACCAGGTCGATGGTGTGGGTGTGAACACCTGAACCTGCTCGGGCAGAAAGTGCAGTTCCCCGAGGGCAAATGACCGGAGCTGCGCCATATCGTCGTCGGTGCACCCGGGGTGGGCGGCGATGAGGTAGTAGGTGAGAAAGAGATTCTTTTCCCCCTGCCTTGTCAGGTCGGAAAAGAGCTCCCTGAAGGCGAGCAGTGTCTCCCTGCCCGATTTTCCCATTTTCCGCAGGACAGATGTTTCCGAATGCTCCGGCGCGAGTTTCATCTGTCCCGAAACGTGATGACGGATAACCTCCTTCAGGTAGTCCGTTCCGTGCTTCTTGTCGGCCATGATCAGATCGTGCCGTATCCCTGAAGCGATAAAGACCTTCTTGACTCCATTCACCGCACGGAGCGCCTTCAGCAGCGATATCTGTTGTACGTGATTTATCGTGAGCTGGGGGCATATCTTCGGGAAGAGGCACCGTTTGTCCGGGCAGGAGCCCTGCTTCTCTTTCCTGGCACAGTCGAATCCGTACATATTGGCCGTTGGTCCGCCTACATCCTGTATGATCCCCTTAAAGCGGGGGTGCTGTGAGAAGGCGCCGGCTTCACTCAGGATTGACGCCCGGCTGCGCGATGTCACCTTACGTCCCTGATGGATCGATATGGCACAGAAATTACACTCTCCATAACATCCCCGATGGGTCGCGATGGAGAAGCTGATGGTGTCCAGGGCCTTTACCTCTCCCTGGTTCCGGCAGTAAGGGTGAAGCTCCCGCTCATAGTTCAGATCGTGGACGGCATCGAGTTCCCTGCCGGAGAGGACTTGCGCGGGAGGGGTCTGAATCAGATAGCGGCTGTCCTGTCTCTGCGCCAGCGGCAGGGCGGTCATGGGATCGTTATTACGATAAAAGAGACGGAACATCTCCGTGAAGGCATCCTTGTCCCGCGCCGCGTCCTCGAAAGATGGCAATTCCAGACAACCCTCGGGAACGGTGGGGGACGCGTAGCAGATCCCCCGGATTTCGCGGGGGTCATCGCCCGCCTTGAGGCAGGCCGCCAGTTCAACAACGGAACGGTCCGCCATGCCATAGAGCAGGTAATCGGCCTTTGCGTCAAAAAGAATGGACCGTCGTATTGTATCGGACCAGAAATCATAATGGGCGATTCTTCGCAGGCTGGTCTCGATCCCGCCGAGGACAATGGGACGGGTTTTCTTGAAATGGGTTCTGATAAGGTTGCTGTAGACGATGGATGCCCGATCGGGGCGGCGGTTGTTTACACCCCCCGGCGTATAGTCGTCACTCCTGCGCCTGCGGCCCGAGGCGGTATAGTTGGCCACCATGGAGTCGATACAGCCGCCGGTCACGCCCCAGAACAGGCGGGGTTCTCCCAGCCGACTGATGTCGTCGCCCGAGGTCTTGTCGGGCTGGGCAATAATCCCCACCCGGTAACCGGCATCGAGAAGGATCTTCCCGATTACCGCCACGCCTATGAAGGGCGAGTCGATATAACCGTCGCCGGTTATCAGGATGACATCGAGCCCGTCCCAGCCAAGCTCGTTCATCTCCTTGCGTGTAGTGGGAAGAAACATGGTCTTAAATAGGGACAACGCCCTTTTATTGCTTTTTTATAAACAGGATTCTGTGCCCTCAGGATCGGGGCTTACCACCTTGATCGAACGGCCGCCATACGCAACCGTCTGGCCATTCCTGATCTTGCGTCGCTTCCTGTATTCGACGGTTCCGTCAACGTTGACCAGACCGTTTTCGATTTCAACCTTTGCCGTACCCCCCGTACCACACAACCCCGACGCCTTCAGCAGCTTGTTCAGCTCGATATAGTCGCCCGAGCATTCGAATGTCTCCATGCTATTTCCCCTGCGGCCCCTTCAGCGACTCAAAGAGATATTCAAGCCCGTTTGTTTTAATCTCATACACCGTGCGGAGCATATCACCCAGTTCGCCCGAGGGAAAGCCTTTGTGGGATAACCAGACGACATATGATTCGGGAAGATCCACAAGGTGCCGGCCGGCATATTTACCGTAGGGCATTTTTGCCTGAGCCAGCTTCAACAGTTGGTGATAATCGGGATAGACGGGCGTAACCGTGTCATTATTGTCGGAATTCATGGAAGAATCCTGTTCATAGAGCTCACAGCCTCCGTTGTGTTGGTTGTACTCTGTTAAATCTTGGAATGGCTAGTCATATAGTCAACGACCGACCCCCTCTTTTTCTCTCCTAATCAGGCAACTCGATAATGGCACCGACGCCACCTTCGAGAAAGTTTTCTCCCCAGGCATTTCGGAATAAATCACGAGCCCGTGCGCCCGTACAGTGACTGGGTGCAACCTTTCGGACACCCAATTCCTGAAGACGGGAAATAATATTCTCGATCTCACCGCGAGACATCGAAGAGAGGTGAAATCCCCCTGTAATCAGGTAAACATCGTCGTTATGTTGTTCATGTGCCCTTTTTACGATATTAACAACGCCTGGATGAGCACAACCCGTTATAATTGCCACACCCTCCGGTGTTTCCACTATCAAGGCCTGTTCCCGGATTCCTTGTCCCATCTCTCCGGTCGTGTACACGTTTTTACACAGCTGTTTCGGGTTACTAATCTCCTCGACAGTCGCCCCACTTTCCCTGATGGCTCGTTTTAAATGCACGGGGAAAGATACCGGAACATAGACCAACACATCATTGTTATGTTTTAAGAACTCGGCCAGTCCCCCGGCGTGATCACTATGAATATGCGAGAGAATAACAGCATCGATACTACCGGGATCGACGTTCATACATTTCATATTATGGAGTAAAATACTTCCATCTTCTCCGGTGTCAAACAACAGGGTTTTTTCTTTGCCCTTGACGAGACAGCCAAACCCCCAATCGGTTATACAATCGGTTCTTCCGGAGACATTATTATAAAGAATAGTAACCGTGGTAGACTGAGCACCGGCTTCAACGAGTCCCGATAGCGTAATAACACATACCACAAAAACCAAAAAGAGAACTGAGGTCAGGTCTTGCTCTTTGCCATTTCGCATACTGTAAACCTCCCCGTTTCTTCCCCTCCCATTCTCAACTCATCACCCGATCGGCATGAAGATTGGAAGAAAATGTTTTTATTGAAATCTATTGTCTGCCTTCGTTGTATGAAGATCAGCCACCTTTTCCGAGAGCCAGCCGATTTTGTCAACCTGGCGGTCATCAAACTGCGGGACATAGGGTTTTATATCCAGAAGGGGCGTACCATCAAGGATGTCAATATCCTCAATATACAGCGTCGTATTCTCAACTCTGGTGAGGCGAACAATGGATAATCCGATCGGATTCGGCCGGCACGGCGCCCGTGTGGCAAAGACACCCCGCGGAGTATCATCCAGGTATGGTTTGACCTGCAGTAACGAACCATTCGCGCAGTGACAATGAAACAGCAAGATAATGTGTGAAAACCCTTCGACATCTTTCAGGCCGTCCGCGTATTGCGGTTTGATCTCAATCGTTCCGGCAATGCCGCGAGACGCTGTCGGCTGAATAGGCGTTCCTTTTGCTTTCTTGAAGGGAGAATGAATGATACCGATGGGTGTAAAGCGTATTTCGTCCATTAGAACTCCTTTTATTCACTGTTATACCAGAGTTCACTGAACCTTCCAACCCCACCTTGAGGTTTCAGCGTCCGCCAAGATTTCCTGCCATCAGTGTTTTTCGTGATTCGTCGCTCGTTAATCGTGAAGCGGGAAATCGGCGTCCGGTCTATACTTGTCGATATTGATCTCGCCGTTCGCATAGGCCTCGTGCCAGCCCTCGGGTACCGGCATTTCGTTATAAAGGCGGTCCCTCCACGCTTCGAGTAAGAGTCTTTCCCGGCCCATATAATCGGCGGCACACATGATCCGGTGTCCCGGTGCTACTGTCAGATTGTCGAGCCAGCGGCATCCCTCTTCGGATCGCAGGAGATGGTGGTCAATGATGAGGGTGTTCACGTTCTGCGCGAGGCGTTGTGCGTTTCGCAGTGCCAAGTGCTTCTGATCAAGAGTTATACGCGGCAGGTACAGGGGCGGGCCGGAAACGAGCACCGTGTCCGGTTCCCACTCGAGTATCTGCGACACGGCGCCGTCGTCGAAAAGCTGGATGTCGGAGGCATGGACGAAAACATCGCCCCCGTCAGCGATCCGGGTCATCATGACGGTTCCCAGACCGCTGCCCGCAGTGCCGTGGGGCTGGAGTTTCGAAAACGTCATCATCCCCATATCGGTGCCATCGACAACGGGAAGGGTGCGGCCGAGGACACGTGACAGGTCGTTGTACCGCATGGATATCCTGTTGAGGGGGTAATCGGGAGATTTGCACCAGAACCGAGCATTCCGGCAAACATCGATGACTGAGCGCATATTGAGCTGGTATGGATTGGCATCGACAAGGGGAATATGGTCGCCGTGGTAGTGGCTGATTACGATATCGGTGGCTGTTTCGAGCGAAGCGATAATGGCGCGGCGTACCTGTGTCCCCACGTAGACCTGCAGCGGATGCGGCCGTTTGCCCCGGCGCTGATACCCGAGGGCCACGCCAGGATCGATTACGATGTGACGGTCAGCCGTCGTCACCACAGTGCACAAACCGCGCACCCCGAGCGACTCGGTGCCGATGATTTCAATTCGCATCATTCTATCCAATAAAAGTGGTGATCTATTTCTTCGTGTTGAATCTAAAGCTTGTTCGATTGATTTGCAAGCCGAATCCAAGTGTTCCGGCCCTGGGCAATAGACCGCATACAATACTGTCGAATGAGGAGTTGGGTGGTCGGGGCACGAATAGTCCACTGAATAGGTCGCTTCCTTTTGATTTCTTCGGAATGACTTTTGTTTCGGGGACTGTGCCCTCGACGGCCTGCGATATCCGTGTAAGGGTATCTCCTCCCGGCCGGCGGGGACCGTTATCCGATATTTCGCGTCGTACCGTCCATTTGGTACGATCATCCGCTCTGTATAGATTCCCATTTCCGTGGGAATGACAGAAAAGGTTAGAGGTGCAAACCTCGCGCATCATACGGCCCATTTGAATGCTGATGATTTCGCAAACATGACCGATTCCAATGTCGTGTAATCTCCACGGAATTTGATTTCTGACAGGATTAAAATATTCGGTGACAAAGTGATGAATGTGTGCATAAGGGATAAGGAATTGAATGACGGGCTGCATGGCAACATAAATTACAGCGATTGTCGAAAGGAGAATAATCATGGACAATAATATCCAGGATGTTTCTGAAGAGCCAATAAACAGAAAACTTCCTTTCGGGCTGAAGTTCGGATACGGTATCGGAGATATAGGCTGCAACATATTTATTGTTACGTCCGGTATGTTTTTGCTTTTTTTTCTTACAAACATACTGGGTGTGGAGCCTGCCCTGGCCGGTATAGTGCTGATGCTGCCCAAATTGTGGGATGTGGTTTCTGATCCAATCATGGGGGGAATATCTGATGTTACAAATTCCCGCATGGGTCGGAGACGCCCATATTTACTCTATTCCTCGATACCTTTCGGTTTTGCTTTTTTCCTGCTGTTCGTTGCACCACACTACACATCGGAGATTGCAAGGGCAGTACATGTGGGCCTGCTCTTTGCGCTGGGTTGCACCGTCTTTACCGTATATAATGTTCCATATTCAAGTATGGTCGCTGAAATGACAGAGGACTATAATGAGAGAATGTCGATCACTTCATTCCGGATGATAGGTTCATCTATCGGAGTCCTCTTGGCAGGAGGCCTTGCAATGCCGCTTGTACAGATCGGGGGTGGTGGGGAGGCAGGATTCAGGTTTATGGGGATTGTCTTCGGGTTGTTAATCGCTCTTTTTTGCCTTACATGTGTATGGGGGACCAGAAACGCAAGGTCATTGGCGGCCAACAAGAATACTCCACCGTTTATGGAGCAGGTCAAAATAGCTTTTCGTAACACTCCATTCAAGATGCTGATGCTGATGTATCTTTTCCAGTCAATTGGAATTGGTGTTCTCATGGCAGGGCTGATATACTACATTAAGTATGTTATGGGCCTGCCTGAGACCTATATGGGCATTATCTTTCCCATATTATTTGTCACGGCAATTGTATTTATTCCCGTTTGGGTCAGGATAGGCGTGAGATTTGGAAAGATCAAGGCCTATAAAGCCGGTCTTTGCATACTCGCGGTAATGCTGCTGTCTCTGTTTTTTACAAAGCCGTCCCATCTGGTAGTATTTTACATCCAGATGTTTCTGCTTGGTATCGGTTTCTCCAGTTTTCAACTGTTTCCCTTTTCTATGCTGCCGGATACTATTGAGTTTGACGAAATGCAGTCCGGCATGAGACGGGAGGGGATTTTCTCCGGTATGTGGTCATGCGGGCAGAAAACCGCCTATTCAGTGGGTCCGGGCATTGTAGGTATAACCCTTTCACTGTCAGGTTTCGTAGATGCCCCGGTACAGCCGGAGAGCCTCAGCATGGGCATCAGGATCATATTCTGCCTGTTTACCTCCTTCATGATGTTGCTTAGCTTGCTCCCTTTTTACAAATATGATTTAACTGAAGCCAAATTCGAGGAAATTAAACAACTGATAAAACAGAAGTCCGTGCGATAGATACTGGTTAGAAAAATTCGGGGCAGGTCTTGCGTTTTGCCCGTCCCACCGTAAAATAGGGACAGCTGTCCCTATTTCTCTATATCAGGCTGGCTGTATGAATTTGAACTCTGATTACTGATAGTTGTAGTGGTTGGATTCTGTTAAATTTTGGAATGAGTCATCAATAGTCAGCGGCTGGGCTGCTCTTTTTCGTTATCAAACAGCCAATCTGAACTTTTCATATCTACGTTCCAGGAGATCGGCATTAGGCCATGAGCTCGAAGATCGTGGGAGCATAATTTTCTTCAGATGCATACCCTGAAGTCCGTGGAGCGGCATGGGTCCGTCTTTTTATTTTCTGCTTCCGCCGGTGACGACAGCCACCTTTCCTTCAAGAGAAAAACGCGATAAATCTGTCATGGTATAACCTCCATTCATTATTATATGTTTGATAGGTAATAGATATTTTCTCAACGCGGAGCCCTTTGCCTATGCTACAGGCAGGGTGCTCCGTTGCCGAATAAAGTCAGAAAAGATAGGGAATATTCCTACTTTGAAGATTCAACGTACTCCACAATCTTTTTCGCCAGCGTATGTACCGTTTCCTCGAATTTAACCTCGTCCTTCTCCAGCAGCGTCAACCTGAATCCCGGAAGGGCGGTAAAGAATGATGTCAGCGGGACCACGCAGATCCCCGTGGCTCCGAGGAGATAGTACACGAACCGCTTGTCGTTTTCTATATTGGCGGTCGTTATCCCCTCCACGTAGGTTTTTATGGGTGCGTTTTTTATGCGCAGTTTCTGCCTGTCGTTGAGGACCGCCTCGTTGAACACGATCGTCATGTAGAAGGCCCCGTTTGTTCTGTTCACCACGATATACGGGACATCCTTGAGGATGTTGTACGCTATGTTTGAGAGCCTCTCGTAATGTTTGATCCTGGTGTCCAGGTAGTTCTGATACTCGGGGTGGGTCATGATTTTCGGTATGGACATCTGGGGGAGCGTCGTGGAGCACACCTCGGACATCTTCTGCGTCAGTATCGCTCCTATGTACCTCGCGAAGGCTTCATCCTTGTCGGCGTTGTACACCTCTATCCATCCGCACCGCGATCCGGGCCAGGGGAATTCCTTCGAGATCCCCTTCATGCTCATCCCGGGGACGTCTCCGATGATATCCGAGAGTGGAAGTGTCTTGTAGCCGTTGTACAGGATATTCCGATACGTCTCATCGAAGACGAGGAAGAGGTCATATTTTTTGGCGATTTCCACGATCTTTTTGAGACTCTCTTCAGGATAGACAAACCCGGTCGGGTTGTCGGGGTTAATGACAAGGATGCCGACGATACTGTCGTGACTCTTCACCTTGCGCTCGAGTTCCGCGAGATCCGGATGCCAGTTGTGGTAAGGGTTCATCCGATAGGTATTCGGTGGAAAGGAGGCATGGTGGATCTCCGCGAGAAGATGGGTGGAATAGGTCGGCTCCGGCATGATGATGCGGGCATCGATTCGTATGGAACTGTATGCCCTCGCGATCGCGTCGCCGAGGCCGTTGAAGAAGATGATGTCCTCTTTTTTCAGCTGGTATTTTCCCCGCTTGTTTACCTCTTCCACAAGAAAGTCTCTGGTTTCATTCACCCCCTGGGTGGGGGAGTAGGCGTAAGAGATGTCATCGTTGATGATCTCTGCCAGCGTCTCCTTCATCCACTCGGGGATCTTCTCCCCCTTCATCACCGGGTCACCGATGTTTTCCCAGGTAACCTCGATTCCGTATTCCTTAAGCTTTTCAGCGATATTAACGATATTACGTATCTCGTACGCTATTCCTGTTCCGCTTTTTGCTATATCAAATCTCATGGCCGTCTCTTTCTCTATAAGGTTTTGTATAAAAGACCTGTTACCATAGTATAAATTATAAAAAGATTCTACAAATAATTTGCGGTTTTCCAAGGATACCCGGAGAGTAAAGAATGAAAGTAAATTTTCTATCAATTGCTTTGAAATTGTGTGTGATCGTGATGCTTTGCGGATTTGGAATGAAGCTGTATGCAGTAAATGTAAAAACTGCTGAAGCCGCTGAGTATATTGACCTGGGCGACGGCGAAAAATTCTCAAGTATGAAAATCCCTGTGATAAGAAATCGGCTGCGCTCCGAGGCGAGGAATTCATCGGTAAATATATTGAAAAGAATGGAAACCTACTATTTGCAGGTTATAATCTCAAAGTTGAAGAATGGTCCCAATGAAAAGCACAGTAAGATATCGGACGAAGAAGACGAAGCAGCACAGAAGATTCTTAACTCTATGATAGAGCATGCATATATCTGGGGAATGGAATATCGGTAAAAGGGGGACCGTCCTTTTCTTTCAGGATATCATCCCGAACCTCGATGACATAATCGGGCCGTATGCCGATCATGAAACGGTCAAAGGCGGCATGGTGCAGTTTGCAGAGGGCAACACCGTTATTCACAATGGGATCTCCATCGGGTTCTCCATCCGGGATGATATGAGCCGCGTCCAGAAGTTCAAGATGCTTCTGGCGGCGATGTGTTCCCACATCCCGAACAGGGGCGAGCAGATGGTGCGATATTACGGCTATTACAGCAACGTCTCGCGGGGAAAACGGAAAGAGGCAGGAACGGACTATGTCATTCCCTGCATTCTCGAACCGCAGGGGGATTCAAAGGCATTCCGGAAAAGCTGGGCGCGATTGATACAGAAAATATACGAAGTTGACCCCCTGGTCTGCCCAAAGTGTCGGGGGACCATGCGGATCATCAGCTTTATTGAAGACCCGTCGGTGATCCGGGCCATCCTTGAGCACCTGGGATTATGGCTGGCCAGAGCAAGGCCACCGCCGAAAATCTCATACGTCGCGGACGCTCTCTTTTCCCATTCTTCTGCCAACACTCAGTTCCGTAAGCAAGCTCAGGACGAAGTCTATGGCGATCCAGAATATTCATGGGACGATTATATTCAGTCATAACGCTTTGTGAATTTGCGGCGTGCAGGAAAGGTCTGCCCGAAAAAGGCTCAAATATGCCTGTTGAGTCGCGGCAAATCACAAATATCCACATCGTATGCGACAATCGAAGGCACCCGGTCCCTTTTACAATAGCACTTCTCTTTACCATTAAACACCAACACAATATCTTGTGGAAAAAAATAATTGACATACAAACGGAACTTTCCTATATTTGTCCCGTCAGAAAGCAATATCTTATAAATAAATTAAATTAAATACAGAAGAATTTGTTACTGCCGGACATCTGATTTTTCAGGGATGAGGTGAGTGCATACGTTAGAACGTTTACAGTTTATTCCTATTGAGCAATTAACTGATTATACAGGGTGAAAAATGAATATTGCAAAAAAAATCCACAATGACTCAATTGTAGTTGATGCCACCGGACCGTTAGCTGTGTTAGATGAATATCATCAAAACTACATGCAAGGCGGTGTGACCGTTGTGGCTGCGACAGTTGGATATGGGAGTTCAGATCTTGGCAGTCTTGATGCCACCGTGAAAAATCTGAAGAGCTGGATTGACAAGTTCAAGGATGACTCAAAAAAACTTCTTCATGTGACTTCAATTGATGATATCTTCCGAGCAAAAAAGGAAGGAAAATTGGGGATTATATTTCATTTTCAGGGCAGTACTCCTTTTGAGGGCGATCTCAATAATATTGAACTCTATTATCGGCTGGGTCTTCGAATGTCCCAGTTGTGTTATAACACCGTGGATCTGGTAGGGTGCGGCTGTACTGAAATCAAAGATTCCGGGTTAACGGAATTTGGAGAAAAAGTCATTGGGGAGATGAATCGATTGGGAATTGTTGTGGACTGTGCGCATACTGGTTATCAAACTTCCCTGGACGCCATTGAGACTTCAAAAAGTCCCGTTATCATTTCCCATGGAAATCCCAAGGGGGTTTATAACAACCGAAGAAATATTGAAGACGATTTGATCAGGGCCATAGCCAAAAACGGTGGGGTTATAGGCTTCAACGGTTTTCCAGGGTTGGTGTCAGATAAATCCAAACCGATCCTGGATGATATATTGGATCATGCTGAATATATGGCAAAACTGGTAGGAGCTGAGCATATCTGCTTCGGGATGGATTACTACGAGTATCAGGCTGGAATCGCAGATGATGAAACTGCACAATTTGTTTATCAATACCTGATTGAATCCGGTACCTGGACCGCGGAAGAATATGCGCCCCCACCCTGGCACTATCCACAGGGGATCGAAATGCCGGAAAAGTTGGCCAATCTGACTATTGGGCTTCATAATCGGGGGTTTTCAGAAGAGGAGATTAAAGGGATTCTTGGGCTGAATATCATCCGGGTTTTCAAAGAAATATGGAAGTGATTTATTGTTGCATCATTTATCGTTTCTTGCTTCGGACCGGCTGAAATTGGGGGACAGGTGACGAGTACATGTCTTCCAATTTCAGTTCAATTTGTTTCAATTTATAAGTATGAACATGACACCAGGGTAAATGATTCAGAAAAACCAAAGGTGAAAAGAGCATAATTAACTAACAATAGTGGCTCTGGCTACGTGAATTAATTCAATAAAAAACAGGGGAAACAAAATGGCAATTACCCCCAATCCAACATTGTTGTGGTTTGTTATTGTTTACTGTCTGATTATGGTTATTCTGGGGATCTGGTATTCGCGCCGCATCACAAACAGTGATGATTTCATCTTGGCTGGACGGTCTTTAGGTCCAATCGTTTTGACTGGAACACTACTGGCAACTTTTGTCGGAAGCGGCACTGTCACCGGCGGGGTCAATTCGTTGGCCTATTCATATGGCTTTTGGGTCGCTGGCGTCGCCCCCATTCTCATCAGTTTTTTCGGTTTGGGCATATTATATCTCATCGCACCAAAAATCAGAGATTACGGTAAATATACTATTTCTCAGATTCTGGAATCTCAATATGGACAAGTGGCAAGAGTGATTTCTGCAGTTATTGTCATTCTTGCTTACGTTGGCATGGTGGCTTATCAGTTTAAAGGGTTTGCCTTTGTTTTAAATGTCACAACAGAAATTCCAGTGGATGTCGGAACGATTATCTCCGCGATTCTAATCATATTCCTGGCTGTTATTGGTGGTCTGATGGCTGTTGCTCGTACGGATACAATCAGTGCTTTTTTTGTCGTCTTGGGCTTGATTGTCGCTATACCGTCAGTCCTGATCGCCGGTGGTGGCTGGGACAGTATTGTTTCAAATTTGCCTCAAGAAAACCTGACCATGACGGGAAATCTTTCAACATTTGAGATCCTTGGTTTTATGCTGCCATACCTGTTTTTAATGCTGGGTGATCAGAATATATATCAGCGGTTGGCATCTTCAACCGGCAAAGAATCCGCCAAGACCGGGCTGATTGGCCTTTCTGTCGGCCTGTTCCTGGTTTATCCCGCCATTGCTTTTATCGCGACGGTAGCCCGTTCAGTATTTCCTGACATTGCACCAGGGATGGCCCTGATTGCGATGACGACGTTGATGCCGACTTTTTTCGCTGGAATCATGTTGGCAGCGGTGGCCGCTTTTATCGTAACCACTGGAAATTCATACTTGCTGTCCGCTTCAACATCGATGGCTTATGACGTCTATGTCCGTTATTTTCGTCCAAATGCTGAATCGAAGGAGATCCTTCTGGTCACCAAATTAACGATTCCCATCCTTGGAGTACTGGCATATGTCCTGTTGCAGTTCTTTCCAACAATTCTGCAGTTGCAAATGACATCATATCTTGTGTATGGAGCCGGTATTACACCTGCTGTCCTGGCAGTATTCTTATGGCCCAGAGTTAACAAGTACGGAGGAATCTCATCGATGATTATTGGTGTCGTTTCAACCCTGGTATGCTACAAACCTTACGGACTGAAAGGAGCTGCCATCGCTATTCCATTGGCCATAATTAGCCTGATCCTCGTTACGTTGCTGACGTCAAAGAAGGAGAGAGTGTCTGTGTGAAGCTGCTAAATTGACTCCAGCCTGTTACCGGCAGCCTGATATTCAAGAATTTGAAATGCTTTTTCTGTGATCAGGCTTCCGGCCTCAACTGATGGTATCCCGCCATTGTATATATTGGTAATCAGTGAATACTCAAATCGGATATCAGCATGTCCGCTAAAATCCGCTGCCCGCTTTTGCAGGTCAGAATCCAGTAACTGAAAAACAAGATATGCGGACATGCTTTTTGACGCCATATTACCACCACCTGGTCGTTCTCCTATCAGTACGATCGTTAACCTGGACTTCAGAGTTTCGGCGATGGCCTCTGAAACCTTCACCCGGCCATATGGGACAACAATATTCTCCCCCATCGTATACTCTCGGCTGGATAACCCGTCTTGTAGCACGGGTAGAAGATTGGGGACATTATGGTGAACTGCTTCTGCGCTCAATCCGTCAGAAATAATGATCTGAATGTCACAATTTTCAGGATTTAGCCCTTTAATGGATTCTTCGGAAAGCTGACATCCGAGGTCGGGGTTTGCCAGATAATCAGCCCGGCAATCCGCTTTAGTATAAACAATCCGAAACGGGACATTCACTTTCTCAATTAATTCCATATCCAGTTGATTGCTAATCGCCATTCTGGTCATCGCCTGATTGGAGCAGATTGATCTGGAAACCTCATTAGTTGGTCTCGGGCCTGCGCTCTTGAAATCATAAGCCAGAGGCAAATGCTCTTTAAGTCTTTGAAACTCGCCATCTGATTGACAAAAAATCCGCGGATTACCCCAATTTGATCCTCGAATAATTCTATCCTGATCATCTTTATCAAATATACCTTTTTCCAACGCCCACTCAAGAAACATAGGAGCTGGTTCACGATCATGTACTTCTCGTAAAGTCTGGTCATCATGACCGCTATTTACAAAATGTGCCAGCATTCGGTCGGTCCCCAGATAGACATCCATAAAAAAGTTAGCCCCGGCTGCTGTCAGTAATTGAGTCGCTATCTGTTGCCCCTCCCTGCGAGTGTTGGAATGCATGGTGTAGCTGGGACTAATCCCCATGGGTAGCCCCATGAGCTTCCCCATAAAAAGATCCTGTAAATTGGCAATAATAAGTTCAAAATCTTCCAGGTGGGTCTCCGGCCCGATAAACCCGGTGGCATTGTTTACCATAAATGGGTCATAGCGTCTGCAAACACCATAACAAAGGGCCTCACATGTGGTCATATCCATGCCGTTATGTTTGCCATAGGTAACCTCACTTCCTTGACCTGTCTCAAAATATAGAAATTGATCAGCTATATTTTTTAAAGGCCCCGATTTTTTCATTGTCAGATATGCCTGATCTAAAAGATCAATGGTCACATCAAACTCTTCAGTCAGGGTTGAGCTGGTTCCCGCAAGACTCTGAAAAAGAATCTCTGTTGGAGCTCCTGCTGCCAGAGCCTTTAGCTGTGTTTTTATATGAGCCAAAACACAAATTTGTGTGGGTATGTTCAAATCACGGCGAATCTGATCAATATGAGTAATGATGGAAATAACGTTTTGCACCGTGTCTTCCGCTGGGTTTACGCCAATCAGACAATCTCCCATACCCATGGCCAAATCATTGTAGATAAGCAATGTTATTGCACTCAAATTGTCAGTTGGATGGTTTGGCTGAAGTCGAAATGACAAGGTTCCCTGGGCACCAATCTCAGTTCTCGCTTTGGTTTTGTGGTTGATCTGTTTTGAAATGAACACCAACTCATGCACATCCAATAGCTTTGTCAACGCAGAAACGATAACAGGTGTCAGACCGGAACCGATGGCCTTAATTTTTTCCCCGCTCAAAGTCAGCAACAGATCCTTGAGCTCTCCCATTGTCAAATGAGACACACTCTCAAATTCCTTCTGATTTATATCATACCCACAGCGCATCACTTCATCGATCTCACCTGAATCGGTAGTCAAAGGTCTGTTGTAGATGTGCGCCACTGTTAGATCGGATAGAATTTTTCGAGCAGCTTCCCTTTCCAGAGGGCTTTGTGCCGTAAGCCCGGCCATCCTGTCTCCCGCCTTGGAAATATCAGCAGCCCCAAGTAAGCTCTTCAACCCCTTGAACAAAAACTCCCTCTCGAACAGCACGGTTTCATATTGAAGTTCAGGATCTGGGGTCGGGACAGGTAGGGAGTTGATTGACGGTAGCTTGGTCATTTCTTTTTATCTCTTCTGATTGTTTTGGTTAGTGAATACCAAAGTAGGAAACCGGTATAATCTGATGTTTTGGTTTTCCAATATTTACAAAATGTGCATTGCGTTCTGAAACTTCGTCGATAACAATCAGATTAACAGGGAGACGTCCCCATTCGGTAGCATAATTTCCGAGTGTTTTTCCGATATTGTATTTTATGATAAGTACGACAGCCTTATCCCTGGTTAATTTCAGCGAACGAAACTCCTTGGCCAGTTTGCTTCCAAATTCTTTGATTAAGGAAATTGAGGGGATGCCACCGTTTTTGTCTCCAATAATTTGAACACAAGCACCAGATACTGACGCTGAAACAAGATGCAGTGCATGTTTCAAATCTGAAAATTCAGGGGCCATGGATAGTTTTGCCACAACGGGAAGGTCTGTCAGCGGCATAGTACTTAGATCAGAGATATAAACACTTGTCCCCGACACTTCCGTGCTGTGTAGAGCCAACCCGGATACCGTAGCCCGCCCCATTTTCTCCGGGATATATTTTTTTATACTTCTCGTTAACAGTGGAGAAGCGAAAATCCGATATGCCAGATCAATTCCCAGATCTCCATAGAAGGTTTTCCCCGGCAATTCAACCCCATTCGCCAGTTTATATAGCATCTCCCCAACTCCACCTGAGAATGTTATCGCAGACTTCACACTATTGGGAGCCGGATGAAAAGGAAACTGCACAATACTGGTTGCTTGACTATTGGTAAAGAATTCCTGATTATCTGTGACAATCGCTTCCAACCCCGATACATAGTAGTCAAGAATTTTGCTGATCTTATTCTGAATGTCATCACCTATGGTTAAATCCAGGTTTAAAAATTCCAACAATTTTTTTCCATAAGGGGAATAGGATTCTAAAAGATATGTCCCCTCCCTGAATCGAAAATGCCTGGCACCGATAAAGTAACTGCCTGTACTGGAAATATTGCCGTTTATCCCCAGTGCTGGATTCGTCGTCCCCCCTCCAATATCCAGATTAGTAATTGGAATTTGATCATGACATTTGGAAAGGTAGGAAACGGCACCCATGAACGCTAACCAGGATTCCAAACAAGGATCAGCAGCAGTAGCGATAATCGTTTCACCAATACGGTCTTTCACCATTTCTGCTATGGCGGATGCATTACGCTTTTCAGCTGCCAAACCTGTAATAATTGTTCCGCCGGTAAAAACGTTTTTTGGCTGAAACAGTTCGTGCGCGAACCACTCATCCAAAAGGTCACTGATTTTTTGATGATCTATTAAACCTGATGCTAAAAAGGGCGTAAAACACGGTTCAGTTTGAAAGATAACTTTAGGGTGGCCCAGCTCCATTCTGCCGGTCACACTATTTTGTTCGATTTGTGCCTCTGTCACCATAGCACTGGTTGTGGTTGAACCGAAGTCCAAACCAACCATCTGTACACACTCCCTTGCTGCATTTACCATATATCAGATCTTCAAAAACAAGCGCATCTTGATAAATTAAACTTTATTGCAGATACCCTGGCGGGGGCCTGCATGAATTCCTTAGACCTATTCAGCTCACTCATAAACGAGCCTGTCTTTGAGTTGTGTTTATTTAATCCTGACGTTTTCTTTTTCCAATGCTTTTTGGACATTAGAGATATTGACTTGTTTACAGGTGACATTGTCTTTTACCGACAGGGCGGCAGCTGTTCCGGCTCCCTGTCCGGTCACTACGCAACACATCATCTGTCGGGTAGCGGCATGGGATATTTTGTCACCCGCCACAGACCGCCCGGCAACCAATAGATTTTCAACCTTTTGCGGAAGGATGTTCCTGTAAGGGACATGAAAATATCTGCCTGTAGAAGGCATCACTGCAATTTTATGGCTATCAAGAAATTCTGGGAATATGCCAATGGAGTCATCGAAACGGGCCTGGTGCAATACATCCTGCTCTGTCAGATTGTATTCACCAATAATTTTTCTTGATTCCCGGATTCCGAGGGAGGATCCGATATTACGGAGCCGGGCCTTTTCAAAACCGGGAGTGTATTTCTTCAGTGCTGCCACAGCCCACATGACCTGCTGCCTGCCATCCATTTCCGCTTTTGTCAGATCCATCACATCAGTTGAATCGATATTTGGCATATGTATCGCGTTCATGTTTGTTATCTCACCCGCATCAGTAAAATTTCCCCAAAAGCTTTCCAGGCGAATGTCTTTTGGAATCTCACCCGCTTCTTTCGCTTTATTGAAAGGTTCTACCAGGTGAGTAGAGAACTCGGCTTCCTCTTTATCACCGGATTTACCATTCCAGTCTGAAACAGAGCTGGGATTGCTCAAGACATAATTGAGAAATGTATCCATATCCACACCACTGCAGCCGAAATTTACAGAGACCGCCTCCAACGCTTCTTTCGCGTCCAAACGATAAGGAACCCCGGCAAACTTGGCGATATCAGCATCTCCAGTGGCATCTATTATCCTTTTGGCGAGAATGGCCTGTCTTCCTGATTTACTTTCTGTAATCACACCTTTGATTGTATTCCCATCCATAATGACATCTACGGTCTGACAATGCAGAATGGGGACAATCCCGGCTTCTTGTACCATCTGGTCGGCAATGAATTTAAATATTTCCGTGTCCAGGACTTCATATAAAAAAATGGGGGTGCTTGCACCCATCTCTTTGGCTCTTCGCTCCCATTCAACACCAATGCCTCCGGCATCGACTGTTTTAATATTGGATCGATACCAAGCAAGTGTTCCAATCATAGACTGGGTAATAACACCGCCAAAACATCCATACCTTTCCACAATCATTGTCTCCACTCCCTGTCTGGCAGACGCCAGAGCAGCCGATAGTCCTCCCGGGCCACTGCCAATTACCAGGATATCTGTCTCCGCCATCACCGGAACCGTTCTTGCCGGTTCTTCAATATGTTTCATAGCCGCGCAACTCCCTAAAAGTTTTTTGTTATAAGTTAATAGCCAGCGCTTTAACGAACCGACCATTGTTCCTGATACCAATTCGATATACTACTCATAGTACTCATCTGATCAATTTGTCAATGGCGGATTTTTTTATTCGTTTTTAAACTCTGTCCCCCGATATTTGTATAAAAGGAGTCCTTCCGGGGTGAAGCCATCGTCATAGTGTCCCGATGTAGTCGTCGTAATCGACAGGGGGTATTCAGGAAGTATTTTAGGCTTGAAAATGCCTTGTGGAGAAACGAGAGGGATTTTCTAATCGTCAAAGATGAAACCCTGCGCAAGGATTGTTCTCGGGAGCACATCGCCGTGAAGATTGACCTGCTCGGATAGCCATGCGAATGCTGCAATGCGCAAGCGCCTGTCCAGGTCTTTTGCAGGATGAGTTAGCATATTAAGCCATCGAAAGATGTAATCATAATTTATGAATGTTTTTTATTTAAGATGCGCCCCCAAGATATTCCATTATTCATATATGATTTTTTGTGTACACGCTGGCAATGCTCCAGCCCTTTGCATTTAATGCCTCAAATTGTTCATGAGAAATGTGATCTTTATGAATAGCCAGACATAATAGGTGCCGTGGTCGACTTGTTGCGACATAGAGTTTTTTTAAAAAACTGGCTTGAATCGAGGTTCTTTTCGTTGGATGGTCATGATCCTCTAATGGTCTTTGCTTACTTTCATCAATAAAAAAATCTAGAGACTCTTTTATATCCCAATAACTGCGATATTTCGTTTCTAAAATCAGCGTTGCATCATGAGTTTGCCCCTTTACACCATGTATAGTAGAAACCTCGATCTCCAGTCCATTATCACATTGGTAACTGTTGGTTATGGATAGCTGATCCTCTTGCTCTGGAGGCAAACGATCAGCATATGTTATGAAATCCAGGGCATCTAGACCCATTGTTCCATCAAGTCCAAATAAGTCCATCAACTTTTCCATATGCTGGACCCACATGCTCTGACTGGGGAAACCATCCATAATCCATGAGGTTAGAAGTTGTCTGAATTTGTCGTATCTGTCGACATTCTTAAGTTCCTGGATTAAGGAGTATTTGCTGTAATAAACTTCTTTATCATTACGATTCTTTGTTTTTTTATTAGCCTTTCGGAGAAGGTCCAATATCCCTTGAAGTAGTAGGTCATAATTGTCTGAAACGTTTTCATGCTTGTGTTCCGAACACTTTTTTACGATGTTGATTAATTTGTCTGCCTTGAAAGACTTTGAAGCTCTGCTTTTATCGTAACCATCCCAATAATGTTTAATTGTTAAACCATTCGGTTTTTCCTTGCCAATGCCACCGACAGCCTTTACAGTCCTTCGTTGATCTTCCTTGAGACTGGTAGCAAGTTGACCAAAGGCAGGCAAAACTTGTTTGATGGACTGGTCATCATATAAAAATATGGTGTGCGGGGCGTTACCTTCTGGCTGTTGCCTGCATGACCCTAAATTTGAGAGCTTATTATAACTTAGTCCATTAATTTTACAGGCAATGTCATTACCAAATCGATGACTGTCTGTGATGATACTGTCAAGATATGCACAGTTATAACTTAGGTTCGGTTTCTCACCACCGAGGCCATCAAAAATAGCCTGATCAGAGTCTCCAAAACGTTGTATCACAACTTCCCCGCATTCAAAAACTTGATTGATGAGATCATCTTGAAATTTTTGTGTGTCCTGCATTTCATCGATGAATACAAAAGGGAATCTTCTGCGCAAGGATGTCATTACGTCGGGGTTATCATGTAGAAGTTTTTCTGCAAATGCGTACATATCTCTGAATTGGAAAACACCAGAAAAGTTTAGATATTCCTTTAGATCCTTCAGACAATTATATGTTGATGAACCTCTGGCAGCACTGAACTCTTTAAGATTTCCATTTTGGTCATAAAAAGCAATATTTAAAGCAGAATCTGTATAGTGGGTTGAACTTAAAAAATATTTGATATCTCTGTATTGTGCCCTGTTACACTTTCTATATAACTTTCTGCACAGCTCATTAATATCGAAACCATTACTTTCGGCTCTATAGACTTCCGTATTGGCTTCATCGCTTTCTGAAAATCTTTTGAATTCATAATCCGTTCGCAAATAAGGGAGACCTAGGAATCTATTAACAAATTCTTGGATAGTACTAACGAAATGAGGATATGTAATCAGCCTGTGGCCGGAAGGATGCTTTTGAAGCCATTTCAAGATTTCATCTTTTGCAGCATTGGTATGTGTTAAAACACAGATGCCTTGATATGACTTTGTCCATTCTTTGGCGAGAAGGATAAGTTTCACGGCAACCAAGGTTGTTTTTCCACTTCCTGGACATGCCTGTACATCATCGTAATTTTTCAAAACATCTCTTCTGCTTGTATCGAAAGATAGTTTACCGCCGAATTCATTTTCAAGTTGATCAATGTCATTATTTGTTATTGTTAGTTCAAGCATCAGCAAGAGCCCTCTGCTAATTTTCGGGTGATTCTAAAGGGATAGATTTCAACGGCTCAGTGACGTACTCGATGGCCTCAATAATATAATCTGGAAGCTTACTTTTTAATGCATCTTGCTGCCCTTGTTTCTTGTATTTTTCAGTAAGAATTTTTATGAGAGTGTATGCAGTATTTGTTTTGGCCTTTTTTTCTTCGATAATCTTGTAAATGTTGATAGCCTTTTCTTCTTCATCTTTAGGAAGGTCATCACAGTTTTCAGAGCTACCATTTGCGGCCTGATAAACCTCGGCTGCTAAACCTTTAAGAGCAAGGGCGAATTCAAATGTCCAATCATCTGAGAGACAAACTTTGACATTTTGACCCTCTATGCTTTTTTTCTCTTTCTTCTTCTTATCTAGCTCATCTCCCAGATAATTACTAAGCCAGTAATCTAGATTGCCTCCTCGCCCTTCTTTGTCAGGTTTCTTTTTCTTTTTGAATCCGAAAGGTTCGTTTTCTGCTTTATCCTCTGCCTTGTCAGGCCATAAGTCCAAATCACGGAGGCAAGCAACCTTAATGGGCAGCCATTTATCTTGATGTCCAATCTTGTCGAGGCCTTTACGTCTAAATATTCTTGCGTATCTGGCGAAAGCGGTATTCCCGATATTTACGACAGACACACCATAGTTTTCGAGGGGGCGACCCAACAGCTGAGCGATAGTAGGGAGTAAAATATTTTCTCCATCACCTTCGACTATCAGGACTGCTTTCGCAAAGAACAGGTTAGACTTTGTTACATCTAGGAATTTTTCAAGAAATGCATAATCATCATCCTCAAGCTCTGTTTCACCCTTTCTGAGAGGGAAAGCCTTTCCTTCAACCATTATAATCAGACTATCCAAGGGTGCTTTAGAGGCAAGATTTGGGCTATGCGTCGTAAGAATACTCTGCAGCTTAGAATTTTTTTCTTGGCTGAAATCCTCCCGAATAAATTTGAGCAATTTCATTTGCAGTTGGGGGTGCAGGTGTGCCTCCGGTTCCTCAATAAGAAGGAGGGGGAAAGCATCCTTTTCCTGTTCCAGAAGCAGTAATTCTGTGGCCATAAATAATAGATTATTATAACCCAAACCTTGTAAAGGATTATCTCTGTCTAATGACAAACTTAGCTTTTCGAGAATTGTTTTGAAGGTCTGCTTTCTTTCATGTTCAGACATATCATCGATGTTTTTACTCCCAACTATGTCAATGGTCGGTTCAAATTTATCAGTATCGAATTTCAGCTTATTTAAAAGCATTTTAATGTTCTCAAGGCTTTTTCCCACGCCTTCGTTCTTAGTAATACTCTTATTGGCATCCAAAAGGGCTTTAATGAGGGCGTTAATGTTATCAAGATTATTGGCTAGTTCATCTGATCGAGTCAAAATTTGAGACAAACGTGAGCCCCTGCCTGCGGCTAATTCTGACTCTGCATCTCTGAGTGGTTTAAGATATGTTGTCGAAAGATAATTGCGAATTTCTCTTTCAATACTTGGACCGTCGGCGTTTTGACCTGATCTGATTTCGGTTTTGATGAAGCGATTACCACGATAGGTTTTATCGGTTAGTGTGGCTTCGAAGTTGACATAAAGTACTGATTTTCGCTTGTCACCGTCACCTGTAGGTTCGTGAGTCAGATGTTCTACAAAAACAGATGCCTGATTGGGTGTGATACCTTCAAACTTAAGCTGAATGCTGAATTGATTGGTATTTTTATGAAAATCAGCCTCGTTTACTCTGGTCCATTCTGCGGAGTTTGTATCAAGCGTATATCTAATGGCGTCAATCAGTGCTGTCTTTCCCGAATTGTTTTCCCCAACAATTAAGTTTAATCCTTCATTTAACGTTAGTTCAAAATCTTGAAATATCCTGAAGTTTTTGATTGTCATCTTGGCAAGATACACTTTATTGCCTCCTACAATTTTTAAGAGTCACGTTCGAAAATGCAGGGTTTTACGATTATCAAGAGCCCCCAAACAAAAAACCCCGCTTTCTTTTCTCAAGAAACGGGGTTGTGTCTTCAATCACTCCACGGCTACCTCCTTTGTCGGCTGTGGATGAAACATCATAAGTTTTGAAAAGAATCTTGATACCTTGTTGAACTGATTGAGAAAATACACACTGAGGCGAAAATGTCAAGGAATTTTTGCACAAAGGGCGGATGTGCCCCCTCCCACATCCCTACGGTTAGGATGAATGGTGCATCTGGCGCCGGAGTGTGCTAAGGGGGATTCGCTGTGCTATACTCAGGATTCAAATAACAGGTTAAAGGGAGAAGAGGATGAACATATCCGAGATGAGCTTTCCCCGTCAGTTGAAGGCGGACGGCTCTGCCGAAACCATTCGCGGGGAGTTGATGGCGCGTACCTCAAGGCTCTGGCCCGGAGGCGAAATTGATGTGCCGGTCATTTCTCTGAGTGAACCGATGAAGGCAGCGCTGAAGGGGGCGAGGCTTTAAGGCCGGGTTCGCTTTGGTTTCGAACCAATCCTTCAAAAACTCGCCGGTGAGAAAAAGGGGATTACGAATGTCAGGGAGCAGACGGATGCCCCCTATGGGGACCGGATTTCGCGTCTGCTTTTATTTTCCAATGACGGCGCGGAGCGTTTCTATCGCCATATCGAACAGGTCCTGCAGGCGCACGCGGCCCGATTGCTCGGCTGTCTTCTGGATATTGACGGTGCCGCTCTGGGTGAATTGTTTACAGGTAAGGGGAGCGTCATAAAGATCGTTATGGCTGAGCATAAAGATGTTGTCGCCGACGTCCTGCGCGCGCTTGTTCCCGGTCATGATGGAGAAATAGGTACCAGGTAAAAAAGGGCGCTGTTGTACATGCTCAGTAATTAGGTAACGCGTTTAATCGGTTACCCTTTATAATACAGACCCAATGGATTGCCTTATTGCTGAGCATGTGCAACTGATACTTTTTTGTCTTAATAAAAAGCCTTAGCCGATCTATTCAAAATTCTTGTTTATTTTTCTTGACATTTAAATTTGTTATTTGATATGAGGTGACCTATCCATACTTTTTATCACTCTACTAACAATCAGTTCTCAACCAGTTTTTGATTACTATGAATATTTGCAGATAAGCATTCTTGGCAATCATATTAATTAAAATCAGAAAATGACTAAAAAATTAACAACCAAAAAAACCGTTTTAGCAGATCAGTTAGAAGATCAATTGGTAAAGTTGTTTCTTGAGTGTGAAGAAGAACCGAGTGATCTGGAGATTGATTTAGGAAAAACAGAATTTATTGAAATTGCTTCATTGTCATTTCTTATATCTTTTTGGCTAGGGAGGCAAATCCGCCAAAAGAAAACATCCTTTATTAGATTGCCCCAAAAACAGAAAACTCGTGATTTCTTAAAATTGTGGCGATTTATTGAAGCTCTGGCCAGTGCGACAAGAACGCCTGAACAAGAAATTTTGCCCGAATCAGAAAAAGCATTCCTTGAGGAACCAATAACCACATATACGGGAAGTAAAACAGGATTATATGCATTAGAACTCAATAACTCATGGAAAAAGACTTATTCGGGAAACAGAAACTTTTTTGAATTTAAATCCTTCATTGTTGATGATTTGGATAATAGAGATCTATTCAGATCGGGAACTGAAGCATTACCTAAAAACGAAAGCATGAGATGGCAGGGTGAATTAATCAAGGCTGTTCTCAGAACGCACCTTTCGGGAGGTGCAGAAGAAGAAGATGAGGTTGCGAGAGTTGTAATCTTTGAATCTTTAGCAAATGCTATACAACATCCCGCTGCATCAATAATCCAAAAGACATCTATTTTCCTGGGAGATACAAAAGAAAACGGCTACATCAAAGAGGGCCATTTGACAATCTGCGTATGGGATGATGGTGAAAGTATAATTGACACTTTGGCTCCTATAGTGAGAAGCGGTGGAATAATAAGAGCTTATTCACTTCCTTCACCTATGTATGATAGGACTAAGATGATAGTAAAGAAATATGGCAAAACCGAAAAATTTTCTCAATTGATTAGATCGGCTGAAGATCCAGCTCAGGATGCAGCGAATGAGTGGATTCTGCTTAGTAGTACTTTCCCAGGATTAACAAGGAAAGTTGCGAAAAATGTCAGTAAAGTTGATAAACTCAGCGATGAGGAACAGCAAGATCAATATCGTATGGGGTTTGGCTTATATGCATTAAAAAGAACTGTGGTGGATTTGTATGGTGGATCATTATCAATAAGGAGCAAGAATTGTTTTCTTAATCTCACCTTGGCACCGAAGAACCTTAAAGTCAGATACAAAGCATCGGTAATGTTATATCCGGAAAAAATTTATCCTGAGTTTGTGGGCAATCTAATTATAATGCGGATTCCGATCAAAAGATAGGTGTAGACCTTCTATGCGGTATATTGCTCTAAACATAAGGCTGGGTGTAGTGGGCGATAAACCCATAGAAAAAATTAGGCAGAAGTTTCAAGATGGTATAATAAAAAAGATTTTCCCAGAAGTTGAAAATATAGAGAGGCTCGGAGAACAATACACAACATCAATTCCATATAGAACAATTCTTTATAAACCCCAACATGTGAGAGACATAATTAAAAAAATTGCCTCAAGATATAGTGATCAGTCTCTCGATTTAATTCTATTAGATTTGTCTAATAATGATTGTCAAGAATTTCGTGAAGATGTCTTTCTATCATTAATTGACGGTGTTAACGATTTAGCAGATCCTGAAGAAAATCCAATCAATCCAATCAAAATTTTCATATTTCTTCTCCCCTTGATGCCTGGTTCTAGAAAAAGAAATGGTTCAGAAATATCAATTAATTCAAGCGAATATCTTCAGATAAAAAATATGAAATCAGAAAAGAACACAATCGTTCTCCTAACTAACGATTACAAATCTTTTGTTTATGGTGCAAATCCTATTGTAATCCCAGATGATATCTTTGAGATTTACCATAAACATATGGCCGCATTAAAAGAAAATCCCATACACTTATTATGTGAGAAGACGATTCGAAAATTGGGCCATTTCCATAGTAATAAGAAGATTAATGGAGAAAGATGTTGTCGTCCTTATACATATTTTACATATGATGCTGGAAAAGAAATTGGTGAATTATTGTCTGTTTGGTGGTCAAAATATTCTAATAATTCTGAATACATTATTTACGATTCTAACAACAACGATTCATTACATGAAGCAATAAATGCTTTTGCTGAGATAGAAAAAATTCCTGTTTATTATATTGAGGATGTAATGAGTGACAACTCCATTCATAAAGAAGTCACAGAAGAAAAAATTGATAAAACTTTTACGCTCATTGTTGATGCTGTTGACACTAGTGCGACTGTCACGAATTATATAGAGGATTTAGTCAAATTAAATGTTTATCCCAACGAAAATATTTTATCAGTTTTCGCTCCAGCAGCTAGCATAATTAAAGAAATATCAAGAAAAAAATATGTAATTCATGCATTCATTTCAAAGAAACATGAACCTATTCCTGAAAGCAAATGTCCTCAATGCATAATTGGACTTCCATATTCGTCAGAGCTTAGTGAAGATTATTTTATGCTTCGGGCATATGATATATATCACATGATTGACTCAGTGGGAATCGAACCAGAGCCTAAAGAGGAGGTACCTGAAACTGGTTATCCCTATAGTTATATTCCTAAGTATGAGGAGATGATCGAAGAATTCGGTGATTGGTTAGCATATAAAATGGAGTATTATTTAATAAAATCAATAGGAATACCAGAAAACCTTTTTATTATTCATCCGGAAGAGGTTGCTTCCAAGGCCTTAAGTGATAAATTAAGATTTAGATTTAACAAAAAGATAACTACAGTTAAAATACCAAGGTATCAAATTACAAAAGCACAAAAAAACAACAACGATTGGAGTGAAATCTTAATCGAAGAAGCGAAAGAAGGCTGGGTTGAACAAATAGAATCATTAATAGACCAAGGTGCTACTGCATTGATAATAGATTATTTAAATGGTTCAGGAAAAACATTTCAATCATTGCAAAAAATGCTCACAAAATTAGAGATTGGTGTTTATTGTTACTTTCCTTTTGTAGATCGAGATCCCGGGGCCGACAGTGTAGAAAAATATCCTTTTAACAAGCTTTGTCTTTATGAATGGTATGGACCTAGACAATTAAAAAGGAATTTATCTAATGTTTAGCAATCATCAAGAAGGTATTATCCTTCAAAACGAAGATTTTGAGCATAGTTGTAAAACAAATTTATATTTTATTGAAAAGTTCACGCAAAAATATAAAAACGATAAATTTTGCTTGTCTTTATTGCAGGATCTTGCTTGGAAATCAGTTAAAGGGAATCTCAATTCGAAAAATAAATATTTATTGAGCGGCCTCTGTAAAATTTACCAGAGAACATTGGAAGAAACGCTAGGGAGTTTCTCTAAAAATATCTCAATTGAAGAAGCTATTAGTCATAATAAGAAATTATTTGATGTTGGTATTGTTACTATAAAAAGAGAAGAACTTGAAGGTGTGTTATTAGCCTTAGGAATGGATTCCCAAAAAGACCATGATTTAAAAATAGGATCAAGAAGGTATTGGTTTTCCAAAGTAGAAAAAAGGGGGGGTGGAGATTTATCTATTATTATAACTATGGTTAATAGACCCCGGAATGTGCCATGTGCAATGGCAGTAGATAGTCTATTAAGTAATTTCGGAGTTAACTTATTAATTTTAGTTGGGGTTGCTGCAGGATTAAAAGAAAAGGATATTAAATTAGGTGATGTTATTGGGGCGGACCTTGTACTGGATTACGAGCATAGTAGATTAGAAAAAGATGAAGATGGAGTGAAAATAAAACTATTTAGACCCGAACAGCATGAGCTTCCCTTTAAGATACAGCAGAACCTTACAGATTTTAAGCCAGATAATTTCGATTTCGAAAGTAAATTTCAAAAATTATTGATGAAGCTTGATAAGAAGAAAAAACCTCCCAGTAAAAAATTAAAAGATTTAAAACCAAAGTATGAATTTGCTACGGTAGCAGCTGGTGAAAAATTAATTGCAGATGGTAGCATAGTAGATATGCGCTTTGAACTTCATGAACGCATCAGAGCTGCAGATCAAGAAGACAGCGGATTTGTGAAAGCATGTATTTATAGAGATCATCCGGTTCTATGGGCGGTTTTTAGGGGCATATCGGATCAGGGAGAGGCCAATAAAGAGTATCAAAAGAAAGAAAATTGGCAATACTTAGCTTCACTTTCTGCAGCAACGGTTGCACTCTTGTTTCTTCAAAACTCATATAGTCCAGCATCAGAATAAAACAGTTAGGGAAATAATACAACGAAATATTTTTACTACATTTTTATTCATTTATTCCCGTCCACGGCCGAGCACTCGCGCCTTGGATCGATACTGCGGCTATCGCCTTCATATCTGTGCATATAGGTAAAAATAGGGTCAGCGGTCCCTATTGACCCTGCCAGGTTGGCGAGAATATCTAGATGAAGGGATTGTGGAAAGTGACGACATAGATAATGTCAGGAGATCCACAAGGACAGGGCGTCCCGCAGTCGATTTTGAATTTGTGAATAAGCTTGAAAAGCTGACAGGGCGCTTGTTGCAGAGGCAAAAGCCCGGACCTAAGAAAAAACAAAAAGACTGAATTAAGTGTTATGTCCCTATAATCTTTATAATTTGACCGATGGCCAACTGCTATGTATCCTGTATTGTAAAATGTAATAAGAACTCATCACGCTTTCTATATGAAATCAGGAGAGTATCCTTGCATTCATCTATATTCCTTATACTCTTGGAAATAATGGTTTCCAAGGCTTATCGTTCACTGTTCCACTACTCCAGAAAATGGGTAGGGTATTATTGGGGATTGTGTTATTGAAACAAACCAGTGCCCCTAAATCACCATACCCCAAAGGAGACTGTGGAAATAGTTCTCTGCCAATTTGTAATAACATCTCCCTCGCAAAATTAATCTCGCTTTCATCCTTAAAAATATCTGAGCTTGGATCAAGCGCTCTAACATCATCTCCAAACACATTAACAGGCAAAAAGCGTACTCGAGGAAATTCTTCTTTCAATCGCTCTATTGCTTCTGGAAAAGTATAAAGAGTGTAACAAAGTATTCGCCCCTCATTTAAGTATGAGTTTATCACTTCCTCAACTTCATGATGGCTAAATAATTTTGTTAATCCTTTTGATAACGTTGAACCTGACCCTGCAAAATCATCAACAATTAAAATTATTCCATCTTTTTTAACGTTATTCTTCATCCAGGCTGAAATTTCAGCAGGAGGGCCTTGCTTGCCAGGCCTTAGACGCTTTGCTATTTCACGTGCTATCGTTGCACCACTCTTCATTTCAGAATCCATATAAGTAACACATAGATTTGCGAGTCTTCCTTTTACCACGGTCCATGTAGCACTCCCAATTTCAAGCCGTATCGCCATTAGTGCATCTTGAAGTTTCTGAATCGCTAGTAACATTGCACCGTCATTGATGAAACCTTTTTCAGATAATCTTTTTAATAATTCATACGCAATTTCTATTCGAATATCATCATCGAACTGCTTTAGCCATACACGTAACTCAGATACATCCTTCTGTTTTCCTAAATAAACTAAGCGCTGTGATATTGGAAGAAGCTTATCTTCTGCTATTGGGAATGATGCATCAACATATGGATAAAGATGTGGAGCAGTAAATTCCTCTTCCAATATCAGTTTTGTTTTTTTACAGAATTCACGCCATCTAGGTAACAAATTTAACTCCGCGTTGTCTCTCAGCCAATCTTTAAAAATTGGCAAAGTAATACCCACCTTATTTTTATCGAGTTGCAGGGAAATAATTTTTCTGCTTTGTAATCGTTCGATTACATCTCGAAGATCTCGTCCTAATAGTTTGTCATCGAAGCTCAAATCTATCGTATCTTGGGCGTTTATTAATTCATCAATAGATTCAAAACTCCCACCCAGTAATGATATACAGCTTAGGACGAGACAATTTTCTGCAGATTGTTTTTCCTTCTCGATGAGTTCAGGATTATCATCCCACAGGTGAGAAAAATTCGTTATGCCAAGAGTTCGAATTAATGTATGTTTTGCTCTTTGAATATCACTTTCGCTTATATATGTTCTTTGCTCCTGATAACATCTCTTGAAAACTTCCGAACATAAAAGGTGCATGTAAAAAGGATTTTTCCCGCAGTAATCTATTATAAAATCAACACATTCAGGTTGATATTCTATTGCTTCAGCAACAGGTTGAATAATGAGATTTTGACAATCGACCCTAGATTCAAGGCAATCAAGAAAAACATTCACCCATTTGTTTAATTCATTAGCATGTCTCTCGTAAATTATATTCATGCGTTCACTGCCTACAAAAAAGAAAGTCAATCCAACCTCTGACAAAGAACGCAATGCTTTAACAAATGATTTTCCTCGTTCACCTGTATAAAAAGGAGGGTCAAGATCATCGAATTCATCTATTATTGCAACAAATTTTGTATTGGGTAGGCTATTTATAATTTTTTCCACAAAAGGAATTAAACGGCCCATGCCTAATCCAAACCATTGCTCATTTGGTACAACTATATCTAAAGATGAAGGCAACTCGTCATACAATCGTTCAGCAATTCTATGAGCTATTTGCCCTTCGTGAAGAGGACCTATTTCCCCCATACGAAAGACAACACAGTAAAGATTATCAACTGCCTTTAACTTATCATCCAATACTTGGATAATAGATGTTTTACCAACACGCTTTTGCCCCCATAAAAAAGTAGAAGTGCCACTTGATGCGTAGTAAATTAAACCGCTAAGAATAGCATCTCGACCATACAAGCCTTCGTGTTTCCTTATAGGATTTACTGTGTATGGTGGATCGTGTATCAGGCTAGACCAGTTCGGTTCAACCTTCTGTTGTTCAATTTTCATACTGTCGTTATCTAAATGTTCAACACCAGTTAATGTCAAACACTTCCATGTGACAGGAACTTCGAGTGAATGAAGTTGTTCTCTTAAAGTAACACCAAAAGTAACTATTTGTTCAGTTTCACCACTTATTTCGAAAGGCCCCCTCGGCTCCAACAACTTTATATCTATAGGAATCTTTGTAGAATCATATTTCATAACAACTTTTGAAGCGCGACCTTCACCAGTGTTAGCTAATCGGCAAGAAAAGGTCATCTCTCTATTGCGCCGAGAAAGATCAAGCTTAATATTACTGCTCACCAGTTTGAGTGAGGGAGTGATAGCATATTGACTCCTTTTGCTGCCTTCATCAACCAGTTTCAATACATGTTTCGCGATCTGTGATACTACCAAATTCCAGAGTACGCTATTATTTAAAGATCTTGGTTGGGAAAGTAAATTATTAGCTTGTTCTTTCAGATCAGGAGCATGTTTAATTATTCGGTTTGTTTCGCCTTTTTCACAACTCTCACAAAACTTTCGAAAGGTCGTACCGAGTAGTACATCAACTTCATTTAATATGGGTCTTTCACCGGCAAGGACCATTTTTTTTAGTTGATTACCTTTCCTTACTAATTCAATTGAGGGTGTTTTCGCAGTCACGCAATTTGTGTTTATAAATGAATTGACTGCAGATGATAATTCAATAATTAATGCCTCTAATTTAGCTGCCGCTGCACTCAGAATATCTGGAGGGCGACGAGCCTCAACTTCAAAAATAATCAAAATAAATTGAGACAGACGAAAAACAAGGTCATTTACTTTCAAGGGAATTGAATGCGGTGAGTGTTGCATACGGAGTTTGGCCCTCACAAGAGCAGTTGCAAGGTTGTTCGGCACAAATTCATCAACATTCAAAATTATGTCATCAATACTTGATGGAACAACTTTTAATTCAAGTGGTGACGCCCAGAAAGCAATCGTTTTGCTTAAAATATCATCGACCTGATCTTTGTTCGCATAAACAAGTTTAGCTGACATCCACTCCCCGGCACCTAGAAGGTCTCCGTTATTTTTGCACTGAGCGATTTCATCCTCAATTAAATCTAAGATTTCAGCCTGCTCTTCTTCCAAACTTGATAAATCAAGAAATTCAATAATATTTTTCATTGGATCTACTATTGCCTCATTATTCACATTGGCACTTGCAGTTTTTTGCACGCACCTACGCTGCTTACAGGCTGCGCTAAGAATACCCGTGGCTTGCCACGGGGAGCTTCACTTGTTTAATACTGGTATTACTAATAGTTCGTGGGCTTATTAGATCTGTTGGAGACAATAGCAAAATAGTGCCCTTTTCTGTCCCTCATAAAACAAAAAAACCCGCTCTCTTTTTCGGAGAAACGGGGTTCTGTCTTCAATCACTCCACGGCGCTCTCCTTGGTCGGTTATGGATGAAACGTCATAAGTTTTTAAAAGAATCTTGATACCTTGTTGAACTGATTGAAAGAAATACACCCTGAGGCTAAAATGTCAAGGAATTTCCACATGAAGGACGACGTGATTCGTTAATTGGACTAATTAGGGGGATTTTTTTTGAAAAAAGTGAAAATGTATGTATAAGGTTATAACATATTGAAATCAAAAGACGGGATCTTGTCTATGAATAGCTTCCGGGAAACAATCCAGTTTTATCTTGTCGACTCAAAGACGCCGCTGGGAAAGCTGATCGATGTAGTTATCATAATTCTCAACTTTGTCATATGTGCCATTCTTGTCGTTGAGACGTACGATGTATCCGAGGCGGCACACGGCCTGCTGTGGAATACGGAAGTTATCATTGTGGCGTTCTTCATCATCGAGTACGCGGCGAGGCTCTATGGATCGCACGACAGGCCCAAACAACTGGTCGATATCTACAGTGTGATAGATCTCATAGCGATCCTGCCTACTGTGGCGCTTCTTGTGTGTCCTCTCTTCGGCATTGTACTCAATGTGGGGTTCCTCCGTCTGATCCGGGCTTTCCGTGTCTTCAGGATCTTCAGGTTCTTGCGGTATACCGCAGACCCGGATTTCTTCTTCGGGAACATTACTGTCCATGTCTTGAAGGGTGTACAGCTTCTGATGACAATTTTTATGATATTTTTTATCTCTTCGGGTCTTTTCTATGCCGTTGAAAGTTCGGTCAACCCCGCTGTCAAGAATTTCGGCGATGCCTTTTATTTCACGGTCGTGACCCTCACAACGGTCGGTTTCGGTGATATTATTCCGCTTTCGGAGGCGGGACGTTTGGTAACGGTCGTGATGATCATCTCGGGGATGATTCTCATACCCTGGCAGGTGAGCCGTCTTGTACGGGAATGGATACATATCGCATCGAAGCAGGATATTATCTGCACGCAATGCGGCCTTCGGTACCATGACAGGGACGCGTCGCACTGTAAGAGCTGCGGGCATGTTATCTATCAGGAATATGAAGACGGGTAGCTTTGAAGTAAAAAAAGACAGCGATCCCTCTTTTCCCCGAAACGAATTGGATCACCTTATGAGATGCCCTGTTGGTTACTCACAGGTTGCCATATTAAATAGGCTCCAACTTTTTCACCTCCAACTTGCATGAGCTGAAAACTCAATAACAAGTTGCCGTCTTTAAACTCGTACGTACGGCGTTGTTCAGAGGATACCCAGTTTGGGAAAGAGGCAATAGTTAGATAATGAATGACTTCGTTCCCTTCTACCGTATAGGTCCCGCAATAGGAAACATGGGTTGTAGCACTGTTCACAATCTCCGCGGGCTCGCCACCGAATAAAGCACCGGCCGAATGTTTTTTACGATTATTAGCCATAATATGAACAAAAACGAATCCATCATCAGAGTAACTGATAACACCTTTTGCTTCGGGACCTAATGGGTAGGTAACGTCACCTGAATCATGCCGGTTTTCCCAGGATATCAGGGTATACGTTCCTGTTAAACTGTTCGTATTCATTTTTATCTCCTCAGGCATCTGACATTTGAATATCATGTAAGGGATAACAGGGGGTGGGCACAAGCCCTCTCCCTGTTTGGCAGGCAATAAATACTTATTCGTTCATCGCGTATTCACCGTTGAGGGGGAATACATATTTTCCCCAGACCCGCTGATACTGGGCATCGTCACCTGCCGCCTTGATCAGCATGATCTCCGTGCAGAAGGATCGCTGCTCATCGTTGTCTCGAAGAATGCTACCGTCTTATCCAGAATTGCCTGAGATCCTTCATCCGCCATGAGACTCTTGTACTTCTTGCATGGATGTCCCTATTTATTCGGGAAAACAGACATGATGCCCATGATTGCCCCGTTGTTAAGGGTGCCATATGGGCCTATCACCGTTGCGGCCCAGGTACTGTTGTACCAGAATTTGCCCATGTCATAGTGAAAAACCGATTCTCCTGTATCCCAGTCCAACGCCTCAAAGGTCCAGACACCATCTCTCTGTCCAACATCATAAACGAGATTCGTAGCTACGCTCATGGACGGTATTCCATTGGGAAAACTGATTTCCCGGTTGGCCCATACGGATGCCAGACCTCTTTTTTCTGGATTCCAGACAAATTTTTCCGCCCCATAGGGGGCCACATCCGGATCTCCCGATCTCAGGATGGCCCAGAATCTGCTTTCTGTGTCGATATTGAGTTGATTGTTGACCACCAGTGCCCCGTATCCCCTTGCGCAGACAGACTGTTCCGAGCTTGATTGCGTGGCTTCTTTATTCCCGAAGGTGACTGGTATCTGGGCCGCGATGCGCCGGTCCTTTGTCTCGGGGATCTGTTTCCAGTCTCCGGGGATATCGTCTCTCCAGAAGAGCACCAGGTGCATGAGTTTCTGTCCGTCCGTGATAACAACAAACCTGTCCTGGTCCCCGGTCCCCATTAGGGTGGGGGTCGCGCCTGAGCCCTGGCCGAGACGGATACCGGATATGTCACCGCCGGTTTCGTAATCCGCTACCCAGCCCCCTTGGTCTTCACTGGTGGTGAGGCTGCTCCCGGTCCATTGAACGCGGTACATCTTTTTGCTGGTGACCACATAGATGCCGCCGTTTTCATCTACAGCAATGGAATTCGATATCTCCTCGTCTCTGCTGAATCTGAAATAAAAGGCCTGATCAAAGGCACTGGAAACAACACAGACAAGCCCCTTGTCGGTAACCATGGCAATCATGCCGTCCCAAGTCATATTGATACCGATAATCATCTCTTCTTCATCGGTCAGTCTGTCCCGTGGGATCTCAAAACATCGTTTCATCTCGATTTCAGAGGCAGGATCGCCTTTTCTTACATCCCCGTAGGCGTAGAGCCTGGTGAATCGCGGCACATAGAATATGTTGTCTTTGTCGAGAATGGTATAGGCTCCAGAGATGCCGACATCCGGATTCATGACATCCATCCATCGGAATCCCTGTTTTTTGATTTTTGCAAGGTCAATGAGCTTTTTGTCTTTAAATCCGGCCTTGAATACCACCCGTTGATTCCCCGCCCATATTACCCGGCTTCCATCCGGATACCTTGGGCTGAAGACTGTGGTTATAACGCCCGGCATTCCTTTGAGATAAGTGAAGTTTTCATGGGGCATCCCCTTCGAGGGGCCTTTGTATGGAGAGGATGCCTGCTGGTAGGGATTCCTGTGACACATCGGCCATGGTGAATCCGCAAGATAGGGGTTTATGGGAGGCTCATCCCCGCCACCAACACAGGTTTTTTCTTCGCTCTGAATACCTGTTCCTGCTGCCTTGTCATCATTATGGTCTGCGCAGCCCGCGGCAAAGATGAGAATAATCGGTATAACGACTAAGGCAATCACCCACTGAATGTTGGAATCCCTTTTCTTCATTTAAAAACCCCCTTTGTGTTTATTTAGATTATTCCTCTTTCAGGTCAGATGATGCCCTTATTAGCTGATAATCAATTTATTTGGTAATTAACGGATTCGGGGTCAGGTCTTGCTTTTTGCCACCTGCTTTGCTTACGCTTCCCCCCCCCCCCGCTTTCTCCTTGAGCGACGTGTTAGATTTCAAAAATAACGGGTTTCTCCGATCTTCATTATCCAAATCCTTTCATCAGAGACTCCTTTTTTTAAGGCCTCTTCTCTGAATAGGGCGCCTGGTTCCATAAAGTCTTCTGTACCGAGTCTTACGGTACCCCAATGAACAGGAACAAGATTTTTTGCTCGTATATCAAGGCCGATTTGCACACATTTTTCAGGGGTACAATGTGCACCTTTCATCACCTCTCTGGGCAGATAAGCCCCGGAGGCGATCAGTGCCACATCGAACGGGCCATATTTTTCTCCTATGTGCTTATATATCCCCCCGTATTCTCCTTCACAAAAGAATATTTTTTTGCCCGTCGGACTTTTTATTGAAAAACCAGCCCATAAGGTCTCATTTTTGTCAGACAAGGTCCGTCGTGAATAATGCACGACGGGTAATGCCGTGTAGGAAATATTATTAATGGTTGTTGATTCATGCCAATCCAGCTCAATCACCTCTTTGAATTGTATATGGTTAAAATAACGGCTTACGCCAAGCGGAACAACAACGGTAATTGTTTCGGGATTGGGCAATTGCTCAAGTGTCGGGATATCCAAATGATCATAATGATTATGCGATATCACAACGGTATGTACCGCGGGTAACTGATGCAGGGCAATGCCGGGGGGAATATCGCGTTTCGGGCCAAACGGAGGAATGCCTGTGGCCCAGTTGGTAAACCATGGATCTATGGCGATGATCTGGTTGTCCAGGCGAAGGATGGCTGTCATGTGCCCGATCCATGTAATACTGTCTTTATCCGGATTTGAGAAAAATTGTTTTAATGCCGTATTGGTTTTGAGGATATGGTCTTCCGGAATATGTGGGGTAGTGAGGAGTGCAAAGGGACGAGACACACCAAACCACAGATGTTTAAGTGAAAAAGGACCGGGTTGTATACTATCAGGGGGATTACGAAATCCGCCTTGAATATGGTGATATGGCTTATCAGGTAGTGGAACGATCGTGTCAGTACAACCCGCTACAAATACTATGCCCAAGATTACAATTGAATACAGAGTAATTTTCATTTTGATTCCTGATTTTTCTGATTACAACATCTAACCGTTTCGTATAAGGCAATTGTGCCTGTTTTCAATATACTCTATCCCTTTTAAGCATGGGAAAGGCGATACAACAGTCGAGCAGGGGTCACGGCTGCATTTGACTTATTTCACCCGAGGATTCAGAATAACCCTATCAGTTTTTCGTTTTACTTCCAAAACAAAAAAAGCCCGCTTTTTTTCCAAGAAACGGGGTCTTGTCTTCAATCACTCCACGGGGCCTCCTGTAATGATGAATAATTAAGGAATTAAGGGGACATAAGGAATTAAGGGGAATTAAGGGGACATAACATATAATTTTCTTGACCGTTGCACGGGAATGTCTTAGATACCTTACATGCCTAGAATATCAAGAATTGTTGCCGTAGATTATCCGCATCATATCACTCAGCGTGGCGTTCGCTCTATGGACATCTTTCACAGCGACCACGATCGGAATCAGTATTTGCAGTTTATAAAAGAAGAGGCCCGGAGATTTGAGATGGACATTCTTGCCTGGTGCCTTATGACCAACCATGTCCATTTCATTGGGGTACCCCACACTGAAACCTCGTTTGCCAAGGGATTTGGTGAAGCCCATAAACGATACACCCGCATGAAAAATTTCCGTGATAATGTCCGGGGATATTTATTCCAGGGGCGATTTGGCTCCTGTGTACTTGACGAGCGTCATTTGCTGGCTGCCGTGCGTTATGTCGAGAATAATCCGGTTGCTGCGGGTATGGCCAAGCATGCATGGGAGTATAAGTGGTCCAGTGCGTCATATCACGTCGGTGATATCAAGGAAGATATTCTGGTGAAAAGCAGGGATTTATATGGCCTGGTAAATGATTGGCGCGAATATCTAGATGAAGGGATTGCGGAAAGTGACGGCATAGATAATGTCAGGAGATCCACAAGGACAGGGCGTCCCGCAGGCGATTTTGAATTTGTGAATAAGCTTGAAAAGCTGACAGGGCGCTTGTTGCAGAGGCAAAAACCCGGACCTAAGAAAAAACAAAAGACTGAATTAGGTGTTATGTCCCCATAATCCAATCATGTTGTTAATCGCACAACCTTTTATTGAAAATTCCACTACCACTATAACCGCCCGCTGGTTTCCGGAGGATGAAAGGGTCACTGCCACTGGTCTGGCAATGTTATCCCAGTTGTTTGGGATCATGGGAGGAAGAATTAGTGCGACAGAATCCATTCCTCATGATACAGATACACCAAATCTCTTATCAATGATAAGACACGTCAAATCATTGATAAAACTGAGCTAATCAATAAAGGAGCTATCTTATGCTGATCAAATCCAAGATCCCCGAACCTATTAAAAAATCAATAGCTGTATTCGATGTTGGAAAAACAAATAAAAAGCTCCTTATCTACGATTACAAACTGGAACTCATCGAATCCGTTTATCAGTCCTTTGAAGAATATGATATGGACGGAATCAAAGTGGAGCCCATGGAAGAGATCTCAGAATGGTTGATTGCCTCTCTTACATCAATGGCTGATAAGCACGATATTGGAGTCATTTCAGCCACCTCCCATGGATCAGCATTCACTTGTATTGATTCAGAAGGCAAATTATCAATGCCAGTCCTCTCCTATTCTAACGATCCTGGTCCAGAATTTCATTCACGGTTTTCCGATGAAATTGGTGATCCGGAGACGTTCCAAAGAGACCTGAAAACGCCTGACCTACCTGGCCTTGGATGCTTTGCAAAATGGTTATATTTTACTCGAGAACGTTTTCCTGATCAACTCAATAAGACTACGTCAATTCTCCCACTCGTTCAATATTTTGGGTTTTTATTGACTGGAAATATTGCTGTAGATTTTACGAGCATAGGCGCCCACACTGCCCTTTGGAATTTTGAGACAAACAGCTGGTCATCGATACCGGGAAAATTGGGAATTAAAGATTTGTTGCCAGCCTCACTTTCTAGTCCATGGGACGTATTAGGAACAATCAGACCTGACATCGCACAAAAAACTGGAATTAAAGAAGATACCCTCATTTCTGTCGGGATCCACGATTCCAATTCTTCACTCCTCCCCCATTTAATCAAGCATCAAGGACCGTTTGTGGTTCATTCCACGGGCACAGCACCAAACACGATGCATCCGACAGATACTGTAGATCTTTTGCCACAAGATATTGGGAAGGTTGTGTTCTTCACCCTCTCTGCTTTTATGACGCCGATAAAAACAACGATGTTTCTCGGGGGAATGGAATTTGACTTCTATAGGAGCATCATTTCACCAACACCCGATTCAGCACCACATTATCCGTTAGACCAAAACCTTCTTGAGGAAATACTGGTAGAACGCCAGCTTTTTATACTGCCTTCATTTATTCCTTTTGGAATGTTCCCAGATTCAGCTCCCAGGATCATAGAAGGAGACCGCATTATTCCATTGGACGCGTTATTTGGCGGTGATCACCCAGCTTTCTTTTCTGATTATCCAAGAGCCTATCATGTGCTGGTATTACTCGTTGTAATGCAAGCGGAAGCCGCAATCAGGGCCGCAGGGCTGGTCGATGGCATGAGCCTTTTTATCGAAGGTGGATTTTCACGAAATGACATTTACACAAATTTGTTAGCATCGCTTTTCCCGAACGTTACGACCTATTCAACGAATCTTGTAGAAGCTACCGCATTCGGTTCGGCACTGGTGGGCAAGGCCGCTCTAACAGGCAAGAACCCACATGATTTCTCAAGTCTTTTTGAAATCGAACGAAAAAAAATCATACCTCAAACAATTAATGGGCTCAATGAATATCGGGCGAAGTTCCTAAGTTTAATACAATCGAGCCAAGCAGATTGAAATTCCCAGATAAAGGAATTGATAAGGCATTGCTTTTTGACGGTCGGAGCATGAAACAAGATCGTTTTGTATGTCAAGGGAAAACTTGCAACAAAACTCAGACAAATGTTGAGGCATTGGTAAAAACTGGACAGTTTAAAGTGGTGAGCAATTTGGTTTGCCCTGACTCAGGTGAGTACTGTAAGGGATTACAATTAATCTAATCCAGCGGGAATTCCTCGTCTGTGAGGGCAATATTCAGTAGTCTTTCGTATATATGAAAGACAGGCTGGACAAGTGAAACTTGAATCAAAAAATACCAAGCCTGTAAAGGCGTGGAGATTCATTAAGCCTCAAGCACACATTGCTAAGTGGCAGCTTGTAACTTTTCTGACTTTTTCCCTCTTGATTTTATCAATTTCAGGAAGGAAGCAATAACTTTCAAACTTCAAATTCGGTGTGGGGTTCTATAATCGGAAGGTTAAAGAAGGTTAAAGGAAGGTTGAAGAAATATATTCGCTAAAAATCGAATTTTGCGAATAAAATGGCGGAAGTGCATGGGAATCGAAACCACCTGGGACGGTTCTATCGCGCCACACCGGATTTGAAGTCCGGGAGGCCCATCAAAGACCCTGGCACTTCCGCGCTGATTTGAAATATTTTTTTATCTCCTTCAATGTGGTTGCATTATATTTCATTATGAAATATAATGTTTCAAAAATCGGAGGTTTTAATAATGCCAAAAGCCGTTAAAATATCGGACGAGCTTGCCGCTAATGCGGCGGTGTACGCAAAGGTTGAAAGCCGATCAATAGCCGGGCAGGTGGAATATTGGGCCAAACTGGGAAAGATAGCAGATGAGAATCCAGATCTCCCGATATTATTTATAAAGGATATTCTGATCGGAAGGGCACAGATTCAGGATGGGCAGAAGACTCCATATATCTTCGGTGAAAAGGAATGAACCGGAAAGTGTTCCAATCACCGCTTTTTGAAAGGCAAAAAAAACGCCTGACAAAAAGAGAAATCGAAGCCTTGGATACAGGAATTAAAGTTATTATGGAAAACCCCGATGCGGGTGAGTTCAAGAGAAGCGATATCGCAGGTGTATACGTTTACAAGTTTAAGGTGGGACCTAACCTGTTTTTGCTGGCTTACGAGTATGACGATTTGGAGATCGACCTTTTGACAATAGGCCCCCATGAAAATTTCTACAGGGATTTGAAGCGTTATCTGAAATGAGGGCAGATTAATGGCCGGAATTATGAAAATTCAATGTGCTGTATGGATAAATCGGGATAGCAGCGCCCTTTTATTTAATCATTGCTAAATACCAGAAAAACATACAATAAAATTGAATTCTTCAGGAAGGCATCAATAGAAATTCCATCTGGAGGCTTTTCGAGATGACTTAGCCGACCGAGTTGTTTTCACATACAATTCCACACCTTACTTTTTTCTCGATAACCACTGATTGGCAATAGCAAGTCTCATTGTAATATTGTTGTAATATCCCTTGACAAGATACCATAATGCAGTTTATTGTCCGCCGAATTCAATTAGTCTTGAACTCAACATATATACATTTGGACAGCTATTCCCACTGGAGGATTACGCTCTGATCATCTAACGCTCTGTTCCTCAAAATATAAGGGGCAGGGCTTTTTTGTGCACAGGTCATTGGCGGTGCTGGTTATAACAAGATGACAGATTGTAAAAATGAATGTTTTGTCCATTCAATAGATTTTGGATATTTTTCACTTTGGACGAGTAAAGAATGAAAGTAGATTTTCTATCAATTGCTTTGAAATTGTGTGTGATCGTGATGCTTTGCGGATTTGGAATGAATCTGTATGCAGTAAATGTAAAAACTGCTGAAGCCGCTGAGTATATTGACCTGAGCGACGGCGATAAAATTCTCAAGTATGACAATCCCTGTGATAAGAAATCGGCTGCGCTCCGAGGCGAGGAATTCATCGGTAGATATATTGAAAAGAAACAGAAGATTTTAACTCTATGATAGAGCATGCATATATCTGGGGAATGGAATATTACGGTGTGATTGTTACGAAGGGAAAGAAATAAATTTATTAAAGGGGCGCTGTTGCCCCTATTTTTTCTAAGAGGAACAGAAAGGAGGCAGTGTGGAAGCGTTTAATGAGATAGTGGGGCAAATTGGTGGGTTTGCCTGGGGACCTGTTATGATTGTTTTTCTGGTCGGCACAGGTGTTTTATTGACTGTTGGGACACGGGTTGTTCAGTTCCGTAAACTTATTGATGCCTTTAAACTTTTGTTATCCAAAGATCATAAGGGTGAAGGGGACATCACCCCCTTTCAAGCCCTGATGACATCAATGTCAGCCACCATAGGAACAGGTAACATCGCCGGAGTAGCCACGGCCATCGCCATGGGCGGTCCCGGGGCTGTATTCTGGATGTGGGTAACGGGCACTACCGGTGGCGCCGTAAAGTTCGGTGAAGCAGCACTTGCGGTCAAATACCGTATCACCAATGAAAAAGGTGAACAATCCGGTGGCCCGATGTACTATATCAAAAACGGTATGCAGGAAAAGTACGGTGGAAACTGGGCCTGGCTGGGTTGGCTATTTGCACTTTTTGGATTTCTTGCATCTTTCGGTATTGGTAATATGGTTCAATCCAATTCCGTGGCGGCTGCGATCGAATCATCTATAGGCATACCTCCGATGATTACAGGCATTGTCCTCACCATAGCCACAGCCCTGGTTATCATCGGCGGGATAAAGAGTATCGGCAGCGTGGCCGCCAAGATCGTTCCGACCATGGCGCTCATCTATGTCGTCGGAAGCCTGATCATTCTGATTGCGAAAGCATCCTTTATTCCCGAGGCCTTTGGACTCATTTTCAGCAATGCCTTTAGCGGGAATGCTGTTGCCGGGGGTCTCCTCGGCTCTGTGATTAGATTCGGAGTTGCCCGGGGTATCTTTTCCAATGAGGCCGGTCTGGGAAGCTCGCCTATCGCTCACGCGGCATCTAAGATCAAAGATCCTGTGGTTCAGGGAATCATCGCCTCTCTGGGTTCCTTCATCGATACACTTGTCATATGTACTATGACCGCGCTGGTCATTATTGTTTCCGGTCTGCTGTCCTTTGCCGACAACGGTTTGATGGCAATTACCAATAACCTGTCAGGCGCTGCGTTGACTTCCACGGCCTACAACCAGGCCTTGCCAGGGGTGGGTGGATTCATTGTCACTTTCGGGCTGATTTTCTTTGCCTTCTCAACGATATTGGGATGGTACTATTACGGTTCCAAGTGCTTTGAGTATATCGCAGGTGTCAAAGCGGTTGTATACTATAAGTGGGCCTGGGTCGTACTGGTCTTCGTCGGTGCGAATGTTCCATTAAACTTTGTCTGGAATATTTCAGATGCATTTAACGGGCTCATGGCCATTCCAAATCTCATCGGCCTGATCGCGCTTTCGCCAATGATTTTTGCAATGCTGAAAACCTACGAGAAGAAGTAAAGATAAGATTCAACTCAACTGCGCTCGTATACTCCGCTGCTTGCGGCGGGGTATGCGAGCGAATATAAATGGTGGGGGAGGTCGGGCCGGACTAACTCACTGAAAATCCTCTTTTATCATTCCCCAAACAGCTATTATCGTTGCTTAATTAAATGAACTCTGTCCCCGTTTTCCTTAAATCAACAGTATAGTTCTCTGCTTTACCTGTTAAAATCTTGCTGCCAGGTGATGATATATTCAGTCAGTTCGTCAGGTTTTTCTATACTCTGTTCAGAGTGTATCCATTCTCCGGACAACCCTGTTTCCCGAGCGGTGAGTTCGAAGTGACACATGGCAATACCCATATCGATCCGCTGCATATCGGCCAGCTTAAAGAGAGTTGCGTTTCGATCGCCATAGCCGCTCGTGCGCTGCAGATAGAAATGCCACTTTGTGCCGTCTCTAATTACACGCCAGGGTTGTTTGTTCGACGCGGATGGTCCCAGGCGTATCATTTCGAGCGGGGTCGCAAAAGGACCGGAGGTGTCGGCCGACAAAGCGGTGCGGAAGGTTTGGTCAAAAAAGAGTTCTGTCCAGGGGAGGCGCCTGTCTGATCCAGCTCTCCGGCGAATGAAGGAATCGAACCAGCGGGGTTTGTCCGCGACATATCCCACAGCTATCGCTGCCGGGAGTATCTCGGTCTCTTTGAGCGAAATCTTTTGAGCAAAACGGCTCTTTTTGAAAGTGCCGCCCAGCCAGCAGGTGCCGAGACTGATATCCGTGGCGAAAAGGATGGCACGTTCCAGCAGGTAGCCATAATCCTCCATATTGTTTTCGCTCTGGTCAACCGCGCCGATGATAAAGCCGCTGGCCCCCTTGATGAAACCGTATGTTCCCAGTCCTTTCAACGCGGCCAGGTCATCTTCCCTCGCGGATACCAGTTCAAATCGCATCTTTGTGCCGAGTGGGCCTGTAGATGACGCGGCCAGCACCATCGCTAATTGATCTCTCAGTTCTGGCTCGATTGCTCTTGGATCATAGTTACGACAGGAAAAACGCTGTTCTATAATCCCGGTTACCGCTTGATTAAATGTTACCATTAAATCACCTTTTCAGATTCTCAGGATCAATATTGACATTGTTCTTTGTTGCTTCCGTTCAAACAATCCCCCCTCTCTTTTATCGAGTAACGGGGTTATGTTTTCAATCTCTTCACGGCTCCCTTCCTGGCGGGTTGCAGTTGAAAGGTTTCTTGGAGGAGATACACCCTGAGACAGAAATGTCAAGAAAATTCAGAGCTAAGAACGGAGTAGGTCGTGTGTCGGGTACAAAACAGCGTGTTTCAAATCCTGCTTTTCAGGCGACCACCAGGCCATGTGCAGGCAGCAGCGTACGCAATACATATATGCGATGAAGGGCCGCGGCCTGGTAAAAGCGGTACAACGGCATATCCAGAGCTTTCTTTGAACGTGTCGTGTTATTCAGGGCATCAGCTTCCTTAAGCCATTTATCGCCCATATATGTCGGGATTCTACTGCTGTAGGGTGTAGAGAATATCTCCTCCTTAATGGCGGTTTTCCATGCGTGGATACGGCCGATCTTTTTGGCCTGCCTTATTAAAATTTGTGTTATTGGTTTCTCGATCTGTTTAAACTTCGTGAATGTTTTTTCGGAGAATTCCGGTCGTGCTTCCGCTACTTTCCTGAAGAATTCGTGGAGTGCTTCACATGCTTCAAGGAATGTCCGGGGATTATTTCGTGTCTCACACCGCCGATTTGATTTGTCGTACACGAAACTCCAGACAAGGTACGGTCTGTCAGGGTAGGTGAGCGCCGCCCCGTGTCCAAGAGCACCGGATAGTTTTTCCGCGCCATATGACAGGATATGGTCCATAGCTCCGCACTCAACCTCATAATTTTCAAGGAATGCTATTGCCTTATCGCCAATGTATTTTTTGATTGAAGGCTTTACAGCTCCGAGATCAAAGCTGTCATTGTCTATCTTGTTTTCATTGTCGCTCACACCGGAAAAGCCATAATGCGAGAAGGTGTCCGCGTACACATGGGCTGTGATTCCTGCCAGTTCCAGGGCAAAGGGCTTATTCATGTGAGAGAGGTTGTGTTCGACCATTTCCCGCGCGATTGCGCTGTTTTTCCGACACACGAGACATTCAAGGAAGGTTTGTCCTTCATTGCCGGGCAGGAAGTGGAATGGCACCCATATCTGGCGCTGATCCTCCTCGTCGATATTCTTCAAGTGGGTCGTATGGTGGGCGGTTGCTTCGAAATCAATTCGCCCGCCGTCGCCGAAGACCACATGACCTTTATTTCCATTGTCATCGACAAATTGTGAAGCCGTAGCAATTATGTGCGCTGCCTGGTGTTTGAGCCCCGCTGCCAGCGCCAGTGCAAATACACCATAATAGTGCATGTCAAGTTGCATGATATACCCAGTTATTCTTACGCAGAGAAAAGTTTGCCTGCGGGTTCTTTACCGGATCCATTTTACTTCTTTTTTATAATGAGATCACCGTATCCCATCAACTCAAGAGAGTTGGGGAATTCCCTGAAGGCGGGTTTGACCACGGGGAGAAGTTTCATCATGGCCGTTATCTTCCCACCCTGTTGTACCTTTCTCCTTGTGACAGCTGCAATCGGATTTTCGAACCCGTGCCAGAAACTGTGGGAAAAATCAGCTTTCTGCTTGGACCAGACATCTTCCTTTAAATCACACGGCCCGAGGTAGAAATTCCCGTAGTAACCCTCCTTCTGTGGGGGGTTTTTCAGGTCTATGGTGATCTCACAGTCTGGATCGGTATAGATGAACTTGATGATGATATTCGCCTTTGACATCTTGGGCCCGATCTTTTCGTCGGTAAGAACACGATCCAGGAAATAACCGTAAATCTCATAAAGGTGATCGGCGTCTCTGTAATAGATTCCCATGTGTCTTCCTCCTCCTTATATAACATATTTAAAAGCCTGTGTGATGTTTACTTACCCTTTCGCTGATCAAATCTCCGCCCGAAAAGAAGGCTTGCAATGGTGATCTTCAACATGTTGATGGTACCCCCCGCTACCCTCCATGCCCGGCCATCGCGGAGCATCCTTTCTGCGGGGAACTCCGTACTGTATCCATAGCCACCGAAAACCTCCATTGCGGCGTTCGTCACGTCAATCACCATCTCGTTGGCGAAACACTTTGCCATTGACGATTCATACATGGAGGGCAATCCCTGGCCAGCTCCGGTCGCGGCTCTGTAGACGAGGAGACGTGCCGCATCGAGTTGCATGGCCATATTGACAATGGGAAACTGGACGGCCTGAAATTCGCATATGGGCCTCCCGAAGGCCTCCCTCTGCTGGGCATATGCCTTCGCCTCCTCGATGGCGCCCCCTGCCACCCCGAGACACATGGCGGCATTTCCGCACCGCTCGATATCAAAGGTCATCATCAGATTCCTGAAATCACCGGGCTGTACCACGACATTCTTTTTTGGCACCTCAACATCTTCAAATATGAGATCGCAGGAAGGCATCCCTCTGAGCCCCATAAATTCTTCCTGTCTGCCGAAGGTAAAACCGGCACTGTCCTTTTCCACGAGCAGTCCGCCGATACCCTTATAGCCCGGGATATTGTCAAACCTCGAATAGACCAGATAATGGCTCGCATAACCACCGCCGGTAATAAATGTCTTTCGGCCGTTCAAGATATATGTATCTCCACGGTCTATGGCGGTTGTTGACAGCGACGTGAGGTCGGACCCGGCTTCAGGTTCCGTCATACTCACCGATACGCTTCGCTCTCCCTTGCATACTCCAGGGATGATAGACTTCTTCTGCTCTTGTGTTCCGAAGATATCGATCGCCCGCACCGGTCCCACATTTGACTCGAATACCGGTGCCGCAATCATGGGGCTGAACTTTGCCAACTCTTCGATGGTAATCATTGCTTCGATCGCCGGCCTCCCTCCGCCTCCGTATTCGGGAGACAACGTCATGCCCAGAAGTCCAAGTTCGGCATACTTTTTCAGCAAGTGGTGGGGGAATTCCCCCGTCTTGTCTACCTGTGCAGCGAGTTCTTTGAAGTTCTCCCGCTTTCCCATTGTCCGCAGGGTCTCAACCATCATCTCCTGTTCTTTTGTAAAACTGAAATCCATTTCCGTTCCTTTTCCCGTATCTGTCAGATTAATCTCATTAGCTTTTCGATCGTATCCAGGCGATCCATATCGAGTATTGTGTCGATTACCGTATCAACCCGTTCCCTTTCCTCTTCACCGGCAAAATATCTCACTTTATCGGCGATCTCCTTCTCATTCATCGGATCACGGGGATCTCCCTTCGGGATATCAATCTGTGTGACCAGCGATTTTCCGTCTTTGAGAACTATCTCCACCCTGCTTGATGTTATATCGGGATATACTTTGTTCAGCTCGTCATCCATCAGGACGGCAACCTTTTTTGAGAGGGCGACAATGGTGGGGTCTTCAATCCGGGCCTCTGTCATTTGACGGGGTCCGAATTCCCCGTCCATGATGGATGCGGCGACACAATACGGTATGGAAAACTGTGCCGAGACGAAGGTGTCTTTTGCCTTGACACCCTTTCCTACCGCGATGACCGCAATTCCGTACGTATGGACCTCGACCTTTTCTATCTCTTCGGGAGCACATTTGTGTTCCTTGACGATCTCAAGGGTCGCCTGAATCGCACCGTGGGTATGACGACAGGATGTATAGGGTTTGAAATATATATCCATAATCGTAAAGTGCTCACCAAGTCCTTCGGTAAGTTTTTCAATTGCCGGTTCCGCATCCGTGGTGATCTGAGTGAATCCGCCATTAAGTGCTGAACCCTCGAAGACATACGGTGCCCCGGTGATTCCTATGGATGCAAGATCGGCCGCGGTCATTCCAGCACTTGCCGCCTGTCCCCCCTGGACAATCTTTATCGTGAATCCGCCCATAAGCTGTTCCGCCATTGAAATGGGTACCAGATATCCGGCATTTCCCAGGGCATTCAACATGCCTTCATTATCAAAACCATAGAGTCTGGAGACCGCCGCTGCCGCACCGAATGTGCCGCACGTCCCCGTCGGAAGAAATCCCGAAAGCGTATGTCTCGGGTGCATTGCCGCGGCAGGCCGATTTGCCGCCTCATACCCGGCCACAACGGCCTCTATCACTTCTCTGCCTCCGAGGCCGCGATGCTCAGCAATTGCCAGGGCTGCCGGTATCACAGCAACTCCGGGGTGGTTGCCTCCGAAACGAAGACCGTCCTGGGCCTCGATAGCCTCGGCAGACGTACCGTTTATAAACGCGGCATTGTGCACCGTGGTTTTGAATCCCCATCCCAGGGCCGATGCCTGAGGGGGGCCCCCCAGTGAACGAATGTATTGTGCCACTTTTTTTACGGCTCCCAATTTACGGGACCCATAGATATTGGCAATACAATCCAGAATGCACAGTTTCGTCTTATGAACAACCTCGGGTGGAAGGTCCCTGATAGAAATACCCGCACAGAAATCAGCCAAAGTTTTCGTATCATTCATATTTCACCTACCCGTATCTATTGTATTCACACCACAATTCGGCGGGTTGTTACACATACCCGCGACCTTCATAGATTTTGATCATTCCAAAGGGATCAAGAATCTCGCGTATGACACGCAGTTCCTCTGCTCTCGGGGGCTCCGTTTCATGGACATCATCGGCCACCTTGAGGTCCCAGGGGGTCAATGCTGCGATTTCATCCACAGAGCTGTCGGGATGATAGGTTGCAAGGTATGCCTCTTTTGTTCCAGAGTCGAAGCGCATTACCGCCTTATTCGTAATGATCACCTCCGGCCCCGTATCGGGGGGGAGGCCCGCTTTCTCTCTCGCGCCGGGACCATCAATATATCCCGGTGTGGTAATGAAATCGATTCGTTCCGCAAGCCGCCGTGTGTCATGGAGGGCGATGATGAGAATCTTCTTTGCAAGGGAACCGATCGGATTGGCTCCACCGCTTCCGGGGAGGCGGCTTGTTGGGTTATCATAATCACCGATAACCGTGGTGTTAATGTTCCCAAATTTATCAACCTGGCTTCCCGACAGAAATCCCACATCGACCCATCCCGCCTGGAGAAACATTGCCATTACATCCACCAGACCGCCTATCATGGCGGCGCCGGGATTGAGACAGGGATCACCGACGGAAAGAGCCGGCCTCGTTGGTCTCGCATCGTACACACCCGATTCCTGCATAAGGGTGGCATACGGCGCGTTCGTATGTTTCGCAATATTGGCGGACATGGTGGGAAATCCCGTACCGACGAGGACAACATTTCCATCCGATATCTCCCTGGCACCGCAGCATGCCATCAACTCCGGTTTGATATAATCATCGGGATGTTCGTGCATATTCATTTCTCCCCTTTCGATGGCTAATAGGCATAACTCACGGGATATCCGTAATCGAACCCCGCTTCGAGTTTCTTGAAAACCCCGTATCCAAAGCGCTCGATATAGTGTTGTATATAGGCTTTTCTGTCCTGCAGCCCGAAGACCCACTCATTGAGAAATTCCTCAAATCCTTCGACCGTATTGGAGGCCTGCTGATACTGAGAGCCAAAGAAAAAGTCCACATCATAAAATCCGGGGGTGTATCCCGGATGGGCGCCGAAGGGTTCTTCAACCACCGCCGCCACCTTGAAATCGGGAACGATGGTCCGTGACGGATCCTTCCCGATCACCTCTCTCGATACGATCCTCTCACAGCTCACGATTACTTTTTTGGCTGCATTGGCGCCGACCTTGCAATCACCTCCGATTCCCCAGATCTGGGCATTCCCCGATTCGTCGGCCTGCTGAACATGGATTATCGCGACATCGGGATTAAGGGCCGGCACGAGAAGCGTGGGGCTTCCGTCAAAGGGGGAATCGATCATTTTATACTTATTTTCCCCCATAAAGGATTTTACATTCAGCAGATCCGAACCGGCCATATCCTTTACGGGGACAAAGGGCATTCCCATGGAGCCGGCCAGGAGCATCATGGGCAGGGAGAGATTCGTGTATTCCTCAATCTCGATTTTGTGGGGAATTTCCTTTTCGATTGAACGCCGATAGCAACGGCCAAGTCCATAAAGTCCAAGGGAAAGAAAGGTCCCGATGAATCTCTTCACGACACCCGCCCCGATCATCATGTCGAAATCATCGGAGGCATTGCCCCGGGTAATGGTCAAGTCTTTCTTCCCCTGCCGTATAATCTCATGGATAGCCGCGAAAGGGGTCCTGCAAACATAGCCGCCGATGAACAGGAAATCGCCGCTATTGACATGCTGTTTTATCGCTTCATCCATCGGCATAATCTTGTTCACGGGACACCTCCATTGGTTGATCGTTGTTTTTCTCTCTGAGCGAGAACGGATCTCACACTATTTCTACAGGTCATATTCGGTACGGCTGATGATCTCATCCTGCGCGGTTTCGGTGAGCCCCGTAAAGAGGGTTGAATATCCGCTTATCCTAACCACGAGATCCCTGTACTGCTCCGGATGCACCTGGGCTTCCTTCAATACCTCAGGGGCTATCATGTTGTATTGAACCTGGATGCCACCCCGATGGAAATAAGCCTTCATAAGATTCATGAGGTTTTCGGAGCTGATCTTTTTACCGGAAAATCTCATATTGAGATTTGCACCATTATAGAGCCTCGTGAGGGGCAGTTTCGTCACCGAATTCATCACCGCCGTCGGTCCGGTCAGTGCGTTCCCCGTCGTTGGCGTCAGGCCATTTCCGAGGACATCTCCCGAGAATCTGCCATCGGGTGTGGCTGCCGTAAAGGAACCGAAGGCAAGGTGAAATCCGACGGAAAATACGCCGGGCCAGAAGTATCCTCCCCGGTAATTCGTATGTTTTTTCAGCTCGTCACAGAAGTGATTCAACACCTGTGCGCCCATTGCATCGACGTCATCTATGTCGTTGCCGTACTTCGGTATTTTATTCAGAAAATAGGTTCGCTTGTCTTCCGCATCGTCCCAATCGTCGGCAAGCCACACGGCGAGATCGGGCAGCGAAACGGTCCCATCCTCAAAGACGGCTTTTTTTATGGCATAGAGGCTGTCCACCACATTGCCGAATCCGATATACTGGACACCGGTGGAGTTATAGACGGCGCCTCCCTTTGTGAGATCAATGCCTTTTTCTAGGGGGCCTTCGATCATGGCGGAGGCCAGCGGAGAAGGCAGCTGATTCGCAATGACACCATCGAGAACATCCATCCCCTTGACGACCTGGCCTATAAAATGCGACATCTGAGCGCAATAGGCATTCCAGACATCATCAAAGGACGTGAGCGATTCCACCTCACCCGTCTCAATACCAGACTGATATCCGAAGGTATTGTCGATGCCGTTGCTGAGCGCAAACTCCACGCATTTTATGCCGCTTATCTGGACGGCAAAGGTAGAACCGAAGGTCTTTCCCTGGGCATTCGGCTCGAGACATCCCACAACGCCATAATTTCTCGCGTCTTCAAGGGTATGTCCCCCATTAACCAGTGTCTTGACGATAGTATCGTCGTTAAAAAAATGCATGAGTACGCCGTCTTTTGCATATTCTACGGCCTTCAGGAAAAAATCATCGGGGGCCTTTGAACTGAGGCGTAATCCGAAATCGGGTTGTACCGTTCGGACATCGCCATAGGCATTCAGCCCTATGTAGCTCAGTTCATTAGTCGCATCTTCTCCATCTATGCCGAGACCACCCACGGTTACATTCTGAGTCGTCTTTCCCTCCGTACCCTCACCACCGGGAATAAATGCCTCTTCAAGGACATTCCATATCTCATTGATTTTGATGAAGAGCATGGCCATCAGTTCCCGTGCCCGAGCGGGGGTTATGCTGCCCGCTTCCAGGTCCGTTTTATAATAGAGGTACAGTATCTGATCTATGCGGCCCAGGGAAATGGAGTTCCCCCCCGATTCGATCTGGGCGATAAGGTGCACGAAATAGACGCTCTGTATCGCCTCTTCGAACGTCTCGGCGGGATATTCTGGTACCCGTCTGCAGATATGGGCAATCCTTCTCAGCTCTTCAGCCCGATCGGCATTTTCTTCTTTTTCCGCCATTGATTCGGCCTGTGAAGCGTACCTGTGAGCGAAACGGATCGAGGCATTGAGTGATCGGATCACGGCGTCATAGAATAGGCCTTTTTCTCCTTTACGATCTTTCGGAGAAAGTGCATCGGCACGTTTCTCGGCATCCTCGATGATCCCCTTCAGGCCTGATACGAGAAGCCTCGGATGATCCATGGTAAAATGACCGATTCCATAGGTCATTTCGAGGGCCATGAGAAAGATATACTTATCCATGTCCTCCTCGATATCCTCGGGCAGGGATTCATAGAGACGATCCTCTATGGCTTTCCCCTCCCAGAAGGGAAGAATCTCCTCTACCAGTTCCCGCTTTTCCTCCTGTGTTATGAGGGCCCGCTGATAGACTCGCGTATCAAAGGCATCCACATCCCCTTCGATCCAGCGCGATTTACCCTCCGGGAAAAGGGGTGCCCCTTTGAGTTTTTTCGTTCTGCACCCAACGATGAACTCATCGTCCCTGATGGTAACGGTGATATTATCGAGTATATCCTCCAGGGCCATGCTGATTCTTGTCAGAGGATGGAGTTCCCAGTTTTTCGACATCGACCGCGTGAGATACCGGGCTCTCTCCACGCAGACCTCCTGGGGTGCATCTATAATACGGTTCCTGAGCCGCTTCACGCGCGAATCAGGTACAATGTTGACAGGTCTTTCCAGTGTTGACATACGGACCTCCTTTAAGAACTATTTCTCCCTGTTCTTTAAACCTGTGACATCTTTTTATCGCACATTGTGCGATATCACACTTTTATATTCATGTGATTCAAGAGAATCGCATCCCTCACAGACACGGGAAGATATTTATTCAGCAAAAGGAAAACGGTGCTCATGAAGTCCACCTGATTATGAAGCTTCATTTTATCGGACTGTATCAATTTTGCGATCTTATGTGATGCCTGCAGGGGATTCGGGGAGGTTTTTATCAGATCATCGTCCCTTGCGATAAAGCGTCCGGCCCGCTCCCTGTAAGGCGACCCTTCCGGTGGAAGGACGTGAATCTTCGCGGCAAATGTCGTGGAAACCTGGGCGGGTTCGACAAGCGCGACCCTGATCCCGAAGGGTTCCACTTCGTAGCGCAGCGACAGGACAAGACCCTCTATGGCAAACTTGCTCGCCGAATAAATGGACTCGAAGGGGAAGGGGACCTGTCCCACGAGGGAAGACATGGCGATAAGTTTTCCGTGCCCCTGCTCGCGCATCGAAGGGATAAATGCCTGAAATATGGCGGAAGCGCCGATGACATTGATCTCGAGGCACTTGAGGGCCTTTTCGAGATCCACTTCCTCAAAGGGGCCGAAAAATCCGATCCCCACGTTGGACAGCACCGTGTTGACACTGCCGAACTTTTCCAGAACCCGATCACGAAAGGCCAGAATCCGGGGCCGGTCCGTTATGTCCACAACCTCAAGGACGTGTTCGCCTCCTATCGATTTCAGCTCTTCTCCGAGAGACGCAATCCCCTCTGCATCGACGTCAAAGCCCGCAACATTCCATCCCTCACCTGCGATAATTTTTGCCACCTCGCGACCCATTCCCTGGGCCAGACCGGTAATGACTACTGATTTCTTCATAGAACCAACCCTCCTTTCACCCCTTCGTTCCAAGCACGAAAGGGTGCGTCTGTGTCAAGATTATTTTCAATGATGTGCCTGATCCTCGTACCATTCCCCCATCTGTTTCATCGACTCCTTAAAATCGGGATATATGAGCGCGTATCCCGTGTTTTTCAGCTTTGCGTTATCCACCACGTAATCCTCATAGAGATACGTGACGGCGTCATATTCCAGGTCGGGAACTTTTCCCTTCATCTTCGATACAAATCCGTCTACACGGGCGGCGATCTTTACGATTCCTAGGGGAAGATGCATTGTCGGTGGTTTCGTTTCGAATGCCTCAGAGGCGAGCAGAAGGGCCTCCTCCAGTGTGGGATTACTGTTGTCGGAAATATTATAGGCCTCACCGACGGCTTCATCCAGATGAGAAAGGTATTCGACGGAAGCCGCTACATCTTCGGCCCGTATATTGGCAAGGAGTTGCTTCCCGCTTCCCGGAATGGCGGTGATCGATGTCGGACGGGAAAAGGCTTTGCCTGCCCCGTCGGTACATCGCGGCCCATAGACGGTACAGGGCCGCGTGATGATAGCTGGCAGTCCTTCGTCTATCCTGCCCCGTACTACCTTTTCGCCGTCCCGCTTGCTTTTTCCGTAGGAACTGGTCGGATCCTGCAGATAATCCTCCGAAAAAGGCGTCCCGTTATAGGGCGCATAGACGCTGGTAGAACCCACATGAATATAGCGTTTCACCTGTGCCTCAAGGGCATGTTTCGTGATGAGCTCAACCCCCTTGACATTTATGGGGTAGAGCTGTTCATAGGGCGTGGAAAAGTTGCACACGGCACCGAGGTGAAACACCCTGTCCACGCCCCCCTCAAAAAGGGGCGGCAGGGTTTCCGGCTTTGTCAGATCGGCTCCGACATATTCTACACCCAGATTGTCGAAAAAAGACGTGTCCTTCCTCGGCCTGGCCGTTGCCCTGACGCGAACTCCCCGACCTGCCAGGTATTCGACAAGATGACTCCCCATAAAACCGGCGGCACCGGTCACCAGCGTGATTCCATCAAAATCCATTGTATTACCCCCTCCCTGGTAAAACTCGTAACGTTTATCCTGGCGGAGAAGCACAACTCTTTTGTTCCGATTCCCCAAAAAGGCCTCTCTCCATAATGTCCACCATCAAACGGTATAGTTCTTCCGGGTCAAGGGAAGCAATGTTGAATCGATAGGATTTGTTGGTGTGAAGAAAGATACCCTTGTTTATGGCAGACATCAGATGAAAAAGAAGCTCAGGATCACAGCCCCTCAACAGCCCCTTGTTCTGAGGCTCTTCATTCGCCCGTACGACATCGTCGATCATAGCCCTGTTCCACATCTTAATGCGATTGACCAGTTCATCGGGAATGACGCCGTCAAATTCATCAGTACTCAGGGACCAGAAAAGGCGCATAAACCTCTCATTCCTTCTGGTAAATTCAAACAAGGTGGCGGTAAGCTCTCGCAACAATATATCCATCGTAAGATGTTGCGTGAGGATCTTTGACATTTCGTCATGCAGCTGCTGGAGATAGTCATCGAAGACATGGACAAACAGTGCAAGCTTGGACGGAAAATGACCGTACAGGGTCTTCTTGGTAACTCCCGCGCGATCAGCAATCTGATCAACGGTGATGGTAGCGTATCCATATTCAAGGAACAATTCCTTGGCGGCCTGAATGATCACAAGCTGTTTCATCTTTTTGTTGAAATCCTGTTTCCCTGCCATCTTCCCTCAACTTAAAAAGCTTACATCAATACTAATAGCATACTGTTAGTTTAATACATATAATTTATTATTAAGTCAATATAATATTTCATGTGCCAGGTATTGTAATAGTATTCGTAATTACGGATGGTTATATTCTACGATGTACAGTGTTGCCGCATCATAATATATATACTGTTAGTGTAATTTAATTAGGGGCAGTTGTGCCTGATTTAGTAAACCCATCCGAGAAAACCCATGCAAATTACGTTCGCAATAATAGCTGTTGCGTATATGATACTCACCATCGTAATTTTTGCTTTGACAGTTTTCAGGCTGATGACGATTATTGCTGCCACGTAGAAGTGAAAGTAACCGAAGAAGAAAATCAGCCAGATACCGGCGAATGACCTGCACCACCAGGGATATACCCACACAAGATGGCCGCCTATGTTCAGAAGCACCTCTACAAAGACGCAGAATGCCGAATACGCGATGGCCCAGAACCACCAGTTCGGGATTCCCATTATCTTTACACGCCTGTCCTCAAAAAGGGTGTTGTAGAAGATGATACCCGAGATGGCGAACATGAACATGATCTCGATATTCCATCCGACCATGGTCCTCAGCGCCGTATCGCCCGGCGCCGTCCAGAAGGCGGAATGCTGTGTCAGATGGAATACCCATCCGTTCCATGTTTCGTTTATGAAATCCATCCCGAAGACCGTCAACCCGGCAAAAACGGCATTCCAGTTTCTCGATGCCAGCGCCTTCTTCATCTCAAAGGTATAGATGTACAAGACAAAGGCAAGCATGGGTATTACGTACCACTTGATCGTGGAAAGATCTCTCAGACCCTGAAGCGCGAGCTGTGATGCTTCTGTCATAACAACACCTCCCGTATGTTATTTTTTATGAAATAGAGAATATAGTGCCCGTTGGTCAGGAAAGAGGGGAACGGCCCCGCTTCCTATCCAGCAGTTGAAATGGATATTACTGACTTTCTTTCCTCTTTTTCAGTTCCAGAGCGGCCTTTAGTCCCTTTTGTCTTATGAACTTCAATTTCAGCCTTGTCTCTGTAATCTTGAAGAACCGTTTTCCGTATTTTCTCAGGAGTTTTTTATCGATCTCGAACCCGAGTCCCGGCTTAGTGAATGGCTGGAGCATGGCGTTTTTGTCGGGGATGATGGGTTCAATTATCCCATCTCTGAATTCAGGCACCCATGAGGGTTCCTCGAGCGGATATTCCAGTGAGAGATCGTTTCCTTTGTCGGCGAGCACCATGTTCCATCCGATATAAAAACCGATACCGTTAGTCCATGTATGGGGAGAGAATCCCCTGTTGTTGGCGTGGCACGCCTCGATAACCTTCATGACCTGAGCGATGCCGCCGGCAAATGTGGCGTCGGGCTGGTATATGTCGAAACAGTCTTTCTCAAACATGATCTTTATTTCATCCCAGCCATAATTGAGTTCGGCTCCGGATATCTTTACATCGGATACCGCTTTCAGCGCCGCGTTGCCGTCATAATCTCTTGAATCCAGCGGCTCTTCCAGCCAGCCGATATTATTTGAGTGACATGCCTTTGCGAATTCTGTGGCGCGTTCCAGGTCCCAGGCAGGGATCTTATCCACTATGGTGACAAGCCACCCCTGATTTGCGTCGACTCCCAGACCGAAGTCATCGCCCATGCCCTTCCGGACGACCTCGACGTGCCGTATGTCGTCCTTCAGCTCGATGTTTTTGACACGCAGCTTGGCCTGTTTGAATCCTTTTTCTTTGATTGCCATGAGTTCATCGACCCGTTGCTCCGGTTCGTGCATCTCACCGGTGGAGCAGTAAACGGGGATCGGCCTGGCATTTCCGCCCAGGATTTCGTATACCGGTTTTCCCATACTCTTTCCGATGATGTCCCAGCAGGCAGGTTCTATCCAGAAATTCCTCCATCCCAAGACCCCCGCCTGTTTCAGAAGGTTCTGCACCCCTTCAATATCGGTGGGATCGGCCCCCAACAGGTACCCCCCTATGAGGTCGCCCAATCCCTGCCTCTCAACACCGAGAGCGGTCCCCGCGGAATATCCTTCTATGCCGTTGTCTGTTGTAATTTTTATCAGGGTAAAACCGTTGTGGGTTTGCGGATAGCCTGGAATCCATGTCGGCCAGAAGGTATGTTTCAGAGGGACCGATACATGATAGAGCTCTATTGCAGCTATCTTCATGGCTTGCCTCCTATAAACTCAAGGGACTTGTGGTAGATCAAACATTTCAAGGTTCTCGAAGACGGCCGAATATCTGCCATCTTCCATACCCCGCACCAGCTCGACGACTTTATCGTTCACAGGTGTGGGTACTTCAGTCTTTCTGCCGTTTTCACATACTACACCGTTAATCGCGTTGATCTCCGTTTTCAATCCCTTCTCGATATCCTGAAGCATACTGGCTTTCAGGAGGGCATGTGGTCTGAAGACGAGTTCAAACAGTTCGAGCTTGCCCTTCAATTCCTCCCTGTTGCTGAAGGCGAGGATATTCACATCGACGCCCTGCATCGGCTCCATGGTGATTCCCGATTTTTCGGCCACTTTTAGCGTTTCGTTCGCGATATGTGCCACACAGGTGAGGGATTTTTCATTGTCGAGAATGTCCCCGTAGGTACACCCGAGGGATACCGACATTCCGCTCATGGTCGCGTTAACAAGGAGTTTAGTCCACCTGACCCCCGTGAGATTCTCCGTGATCACGACAGGACATATACATTCCAGAATTTCTGCAACCTTCCGGGTTCGCTCCTTTACGGAACCGTCAGGTTCTCCCGCATCAAAGGTCATCTTGTCCGTTTCGGATGTAAGCTCGGTAACGCCTGGCTTGAGCCAGGTGGCGCCCCAACCGACGGCGCAGCCCATTACCTTTTCTCTTCCTACATATTTTCCGACACTTTCTTCAGGAACACCGTTCTGCAGCGTGCAGACGACACTATCCTCATGGAGATGGGGGACAAGGGCCTTCAAGGCAGGTTCATTACTGGTCTGCTTAACGAGATAGAAGACAATGTCGTAGGTGCCTTCCATTTGATCCGGTGTAACAGCCTTTACGGGGACATTCAGTTCCATCTTTCCCGTAATTGTAGCCCCGTGCTTGTTCATGGCATCTACATGCTCTGTGTTAGCATCGATCAGCGTAACGTCATACCCGTTCTTTGTCATCAGTGCCCCCGCTATTGTTCCCATGGAGCCCGCGCCCAAAACTGCCAGTTTCATTATTCCTTCTCCTTATCAGTTAGTGAATTAATTTAGAAAACACTTACACATATCGGGAAAATCAGTCAAGGGTTTTCAGGGGGAATTCATAAAAAAGGCCCGGGGTTATTTCCCGGGCCTTTTTTGTCTTCAGGTGTTTCTGATTATGAATTTGCGTTTATTTTTTCATCTTCAGTCTGGCAACCTGTACAGTTATTCCTTTTTGACTTCTTCGAAGTCCGCATCCACAACGTCGTCGTCGGCTTTTGCTGATTCGGCCTGGGCACCTTCCGAAGCGCCGGCTGCGTCTGCTTCCGTCTCTTTCGCGGTTGCCTTCGCGTACATGGCTTCTGCCAGTTTGTGCGATGCCTGGGTTGCTTCTTCCTGGGCGGCCTTTATGACGTCAGCGTCATCACCCTCCATGGCCGTCTTGAGTTTGGCGATGGAGTCTTCTATCCTGGATTTCTGGTCAGCGTCTATCTGATCTCCCATATCTTTCAGGTTCTTTTCGGTACCGTAGATCAGCGAATCTGCCTGATTTCTGAGTTCTATCAGTTCCTTTTTCTTCTTGTCCTCATCTTCGTGAGCCTCCGCGTCTTTTACCAGCTTGTCTATCTCTTCTTCGGAAAGTCCACTTGATGCGGTAATCTTGATGCTCTGCTCTTTGCCGGTGCCGAGATCCTTGGCGGACACATGCACTATGCCATTCGCGTCAATATCGAAGGAAACGTCGATTTGTGGAAGTCCCCGAGGTGCAGGTGGAATACCTGTAAGTTCAAATCTTCCGAGTGTCCTGTTGTCCGGCGCCATGGAGCGTTCTCCCTGGAGGACGTGGATACTCACCGCGGGCTGATTGTCTGCGGCCGTGGAGAAGACCTGGCTCTTCTTCGTCGGGATGGTGGTGTTCTTTTCGATAAGCTTGGTCATAACACCTCCCAATGTCTCTATCCCGAGAGACAACGGGGTTACGTCGAGAAGGAGAACATCCTTCACATCACCGGCCAGCACACCGGCCTGGATGGCGGCTCCCACTGCGACCACCTCATCCGGGTTTACACCCTTGCTTGGTTCTTTGCCGAATATCTCTTTGACCTTCTGCTGCACTAGCGGCATACGTGTCATGCCTCCGACAAGGATGACCTCGTTAATGTCTGAAGTGCTCAGTCCGGAGTCCTTCAATGCTGCCTTGCATGGAGCTGCGAGTTTTTCTATCAGGTCTGAAACGAGCATTTCCAGCTTGGCCCTGGTGAGTTTCATGTTGAGGTGTTTGGGGCCGGATGCGTCGGCCGTGACAAAAGGTAGATTTATGTCTGTCTCCATGGATGATGAGAGTTCCATTTTTGCCTTTTCCGCCGCTTCCTTGATGCGCTGGAGGGCCATCTTGTCGCTTCTCAGATCGATTCCCTGGTCCTTTTTGAATTCATCCGCTATATAGTCTATCAACTTCTGATCGAAGTCTTCCCCGCCGAGGTGGGTGTTGCCGTTGGTTGATTTGACTTCAAAAACGCCGCCACCCAGCTCCAGGATAGAGATATCAAAGGTTCCCCCGCCCAGATCGAATACCGCTATCTTCTCGTCTCCTTTTTTGTCGAGACCGTAAGAGAGCGCCGCTGCAGTCGGCTCGTTTATTATTCGAAGGACGTTCAATCCCGCGACCTTCCCGGCATCCTTTGTCGCCTGTCTCTGTGAATCATTGAAGTAGGCTGGAACTGTAATTACCGCGTCGTCAATCTTTTCTCCAAGGTAATCTTCGGCGGTTTGTTTCATCTTTGCCAGTATCATCGAAGATATCTCCGGAGTGCTGTAGCTCTTGTCTCTTATCTTTATCTGGGCGTCGCCGTTTCCTGCCTTTGTAATTTTGAAGGGGCTGATGGTGATATCGTACTGGACTTCCTCTGACGAAAACTTTCTGCCAATCAACCTCTTCATCGCGTAAACGGTATTTTCCGGATTGGTGACTGCCTGTCTCTTGGCGACCTGACCAACGAGGCGTTCGCCACTGTCTGTAAAAGCGACCACTGATGGAGTAGTCCTCCCCCCTTCCTGGTTTGCTATGACATTAGGCTCGCTTCCTTCCATTACGGCGACACACGAGTTTGTTGTTCCTAAATCGATTCCTATAATTTTACCCATTTTAATCAGACCTCCTGTGATATTTGTTTTTATTTGTCTACATGTTTTGAGATGGATACCTTAGACGGTCTCAGCAACCTGTTGTTCAAAAGGTATCCCTTTTCAAATTCTTCTACGATCTTGTTGTCTTCCTTCTTTTTGCCCTCCACCTGCATCATTGCTTCATGAAAGGTTGGGTCAAAATCCTTTCCGATGATATCTATTTTCTCAACGCCATGCCTGCCGAGTGTAGCGAGAAAGCTGTCGCGAATCATGGCGAGTCCGTCCACAAATGCCTCAAAATCTTCCGAGTTGGATGCTTGTCCCAGCGCCCTCTCCATGTTGTCTATTGTCGGCAGCAGGTCTTTTATGAGGGTTTCATTTCCATATTTTATATAATCCTCGCGATTTCTTGCCACCCTTTTTTTATAATTATCAAATTCTGCGCAGGCGCGGAGATACTTATCATGATTCTCGGCAGCTTTTTTGTCTGCTTCCTCCAGCTTTGCGAGAAGTTCTTTTTTCGAGGCCGGCTTTACATGGGCAACACCGCTGTCTTTCTCGTCATGTTCTGCATTCTTTATATCGTCACTCATAATTATATGATTATCCTTTTTTACCAACAGTCCGCGTTAAGTGAATAAGTAAAGAGATGGCTAAGAGTCTATTGTTATGCGCGTAATATCGTTCATCTGAAAATCTGACGTTTTGCGCGACCAAAGTCCTAACGAGCCGTTTTGCCATGCTTTTTACTTACTCTCAGCAACTCAACTATTTGACGATCTCCGTTGTCAGGAGGGATTATCCGGTTTCCTGAACAGTTTATAGTCTATCATGTCACAAATGACATGTCCCGCTGTGATATGGGCTTCCTGAATGCGGGCCGTGCTGCTGGAAGAAACATTAAGGCAGTGATCCGCTACTTTTGCCATTTCGCCCCCATCTTTTCCGGTAAAGGCGATGGTTATCATTCCCAGTCTGGCAGCGGTTTCGAAAGCCTTCAATATGTTGGGCGATGATCCACTGGTGCTTATGCCCCAAGCCACATCCCCTTTGTTTCCGATGGCTCTTATCTGCTTGGAAAAGATATCTGAGAAATCATAATCATTGGCGATGCTTGTTATGATTGAGGTATCCGTGGTGAGTGCGATTGCCGGGAGGGGTGGTCTCTCGATCAGGAATCTGTTTACAAATTCAGCCGCAAGGTGCTGAGAATCCGCGGCGCTGCCCCCGTTTCCGAACAACATTACCTTATTGTTGTCGCTCATGGCCTGTGTAATTACATCGACCACTTTGACGAGTTTGGAAACATTCTCATTTATGAAAACTTCTTTGACCCGGCCGCTTTCCCGGAATGCTCTTATTACCATGTCTTCAATGTCTTCCATCTTATTTTCTCCGTTTCTGGCGTTTCTGGCGTTTCTGGAGCGTAATATATTTATCGATTTTTCATATGTCAAGAAAGGTGGCCATGATAATTGGAAAAATGGGATTGAAAGAATGCCTGAGACATGTTAGAGATTCCTTCCACTTTTATTAAGGGAGATTGTTATGAAGAGAAAGTATAATCCTCGGGAAATAGAAAAGAAATGGCAGAAATTCTGGGAGGATGAAAAGACGTTCATAGTAAGCGAGGATACGGAAAGGAAAAAATTTTATCTCCTCGAAATGTTTCCATATCCTTCCGGCAGGATTCATATGGGGCATGTGAGAAACTATACCATCGGCGATGTGGTGGCACGGTACAAGAAAATGAGAGGATACAATGTTCTTCATCCCATAGGATGGGATTCCTTCGGTATGCCGGCGGAAAATGCCGCCATTGAGCATGAGATACCTCCCGCGAAGTGGACAAATGAAAATATCGACTCCATGAGGAAACAGCTTAAGACAATGGGGTTCAGTTATGACTGGGACAGGGAGATATCCACATGCGAACCGGAGTATTACCGGTGGGAGCAGCTCTTTTTCCTCTGGATGTACGAAAAGGGTCTTGCCTATAAGAAGGGCGGTTCGGTCAACTGGTGTCCCACATGCAAAACAGTCCTGGCCAATGAGCAGGTGGAAGCGGGCCTGTGCTGGAGATGTGGAAGCGAGATCATTGGAAAGAATTTTGATCAGTGGTTTTTCCGTATTACTGATTATGTGGAGGAACTGCTGGATTACTGCGACAAACTGCCCGGATGGCCTGAAAGGGTCCTCACGATGCAGCGAAACTGGATCGGTAAGAGTTACGGATGCGAATTAGTTTTTCCAATGGTCGATTCCGATGATGTAATCAAGGTCTTTACAACCAGGCAGGATACGATATTTGGCGCAACATTCATGCTGATAGCGGCGGAACATCCCCTCGTAATGGAGTTAGCGAAGGGAAAACCGGTGGAGCAGGAAGTCAGGGACTTTGTGAAGCGCGTCAACAAACAGGACAAGATGATGAGGACGTCCGATTATTACGATAAAGAGGGCGTGTTCCTGGATGCCTGGTGCCTGAATCCGGTTACAGACAAAAAGATGCCGATCTACGCGGCGAATTTTGTGCTTGCAGAGTATGGCACTGGATGTGTCATGGCAGTCCCCACGCATGATCAGCGCGATTTTGAATTCGCCGAAAAGTACGGCCTTGAGAAGATTGTAGTTATACAGGATCCTGATAATCCGCTGGATGCCGACACTATGACCGAGGCCTATGCGGATGAGGGAATTCTTGCTAATTCCGGAAAGTTTGACGGCATGAAAAACATGCAGGCCCTGGAGGATATCGCGGAATACCTCGAATCGATAAACAGAGGGAAAAAGACCGTCGAGTATCGTCTGAGGGACTGGGGCATATCCCGGCAGCGCTACTGGGGGACTCCTATTCCCATCATCAACTGCGAAAAGTGCGGCACTGTTCCTGTTCCTGAAGAGGACCTCCCCGTTGTTCTGCCGAAAGATGTGGAGTTAACGGGGGAGGGCGGATCACCGCTTGAGATGATGGACTCATTTATAAACGTGACCTGTCCCAATTGTCATGGAGCGGCAAAGAGGGAAACGGACACAATGGATACATTTGTTGAATCCTCATGGTACTTTGACCGGTTCTGCTGCGCGGATTGTTCTGAGAAGCCTGGACTCGACAGGGCAAAAGTGGATTACTGGATGCCTGTGGACCAGTATATTGGCGGAATCGAACATGCCATCCTGCACCTTCTTTACGCGAGGTTCTACACAAAGATGCTCAGGGACTTCGGCGTGATCGGTATAGATGAACCCTTTTCAAATCTGCTTACCCAGGGGATGGTCTGCAAAGAGACCATGAGATGCGCGAAACATGGATATCTTCTGCCCGAAGAGGTGAAAGACGGGAAATGCACCCATTGCGGTCTTGAGGCAAAGGTAGGAAAGACCGAGAAGATGTCAAAATCGCTAAAGAATGTTGTTGATCCCGATTTTATAATTGACGAGTATGGGTCAGACACGGCCAGGATATTCTGTCTCTTTGCTGCACCGCCTGAGAAGGATCTGGAATGGAGCGATCAGGGTGTTGACGGCGCTTTTCGTTTCCTTGGCAGGGTATGGCGCATTGTTGTGGATTATCTTGATGATATTAGAGGTGTGGAGCCTTTTGACAGCGGAGAAAAGATTGAAGGTGATCTGAAGGAACTGAGAAAGAAGACGCACCAGACCATCAAAAAGGTTACCACCGATATTGAAAACAGGTTTCACTTCAACACGGCGATCAGTGCGGTCATGGAGCTTGTAAACACGCTTTATCAGACCGAACGACCGGAAAAGAATGACAGAAAAGCCCTCTCTGTGATAAGGGAAACGGTAGAAAGCATCATCACTCTCCTTTCGCCCATAGTGCCGCACATAACGGAAGAACTCTGGGAAATGATCGGCAGAAGTGGAGGTCTTTCCGAAACCGGCTGGCCTGTTTTTGATGAAGCGGTTGTCGCGGAAGAAAAGATCACCATAGTCATTCAGGTCAATGGAAAGGTGCGAAGCAGGATACTGATCGACGCGGATGAAACCGACGAGAAAATCAAGAAACTTGCCCTGAATAATGAAAAAATAAAACAGTTTACCGGGAACAAGGATATAGTCAAAGAAATTTATGTCCCGAAAAAACTGGTCAATATTGTTGTTAAATAGGGTTCAAGTATTCGAGGAAAAGTCACGGGGATATCCTGACAGCGCAACCCGCAACCCGCAACCCGCAACTCGCAACTCGTAACTCTTTAAACGAGAGGTTTTTCATGAAAACAAAATGGATTATATATGTTTTACTGCTGTTCACCTGTCTCGGCTGTGGGTATCATTTTTCTCCGGGTGGAGAGAATATCGCCGCTGAAATACAGGAGATTTTTGTCGGCGAATTTTCCAACAGCACCAGCGAAGCGAATGTTGAAAACTATATTAGGAACGCGTTTTTTACCCGTTTTAGAAGGAGCTCCCGATTTACTGTTGTCGCCGACAAAGACAGGGCTGACGCGGTTCTGGCCGGAAAGATAAAGAGCATCACTACATCCCACGTTGCGTACAGCAGCAGTGATATGGCCAAAGAGGATCGTGTTTATATGGTACTGGAGGTAGCGTTTACGAGAACTGACAATGGCAAATCTATCTGGACTAACAAAGGCCTCACGGGAAGAGAGGCCTATAATGTTCAAACTGACGTCTCATCGACCTCGGCGAACAAAAACGTCGCCATCAGAGAGCTGTCAATTGATATGGCAGATAAGGCATTTCGGAATATAATGTCGGGATTCTGATGCTATCCCAGTGAGTTCACCTTTTTTGTCAATCTCGATATCTTGCGGGCAGCTGTCTTTTTGTGGAACAGCCCGCTGGCGGCTGCCTTGGCTATTGTTCTGGTTGTGTTGAACAGTACGCTGCGTGAATTTTCCACATCCTTTTCATCAACGGATTTGAGCACCGCCTTGACGCTTGTCTTAACGCGAGTCTTCGCGGAGGCATTTCTCATCCTCCTCTTCTCGCTTTGTCGGGCTCTTTTTTCCACGGACTTATGATTTGCCAAAAATATTTCCTCCCTTGTGATGTTTTGAAGGGTGTCTCACTATATCACTTTACGTATCATGTCAAGCTCAAAAACCCGCCCTCATTGCTGTAGAGAACAGGCGCTTATCCATTGAATCGGGTGTTCTCTGGTGCATCATTGCTCTGTTTATTTTCAAATACGGTGTTTCTGCCCGAACAGTTTTCAAAGGTAGGCCCGAACGAGACATCCGGTGGTACCTGATCATCTATCTTCTGATATCTGTGGGTTTTGATTACATATGTGCCCGCTATCTTATCATGCCATCCCTGTTTCCTGCCATCGAATCCTATCCATATAAAACCCAGGAAGAGTGGCAGCTTGGATATTATGTATCCTACCCATCTCAGAAAGGCTGTCCCAAGGGTCATGGATTCTCCATCTGTCCGAACAACCTTGAGACCAAGCAGTTTCTTTCCCGGTGTCTGACCCGTGGTGCCGTAAAAATAAGTGAAATAGGCAGCGTTTATCAAAATGGTAAAGCCGTAGTATCGGAAAAATGCCGAAGAAGAGTCCGTCAGATACATTGGATCGCATTGAAACGGGACGATAAGACTTCCCATTAATAACATGATGAAGGTGAATATATTAAGTATGAACATGTCTATTGAAAAGGCCACGAATCTTTGCCAGAATCCGCCGTAGAACACCATAGTTCGATTATCTCCTTTTTCTTTCATCCTGCGAGCGCACCGAATACTCCTTTTTCATACTGGAGGATGGAGATGATGGCAAGTGGGGCAGTCTCGGTCCTCAGGATAAGCCTTCCCAGGTTTGCCGTGATAAAATCACATTTTTGTGCCTTTTCAATCTCTTCCCACGAGAATCCGCCTTCAGGACCTATGACGACAAAAAAGCTGTTCGCGTTCGCGTGTTTTTTTTCCGTCAATATCTCCCTTATTCCCCTTTCCGGTTCCGCCTCCCACAGGATTATACGGAGATTATGACTGTCAGGGCTGCTCAGCATTTCATCGAAAGATACTATCTCGCTCACCTCCGGTACATCTCCCCTGCCGCACTGTCTGGATGCTTCTATGGCTATCTTGCGCCACCTTGCAGCTTTGCTCGTGGCCCGGGTGCCTGCCGGTCTTGATATGGATCTTGAGGATATAAAGGGTAATATCCTGCTTGCACCCAGTTCCGTAGATTTTTGAATAATCATTTCTATTTTGTTCCCCTTGGGGAGCGACTGGGCGAGGGTGATGTGAATGGCCGGCAGTTTAATAATCTCTTTACTGATAATATCAAGACAGACATTGTGGGTGTTGAAATCCCTGATGACTGATCGGTATTCGTGGCCGGAACCGTCAAAAAGTATCAGCTCATCTCCTTTATTGAGACGCAGAACTTCTTTTATGTAGGTAAAATATTCATTGCCTAATTTCGAAGTTATTCCCGCACTGATTTCCTGCGGGCTGTAGATTCTTGGTATTGCCAATCGCCGTCTTCCTGTCCTGTGCCCTGGGGCACCTCTGTGCCTGTATGCGCGTGCATGTGCGTGTCCGCACGCAGACAGGTTGGTATAGGGGGGTTATCTGTCGGTCCTCTTAAAAGTGAAACAGACCCATTCATTTTCCCGCTTTGTTTCATGCAACACGGTTTCACCGTTGCAGAATGTCATCTCTACGTCTTTCGCGTCCTGCTCTGTGATCCCCGATGCTATGATATGCCCCCCGGGTTTTGTCAGAGATATCAATTGCGAGTGAAGCTTTATAAGTGCACCCGATATCAGATTGGCCACTATCAGGTCGAAACTGCCACTGAACTGGGCAATATCGCGATTGATAATCTCAACCCGATTCTCCACCCGGTTTATGCCGATATTTGTCCGTGCTATCTCAACAGCCTTTGGGTCTATGTCGATGCCTGTTACCATGCGTGCGCCGAGCTTTGCGGCACATATGGCGAGTATGCCGGTGCCTGTGCCGACGTCCAGTATGTCATACTCCTCCCGCCTGCTGTCTTTCAGCAGTATGTCCTCAATGGCCATGATGCACATTACCGTTGAGGCATGCTGCCCAGTGCCGAAGGCCATTCCTGGATCTATGTCAATGACAATATCCCGCCCGGCAGGGGAATATCGTTCCCATGTCGGTTTAATCACTATATTATTGCTCACCCTGAGAGGTTTAAAAAATTTCTTCCACTGTTCACCCCAGTCGGGATTGATGATTGTCTTTGTGGAGAATTGCGGTTTTACCACTCCGGGAAACAGTGAGAAAACACTGTTGATATATGCTTCGATTTGCGCGGTCTGTTTCTTCACGCTGCGTTCCCACGGAAGGTAGGCTTTTATCGTTTCCCTTGTGGAGGTCTTAAGGTCGGTGAATGAATCTTCTATTTCAGCTTCCTGAAATACGCCGTCCGCCCCCATCTCCTCCAGGAAGTTTGACAGCGCGTCAACCAGCTCAGGCGGCGTCAGAACGGTTATCTCGATCCATTTCTCCTTTATTTCCGGCATGGCTTACCTCCTGATGCTGAAACTATCATCCATTTGCCGTTATTTCAAGCAACTTGAAGTTTCACGGCCTTCATGATATTCCTTTCTTCTATTTTAACATGAGGATGGAGCTGATGAAATTTTATCCCGTAAGTCTTGATGTCTCGAATGAAAGATGTGTTGTCGTGGGTGGAGGCGATGTTGCCGAAAGAAAGGTGATAAGACTCCTCGAGTGTGGCGCGACAGTTGTTGTTGTCGGGAAGATCCTGACCCCGGGGTTGCGTGCAATGAAGGATGATGAGGCTATAGAACATGTGCCTGATGACTACAGTGAAGAACACATAGAAGGTGCCTTTCTCGTAATCGGGGCAACCAACCGGAGCGAGGTCAATGAAAAAATCTATCGTGACTCGCGCGGCAGGGGAATATTGGTGAATGTAGTAGATGAGCCCTCGAGATGCAATTTCATATTGCCTGCAATCTTTCGTCGGAAAGACCTTGTTATAGCCGTATCAACCGGGGGAAAGAGCCCCGCGATGGCCAGAAGACTGAGGGAAAATATGGAGGAGAAATTTGGCCCGGAATATGGCATTCTCCTCGATATCATGGGTAATCTCAGGGAGAAAATAATTGCTCGTGGAGACACGTCTGCGGAAAACAAAAGGATATTTGAATCTGTGTTGGATTCCGATATACTCCGGCACATAAGAAAAGAGGAATGGGACAAGGCAAGAGAGATCTTCAGAGACTGCACCGGCAAGCAGATGGAACTGTGAGGGCTGAAAAAAAGAGTTCGGGATTCAAGGGGCCAAATGGTCGAGGGGAACAGAAAACTGGTTTGAGGAATCAGGGATTATAACACTCGGGTGAACCTATGGAGATGATGTTTTTCAGGATGTCGCTTGTCGCTTACTTTGTGAGCACGGCCGGATATATCATCTCGATTTCTGTCGGGAGAGTCAGGGTGGCGAAGGTCTCGATGTGGGCGTTTTCTCTGGCATTCGCTCTGCACTCGATCTATGTAGTTATTCAATGGATTGGGGCCGAATCTGTGCCGTCCGCTGACATCTATGGTTCGCTGTCATTCATCGCCTGGGCTGTTTCCGGCGCTTATCTTGCTTTCCAGACAAAGACGAAGACGCGGGTACTTGGCGCTTTTGTGTCCCCCGCGGTTCTGGTTATGATGATAGCGGCATCCGCCGGATTGGTGGATGGAGCCTCCATACCTTCCGCCATGCGAGGAGACTGGGTTCCCGTCCATGTTGTGTTACTGCTTACCGGAGGGGCTCTCTTCGCGCTGGCATGCCTTGCAGGGATGATGTACCTGTTGCAGGACAATCTGATAAAGGGCAAGAATGTGAGCGGGTTCAGTGGGCTGCTTCCGTCCCTGCAGGATCTTGACAGGATTAATCATATATGTATTGTCTGGGGATTTCCGCTGCTGACGTTCGGCATTATTGCCGGCTCGATATGGGCCCGGACCATCTGGGGTAATAGCTGGCACTGGGACCCGAAGCTGATATTTACCGCAATCTCCTGGCTTATTTATGCCATTCTGATTCACCAGAGGATAGCCATGGGATGGAAGGGAAGGAAGGCGGCCCTTCTGTCCATTATCGCTTTTGCGGGACTCCTTTTCACTTTTGTTGGCGTGAATATCATTTTTGTAACCATGCACAATTTTTGATGAGAGAACATGAGCATAACCCTCCTCGGAATAAATCATAGGAGTGCCCCTCTGAATATAAGGGAGAGACTGTCCATATCATGTGGGGAAGAGGAGAAGACCCTCGCGCAACTGAAGGACATTCCTCATGCCGGCGAGGTGATGTATCTTTCCACCTGCAACAGGTTTGAGGTGTTGGTGAACACGAAATCCGGCGACGCGATAGAGGAGGATTTAAAGGCATTTATCATATCGCAGGGTAACCTTTCTCCCGAAGAAATGGGAAAATGTCTCTATCTGTACCGTGATGAAGATGCGGTGCGCCATCTCTTCAGGGTGGCGTCAAGTCTCGATTCAATGATCATGGGGGAGCCACAGATCCTGGGGCAGGTCAAGGATGCCTACCGCCTGTGTGTGAGACAAAAAACATCCGGTGTCATATTAAATAGGCTCCTTCACCATGCTTTTTCGGTGGCAAAAAGGGTGAGAACGGAGACATCTATAGCAAACAATGCGGTCTCAGTGAGTTACGCGGCGGTAAAGCTTGCCAAAAAGATATTCGGAGAGCTTGACAGAAAAACGGTACTCCTTGTCGGTGCAGGCGAGATGGCGCAGCTTGCGGCGAAGCATCTCATGGACAATGGGGTTAACCGGATAATCTTTTCCAATCGTACCTACGGGAACGCGGTAAAACTCGCGAACGACTTTCACGGATTCCCTGTTGAATTTGAACTGCTGGAGGAGAAACTCGGAGATGTGGATATAGTGATAAGTTCCACAGGTTCTTCGGATTGTATTATATCAGTGGATATGGTCGCGACGGCCTTGCGCAGGCGTAAAAACAGGCTGATGTTTCTTATCGATGTGGCGGTTCCGAGAGACATTGACCCCGCCGCGGGAAAAATTGACAATGTGTATCTGTACAATATTAACGATTTACAAGGGGTAGTTGATGAGAATATGGAAGGCCGCCTTAACGAGGCAAAAAAGGCGGAAGCCATTATTGATGAAGAAGTTGCCAGATTTTCCGGATGGTTCGCCGCCCTGGAAGTTGTTCCCACGATAGTTGAGTTGAAGAACAAGACGGAAGGCATAGTTAAGGGAGAGATGGAGAAGTCTCATTCATGGATGAAGGACCTCGACGGGGAACAGAATGAAAATATAAAAATACTTGTCAATTCCATTGTGAACAAAATACTGCATGATCCCGTCGTGGGACTGAAGAAAGAAGGTCGCAATGGTGAAGCCGGCCCTTATCTGGCAGTGGTAAAGAAGCTGTTCAGGCTGGAATAATCAGGGTTGATGCGGTCGCAAAAAAAAGGCGCCCCGAAAATAATCAGGGCGCCGGTTTTTGCTAGGAATAATATTTATATGATCTTGACGTTAGCGGCTGACGGGCCCTTGTTGCCCTGCTCAACATCAAATGTCACGCGCTGGTTCTCCTCCAGGGTTCTGAAACCTTCGGTTTGAATGGCGCTGTAATGAACAAAAACATCCCCGCCTTCATCGCTTTCAATGAAGCCGAAACCCTTGCTTGAATTAAACCACTTTACGGTACCTTCAGGCATTACGGCAATCCTCCTTTCTTGATTTTTCTAAAGCAGGATCGCCTACATGTAAAAAGAAAACAGAATACCGAAAATCCGAATGTGCAATTTTGTACTTTAAAATGTCTCAATCCTAACTTTACCGCACCCCACCAACTGACTGTCAGCAAAAGCACTTTTTTCTAATTGGAAAAACTATATAGTATTTTGGACGTAAGTCAAGATGTTTTTTCCTCTATTTTTTCCCGCCTGAGTGAATGATGATTGCCCTGGGAATCGCAATCCGGGAGCCTGGTTAACGTCCCAGTTTCTATCTGAGAGGGGTTCCCCGTTGAGGGTTCGTTGATTACTTCTCTGCCGCTTCACCCAGTATCTTCTGCATTGTCTCCCTGTCTCCGAACACCTGTTCGATGGCATCTGAAAGTGCAGTGTTTATCTGTTCCTCCAGTATCTTTTCGGAAAATCGCACATGTACCAGCGAAGGGTTCGTTTCAATCTCCAGCTTGCGGAATAAGCGTGCATCGCGTATATCAGCAAAAACTATCGTCAGTTTTACATCCGTGTGGTATTGTTTCTTTATCCCGTCTTTGTGACAGACAACCTCAAGCTTGTCGATAGTGCCACCAATCAGAACTGTTCCCCATCCTTTGTTGATCGAATCGCTCCGGAGGTTCCACGCAGGTATGTCCGGGGACAGAGAATATCCTGCCGCGAGCAGGCATTCTCTGATACCGTCGGTAACCGCGTCCACAGGCTTAATGTATTTCGGTAGTACCGGTATCGTGCCGCCGTCAGACGACACCACTGTGCCGATAACCATCTTATCTTTCGCGCTTCTTGAATCGATGAATCTGGCTACGACAAGCTTAACACTTTCAGTGTCTTCAACCTGGGCCGAAGCGGCTTCAGACGGCGTGTATTTCATGTTGATTGTGTAAAGGTTTACGGGTGTGCATGAATAGAGGAGAATCAGTGGCACGACCGCGGCTGTTGCTATTAACGAAAGACAGCGTTTCATGATGATTTCGTTCCTCCTTTTGATTTATTCGTTCTTTGAGGGAGTATAAGTGTGCAGTGACCTGATGTCAATTATAAACCATGAACTCATAATCCATCGCCAATAAATGGTGAATCAGGGGCCACCGGTGATATCCATATTGTCCTTCATCTGATGGATTTCGGAAGGCAAAAAAACTTGACAAAAGAATAGGGATTGTATAGTAAGCAGACCTTCTACAGGTATATATGGTGTGGGTCGGTAGCTCAGTCGGTAGAGCACGGGACTGAAAATCCCGGTGTCGGCAGTTCGATTCTGCCCTGACCCACCATTTATTTACAGGGGTTGTGTATCAACGCAACCCCTTTTTTTGTGCCGGGCGTATGGACTGATGCGTATTTCTGTGCATTAGAAACTGTACCCCCGCCGTGCATCAAACAGCCATCGAGAAAGCGTCGAGAAAGCGTCTTGACTTTTATCGGGTGAATTGACATAATCACTCAAAAATATTATATCACTACGCAACTAAGATGAAATCCGGGTGAAGAGTTGGGAAGATTTGACGAGCTTGAACAAAAAATAAAGGGAATCGTAGAAGAGTATTCCGTGCTGAAGGAACGGAATCTTGAACTGGAAAAGTTGCTGGAAAGTAAAAGCGTGGAACTAGGTGATGCGAACGATCGGATACGGGCGTTAAATCATGATAAGGATGCAGTGCGTACCAAGGTGGATATGCTCCTTGATATGTTGTGTGATATAGAGGAGCCTCAGGATTAAACACAGGGGAATCGCATTTGAAACAGCGTTTCGAAATAAGGGTAATAGGACGGGAGCTTTCAGTCCTGAGTGATAAAGGGGATGAATATGTAAGTAAGATTGTCCGTTATATAAATGAGAGGGCTAAGGAAATAAAAGATGTCTCAGAGGATGTAACAACTTCAGATATTGCCATATTGGTTGCTTTAAATGTTGCCGAAGAATTGTTTAAGGAAAAAGAAGAAAAAAAGGACCTGCATAGCAGGTTTGAAAACGAAGTAGACGGGTTAATAAGTTATATAGATAAAAAAAGCAAGTTAATCCCCTGCGATGTGCGTGATGACCTTTAGTTTTTTGAACCAACAATCTTATAATCGGGGCCCCTTCCTTGTTAGTGGTGTGCATGCTCACTGAAACCTGACGTTGGGATGTGTGGGAAGCCTGAAGCAGCAACAGGGCGCCAAATCTTTTGTAAGGTTCAAAAAAGTGGTTACTACGGCATAGGCGGGGGAGAAATATGGCAGAAGCAGTCCCATTTCTCTCAAGGTATTGGGCGAGATATATCGTGCGCCCGTCCCTATGCGATTGTGCCTCGGGGCTATCATTCCTCGGGCGCAACATGTCTTTTCCTGACCCCTCCCGTTGCTGCAAATCTTAAGTTCCCGGTTCTGTATGTTATAATTTCGGGGGAGGTGAGGGAATTTGTCAAACATCAGTTTTATAATACTCATAATGTTGGGGTCTGTTGCGGCAGGCATGGCGCTGGGATATTTTGCCAGAAAGAGCATTTCAAGCAGGATGCTGGAGTCGTCTGAGAGCCTGTCGTTGAGGATTACAAGCGAGGCCAAGAAAGAAGCGGAGAACATTAAAAAAGAAGCTGTCCTCCAGGCCAAGGATAATCTTCTCAGGTCCAAAAATGAATTCGAAAGATCAACAAGAGACAGAAGAACAGAATTTGAGAAGATAGAAGACAGACTTCGGCAAAAGGAAGAGAATCTGGACAAAAAGGCGGACATTTTTGCCCAGAGAGAGACCGGTATAGAGAAGAAGGAAAATGCAGTTCTGAATAAAGAGTCGCTCTTGAATGAAAAACACTCCAACCTGGATAAGGTTATTGAAGAGCAAAAAGAAAGGCTGGAAAAAATTGCCGGAATTTCATCAGAGCAGGCAAAGGAATACCTTGTTCAGTTGATGACGGATGATGCGCGGCACGAAGCGAGTGGTGTAATAAGGAGAATTGAGGAAGAGACCAAAAGGGAATCCGAAAAGAGGTCCCAGGAGATATTGGCGTATGCGGTTCAGAGATATGCCTCCGATTTTGTGGTCGAGAAGACGGTATCAGTTGTGAATCTTCCCTCGGATGAAATGAAGGGAAGGATAATCGGTAGAGAAGGGCGAAACATAAGGGCAATTGAGGCCGCAACCGGTACAGACCTGATTATTGATGATACCCCCGAGGCTGTGGTTGTTTCGAGCTTCGACCCCGTGCGGCGGGAAGTGGCCAAAAGATCCCTGGAAAATCTGATCAGTGACGGAAGGATTCATCCGGGCAGGATAGAGGAGATAGTCAAGAAGGTAAGATCCGATATTGACAAGGTGATTCGCGAAACAGGTGAAAGGGTGTCGTTCGATGCCGGTGTCCATGATGTTCATCCTGAGTTGTTGAAGCTCCTCGGAAGGTTGAGATTTCGGACAAGCTATTCTCAGAATGTCCTGGAACATTCCATTGAGGTTTCGCATCTTGCGGGTATGATGGCCGCCGAACTGAGAATGAATGTAAAAGACGCAAAAAGAGCCGGGTTGCTGCACGATATCGGGAAGGCTGTTGATCATGAAATAGAAGGTCCTCATGCAACCATTGGAGCGGAATACGCCACGAAGTTTGGTGAATCCGACAGGATTGTTCAGGCTATAGCGCATCATCATGACGACGGGCGTAACAACACTGTTCTGGATGTTCTTATACAGGCAGCGGACACTCTTTCAGCAGCGAGACCGGGTGCCCGAAGGGAGATGTTGGAAACTTATGTGAAACGGCTGACCGAGCTGGAGGGGATAGCGACTTCCTTCAAAGGTGTCGACAAGTGTTATGCCATACAGGCAGGGAGAGAGATACGTATCCTTGTAGAAAATGAAAAGGTTTCTGATAATGATGCCGTGATGCTCTGCAGGGATATTGCGAAAAAAATTGAATCGGAGCTTACCTACCCGGGACAGATAAAAGTTACAGTAATAAGGGAAACACGTATATCCGATTTTGCAAAATAGATAGAGAGAAGATTTGAAAAGTGAAAGTATTTTTTATAGGAGATATAGTCGGAAAACCGGGGAGACAGGCGGTAAAAGCCCTCCTACCCGGAATAGTTGGACGACACAGGGTGGACATTGTCATCGCGAATTGCGAGAATGCGGCCGGCGGTTTCGGCGTAACCAGGAAGATAGTGGATGAGCTCTACCACCACGAAATAGACGTTTTGACATCAGGAAATCATATATGGGACAAGAAAGAAACCAGTGGTTTTATGGGTGACTACGAGACCCTTTTAAGACCAGCCAATTATCCGGAAGGAACCGTGGGCAATGGGAGCGTGGTAATTGACACCAGACTGGGAGTATCCATGGGCGTGTTGAATCTCGAAGGACGAGTCTTTATGAAACCTCTCGATTGTCCATTTCGTGTTGCCGAGAGAGAAATCGAAGGACTGAAAGATAAAACGAATATAATAATAGTTGACATGCATGCCGAGGCGACATCTGAAAAGGAAGCGATGGGCTGGTTTCTGGATGGAAAGGTCAGCGCTGTCCTGGGCACGCATACACATGTGCAGACGGCGGATGAGAGGGTGCTGCCCGATGGAACTGCCTACATAACAGACGTCGGTATGACGGGTCCCTTTGATTCTGTCCTCGGAATCAAAAAAGAGGTGGCGCTTGAGAGATTTTGGACTCAACTGCCCAACAGGTTTAGTATGGCGAAAGGGGATATCCGGCTCCAGGGGGTGCTGATAGATATTGACAACAAGACAGGCAAGAGCCTTTCCATTGAAAGGCTGAGTGTTGATATGGAAGGTTAACAGTGATGGGCGTGAAAAGTGCGTATGACATACTTCAAGAAAGAGGCTTTATAGAACAGGTAACAGATGAGGAGTCGATAAAGGATCTTTTGAAACGGGAGGAGATCACCTGTTATATCGGCTTTGATCCCACCGCAGTGAGTCTTCACATCGGGAGTCTTGTTCCGATAATGTCGCTCATGCATATGCAGCACTGCGGGCACAAAATCATCGCTCTTGTCGGCGGAGGGACCGGCCTTATAGGTGATCCGAGCGGCAAGACCGAGATGCGCTGCATATTGACGCGGGATGAAACTGATATAAACGCGGAGGCTATCAAGAAACAGCTCTCACAATACCTGGATTTCAAAGAGGACAGGGCTCTTCTGTTGAACAACGCGGACTGGCTGGCTGAGCTCAACTATCTGGAATTTCTAAGGGATATAGGATGCTGTTTCAGCGTCAACCGTATGCTCACTGCGGAGAGCTGCAAAATGCGTCTGGAGAGGGGGCTCAATTTTATTGAATTTAATTATATGCTTCTGCAATCCTACGATTTTTATTATCTCTGCAAAAATTATGGGTGCGTCATGCAGATGGGCGGCAATGACCAGTGGGGCAATATTGTTGCGGGAATAGACCTTACAAGGAGACTCGAAGGTAAGAGGGTCTTTGGAATGACTTTCCCCCTTCTTACCACATCCCATGGACATAAGATGGGCAAAACCGAGAAAGGTACTGTATGGTTGGACGCCGGACTCACCACGCCCTATGATTATTTTCAGTACTGGATAAACACTGAAGACGCTGATGTCGGGAAATTTCTTGCACTGTTTACACTCCTGCCTATGGAAGAGGTAAAGGAGGTAGAGAACCTTGTGGATTCCGATCTGAACATGGCAAAAGCCGTTCTGGCCTTCGAAGCTACAAGGATTACACATGGACAGGACGCGGCGATTGCCGCCTGGGGGGCGGCAGTGAATAACTTCGGGCTGAAACCGGTAAGTTCCAGCCTGTTCCAGTCAAGCTCGATACCGAGGGGTAGCGCTGACGTTGGAGCATCGGCAATACCAACGGTGGAAAAGACGAGGGAAGAATTTGTGGCTGGTATTCCCGCCTTTGAGCTTTTTCATGATGTTGATTTGTGTGCGACCAAAAGTGAAGCGAGAAGGCTGATCTCACAGGGCGGAGCATACGTTAATGACAGGCAGGTGGGGGCCTTTGACGAAAAGATCGGGTCAGACGATATCGAAGATGGTGAAATCCACATGAGAAAAGGAAAAAAACAGCATATTGTTATTAAGGTGTCCTGACAGGTTGTTCAGACTGTAGACATTCAGGCTGAAACTGTCAGCCTTTATCCTTTATCCTTTATCCTGTCTTCTGCCAGCGATCTGTTGATAAGCGCCTTATTGTATGCCGAGAATATATCCCTTCGTGAGAGTATGCCCACTATCTTTCTCGGGTTATTTTCGTCGACCACCGGAAGCTGTTCTATATTCTTCAGGCCTATCTTTTTCAGTGCCTCATCCAGGCTTTCATCCCGTGTTAGGGTTATGACGTCGGGGATGGCGATATCCTTTACCACAACGAGGTCTCCCAGGCCTTCCTCAAAAACCACCTCCTTGAAATCCTGAAAGCTTACTATCCCGTTTAGCAGACCATTATTGTCAACGACGGGAAAACTCGAGTGTTTGCTTGAAAAGGTATGCTTAAGCAGTTTATTGAGGTGCATATTTTCAGATACCGTTGACACCTCTGTTGTCATGGCATTCTTAACGAGAAGGGATTTCATGATATTGACTTCTCTTCCCGCTTTTAGATCCACCCCTCTTCTTGCGAGCTTTAATGTAAAGATGGATTCTCTGTTGATGTTAGAGGCTATAACGTAACCTGTAATACAGGCAAGCATCAGGGGAACTATGACCTTATAATTTCCGGTCATTTCGAATATGATGAGTATGGCGTGAATGGGTCCGTGAGTTGTAGCCGCAAGGACCGCTCCCATTCCCACCAGGGAGTAGGCCCCTGCAGAGGCCGTTATTGCGGGGAACATCTGATGAATAAAGTGTCCGAAGGCCCCTCCCGCCATCGCTCCTATGAATAAGGACGGGGCAAAGATTCCCCCTGACCCTCCCGATCCAATTGTAAGAGATGTGGCGATAATCTTCACGAATACAAGAATAATCAACATGTACCAGGCGAGATTCTCCCAAAGTGCGAGACTGATAGCGTCATACCCCACGCCGTATATATAAGGGAGAAATATTCCGATTGTCCCGACCATCAGACCGCCCACTGCTGCCTTTGTATATTCGGGAATCTTCATCATGCCGAACAGGTCTTCCGTTTTGTAGAGGAGCGTTATGAATAATGCCCCTGTCACACCCGCGACAATTCCAAGGAGCACGTAGAAGGGAAGCTCGAGAGGGCTTACCAGGCTATAGTGTGGGACAAGAAAGGCCGGATAGTCTCCAAGATGGATCCTGGAGATGACGGTTGCCGTGACGGAAGATATTATTATCGGACTGAATGTGGCTATGCCGTAGTTTCCGATGATAATTTCCATGGCGAACATAACACCGGCAATGGGTGCATTGAAGGTTGCAGCGACTCCCGCCGCCGCCCCGCAGCCGACCAGGGTTCTCATTCTGTCAGCCGAAACCCGTGTTATCTGTCCGAATAGAGAGCCAATTGCCGAGCCTATCTGTACTATAGGGCCTTCTCTCCCAGCTGAACCACCCGATCCTATGGATATTGCCGAGGTGAGAATCTTAACGAAAAACACTCTCTTTCTGATCAAGCCACCTTTCAGGGCGACGGCTTCTATGGTTTCGGATACCCCCGGTCCACGCGCTTCACGCGCGAAAAAATAGATAATGACACCGACGAGCAGGCCGCCTGTGGCAGGTGGGATCAGTTTTGCGTACCATGGCAGGGCCATCACATGGTCGAGAAAACTTGTCCCGCCCGGACCGAAGAAAATGGACTGTGAAAAACGAACAAACAATCTGAAGACAATCGCTCCATACCCACCGAGTACCCCGACGATAATCGCCATAAAAATCATTATGGCATGTTCGCTTACATTCAGATGTGGCAGGGATATCTTTTTTAAAAATCTTTGCATAGGTTTCCGATATTGTTGTTCACGGAATGATATCTGATTTTGCGTCTGTTGAAGACCTTTAAATAACCGGACTTTCACCATTAGTAGCTCTTAATGCAGGTTCTTTGCAAGCAGAATCTGTAAATCATGGCGTTTCGGATATTCCCGGTTGATCTGTTTTGCGATTTACTTTCGTGTTGTGTTATGATGCCCTCAAAATCGGAGAAGGTCCATGAAAGTTACATCAGCAGAATTCATAAAGAGCGCTGTCGACCTCTTTTATTATCCGGATGATTCGTTGCCGGAGGTGGCCTTTGTCGGCAGGTCGAATGTGGGGAAATCTTCCCTTATTAATACCCTTGTGAACAGGAAGAGGCTTGCAAAGACAAGCAATACCCCCGGACGCACCCAGCTTGTAAATTTCTTCATGATAAATAAAAGCCTTTCTTTTGTCGATCTCCCCGGTTACGGGTACGCGAAGGTGCCCGTCTCCGTAAAGAGGGGATGGAAGGCGATGGTGGAAGGGTATCTTGAAGGTCGTGAGAACCTGCGCCTCGTGGTCATGATACTCGATATAAGGAGAGAACCCTCGGGAAATGATGACCAGCTTATTCAGTGGCTCCGCAGTAATAATATCAAAATAGTGTTTGTGCTGACAAAGGTGGATAAATTTTCCAGAGGCCAGGTTAATATATCGAGAAGAAAGATAGGAGAACATCTCGGAGTTTCCTATGATGAGCTTGTTTCATTTTCCGCCAAGACTCGCTACGGCAAAGACGAGCTTTGGAGGGTGATAGAAGGCGCCTGCTCTCCTGACTCCTGATCCCTCATTTTTTGTTTCTGCCCCCGCCTTCATTACTATGCGTCATTAAGGGCCTTTCAAATAAATCCCGTAGAATTGACAATTATGTCTTGACATGGAATGTAAATCTTGGTAACCATCCCGCGGTTGAATTTAAATGACCGGCGGTCATAATTTGTAATCCGGGGAACCTGCCACAACAGGTCCTACGTCAAATCCGAGGTGCAAAAAGCGGTGGTAAAAGATAGCGAAAAGATCGGCGCTGTTATGGTTGTAGGGTCGGGGATAGCAGGAATCCAGTCTTCTCTGGACCTTGCGAATTCCGGAATGAAGGTATACCTTGTCGAAAATGACATCAGCATCGGCGGTGTTATGGCTCAACTGGACAAGACCTTTCCGACCAATGATTGTTCTGCATGCATACTTTCCCCCAAGCTCGTCGAGGTGGGGAGACATCCGAACGTAGAAATCCTGACGAAAAGAACGGTGGAGACGGTTGACGGAGAGCCGGGGCGCTTCAAGGTAAAGCTTGCGAGGGCGCCGAGATTCGTCGATGTCGACAAGTGCACCGGGTGCGGCGACTGCGCCGACGTCTGCCCGGTGACGCTGTCAAACACCTTTAACGAGGACCTGGATGACAGGAAAGCCATCTACCGAAAGTTTCCCCAGGCTATACCCAGCGCGTTTGCGATCGAAAAGACAGGGACGGCCCCTTGCAAGGCGGCCTGTCCCACCCATATCAGTGTTCAGGGCTATGTGGCGCTCATCGCCGCAGGAAAGTACAAGGAGGCCCTGAAACTTATCAAACAGGAAAATCCGCTCCCCTCCGTGTGCGGCAGGGTTTGTAACCATCCCTGCGAGGCGGCCTGTAAGAGGGCTGAGGTTGATGACCCCGTATCCATCATGTATCTGAAGCGCTTCGTTGCCGACCTCGATCTGAACGATGAGACAAAATATATTCCCGAGATAAAGGAAAAGAAAGATAAAAAAGTTGCGATAATAGGCGCTGGGCCTGCCGGCCTGACGGCCGCGTATTACCTCGCTATTGAAGGCTACCAGGTCACTATATTCGAAGCGCTCCCTGTTGCCGGCGGCATGCTTACCGTCGGTATCCCTGAATACCGTCTCCCCAAGGATGTCCTGAATGCCGAGATCAAGACCATTGAGGAGCTTGGTGTCGAAATAAAATACAATACGAAGGTGGGCCAGGATATTACCATGGACACCCTCCGGAATGATTTTGACGCCACGTTCATCGGTGTGGGATCTCATGTCAGCAGCAAGCTGGGTGTTTCCGGTGAGGATGAACTGAACGGTGTTGTCCACGGGATAGATTTCCTGAGAAGGGTCGCATTGGGCGAGAAGGTATTTCTCGGTGATCGTGTTGCGGTGGTCGGCGGTGGTAATGTTGCAATGGATGCCGTCAGAACGGCGCTGAGGACCGGTTCCAGAGAGGCATTTGTCCTGTACAGAAGAACGCGCGCCGAGATGCCTGCTGCCGATGAGGAGATCGAAGAGGCCCTGCAGGAAGGAATCAACATGGAATTCCTCACCGCCCCGATGAAGGTGCTTGGAACCGGGGGGAAGGTGACCGGTATCGAGTGCATCCGTATGGAACTGGGCGAGCCGGATGAAAGCGGCCGGAGACGCCCCGTGCCGATCGAGGGTTCGGAGTTTACCATTGAGGCCGACGCGATCATCCCCGCGATAGGGCAGACGAGCGATCTTTCATTTGTTACCGAACAAAGTGGGATAGCCGTCAATAAGTGGAACACCTTCGATGTGGATACGGTGACCTTTGCTACTAATGTAGAAGGGGTTTTTGCTGGTGGTGACGATGTGACCGGACCGGCGACGGTGGTTGAGGCCATCAATGCAGGCAAAGAAGCTGCCAAGTCCATCGATCGGTATCTGCGTGGTGCGGACATCAATCTGGGGCGCGAGAGAGACTGGACACAGAATATAGCCGACAAGGCGGACAACAGCTCCGTGGTAAAGGAGAATCGTCCGTTGATGCCGGAGCTCGAGCCCTCAATACGTAGGACCAATTTTGAAGAGGTCGCCAAGGGGTACAGTGAAGAGGATGTTCTCAGGGAGGCAAAGAGATGTCTGAGCTGCGGTATCTGCTCCGAGTGTTACCAGTGTGTCGATGCCTGTGTGGCCGGCGCGATCGACCACGAGATGAGGCAGGAGGAAGAAACGATCGAGGTGGGTGCGATTATCGCTGCCCCGGGAACCGAACTCTTCGATGCTCACTTAAGGGGTGAGTATGGATTCGGTATTTACGACAATGTCGTAAGCAGTATTCAGTTTGAGCGGATCCTCTCAGCTTCGGGTCCCTTCTTCGGTCATGTACAGAGACTTTCCAATGGCCAGGAACCTAAAAAGGTTGCCTGGATACAGTGTGTGGGTTCAAGGGACGTCAATTGCGGAAACAGCTGGTGTTCATCCGTCTGCTGTATGTACGCGACCAAGCAGGCCATTATCGGGAAAGAACATATCAAAACACTCGAACCCACGATATTCTATATGGATATGCGTGCCTACGGGAAAGATTTTGACCGTTTTGTAAACAGGGCGAAGGATGAATACGGTGTCAGATATATCAGATCCATGCCATCGTCTATCAAGGAACTCCAGCAGACCAAAAATCTGCTCCTTGGATACGTTCAGGAAGATGGAACGCTGATCGAGGAGGAGTTTGATATGGTTATTCTTTCCGTTGGGTTGACTCCGCCGAAAGATGCGGAAAAACTGGCAGAGAGCCTGGGCGTAGAACTTGAGGAACATGGTTTCTGTAAAACGCTGCTGGAAGATCCTGTAAAGACTTCCCGTGAAGGTGTTTTTGTCTGTGGTGTCTTTGGGGGTCCCAAGGATATTCCGGAGACGGTTATGGAGGCGAGCGGCGCAGCGGCACATGCAGAGAGCCTCCTGGCCTCGCGACGCGGGTCGCTGACCATTGCGGAACAACTTCCCGAAGAGATGGATATGAGGGGTATCGGTCCCCGGATAGGCGCCTTTATCTGTCACTGTGGTATCAATATCGGAGGCGTGGTTAATGTCCCCGAGGTGGTCGAGTATGTCAAGACCCTCCCCAATGTGGTGTTTGCCGAGGACAACCTCTTTACCTGTTCTCAGGACACCGCAGTAAAGATGGGAGAGATGATCAAGGAGCATAACCTCACGCGGGTTGTGGTGGCATCATGCTCGCCCCGGACACATGAGGGGCTTTTTCAGGAAAACTGTGAAAAGGCGGGACTCAATCGCTATCTGTTCGAAATGGCCAATATCCGGGACCAGGATTCATGGGTTCACATGAATGAACCCGAGGCGGCGACCGAAAAGGCGAAAGATCTGGTGCGAATGGCCGTAGCCAAGGCCCAGTATCTCAAACCCCTGAAGCCGGGTCAGCTCAGTGTAAATAAGGCCACACTTGTCTTAGGCGGTGGGCTTGCCGGTATAACTGCCGCTCTCAGTCTTGCCGATCAGGGTTTTGAATCCTATGTTATCGAGAAGGAAAATGAGTTGGGCGGGAATTATGAGAAGCTTTACTGTACGCTGGAGGGTCTTGATACAAGGGAGCATCTGGCCCGTCTGCTGGCCCGTGTCGACAAAAGTGATTTAATCCATGTTTTCAAAGGGGCGGAGATAAAAGATATCGAAGGGTTTATTGGAAATTACAAGACAACCGTTGAATCCGGAGGAAAAGAACACCAGTTTGAACATGGCGTGGTCATAGTGGCAACCGGTGCACAAGAGAACAGGACAGATGAATATCTCTATGGCCAGGATGGAAATGTTGTTACCCAGAGAGAGTTGGAGGAGCTTATTTACGAAAAAGATTCAAAGGTTGCCGATGCCAAAAGTGTGGTTATGATACAGTGTGTCGGTTCGAGGACTGCGGAGAGACCGTATTGCAGTAGATACTGTTGCACCGAAGCATTGAAAAATGCCCTCAAATTAAAAGAGGACAACCCGGATAGGGATATCACCATACTCTATAGAGACATCAGGGCCTATGGCTTCAAGGAGGATTATTACAAAAAGGCCCGGGAGGCCAATATCAAGTTCATCTGCTATGAAGATGAAGACAGGAAACCTGAGGTGAGCTCCAGTGATTCAGGGGTTTCTGTGAAGGTCTTCGATCCCATATTGAATGAACGGGTAGAGATTGAAGCGGACCTGCTGGCACTCAGTGTTGGTGTCCTTGGGAATCCTGATAATCATGCCATTAGCAATATGCTGAAACTGTCAGTCAATCAGGATGGTTTCTTCGCTGAGGCCCACGTGAAGCTGAGGCCTGTCGATTTTGCCACGGATGGTGTCTTCATGTGTGGAATGGCTCATTCACCCAAATTGAGCGATGAGACTATCACACAGGCCAATGCGGCTGTCGCGCGTGCATCTATAATCTTAAGCAAGGACTTCATCGAGGCGGAAGGCAAGACGGCGTATGTCAACAAAGATCGGTGTATGGCCTGTGGGCTTTGCGAGGCTAATTGCCCCTTCAGCGCCGTGGAGGTGGATAAGATTGAAGGATGTGCCGTGGTCAATTCCGTCCTGTGCAAGGGGTGCGGGGTGTGCACGGCGTCCTGCAGGATGAACGCGATTGATCTCAATGGCTATAACAACGAAGAAATCCTGGCGCAGATAAGCGCTCTGTAAGAGGTGGAATAGGAACATATGACTGAAAAAGCAAACGAAAACTGGGAGCCGAAGATAATCGCTTTTGTGTGCAACTGGTGTACCTACGCGGGGGCAGATCTGGCCGGGATAAGCAGGTTGCAGTATCCTCCCAATGTCCGGCTGGTCAGGGTACCCTGCTCGGGAAGGGTGAATCCGTTTTATATTGTGAAGGCCCTGCAAGAAGGCGTGGACGGTGTCCTTGTCTCTGGCTGCCATCCAGGTGAATGTCACTATATCAGTGGCAATATGTCGGCCAGACGAAAATTTGCCTTGCTGAAGAACTTTCTTGCCTATGTGGGCATTGAGCCTGACAGGACGATTTTCACGTGGATTTCCGCCTCGGAAGGTGAAAAATTTGCCGAGGTTATGAAGGGAGTCACTAAAAAGGTAAAGGCCCTGGGCCCGGCACAAAAGCTGGTGAAGAAACTCTAAACTGTCAAACAACAGGAGCGAGGGATCAACAACTGTGGAAAATATAGAAAAACAAATGCAGGAACACGCAAAGAAACTGCTTGCCGAAGGCACAGTGGATGTCGTTATAGGATATGAAAGAGGCACGCTTCCGTTCCAGACGGCGCCCTGTTTCATAACGGCCCCCGATGACGCAGAGCGGCTTGTCTGGAACCGGTTCTGCTCCGTCAACCTGGCAAAATATGCCCATGACATCATTTCCCGGCACAGGGAATCTCAGCAGCGAACCAAGCCGGAGGAAAGGACGAAAAAGACCGTCGGCATTGTCGCCCGTGGGTGTACTACCCGGTCTCTTACAATTCACCTTCAGGAAAAACAGTATGACCGCGAGCAGGTTGTGATTATCGGTGTTCCCTGTACGGGATTTGTTGCAAACAAGAAGATGTCGGCTGCCGTAGGCGGCAAAGAGGTCATAGCCTGCTCCGACCTGGGAGATAGCCTGTCCGTACAGACCAAAGACGAAGAGAAGACCGTCTCCCTGAAAGAGGTGTTGGCCGACAATTGTCTGACCTGTCGATTTAATAACCCCCTCATGTCGGACGTGATGATAGGCGAGGCGGCCCCGCCGATGCCCGATGCAGGAAAAGAATATGAAGGCGTTGATGCGTTTGAAGATCTCCCCATAGAAGAACGATGGGCCTATTTTACGAAGGAGATGGGCAAATGCATACGATGTTACGCCTGTCGCAACGCGTGTCCTTCCTGTTACTGCAAGGTATGCTTTGTCGAGCAGAGTCAGCCCAGGTGGGTGGGCGCCGGTATAGATGAGACGGACACGCAGGTATTCCAGATCATGAGGATCTTCCACACTGCGGGCCGCTGTGTCGATTGCGGATCATGCCTGGAGGTATGCCCCATGGGTGTTGATTTGAGAAAGTTTCTCAAGAAGCTGGACAAAGACGATCTTCAGCTCTTTGAGAACAGGGCCGGTGAGTCAATGGACAGTCTCCCCTCCCTGAGCGTGTATTCAGAGAATGATGAGGAAGGATTTATCTTTGAACCATGATGGCGTCGTAAAAACTCTCCATCTACTGCGTTGCAGTGTTTTTAAAGACCTCGACATACCATATGTATGCCCTCGCCCTTTAAAAACACTACGCCTTGTATATGAAGCTTTTTACTTAGCCATCTTGTATTCCAAAGTTCAACTTTTTACTTTGTCACCAACCATAATGGAGAAAAAATGAGTAGCTTTCTAGAAGAAGTCAATAACAGGATAGGTGGAGTCCCGATACAGAGCTGTTACCACTGTAGGAAATGCACGGCGGGATGTCCGGTTGCGTTTGCCATGGACTACAATCCCAACACCGTCATCAAGATGATACAGATGGGAATGAGGGATAAGGTTCTGGGCAGCTCCACCATATGGCTGTGTGCTTCCTGTGAGACATGCGTAACGAGATGCCCCAATGAGGTCGATATCGCGCGGATGATGGATACTCTCAGAGAGATGGCGATAGAAACCGGTGTGTCGGTGGGGGAGAAAAATATTGTCAAGTTTCACGAGGCATTCCTCTCAAATATCAAGATGGGCGGGCGGATCAACGAACCCACAATGCTTGTCCATTACAAGCTGAAGTCAGGTGATCTGTTCTCCGATATGGGCCTGGGACTGAGTATGTTCATGAAGGGAAAGATCAAGCCCATTTCTCCCAGGACAAAGGATATGGAATCGGTACGAAAAATATTCAAATCAACGGGCAAGTAGCGTGTGAGCTTCTGCCCGGGGTTGAAGGAGGCTGTAGTTGAAAGTTTCATACTATCCAGGATGTTCGCTTCACGCCACGGGGAAGGAATACGATCAGTCGGTGAAGGCCGTCAGCCGTGCCCTGGGGATTGAGTTGCAGGAAGTCGATGACTGGTCCTGCTGTGGCGCGTCTTCGGCCCATATGACCAATTTTAAGCTGTCTGTCGCCCTTCCGGCGCGAAATATTATTGCTGCGCAGAAGGATAATAATCGGGACATGATGGTCCCCTGCGCCGCTTGCTTTAATCGTTTCAAGAGCGCACAGTACCACCTCGAAGGGGATGACGCCCTGAAGGCTGAGGTAGAGGGGATCATCGGCGCGAAGTATGATGCCAGTGTCTCGGTACGGAACCCGATAGACATTATATACAATTACGTAGGCCTTGAGGAACTGGGCAAAACTGTAACCAGAAAGCTTGATGGCCTGAAGCCGGTTTCCTATTACGGATGTCTTCTCCTGCGGCCGCCCGAGGTATGCCAGTTCGACGATTACGAAAATCCATATATGATGGATGGGATCATGAGCGTATTGGGTGCCAATGCCCGCAACTGGTCATGCAAAACGGACTGTTGCGGAGGGAGCCTGACCCTCACCAATACCCAGATAGTCGTACATCTAGTCGACAAACTGATGATGATGGCCACAGAGGCCGGGGCGAACTGCATCGTGACGGCGTGCCCGATCTGTTTCGCCAACCTGGATACACGGGCCAGTGAAAAGGGAAGGCTGCCGGCATTCTACTTTACAGAACTGATAGCGCTTGCCCTGGGCCTGAAAGGGACTGAAGAGTGGTTCAAGATGCACAACGTTGACCCGAGACCCCTTCTGGCATCATTGGGGTTGCTATAGGGTTTTTACATTTTGACACAATAAACGAGGCAACTAAGGGAAGATATGGAAAAGAGAGTAATAAAAAAATCCACCTTGGCTGGTATAATCAAGAATATGGCAGAGAGCACGGTTGTATATGCCCCCGTCCGGGATGAGGACAATGTTCTCTTCAAGGTCCTGGAGAAGGGGATGGAACCTCTTCTGGCCTTTGATAATACGAAGAACGCCCCGAAGAATTTCTTTTTCCCGCAGACCGAAGTCATGATGAGATACATGAGAACGGAGAGGGGTAAGGAACTCTCCACCGTGGAGGAAGCGGCACAAGAAGCGGTGCTGTTCGGCGTTCGTCCTTGCGATGCAAGAAGCTTTGTTCTCCTTGACAATGTCTTTAACGATCCGAAATACAAGGATCCTTACTATATCGAGCGCCGGGAAAAGACCACCGTCGTTTCACTGGCCTGTGTCCATCCCCCCTACACCACCTGCTTCTGCACCTCTGTGGACGGGCATCCCTTCTCTTCCGAAGGTTCCGATGTATGCCTGATAGACATGGGGGATACCTATCTCGCCGAGTTCGTAACCCCGAAGGGTGAAGAACTTCTGAAAAAAATGGGAGACCTCCCGGTGGCGGATGAGGCTCTCGATGTAAAGAAACAGGAACTGTCCGATGCCGCTGAAAAGGAAGTCAACGGAGCGGTACCGGCACGCGCGATAAAGCCCTGGTTGGATGAGAATTTTGAAGATCCCTTCTGGGATACGATCCATCAGAGCTGCCTTGCCTGCGGCACGTGCACGTATCTCTGCCCCACCTGTCACTGTTTTGATATAACCGATGAGGTCAAGAAAGAGGATGGCAGGAGAATCCGCTCCTGGGATTCCTGCATGTCGTGGCTCTTCACGGTGGAGACGTCGGGACATAATCCCCGTTCTTCCCAGAAGGAACGGTGGCGTCAGCGGGTCATGCACAAGTTCAAGTACTTTGTGGACAACTTTGATGCCGTTGCCTGTGTCGGATGCGGGCGCTGTGTGATGTACTGCCCTGTGAATATTGACATACGAAAAATCGTAACAGACATTTCTAAACTATAGTTTGTGGAGATACTGATGCAAAACCCATACATACCGATGCCCGTTGATGTGGATAAGATCATAACGGAGGTAACGACGAAGGACATCAAGACCTTTCGTTTCACCTTTGTCAACAAGGAGGATGAGGATAAGTTTGCCTATCTGCCCGGTCAGTTTGGGGAGCTTTCGATCTTCGGCAAGGGGGAGTCACCGATCGGGATAGCTTCATCGCCGACCAATCCCGGCTATCTGGAATTTACGGTTCAGAAGGCTGGGGTTGTCACGTCGGAACTTCACGAGCTTGCAGAGGGTACCCGCATGGGTGTTCGTGGCCCATTGGGTAACACCTGGCCGATCGAGTATCTCCAGGGTAAGAACATCGTGATCGTAGGAGGCGGTTTCGCCTTTACGACCCTGCGGTCCCTGATCAACTACATGCTCCATGAAGACAACCGGGCAAAGTTTGGTAAGATCACGGTGGTATACGGTGCCCGTGAGCCAGGTCTCCTGATCTACAAGGACGAGCTTGCGGCCTGGGAGAAGCGAGACGACATCGACATGAACGTGACGGTGGACAAGGGAGACGAAACCTGGAAGGGGCGAGAGGGATTTGTTCCAACGGTATGCGAAGAGGTTGCCCCCAGCGCGGAGAACACGGTGGCAGTCATCTGCGGTCCCCCCATCATGATTCGATTTACTCTTCCGGTCTTCTTCAAGCTCGGTTTTTCGAAGGAGAATATCTACACCTCTCTTGAGATGAGGATGAAATGCGGCATAGGGAAATGCGGACGCTGCAACGTAGGCAGCAAGTACGTATGCAAGGACGGACCGGTCTTTTCGCTGGCAGAGCTGGACAAACTTACAAAGGAATACTGAATTAATGTGATTTCAGATATGTTTTATGAAAAGCGGAGCTTGTCTCCGCTTTTTTTGTTTCGAGCTGTCTGTTTTCATCTGGTAGTGGTTGACATGGACACTCCGTCAGAATATGGTACTAAGTCAGCAAGTGTCCTTTTGCCTGTTTTCTGTGTTGTGTCAAAGCTTACATAACACGTTATGCTTGCTTCAACACACCTTAAAAACAAACAAAATTACGGCGCAATCTGTATAACTTATTTATTCTTGATTCCTAAGAGTTGTATGATTGACATATACAAGATGGTTTTGGAGGTGAGGATTTGAACAGAATAGTGAAAAATACGCGGTTATCTGAAAATGTATTCAGAATGACGATTGATGCCCCCCAGATTGCGACAAAGAGAGAAGCCGGGCAGTTTGTTGTCATTATGACCGATGAGAAAGGGGAACGTATACCCCTGACCATAGTTGATTCCGACAAAGACGCGGGAACGGTGACCATTATATTTCAAGTCGTTGGCAAGACCACTATGTGCCTTGCGGCAATGAAGGAGGGAGAAGACCTCTTTGCCGTTCTGGGTCCGCTCGGAACGCCGACGGAAATGGAAAAATTTGGGACTACCGTAGTTGTCGGCGGCGGTGTGGGCATCGGTGTCGCCTATCCGATAATCAAAGCCCTCCAGGAGGCTGGCAACAAGGTGATAGCCATTATAGGCGCCAGGACAAAAGATATTCTTATACTTGAAGACGAGATACGGGAGATATGTGACAGGCTCATTGTAGCCACCGACGACGGAAGCTATGGAGTGCATGGTTTTGTGACGAATGTGCTGCAAGATCTCATTGAATCTGGAGAGGTTATTAACAGGGTTTTCGCTATAGGCCCGGTTCCGATGATGAAGTTTCTGTGCGAGGTCACAAGACCTTATAAAATAAAGACCATCGTAAGTTTGAATCCGATCATGGTAGATGCGACCGGTATGTGCGGTGCGTGTCGTGTTGCCGTTGGAGGGAAGACGAAATTTGCATGCGTCGACGGTCCCGAGTTTGATGGGCATGATGTGGACTTTGATCTCCTGACGAACCGCCTCAGGATGTATAATGGTGAAGAAGAGGAAGCCAGAAAGGGGTGCAGATGTCATGAGTAAAATAGACAAGATTCCCAGGCAGGATATGCCGGAGCAGGATCCAAAGGTTCGCAGCGCGAATTTCGATGAGGTTCCTCTCGGTTATACGAAAGAGCAGGCTATGCTCGAGGCAAAGAGATGTATCCAGTGTAAAAAACCCTTATGTATTACTGGTTGTCCGGTGGATGTGGATATACCCGGATTCATAAGACTGATTGCCGAGGGGGATTTTATCGGGGCTGCCCTCAAGCTGAAGGAGACAAACGCGCTTCCCGCTATTTGCGGAAGGGTTTGTCCACAGGAAGACCAGTGTGAGGCGGTTTGTGTTCTTGGAAAGAAGGGTGAGCCTGTTGCCATAGGGAGACTGGAGCGCTTTGCTGCCGATTATGAACGTGAGTCGGGCAATATAATGATTCCTGCGGTTGCTTTGCCCACCGGGAAAAAGGTCGCAGTTGTAGGGGCCGGACCTGCAGGGCTGACGATTGCAGGGGACCTGGTAAAGGTCGGCCATGATGTTACTGTATTTGAGGCCCTTCACAAAGCCGGAGGCGTTTTAATTTACGGCATTCCGGAGTTTCGTCTTCCAAAGAGCATCGTGGACGCGGAAGTTAATTATCTTGAAAAACTGGGTGTAAAAATCGTAGTCAATGCGGCAATAGGAAGGATAAAGACGGTGGATGAACTTTTTGAAGAGGGTTTTGATGCCGTCTTTCTTGGAGTTGGCGCTGGCGCTCCTGTCTTCATGAACATACCGGGTGAAAATCTTTCCGGCATTTATTCGGCCAATGAATATCTTACCAGATCCAATCTGATGAAGGCATATAGATTCCCAGAGTATGACACTCCGATAGTTCGCGGCAAGAATGTAGTTGTTATCGGCGGTGGTAATGTCGCCATGGACTCTGTGCGTACCGCATTGAGATTGGGTGCGGATAATGCGTACATCATCTATCGCCGTACCGAAATCGAGATGCCGGCGAGGGCCGAAGAAGTTCATCACGCGAAAGAAGAAGGCGTACAGTTCAGACTCCTGACCAATCCGATAGAATATACAGGCGATGAGAATGGATGGGTTACAGGGATGAAATGCATCCGTATGGAGCTCGGTGAACCGGATGAGTCGGGCAGGCGCAGACCTGTTCCGGTAAAAGATTCCGAGTTCGTTATAGATGTGGATACGGTTGTGGTTGCCGTAGGGGCAATGGCCAATCCGCTGGTTGCTTCCACGACTCCCGGGCTGGAAATAAACCGCTGGGACTATATTGTTGCGAACGAGGAAACGGGCGAGACCAGCCGCAAGGGGGTTTATGCCGGCGGAGATATAGTGACCGGTTCAGCAACTGTTATTCTCGCCATGGGCGCCGGCAGAAATTCAGCCAGGGCAATTGATGAATACCTTAAGAAGTGAAGGAGGCAGGAGTTAGAAAACGGGTGGGTTGCTGAATCCCGATTCGTTGGGACTGGCCACTGACCCCTGACTACTGCCCTTATCCATCCTTCCTTTCCCAGTCATAAGGCAGGTCATTATCGTGTGGGTGGACACGGAATTCGTCCGGCTCTTTGTAGTCGTATGTTTCGGTTGGGGTATTTACAACGATGGCCTCCTCCTGCGAGACGCACTTGAATCCGTGATATACATAAGGCGGTATGTGTACCAGGATGGGGTTGTGTTCTCCGACAAAGAACTCATTTACCTCCCTGTATGTCGGGGAGTCTTCTCTTCCGTCACACAGGACGATCTTCATGGTGCCCTTTACCACGGCCATATTGTCGGACTGCTTCTTATGGTAGTGCCATCCCTTTACCACACCCGGATAGGCGGTTGTCATGTAAACCTGTCCGAATCCCGCGAACATTTCATCGTCGCGGCGGAGTATCTCCATCAACCTTCCACGTTCATCAGGTATAACTTTCAACGCCTTGACTTTTACCCCTTCTATCATAATGCTGCCCCCTGACTGGTTGTTTTATTGTAATCGTTCACGGCTGTCGGTTCACAGTTCACAGTTTTTCCAGTAAGCGATAAAACTATTAGCGAAGCATAACGATTGAAGTGTTTTTGGCATTGATTTTAATTCTCTGTTTTTTTCAACCGTGAACCGATAACGGTAAACTGTGAACGATTGTGTTTTATTTTGCTTGCTGACCCCTGTCTCCTGTTTGTTACACCCTGTTGGCCCCGGTTTGTGCGACCATGTTTCCCGCGTACTGGAGTGATTCAAATGTCCCTGCGTCCGTCCACCAGCCGTCCAGGATGTCATGGGTGATGGTTCCCCTGTCTATGTAATAGTTGTTCACGTCGGTTATCTCCAGCTCACCCCTGCCCGAGGGTTTCAGTGTCTTTATGAAATCAAAGACGGTGTTGTCATACATATAAATACCGATAACCGCGTATGAAGACGCGGGCTTTGAAGGTTTTTCTTCGATGCCGACAATTCTGTCATTCTCGAATGCCGGAACGCCAAACCGTTGCGGGTCGTGAACCTCTTTGAGCAGCACCTTGGCTCCTTCATTCTGCTTTTTGAAGTCTTCGACCGCGCCCCTTATGTTCTTTTCAATGATATTGTCTCCGAGCATTACGGCTATTTTGTCATTATCGGCAAAGAATTCCGCCAGGCTCAGGGCGTCCGCTATACCGCCTTCTCCCTCCTGATAGGTGTAATTCAGGTGTTTGAGTCCGAACTCCTTTCCATTTCCCAGCAGCTTCAGGAAATCGCCGGCGTTATTACCCCCCGTCACAATGAGTATTTCGTCTATCCCGGCATTCACCAGAGTGGTGATCGGGTAATAGATCATGGGTTTGTCATAGATTGGAAGCAGATGCTTGTTGGTGACCTTTGTAAGCGGGTGCATCCTGGTGCCGAGCCCCCCCGCGAGAACGATTCCCTTCATGTATATCTCCTCTCGTTCAGTGCACTTCCCGATTTGTCGGGATCGGTTCTTTCACTTAGGCTGATTTTGAAGCCTTCATAGCACATTTGGAAAGGCCATGACAACCGGATAATGCGGATAAGGGCGGGACCATCACTTTTCTTTACATGATGCGTGCCGTATAGTATACCGTCCGTGGTATGGACATTCTGTTCCGGGTTTAAGATCATGACTGACGAATATTATATGAAGATGGCCCTAAGGCTTGCACTCAGGGGAGAGGGATGGACGAGTCCCAATCCCATGGTGGGGGCTGTTATTGTTAGAGACAAACAAGTAATAGGGCGTGGATATCACAGGAGATACGGAGAGGCGCACGCGGAGGTTAACGCGATCAATGATGCGTCCGCATCCGTTGAAGGAGCCACTTTTTATGTTACGCTGGAGCCCTGTTCACATCATGGAAAAACGCCTCCCTGTGTTGACAGAATCATCGAAGCAAAGCCATCAAGGGTGATCATTGGAACCGTCGACCCCAATCCTCTCGTCTCAGGAAAAGGGATCGGAGCATTGAAAAAACACGGTATAGAGACGAAAGTGGGAGTCCTTGAAAAACAGTGCGAGAAGCTGAATGAAAAGTTTTTCAAGTTTATGAGAACCGGCATGCCCTTTGTTACGCTGAAATACGCCCAGACCCTGGACGGGAGGATAGCATCATCCACAGGCCACTCCCGGTGGATAAGCTCGGAGCCATCTCTCAAATTCGCGCACAGGTTAAGGGCCAGGCATGATGCGGTCCTGGTCGGGACAGGGACGGTTTCTGCTGATGATCCGGATCTTCGGGTTCGGCTGGTCAGGGGTAGGAACCCGCTGAGGGTTGTTGCCGGTTCCATCCTGAGAATCCCGCACGGCGCACGCATCCTCGATAATCAGGATATTGCCAAGACGCTCATTATCACAGGGCCTTCTCACGGGAGTGACAGACTGTCCATAATAAATGAAAAAGGAGTCGAGACGCTGACTGTCGATGTGGACGATAAAGGCAAGCTGGATATGAAGTCACTGCTGTCGGAACTTGGTGAAAGGCAGATATCCTCGGTCCTCGTTGAGGGAGGCGCGGGTATTATCACCTCCTTTGTGGAGGAGGGACTTTTTGACAGAATAATTGTCATCACCGCGCCAAAGATACTGGGCAGGGGGATAGAGGCGGTGGGTGATCTGGGTGTATCACGTATTGACGATTGTATTGCGCTGAAGATTGAACGGGTCCGCAGGAACGGCGAGGATGTCGTTACATATTTAAGGAGAAAAAATTGATATGCCCTGGTACGCGGTTTACACAAAGAGTCGTTTCGAAGATAAGGTATATGCCGGGTTTGTTGAGAGATCGGTGGAAACTTTTTTCCCGAAGATAGAGGTTTGGAGCCGGAGAAAAGACAGAAGAAAGAAGATAATGATCCCCATGTTTTCAGGATATCTTTTTGTGGAGTTTCCTGAATACACAAATGAGAGAAAAATCAATGTCCTCACCACTCCCGGTGTGGTAAGGATGCTGGACAAACCGGACAGTTACGAGCCGATACGTATCCCCGATTTGCAGATAGATGCGATCAAACGCCTGATAGCTTCAGATGTGGAAATTCAGCCTTACATATACCCGAAAGAAGGTGAGCGGGCGAAGATAACGGACGGTCCATTCAGGAACATAGAAGGGATTGTAGTACGGGCCGATTACCGCAGGAGCCTTTTTGTTGTATCCATAGACATGCTCCAACGCTCTGTGGCCATCCAGCTTGAAGGCTTCCAGATAGAGAAGATCTGAAGACGTCCAATGGCCTTCTTTTTACGTCTTACCCGAGGATTATTGTTAGGATATGGTTGTATCCCTGCAAAAAGAAGATTCACTTTCCTTGCGTATGGAGGAACTGGGTGTAAAAGAGGAGGACCTGCGAGAGACTTTTATCAGGGCGTCCGGCCCGGGGGGGCAGAAGGTAAACAAGACGTCCTCATGCGTGTTTCTCGTGCATATTCCGACTGGACTTTCTGTAAAGTGTCAGCAGGAGCGCTCCCGTGAACTGAATAGATTTCTTGCGAGGCGCATTCTGCTTGACAGAATAGAGCGGATAAAGAAGGGTAAGGCAAGCCTGCAGCGCCAGAAGATTGAGAAGATAAAACGGCAGAAGAGAAGACGATCAAAGAAGGCAAAGGAAAAGGTGCTAAAACTGAAACACCTACAGTCTGAGAAAAAGGCCCTGCGCTCAAAGATTGAATAAAAAAGGGGAGAAACACTTTTTATTCGTTCCTCCCCTTTTTCGATTAAGACCTGGTAAAAAGATTATCCAGCTATTAATTTGAGCAGAGGGTTGGCGTAGACTATAACCAGTGCCACCACCAGGGCGTAGATAGCGATGGATTCTGTCATTGCCATGCCGACCAGCATCGTAAGCATAATCTTACCCTGAGCGTCGGGATTCCTGCTGACTGCGTTTGAAGCGCCGCCAGTTGCCTGTCCCATTCCCAGTCCTGGTCCAAGTGCGCCTATCCCCATAACAATAGCGGCGGCGATAACACTGCACGCTACTACCAGAGCCTTATTATTGGCAATGGTGTCGGGGGAAGCCTCAGCTGCGACCGCGATAGCGGCGGTTACAAGCAGAAGCCCCACGCTGATCATAAAAACAGTGATGCCTTTTAAAGATTTTCTCATACCAAAATACCTCCAAATATAATATTTGCCGATTTCCCCATGATACGATCCTGTCTCAGACTCTCTTTATTCGCAGGGATAGGATTAACGTGAAAAAACAACCCAGTATATCTAATAGTGAAGGCAGCAGTTGTCAAGGAAAATTTGTCAAAAATATCCGCATGTGGTATGGAGACTGCGGAAGAGGACCAATCGGGAAGCAGGGAATTATGGCTGTAATAACAGATAGGGACAAAAGAGTCGCACAGGAGGTACAGGGAAATATCCCTCTTGATAGAAGACCTTTTGACACTATCGGGAAAAGAATCGGAATAAGTGAAAACGATGTCATCGATGGATTGAAAGGATTGAAAGAGAGGGGAATCATGCGCAGATTCGGCGCGGTTCTGAGGCACCAGAAAGCGGGTTTCGCCGAGAATGCCATGGTCGTCTGGGCCGTTCCGGAAGAGAGATGTAAAGAGACGGGCGCACTGTTGGCGTCATACAGGGAGATTAGCCATTGCTATGAGAGAACGCCTCCGCTTGAGGGCGTATATAACATCTTCACGATGGTGCATCTGGCCGGGGAGGATCTCGAAGAGACCTCAGAGAAAGACGGGATGGAGCGATTTACGGACGACGTCGCCTCGGCCATCGGCATCGGGAAATTCAAAATTCTCAGGAGTCTCAAGGAATTCAAAAAAAGCAGTATGGAGTACTTTTAGATGGATATATCCGGATCACTTTTCCAGGAGGCCCGGAGGTACATTCCCGGCGGAGTGAACAGTCCCGTGCGCGCCTGCGGATCGGTCGGATCCAGTCCGTTATTTATAAGCAGAGCCTCCGGATCGAAGGTGTATGATGTTGATGGAATGGAATATATCGACTACATTGGTTCGTGGGGGCCGATGATCCTCGGACACGCCTGTCCGGCGGTGGTGGATGCGATACGGCAGGCCGCCGGCAGGGGTACGAGTTACGGTGCTCCGACGGAGATGGAAATCGAAATGGCGAGACGTATTGTCGATGCAATCCCGTCGATCGATATGGTGCGGATGGTCAGTTCCGGGACCGAAGCCACGATGAGTGCGATCAGACTTGCGCGTGGATACACAAAAAGAAACAGGATCATAAAATTCGAGGGGTGCTACCATGGCCATGCCGATTCACTTCTGGTAAAGGCGGGATCAGGCGTCGCGACACTGGGCATCCCCGGCAGCCCAGGTGTGCCTGAAGAGCTCGCGAAACTGACGATCACGGTTCCCTATAACGATATTGAGGCTGCAAGATCTGCGGTGGACCTGTATGGTGATGAAATCGCGTGCGTCATCGTTGAACCGGTTGCCGGAAACATGGGCGTTGTTCCACCGGTCCCGGGATTTCTTGAGGGGTTGCGTGAGATTACCTTTGAGAGAGACATTGTATTGATATTTGACGAGGTGATTACCGGTTTCAGGCTGACGTATGGTGGTTTTCAGAATATTCTCAACATCAGCCCGGATCTGACATGTCTCGGAAAAATTATCGGCGGCGGCCTTCCCGTTGGAGCATTTGGCGGCAGAAGGGATATAATGGAGAAGCTGGCCCCGACAGGGCCGGTGTACCAGGCCGGTACCCTCTCGGGGAACCCCCTCGCCATGGCGGCTGGCATCGCGACCCTCGACTGCCTGCGGGAGCCGGGGGTATACGATGAGCTTGAGGAAAAAACGGAACGCCTGTGTGACGGGATCAAACGGATACTTGAAGAAAAGAAGATTTCATACCGGATAAACAGGGTGGGGTCCATGTTCACCCTGTTCTTTACCGGAGAGGACGTCACCGACTTTGCCACAGCCGCGAAGGGCGATACAATACTGTTTGCGCGCCATTTCGGAAATATGCGGGAGAAGGGAGTTATGATTGCCCCTTCGCAGTTTGAGGCCTCATTTGTCTCCCTCGCTCATACCGATGAAGACATAGATGCAACCTTGACGGCATTTTCGTAGCGTGAAATAATTGCTGTCATCTATTTAACATGAATAATTGCAGTCACGGGATTTCAAATGAATGATTCAAAATCGAACATTGAAAATCACATTCTTGTTACAGGCGTCGCCGGTTTCATAGGTTTTCATCTGTGCAGGCGTCTTCTCGATGACGGGTATGATGTCATTGGTCTTGACAATCTTAACAATTATTACGATGTGAGTCTTAAAGAGGCGCGTCTTGATATTCTGAAACCATTTGACAAATTTCGTTTTGTTCGGCTTGATCTATCCGACCGGGAAGGGATAAGGAAGCTCTTCGCCGATCACGCATTTGACAGAGTCGTTCACCTGGCCGCCCAGGCGGGTGTGCGGTACAGTCTTGAAAATCCGCACGCGTATGTGGAGAGCAACCTTGTCGGCTTTATCAATATCCTCGAAGGCTGCCGCCATGCAAGTGTGCCGCACCTTGTATTCGCCTCGTCCAGTTCCGTTTATGGCGCTAACACCACGATGCCATTTTCAGTGTACCAGAATGTTGATCATCCGGTAAGTCTCTACGCCGCCACGAAAAAAGCGAATGAACTCATGGCGCACTCTTACGCTGCTCTCTACAAAATCCCGTGTACCGGCCTGCGGTTCTTTACGGTATACGGCCCCTGGGGAAGACCCGATATGGCCCTCTTCCTCTTCACCGACGCCATTCTTAACAAGAGGCCGATAGATGTCTATAATCATGGCAAGATGAAGAGGGACTTCACTTATATCGACGACATAATTGAAGGCATTGTCAGGGTAATGAACCGGATTCCGGCGCCGGACGCTGACTGGAGCGGCGACAGGCCGGACCCCGGAACGAGCTTCGCGCCATACAGGATATACAACATCGGGAACAACAACCCCGTTGAACTTATGAAGTTCATCGAGACCATTGAAAACGCCCTCGGCATGAAGGCGGAAAAGAACATGCTTCCCCTCCAGCAGGGAGATGTCCCCGCGACATTTGCCGATGTGGATGACCTGATAAGAGACGCGGGTTTCAAACCATCAACGCCGATAGACGAGGGAATAAAAAGATTCATAGAGTGGTATAGACAGTGGGTCACATCTTAGCTTGTTGATGTTTGTGTGAGAAACCTCAGAAGCTAATGATGTTTAGCGAAATGGAGAATTAGTTGGCGAAGGGATACACCGAATGAACCGGAGAAACCACAAGATATACATCGCCGGCCACCGCGGCATGGTGGGTTCAGCTATCAGGAGAAGGCTTGAGGCGAAGGGCTGCAAAAATCTTATTTGTAGATCTCATGGCGAGCTTGATCTCATGAGGCAGCAGGATGTTGAAGACTTTTTCGAAAAGGAGCGGCCTGAGTTCGTTTTCCTGTGTGCGGCAAAGGTCGGGGGCATACTGGCCAACAGTACTTATAAGGCCCAGTTTATTTATGAAAATCTGATGATAGCTGCCAACGTGATCCATGCATCTTATAAATGCGGAGTCAAAAAGCTCCTGAACCTCGGTTCTTCCTGCATCTATCCGAGAGGTGCCCCACAGCCACTGAAGGAAGAATATCTTTTGACATCGGAACTGGAACCGACAAACGAACCCTATGCCATAGCAAAGATTGCAGCGATAAAACTGTGCAGATATTATAACGAGCAGTACGGGACAAATTTCATGTCCGTCATGCCCACAAATCTCTACGGCCTGAATGACAATTTCGATCTTGAAACATCACATGCTCTCCCCGCTTTGATACGCAAGCTGCACCTCGCGAAGCTCCTTTCTCAAAAAGATTACATAGCCATTAATAACGACCTTGAGAAATATGGGAACAAACTGCCGGAGGATTCAACCGCTGGCCGGGAGTTGATAACAAAACATCTCGCAGGTTTCGGTATTCATGCCGATAAAGTGATGCTGTGGGGAACCGGAGCTCCACGGAGAGAATTTCTCTATGCGGATGATATGTCCGATGCCTGCGTTTTCCTCATGGAAAATTATGACGCGAACAACACCGGTGAATTTATCAATATCGGGGCCGGGAAAGACATAACCTTAAATGAACTCGCGGACATGATATCACAGATTACAGGCTACAAAGGCCGGATCGAATGGGACAACACAAAACCGGATGGAACCCCGAAGAAACTGCTCGACATCACCAGAATTGGAGGCAAAGGCTGGAAGGCAGGCATTTCTCTTGAGAAAGGCGTGGAAAAGACTTATGAATGGTATGTTAATAATGTTTGATTATCTACCGACCGGATGCAGCTACCGGGAGGGTTCAACGTATCAGTAGATCGAGTGAAAGGAGAAATTGTGCAAAATCGCATTCTCGTTACCGGGGGCGCCGGATTTCTTGGCTCGCATCTTTGTGATCGCCTCGTTGATGAAGGACATGACGTTTTGTGTCTCGACAATTTTTTCACCGGCGGGAAACAAAACGTAGCGCATCTGCTTGGCAGGTCTAACTTCGAGCTGATACGCCACGATCTGGCACAGCCCATCTTCCTTGAAGTGGACGAGATATATAATCTGGCCTGCCCCGCCTCGCCCATCCACTATCAGTACAACCCGGTGAAGACCGTCAAGACCAGTGTCATGGGCGCCATTCACATGCTGGGACTGGCAAAACGGGTGAACGCCAGGATCCTGCAGGCCTCCACCAGTGAGATCTACGGAGATCCCGCTGTTCATCCTCAGAAGGAGGACTACTGGGGCAACGTCAACACCATCGGCATAAGATCCTGTTATGACGAGGGCAAGCGCTGTGCCGAGACCCTCTTCTTTGACTACCACCGGCAGAATAATGTAAACATCAGGGTGATCCGGATATTTAATACCTACGGGCCGAGGATGCGACCGGACGACGGCCGGGTAGTCAGCAACTTCATCGTCCAGGCCCTTAAGAATCAGGATATAACAATCTTTGGCGACGGAACCCAGACAAGATCCTTCTGCTATGTAGATGATCTGATAGAAGGCATGATTCGGATGATGAATGGTTCCGATGACTTTATCGGTCCCGTAAACCTGGGGAATCCCGGCGAATTTACCATCCTTGAACTCGCCAGAAAGATTATCGAAATCACAGGTTCAGATTCAAAGATTATTTTTCAACCTCTCCCGCAGGACGATCCCAGGCAGAGGCAGCCGGACATTTCCCTGGCCACAGAAAAACTTGGATGGAAACCGAAGACCGATCTTGAAGAAGGCCTCAAGAAAACAATACAATATTTTCAGGAAGGAAAGGAGTAAAAGTGAAAGTTCCGTTACTCGACCTGAAGCAGCAATTAAAGGCAATTGAAAAAGAAGTAAAGGATGCTGTAAATGATGTTATTGATTCGACCCATTATATCATGGGTCCCAAAGTCGCGGAGCTGGAAGAACAGATCGCGGAGTATACGGGTGCGAAATACGCAACGGGAGTCTCTTCCGGTACCGATGCCCTGCTGATTTCTCTTATGACACTGGATGTCGGCCCCGGCGATATCGTCATCACAACACCATTTTCCTTTTTCGCCACGGCAGGCGTTATCGCAAGGCTTAGCGCGACCCCCGTGTTCGTTGACATAGAGCCCGACACATATAATCTAAGCCCGGACGCCCTGAGCCGTTGGTTTGGAGCAAGCAAGGAAAAGATTGGCAAGGTAAAGGCAATAATCCCCGTGCATCTCTACGGGCAGTGCGCGGACATGGACCCGATTCTTGAAATTGCGCAGCAACACAACATTCCTGTCATTGAAGACGCGGCTCAGGCAATCGGCGCTGGATATCCCTCAAAATACGGAGAAAAAAAAGCCGGCAGCATGGGAACAATTGGCTGTTTTTCATTTTTCCCCAGCAAGAATCTTGGCGGTATGGGCGATGGCGGGATGGTTGTTACAAAAGATGCGAACATTTATGAAAAACTGAAGAAACACAGAAACCATGGCGCCAACCCGAAATACTACCACGAGCTGATCGGAGGCAACTTCCGGCTTGATCCGATACAGGCGGCGATTCTTTCGGTAAAATTGTCTTACCTCGACAAATGGCATTCAATGAGACAGGGGAATGCCGCCTACTACGATAAAAATATGAATATCAAAGGCGTAAAAACCCCCACAATTGTCTTCAAGAGAGAATATCATATCTACAACCAGTACGTCATATCAGTCATGAATCGAAGGGATGAACTGCGAGAATATCTTGCGAAGAACAACATAGGCACAGAAATATACTATCCCGTACCCTTCCACAAACAGAAGTGTTTCCAGTACCTGGGCTATCAAGCGGGCGATTTTCCCAACAGCGAATACGCTGCGGAACACACCCTCGCTCTGCCGATATATCCGGAACTAACCACTGAGATGCAGGATTATGTTATCGAGAAAATAATGACAGGATATCGCGTATAAGAAAAAACCGGTCAGCCCATGAGAATGTGAAAATTGGTAAAAATGATACATGCCGTGTCCTTTAAAAGTCTAAAAAGGAATAGAGGTTAAGGTGTGAAAAAGTGAACGTGAAGTTATTATGGATCGTTTAGACAGGGAAATTCTCAACATAATACAGGAAGGGTTTCCCCTTGACGCCAGGCCGTTCAGGACCATTGGAAAGCTTGTTGGTATCGATGAAGACGATGCCCTGGAACGTGTCGGGAGGCTTAAAAATGAAGGCATTATCCGCAGGATAGGCGCTGTTTTTGATACCGGGAATCTTGGTTTCACGAGTACGTTGTGTGCCGCGAAGGTGCCCACCGACAGGCTTGAACAGTTTGTGGATGTTGTCAATTCTTACAGGGGTGTCACCCACAATTACCTGAGGGCCTATGAATATAATGTGTGGTTCACGTTTATAGCGCCCACTAAAAATGAGATTGAAAAGTCGCTGTCGGATATTTCGAAGGATACTGGCATCAGCAATATTGTAAGCATGCCAGTTAAACGCAGATTGAAGATCGATGCGAGATTCAGGCTGTGATATGGGGTCCGGATCTCTTGATACAGATTCCCTCAATATAGATTGACTTCACAAAACCTCTGTGTTATAGGCGGCTCGGCAATGGGTGAAGGCAGTAAAAAGAAGATGGCGTTCCAGATGGGATATGCCGCGAGCCTTGGTCTTGCCATGGTTATCGCGATCTTTGGCTGTCTCATGATCGGTGTGTATCTTGACAAGAAGCTAGGGACGGATAATATTTTTACCCCCCTGTTTTTGTTGATAGGTGTTGCCGCCGGCTTCAGGAATTTTTATCTTTTTATTAAGAGCACCTTTCCCGATAAGGAGAAAAGCCCGGATGAGGCTGTAGACGATGGTCGACATAAAAAAAACCATCATGCAGAGAAACATTGAGAGAGGGAACTGGGTGGTGCTCGGTGTGCTCCTTGCAGTCAGTTTTCTGTTCCTGCCGGGGAGATTTACGCTGGGGGTGCTGCTGGGAGGGTTTATTAGTATAGTAAATTTTTACTGGCTCTCGAGGGATCTGCGGGGCACCTTTCTGAAGCACGCACACAGGGCAAAGCCCTTTATGATGGCAAAATATTATATCAGGTTCATTGTTACGGGAGTTGTGCTTTTTTTTGTCATAACCAGGGCTCCGGTTGATGTCTTCGGGCTTCTGCTCGGCCTTTCGCTGGTTGTGATAAATGTCATAGTAACAGTTATAGGCACAAATTTGAAAAACCCATTATTATAGGAGGTTCAAAAAGAAAAATGCATCCCTTATTATTTTTAGGTAAAATCCCCCTTCCACCTCATGTGACGTATACTTGGGTTGTTATGCTGTTGCTGGCCCTGTTCTCTTTCTTGGCGACTCGGAAACTCAGCATATATCCCGGAAGATTGCAACATGTGTTTGAAGTAATTTTGGGGGGCATCAAGAATTTGATGTTTGATGTCATGGGACCTACTGGCCTCAGATTTTTCCCACTGATAGCGACATCTGCCCTCTTTATTATAACCGCCAACCTGCTGGGCCTTATCCCCGGGTTTGAGTCGCCGACAAGCAACCTCAATACCACCGTTTCCATGGCGCTGGTCGTGTTTGTTATGACGCATATAGTGGGAATCTGGGTACACGGTTTCAAGTATGTAAAGCAGTTCATGGGGCCTGTCTGGTGGATGACTCCCATTATGCTGCCCATCGAACTCGTGAGTCATCTCGCACGACCGATTTCTCTCTCAGTGCGGTTGTTCGGGAACATTATGGGTGAGGATCTCGTACTGGCAATCGTCCTGATGCTGGTTCCCTTCCTCGTTCCGCTTCCGGTTTTTGTGCTTATGATCTTTACATCCGCCATCCAGACCCTGGTCTTTATCATGTTGTCGATGATCTATATACAACTCGCGATGGAGGAGGCACATTAGAAAGTTAGAAATTACTTTCTGCGTTCTTTGGCAGAAAATAATTTCGTTAACGCACTTATCCCGTTTATCGGGGTTAGGAAAAGAGGTAACCATTCCTGATTTTCTCATCGTAGATGTTGAATGGTGAATGTTGAATTTTACATGGGGGGTCATCCTGATACGAGTCAGGATAACCCCCTTTGCTTTTATTCAAAGGTAATATTATATTTTTCCAGCTTTCTCTCAAAGGTGGGACGGGAAATTCCGAGGATTTCGCAGATTTCTCCCTTGTTTTTTTCGTTTTCCCTGATAACCTTTTTTATATGGATTTCTTCTATTTCGTCGAGGGTCATGGGCCTTTCCGGTTCATCCCGGACGATGTCTCTGTCTGTCTCTTTGCTGTTCGCATCTTCCATGAGGTCCGGAAAGTCTTCTTTTCCGAGGATCTGTCCTTTCGAAACAACAGCAGCCCTGACCAGCAGGTTTTCCAGTTCTCTGATATTTCCGGGCCATTTGTATTTGAGAAAGGTGTCCATCATCTTATCGGAAATACCGGCAATCCGTTTGTGAAGTTCCCTGTTTATCTTGTTGAGCAGGTATTTAACGAGCGGTTCTATGTCTTCGCGCCTTTTCCTCAGCGGCGGGATGTGTATGGACACGATATTCAGGCGGTAGAAAAGATCATCTCTGAACTTCCCCTCCTTCACCAACGTTCGGAGGTCCTTATTGGTTGCGGCTATAATCCTCGCGTTTACCTTGACACTGTCTTTCCCTCCTACCCGTTCAAACTCCATTTCCTGAAGCACCCGGAGAAGCTTGGCCTGAAGGTTTATGGACATCTCGCTTATCTCGTCCAGAAATATTGTGCCATAGCGGGCAAGTTCAAACTTCCCCTGTTTTCTGGCTATTGCCCCGGTGAAGGAGCCTTTTTCGTGGCCGAACAGTTCGGATTCCAGGAGAGTCTCCACAATGGCTGAACAGTTGACCGCTATATAAGGCTCATCCCTTGACGTGTTGTAGTGTATCACCTTGGCGATCAGTTCCTTTCCCGTGCCGCTCTCGCCCTGTATCAGTATGGTTGCCTTGTTCTGAGAGGCAACACCAATGGTCTTGAATACCTCCTTCATCGCACTTCCTGTGCCTATAATATCTCCCACCTTGAAATCACGTGATGGTTCCATAAGAAGGCCGCTTATTTTTTTCTCCATCTCTATGGTGTTCAGTGCCTTTCTGATGGCTATGTCCAGTTCATCAATGTTGATGGGTTTATGGATATAGTCGAAAGCACCTTCCTTCATAGCTTTGATCGTTGTTTCCATGTCGTGATGGGCGGTTATCATAATTACCTTGACCTTTTCATCATCTTCCCGCAGGTCCTCAAGGACGGTGAATCCGTCTATGTCAGGAAGTCTGATGTCAAGGATCACCACATCGGGTTGTGTTCCTACAAATTTGTTCAAACCTTCCGTGCCGGTGGAGGCGGTGTGTGCTTCATGCCCCTCCTCTGTCAGGTAGAGTTTCAGGCTTTCGCAAATGGATCTATCGTCGTCAATGACAAGAATCTTGGACATGTTCTGTGTATCTCCCTTTGTTGGAGGTTCAAATTTGTTCCCTGTAGGTACAATTATGGTTCTTCAGGAGAGTCTTGATGGTTTCTCTCCGGCTCATGATATTCTCCGTCTGTTTTCGCTGAAAAGGCTACGACGACGCTGGTTCCCTGTCCCTCTTCGCTCGAGATTTCTATTGTGCCCCGGTGCAGGTCCATAATCTTTTTGATCTGTGTAAGCCCGAGTCCTGTACCGTAACTTTTCTTGGTGAAGAAGGGGTTGAAGATATGGGGTATGTCTTCCTTGGAGATTCCACACCCGTCATCCGTGACCTCGACGAGCACCCGGTCGTTTGTTTGCCTCGTGGATATTGAGAGTTTTCCGCCATCCTCCATCGCGTCAATGGCGTTGTGATAGATATTAAGAAAGGCCTGTTCCAGCATTGCCGGGTCCACGTTCAGTGAAGGGAGATCTTCTGCGAGGACTGTCTCCACCCGGATGTGTTTGTCCGACACAGATTTTTCGGCCATCGCGAGGGCATGACCGATGATCTTTTCTATGTCAGAAGGTTTTTTCATGGGATCGGATGGCCTGGCGTAAATGAGTATGTCATTAACGAGTTTTTCAAGATGTCCGACTTCCCGCCCGGCAATCTGGAATCTTTTCGAGTCGTTTCCCTTCGGCTTCATACGTTTTTCAAGGATCTGGAGACTCATTTTTATCGAGGACAAGGGATTTCGAACCTCATGGGCTATGCCGGCTGAAAGCTGTCCGATAGCGGCAAGCTTCTGGCTCTCGTAGAATTTTCTCTCCAGTGCCTTGAACTCCGTGATATCCCTCTGAACAAGGATATATCGGTCCGTTTCCTTGACCGGTCGGGGTGTTATCAGCAGGTTTCTCCGGGAACCGTCCTTTGCGGTTACCGTCATTTCGTAGGCAGTGAATATTCCCTTCTTTGCGTCCTTCCATCTGTCCATGACAAACTGCCTGTTTTCCTCGTCAACAAAGTCGGAGAAGTGCTTCCCCCAAAATTTCTCGGAGATGATTCCTCCATCTTTCTTCACATCCCTGCTTACATAGTTGATGATCCCGTCCCTGCTGAGATCGAAAATCTTGTCCGGCAAACTGTCGATGATGGACTGGAGATAGTTGTACAATTTCTCGACCTCCCTGCGGAGGCCGATATTTTCGGTCAGTTCGTTCTGGAGAGTTTCGGCATATTCCTCCAGCCGGATATCCATTTCTCTCTGTGAAGTCACATCCTGAATGGTTTCAATGGCCGCAATAATTTTTCCAGTCTCATCATATATCGGGGCAGCCAGAAAATATATGTGCCGGTTTTCCCCTCCAAGATTTGTGATGTAATCCGTGGCTTCGTAAGCCCCACCCGTAACCGTCTCCGATTCCCGTACGTTCTTGGTGTCGTAGTATTGTTTGAGGGTATCCATATCGGAATCGACGATTATGTCGGCTATCGTGGGACGTTTGCTTTTATAAAAGGGGATGGAATGATGATCTGTGCCTACCATGTCACCGGCGGCAGCACCCGTCAGTTCGGAACAAGCCCTGTTCCAGAGGATGACGCGATGTTCTCTGTCCAGAACAAAGGTGGGAATCGGTGATCCTTCAATAACACCCTCCGTTGTTTTATGCTCTTTCAGCAGCTTTTCCTGCCACCCCTCCCTTTCCCTGAGTCGCTTCAGCTCTTCTTTGAAACGCAGTTGTTTTACGCCGTAGTAGGCTGTCGAGATGCCGGCGATAATAACCGCGATAATAAGTCCGAGGGTCCCGAATATGATGTTTCCAAAACCCTTTCGCGCCAATAAAACTGTTTTGCTGTAGGGTGTGGCGATTACGATGAACCAGCGTCCCGAGCCTGCATTAATCGGGGCGTAGGCTATAATGTTTTTTTTCGTTCCCCCCTGCACTACGGGAAACATGTATTCACCATAACCTTCTTTTCTGTTCGTAAGGATGTCTTTAAGACGTGCTCCGTCGAGAGTTTTTGCGTTTCCCAGTGTCTCCAGTTCCGTGCAGGCATGGGTCTTTTCTGGGCGTACGAGTATGGTTCCGTCACTGTTTATTATCCAGCAGCAGCCTGATATCTCGCTCTTGACTTTGATATAGCGGTCAATAATAGCGGAGAAAGAAAGTACCGTCATCACTGCTCCGGAGAATCTGTTCTCTGAATCGTATTTGGGAACGGCGACGACTACAGATTGGACTCTGTTTTCTGCCTCTCCCTTCCATGTCAGTTCCATGTCACCTATATACGTTTTTCCCGTTTCTCGTATCTTCTGAAGATAAGGAATGTTTTTGAGGCTTTCATCTGTTATTCTTTCAAAAATGGAAGGGGGATATCTGGCTGTCACCACGCCAGCCTTATTTTTTACTACTATAAACTCAACCGCTCCACCCAGATCGTCGTAGATTACCTTTATACTCTGTCTGGTGGTTTCGGGCGTGATTTCCGTGGCGCATGGGCATAGGGGGCATGAGGGCAGCCTGGAAATAATTATCATGCTCTTTTCAACGCTGGAAATGAAATCTTCGATCCCGGTGGCTGTTCCCCTGGCAATGGCCATCTGCTGCCGGCTGAACTGTTCAACTATGCCCTTTTCGCGCGCATAGTTGACGGTAAGCGCCAGGATGAGAATAAATGCGATAACAACTGCTGTGGTCAGCCAGATGGAAATTCTCATATTGGGCCGGAAGGACTTATAACCATTGCTGCCAGTGTCTGTCTTATCCATGATTCCTTGAAATTCCAGACAGCCTCTTTTTATCTGTCATCATTTTTGTTTTTGTCTTCGTACCACTTGGTTGCGAAAATCACATAAACGGACACGGCCGCACCAAGAGAGATGACAAGTGTAACAAGTCCGCTCTGAATACCCAGAACCTTTTTGCAGATAAACCAGACAACCAGATAGGTTATCACTGTCAGTATTTCCTGCATTGTCACCTCTCACGTTTTAGTATTCCCATCTTGAAATAAAGGCTTTAAAAAAGTGGGCACTGAAGAATTGGTACTCTACAGACCTTGATGCTAATTTTCAATAAAAATCATTTATAGTTTCCTGTCTCCCCCGCCCCCCCGACCGTTTTACCTTTCGTTCAATTTATCTGGCTAATTGAATGAAAGGTTAAACCGGACGGAATCGGATCTCGTCTTGCGCCGCATTGTAATATGTGATATTGACAGTAATCGCGGTATGTTAAACAGAAAGATGGTTGTGAAGACACAATTGGCATATCTGTTGCAGGTGTACTGGCGGTTTCAAAAGGAGCCATGCCCAAAAGATTTTTGAGCAAAAAGTAAGAATAAAAACCAAGTATCAAAGAGGAAAGGAGAAAAAAATGTTTAGGAAATCAGTAAAATGGGTATCAACCCTGCTGGCGGCATCGGCGATTTTGTTGTTATCTTCACCGATGGTATTTGCAGCTGAGACCCTCCCGGATGAAGGGGGAGCTCTGATAAAGGTTATCTTTGCCGTAGGTGCTATGATTGGAGCCGGTTTGGCGATTGGTCTCGGAGCGATCGGAGCCGGAGCCGGTATCGGTAATGCCGCAAATGGTGCCTGTAGTGCGGTTGGAAGGAACCCCGGCGTTCAGGGAAAGATAATGATGACAATGCTGGTCGGTATGGCTATGGCGGAATCAATCGCCATTTATGCCCTTGTCGTTTCGCTTGTTCTTCTCTATGCAAACCCTTACACAAGTTTTCTTTGGGGTTAATCAGCACTGAGCAACTAACTTCAAATTTAACAAACGTTAGGGGGAGATTAAAATGTCAGAAACTAAAAAGGGTAAGCAGTTTTTTACGGTATCAAGGGTATTCTTCCTGCTTATCGTAATCCCCTTATTGCTGACGTCTTTTTTGATAGCCAATGGCATCTTCCAATTAGGGGACACATCGAAGAAAGGGGCGGCAGCTGTACTTGATCAGAAGGCGCAGGAAGAGATTATGATGCGCACTGTTGCCGTGGCCGAGAATGTTGCCTCTTTTCTGCAGGAATGTGAGAAAGACACACTCGTGGCGACCATTCTGCCAGCAAAAGCCGAGACGTACAGGGAGTTTATGCTTAAAAACAGGAAGGCTCTCTGGATTAAGAGAAACGGGAAAATTGTCAAATCTTCCGAACTTCTGTACGTGGAAATGGCCCTTGTAAACAAGGCGGGTAAAGAGGTTATCAAAATTGTCGACGGGAAGATCGTGCCGAAATCCAAACTGGTGAATGTGAGCGATCCCGAAAATACGACCTATAAGTCGGAAGATTTTTTTATCAAGACAAAAAATCTTGACAAGGGAAATGTCTACGTATCCCACATTACCGGCTGGTATGTGAACCGGGCCGATTTTGAAAAGGGAAAGCGCTTTGAGGGCATCATTCGTCTGGCGACACCTCTGTTTGATAAGCGGGGATTTGCAGGTCTCATTACTCTTGCCCTTGATGTCAGGCAACTTGCAAAATTTACGGACAGTATTATACCAACCGAGGCAGGCTATGTATTTGAAGCGGATTCATCTACGGGAAACTACGCATATATGGTTGATGACAAGGGGTTCGTCATATCGCACCCCGATGATTACCATATAGCGGGTCTATACCCGGATGGAACTCCCGTTCTGCCTCTTACGAGTGAGACATTGGAGAGTATGACGAAGAAGGGTGAGGAGGTTCTCAATCTCTCCTTACTGGGTTTCATGGATCCCGCGCTGCCTGAGGTTGCGAAGGAAGCGACCGCTGGTAATTCGGGAGATAAGGTCTATGAATTTGGTAGTCATACCAAGTTTGTCGCCTATGCTCCGATCCCATTCTACTCGGCAACTTATCCCAAACCTGCCGGTTTTGGGTGGATCGGGATGGGCCTTGATGTAGACAAATTTAACGAGATGGCATTTGCGACCTCTCAGAAGATAGAAAAAGAGGCGCAGGCGTGGCTGACAACAATTATCTTAATTCTTGTCATCGCGGTCTTGATCCTCTTCCTGATCTCCACACTGCTTTCGAGGGGAATCACTCGTTCGATCGAGGCAGAAGTTCCGGAAGGAGCGAAGCCGCACTATTACGATGATGAGGATTAGCAGAGGAAGATATCGTGGTAATATTTCAGTGAAGTTTTTACTTTCGGGTACTGTTTTCCCCGAGTGAAATCTTTTTCAAAGGGCGTACAGCCGGAGGCCGGGAGCTTTTGCTCCCGGCCTTTTTCTGTGGTGGCAGATTCATGGGGGCAAAATTCTTGAAGTTGGTAGTGCATGTGTGGTAGTTGGGGTCTTAAATAACATAAAGGTCGGGGGATTGCCCTATGAGTGAATTTGCCAGGATACTGACGAAGGATGACAAGATTTATGATCTTTTGGATGTGGTTGATGAGGGATCGGAAAAACTTGTATCAGCTGACACACTGGACGATGAGACATCTGAAAAACCTGTATCAGCTGACACACTGGACGATGAGACCTCCGAACTTGTTTCAAGAGTTGCAGAGAGGGTTGCCAGGGATATGTTTCCACCTATTGCCGAGAAGATTATCAGGGAAGAGATAAATAAGTTGAAGGAGAGGTTTGGTGAGTAGGTGCATGGGTCCGATGATATGAGAGAGATATCTTTGAAGGTCCCGTTCTGTTACATCCTGTCTACGGCCCTGTTTTTCTTTGTGCTTTGTCCGCCATGTGTGTATGCTGGCCGCGATGATGTCGTTGTTGTTGTAACTGAGGGTACGTGTGCCGTATACGGTAATGACAGAAAACCGGCACGTGACAATGCGATTGATGATTCGATGCGAAAAGCGGTGGAACAGGTAGTTTATAAGTACGTTTCCGAAGATGTTGTGATAGAGAATGCTGACATTATAAATGAGGGAATTTATTCAAAATCGGAGGGCTATATACAAGATTACAGAATCCTGAAGGAGAAAATAGCGGATGGCCACTACAGGGTCAGCGTGAGGGTTACTCTGTCTGCGAGGGATATTAAGGATGATCTTGCAGTGGCAGGCATTATCACTGATGGGTCGCAGTCCGAAGAAGATGTGGAGGCAGTGACTGTAGAGGTTGTGGTAAGCGGGATAGAAAAATACCGCTATTTCAGGATGCTTATGGAAGCATTAGAGACAGACATAAAATGGGTGGATGCCGTGCATCTGCGAAGGATCGAAGCGGATGTCGCGGTGATGGACGTTGACATGCAGGGAAATGCCGCCGGGCTTGCCAAAAGCCTGACATTGAAGAAATTCGGGAATTTTTCACTGGATTTAACCGACGGTAATTCTAAGGTCATAGAACTCAACATGGTGAAGGAGTAGATGTTTGATTGATAAAATAGAGAAAGTGTTTTTATTGTGTGTTGTTGCCTGTGTCATTTCAGGATGTGCCTCCGGGATTCCACATACCATTGTTCCTGATTATAACAAGATGGGAATAAGGCTCATTGCCCTGATGCCAGTTGACAACAGAACGAATGACAAGCAGGCGGGGCAAATCGTGAGGGAGGATGTATTTGAAACCCTGTATTTCAAAGGATATCCCAGGATACCACTTGATGTGATAGACGAAAGATTGACTGCGGATTGTGGGTGGGACCCTGAAACAAACAGTGGATGCGATGTTTCACCGGAGGTTATCGGGAAACTGCTGGGTGTAGATGCCGTTATGTACTGTAGTCTGCTTGAGTGGAAATCCTCTTTCATCACCGTCTATGGATCCACAAAAGTCTCTATTTTGTTTGAATTAAAAGACGCGGAAACGGGGGCAATTCTCTGGAGTTCAAGATACAGGGTGGCGGACAGGCACTATGATTTTACCCGAATGAGGCTTGAATTGAAGGCATGCCAGTTTTATGAGCAGGCTGTCCGGGAGATTGTTGATGAAACCCTTTCCAGTCTCCCCGATGGTCCCGATTCTGTGCGGAAAACGCCTCCAGAAAAAAGATTCTGGGGATTGTGGTAGAAGGACAGAATCGCAGATGATGAACATTCCCAATACGCTTACACTATTTCGCATAGTACTGGTCCCGATCTTTGTCATACTTCTGATGCATGGTTCTTTTTCTTATGCGCTTTTAGTCTTTGTCATTGCTGGTATTACGGACGGGCTGGACGGGTTTTTGGCAAGGGTACTGAAACAGAAGACGATACTGGGCTCGTATCTGGACCCGCTGGCGGATAAGGCATTAATAATAACGTCCTTTGTTGCCTTGTCGATTATGGATATTATCCCGGGCTGGCTTGCTGTGGTTGTCATAAGCCGGGATTGTATAATCCTGTTTGGCGTGTCTGTGCTTTTTCTTATGGCGGTTTCCTTTGAGATACGCCCCTCTTACGTGAGCAAAGCTACAACTGTATTACAATTATTCACAGTTTTTCTTGTACTGATGTTCAGGTCCACGCCTGAATATATTAATTATACGATGATCGTGACCTTGTTCTGGATCACCGCTTTTTTTACAGTTATTTCCGGATTTGATTATATCTTCAAAGGTATAAAATTCATAAACAACTCATAGGCTTTTGATAATACTTTTGATAATACTTCTTGACAGAAAGCCTATTTGTTGTTAGATGATTCAGTCTTTTCAGATCATAGGCACGTAGCTCAGGGGGAGAGCATCACCTTGACACGGTGGGGGTCCAGGGTTCAAATCCCTGCGTGCCTACCATTATTAAATATATCAATTATGGTAAAGGGGCATCTGTGGTTATGATGCCTTTTCTTTAGAGGGGTATAACGCCTGGAGTGATGTTGTGAAAAAGATCAATGTGAAATTCCCGGATGGTTCTGTTGATACATACCAGTCCGGAACAACAGTCAGAGAGATGCTTTTTTCCCGTGGCGAAGATGGTCTTTCCTCAGCCGTAGCGGCCAGGGTTAGCGGGGAGATAGTGGACCTGAGTTGTCCTGTGCTAATGGACGCTGAAATCGAGCCTGTTGATATATCCTCCGCAGATGGGCTGGACGTGTTGAGGCACAGCATCTCACATATAATGGCCCAGGCGGTGCAGGAACTTTTCGAAGGCGTTATGGTGACCATAGGGCCATCCATAGAAGATGGTTTCTACTATGATTTTGAATATTCCGACACCTTTACGCCGGAGGATCTTATCAGGATAGAGAAAAAAATGCTTGAGATTATATCCGCCGACCATCCCTTCGCTCGCGGGGAGATGTCCAGGGAGAAAGCGGTTTCTTTCTTCGAGGACAGAGGTGAGTTATATAAGGTGGAATTGCTGAATGACCTTCCTGATGATGTCACCGCTGTAAGTCTCTACAGCCAGGGAGAGTTTGTCGACCTCTGCAGGGGACCTCATATACCTTCAACGGGGATGATCGTGGCCTTCAAACTCCTGAATGTCGCTGGGGCATACTGGCGCGGAGATGAAAAGAACAAGATGCTTCAACGTATCTATGGTACCGGATTTGCCACACAGGGGGAACTTGATAACTATCTCAAGGTGATAGAAGAGGCCAGAAAGAGGGACCACCGGAGGCTTGGGAGAGAGCTTGATCTCTTTCAGATAAATGATGAGGCAGGACCGGGGTTGGTGATATTTCACCCCAAGGGTGCCCTTTTAAGAACGATCATAGAGGATTGGGAGAAAAGAGAACATCTGAAGCGCGGTTATGATATCGTTATGGGACCTCAGATACTTAAGGGAGATCTGTGGAAAAAATCCGGGCATTTCGAACACTATCGAGAAAATATGTATTTCACCGAGGTTGATGAACAGTTGTACGGTATAAAGCCGATGAACTGTCTCGCCCATATGCTGATATACAAATCGAAGATAAGGAGCTACAGGGATCTGCCCCTGAGGTATTTTGAGCTGGGGACAGTTCTCAGGCATGAGAAGACGGGTGTTCTGCATGGTCTTATGCGGGCGCGTCAGTTCACGCAGGATGACGCCCATATCCTGTGCACGCCCGATCAGCTTAACGCGGAGATCAGGGCTATCGCAGATCTGGTGGATTATTCCATGGGGGTGTTCGGTTTTGAATATGAGGTGGAGCTGAGTACAAAACCAGAAAACTCGATAGGATCTGATGAAGACTGGGAACTGGCAACTGATGCCCTGAAACAGGCGCTTGAAGATAATAACATAGCGTATGATGTCAATGAAGGAGACGGCGCTTTTTACGGTCCCAAGATAGATTTCAAGCTGAGAGACGCCCTCGGAAGAAAGTGGCAGTGTGCCACGATACAATGTGACTTTGCACTTCCTGACAGGTTTGATTTGTCATATATAGGAGCGGATGGGGAAAAACACAGGCCTGTTATGCTTCACAGGGTCATTCTCGGTGCAATAGAGCGTTTCATGGGAATCCTGATTGAGCACCACGCCGGGGCCTTCCCTGTATGGCTGTCTCCAGTGCAGGCAAGCGTTCTTACTGTGACCGATAAACACATTCCTCACGGCGAGAATGTCTGGAATCAACTTAAGGATGCGGGGATACGCTGCGAAAAAGATTTCAGAAACGAGAAGCTTGGATATAAGATAAGAGAAGGACAGATGCAGAAGGTCCCCTATATGCTGGTTATTGGTGACAGGGAGGTAGAATCAGGCTCGATTTCACCGAGGCAGCGGGATGGCAGTAATCTTGGTTCAATGAGCGTCAAGGATTTTATTTCCATTGTGAATGAAAAGTGCGACAAATATGAATAAAAGTGTGTTATAATAACGTATTATTTTCTGCAAAATTCAGGAGGTGACACATAGCTAAGCATTTGAGAATCAACAGCGAGATCAGGGTTGACAAGGTTAGGGTGGTCAGTTCGGACGGTGAGCAGTTGGGGATAATATCACTTACTGATGCTCTTGCGAAGGCGGAGGGACTGGATCTTGATCTGGTTGAAGTAGCTCCAAATTCCTCGCCGCCTGTTTGCCGTATCATGGATTACGGGAAACACCAGTACCAGCAGAGCAAGAAGACTCATGGTACAAAGAAGAGCCAGAGCACAGTTCAACTGAAGGAAATTCGCATAAGGCCGAAGACGGAGGAGCATGACCTGCTGGTGAAGCTCCGACATATACAACGCTTTCTCGAACAGAACAACAAGGTGAAGGTAACAATGATGTTCAGGGGAAGGGAGGTCGTATATGCGGATAAGGGCAGACAGACAATGGAGAATATAAAGGAAAGACTGGGCGAGATATGTGTTGTTGACCAGTTTCCAAAACGTGAGGGGAGAAACATGATAATGGTATTATCCCCTCCGAAAAAGTGACAGTTTTCATAATAGAACCGGGAGCGATAAAATGCCGAAGATAAAAACGCACAGGGGAGCGGCTAAGAGGTTCCGCCTTACCGCGAAAGGGAAGATAAAGAGGAGCAAGGCATATTCCAGCCATATCCTGACCAAGAAGACGACTAAAAGGAAGAGAAGTCTTAGGAAATCGGATCTCCTTGACAAGAGCGATATGAATGGGATCAAGAAGCTGATTCCTTATGCATAAAATAGTTTCAGGGAGATATATATGCCAAGAGTAAAGAGAAGTATACATGCCAGGAAGAAAAGAAGAGGGATACTGAAGCTCGCGAAGGGATATTTCGGAGCGAGGAGCAGGTTGTACAGAACCGCTACCGAAGCCGTTGAAAGGGCGATGAAATATTCATACAGGGATCGGAGAGTTAGAAAGCGGGATTTCAGAAAGCTCTGGATCGCGAGGATAAATGCCGCCGCCCGTATGAACGGTATCACTTACAGTAGATTCATAAGCGGGATAAAAAACGCTGGAGTTGATCTGGATAGAAAGATACTTGCGGAACTGGCCGTCAATGATCCCGGAGCATTTTCCAGGATTGCCTGTATAGCGAAAGGTGAGTAATTTACGTGAAGGAAGCTCTCGAAAATTTGAGGAGAAGGGCTCATGATGAGATAAATTCAGCCAAAAGTGCGGAGGAGTTACTTGGAATAAAAACCAGATACCTTGGAAGAAAAGGGCTCCTCACAGATATCCTTCGGGGTTTGAAGGATGTTTCCCCGGAAGATAAACCAAGTCTCGGCAAACTTTCCAATGACATAAAAAATTTCCTCCTGGAAAAGATTGAAAGTTCCCTGAAAGGAGTAGAATCCGGGGAAAAGGACAGGCTTCTGTCTGACCAGAAGATTGATGTAACCCTTCCAGGCAGGGGTATAAGGTACGGAAGACTCCATCCTGTGACGAGGGTGGAGGGCGAGATATGCGATATCTTCTCAACCCTGGGATTTTCCGTCGTAGAAGGTCCTGAGGTGGAATTGACTTATTACAATTTCGAGGCCCTCAATATCCCTGAAGATCATCCTGCGAGGGATATACATGACACGTTCTATATAACCGATAATGTTGTCCTGCGTACCCATACATCCCCAGTCCAGATCAGGACTATGGAAAAACTATCTCCCCCTGTAAGAATCCTTTCACCCGGCAAGGTGTACAGGCCCGATTCCGACATATCACATACACCCATGTTCCATCAGGTTGAGGGATTGCTGGTTGATGAGGACATCACCTTCGGGGATCTTAAGGGAACCCTAACTTTTTTTCTCCGGCAGATGTTTGGTGGTGGCACCCTGCTGAGGTTTCGTCCCAGTTTTTTCCCTTTTACAGAGCCGAGCGCAGAGGTTGACATACAATGCGTGATGTGCAAGGGCTCCGGCTGTCGCGTTTGCGGTCACAGCGGATGGATAGAGATCCTCGGGTGCGGGATGGTTGATCCTGAAGTCTTCAAGACAGTACACTACGATACGGAAAAAGTTACGGGCTTTGCCTTTGGTCTCGGTGTGGAGAGAATTGCGATGCTCAAATATGGCATATCGGATATTCGTCTGTTTTTCGAGAACGACCGGAGATTCCTGGAGCAGTTTTAACCTATTTAAATCAGTGGTGGTGAATATATATGTTAATCAGTCTCAAGTGGTTGAGGGATTATATTGATGTAGAGCTGACCCCGGAGGAAATTGCCGATAAATTGACAATGGCCGGGCTGGAGGTTGATTCAATTGACAGGATAAGCCCCGCTTTTTCCGGCGTAGTTGTTGCTAAGATACTTTCCATTAAGCCCCATCCCAATGCCGATAAACTATCATTATGTGAAGTCTCAACTGGTGAGCAGTCCTTTCCTGTGGTGTGCGGCGCAGCAAACATAAAAGCGGGCGATATTGTACCTCTCGCAAAAGTGGGGGCAACCATACCGGGTGGATACACGATAAAGAGCTCCAGACTGAGAGGAGAGCTGTCCGAGGGGATGCTCTGTTCTGAAGAGGAACTGAGCATAGGCGAAGATACAACAGGTATCATGATACTGCCCGATGATCTAACCCTTGGTGAGGATCTGACCTCGGCCCTTGATCTTGAAGATGTCGTGCTTGAGGTGTCCATTACTCCGAACCGGCCCGATTGTCTGAGCATGATAGGCATGGCGAGAGAGATTGCCGCAATGACCGGGAAAAAGGTAAGGCGCCCGGATGTAGGATTCGAAGAAAAGGGAGAGAATACAGATGCCCTGACCTCTGTGAAGATACTCGACCCCAGCCTTTGTCCCAGATATACCGCGAGACTGATAAAAGATGTTGAAATCAGGCCTTCCCCCGCATGGATGCGTACGAGACTCGAGGCAGTGGGGTTGCGCGCGATCAATAATATTGTTGATGTTACAAATTTTGTCATGATGGAATGCGGTCAACCGTTGCATGCCTTTGATTTCCGATTTCTGGAAGAAAAAAGGATTGTGGTGAGGGGCGCAACGGAAGGAGAAGAATTTGTTTCGCTGGACGAAAAGGCAAGGACATTGACCGCCGATACACTTATGATATGTGACGGCGTCAAGCCGGTTGCGGTTGCCGGTATAATGGGTGGTCTTAATTCCGAGGTTGAGGATGATACCAAAGAGATTTTCCTTGAGAGCGCATATTTCAACCCTTCATCCATCCGCAAGTCTGCAAGATTTCTGGGAATGGGTACAGATGCGGCCTTTCGTTTTGAGAGGGGTATTGATCCCGAAGGGGTAGTAAATGCCCTCAACAGGGCCGCTCAACTGATAGCCAGTCTGTCGGGTGGTTCCGTATGCAGGGGATATATCGATGAATATCCAGTGAAGATCGAAACGGCAGAGGATATACCTCTGCGACCGGAAAAGGTGAACAGTATCCTTGGCACGCAGATTGAATCGGGAGAGATGAAAGACATTCTCGAGGGCCTTGAGATGACAGTGAAGGATAATGGAGAGATGGGATATCTTGTAACACCTCCAACCTTCAGGGTGGATATTTCAAGAGAGATTGATCTGACTGAGGAAATAGCAAGGATTCATGGTTACGAGGACATCGCTGCATCTCTGCCGGAGCTTTCGGAAACGGGAACCAGAGACGATAAAAGAGCGCTGGAAGACAGGATAAGGACCATATTTAACGGTTTTGGTTATTCAGAGGTTATCAACTACAGTTTTACAACCCCGACTACGGCGGACATCCTCGGTTTGAACAAGGATGATAAGGGACGCAGGGTGATAAAGCTTGAAGATCCGCTCGGTGAAGATATGTCCGTCATGAGAACAGGTCTTGTATATGGCCTTCTGGAGACGATGAGAAAGAACATCAGTGTCGGGAATCATGACCTCAGAATATTTGAGATGGGGAAAATATTTACTGATATTGACGAAGAACTCCCAGTGGAGGATGAGAAGGTGGGGGGACTTGTCAGCGGTTCGAGATATGACAGGTTGTGGCACTTTGATGACGGGTTGCAATCCGATTTCTATGACCTTAAGGGATGCGTGGAAAATCTGTTTGACGCTCTGAGAATCAGTGATATCTGGTTCAGCTCTGATTGCGACAGGCCTTTTCTCCATCCAGGAAGGTCATGCCATGTTATGTCTGGCAATAAGACCATCGGATTTCTCGGTGATGTTCATCCCGATGTCCTTGACAGGATGGATATAAAGGGGAAGGCGGTAATCTTCGAGCTGGATCTCCGGACGATTGTCGCTCTGCCACGCGATGAAATGATCTACAAAGATATTACGAAGTTTCCATCCATATCAAGAGATGTTGCGTTTTTGCTGGATAGAACGGTTGAAGGGAAAACCATATTGAATCTTGCTCACGAAAAAAGGGAGAATTTGCTTGAATATGCAGGCATATTTGATGTATATGACGGGAAAGGGGTTCCAGACGGGATGAAAAGTCTGGCCGTGAGGTTTACGTATCGTTCAACCACGAGGACCCTGACGGACCTCGAAGTTGAAGAGGTTCATGACAGGATAGTTGAAACGATAACAAGAAACACTGGTGCGCAGATCAGAGGGGTCAAGATTTAGCTGACACCAGATCATGGAGGGGAAAATGACAAAAGCTGATATCATAAGAAGTGTACATGAAAGAATAGGTATATCAAAGAGCGATTCGGCCTGCTTTGTGGAGTCCGTATTTGATATCATTAAGGAAAGCCTTGCCGAAGGTGAGGATGTGAAGATCTCCGGGTTCGGCAAATTAAATATAAAAGAGAAGGCAGCCCGCAGGGGAAGAAACCCACAAACCGGCGAAGAAATGAAGATATCTGCCAGAAGGGTCTTGACCTTTAAATCAAGTCAGGTGTTGAAAAAAGCGTTAAATAGCTGATGAATTGAAGGTTGGTTTTGTGCCGGACGGTTGCCCTTGATTTGCGGATTCTCTATTATGACTATTCCTGATAAGAATTATTTCCGTATTGGTGAGGTGAGCAAAATACTGGGAGTAAAGCCTTACGTCGTCAGATACTGGGAATCTGAGTTTGTGACCGTAAGACCTGTACGTACCAGGTCTGACCAGCGTCTTTACAGGAAAAAAGACGTGGAACAATTACTGGCAATCAAGACCCTGCTGTACAATGAGATGTACACCATAGCCGGTGCCAGAAAGAGACTGATTGATATAAATCGACAAGAGGGGCAGATCCCGTCTGGAGATGATGGCAGGTTGATTGACATCAAAAGAGGGCTGAGGGAGATAAGAGAAGTTATCAGTTGAGCTTGACGGTGGGCGAATTCACCGCAACCTGCCGGAGCAAAAGTGAAGATCCCGTTTTGAAGCTGGATCCTTCAGGCTTACATAAAGAGGCTGGTCAGAGCCGATGGCTTTGACCAGCCTTTCTTGTGACTTTGTTAATACCGGCGGTGTTTTTTGCAGATGCCACGCCACAGCCAGTTTGAAGCCTTTCGAAGTGAAGAGAAGAACTATCTTTGGGAACCTCTTTTTGACGCCTTCAGAGGATTAATCTTCTGCGCAGTTTCTTCCGCATCCTTCTTTATGTGTGTAGCCGATGGACACCCTCCCATGGCCCATTTTCCGGCGGGATCCGGGTAAACGAGGCAATATTTAACGGAAGAATATTCAATACACTTACTGCATCCTTCACACTTTTCGATGATTGGATGACAACTGCCTCCGTTAAAACTACACCCTTTTTTGGTCATAAAAATACATTCGTAATCTTTCTTGATCGTTTGGCAAAGCATGGGACCGTCCCCCTTTTTTTGATTGAGTATATATCGGACAAAAAAAAGGACCGTCATGCCGCAGGCGGCCCCAACATTACATATGTTCCGAATTAACTGGCGCGGTAACTAACAGATAAAATATATCGTGTCAATAAAAAAATAACCCTGTGGCATGTCCTCTTGACAATTGACCGAATGTGTTAAACATGTTACTTATGTTTCGCCCTGATTGCTAATAATATGTCTTCAAAAACTTTGGAAAGCTTTCAGGAAAACAGGGGGGATATTGCAGAATGAAAAAGGTTGACCTGATAGAGATGTTTCTCAGGTCTCTGTTCGTTCAATCTTCGTGGAATTTTAAGAAGATGCAGAATACGGGTTTTGCATATTCCCTTATTCCTCTCGTCAGAAGATTTGGAGTGGACAAAGAGCGGGTTTCCGGGGCGCTGACAAGGCATACTCAGCAGTTCAGCTCGCACCAGTATCTTACAGGGGCGATCATAGGGTCCGTGGCCAGGATGGAGGAGTCTTCTGAAGACAGTAACTGCCCGGAAGCGGTTCGTCTCAAAGAGACACTGATGGCCCCGTATGCTGCGATTGGGGATCACTTTTTCTGGGGAGGGTTCAAGCCATTCACTTCCGTGGTCGGAGTTATCCTTGCACTTGAAGGATTGCTCGTAGCGCCGCTGATCTTTCTGATGATGTTCAATTCCATTCACATATGGGTACGGTTGAAGGGTTTCTGCGAGGGTTATCTGGACGGAAAGGGTGGGGTTCGTTTTCTAAGCGCGATAGACCTTCCCGGTAAAGTCAGGACATTGAAGTGGGTTACTACTATCCTTCTTGCCGTTTTGTGTGCGGTATTTGTTGACTCATCTATCATCCTTGCGGATTTCCCCCCGTGGGTGGCGGTGGGGGGGACATTCTCGCTTGTTCTCCTCTGTCTCTCGCTGGTAGGCAGAGGGATATCTTCTATCGCAATCCTTTATGGAATGGTGTGCTTGTTATTAGTGGTGACAGTATAAGATGAAGAGAATCAAGACATTCACATTAAAAAATAAACTGGGACTTCATGCGAGAGCCGCAGCCACGATAGTAAATGCATCGAACAAATATGATGCCAGTGTGTTACTTGAGAAAGACGGACGAAAGGTTGACGGCAAAAGCATCCTTGATATATTAACACTTGCATGTCCCATGAAAAGCCGCATTACGGTTGAGGCCGTCGGTCTGGATGCGGATGATATCATGAGGGAGATTGAAGAACTCGTGGAAAATAAATTCGGAGAAGAATAATTGGGCGAAAATGAACTGAAAACGACAATTGCCCTCAAGGGTATAGGAGTTTCTCCCGGCATAGTGATTGGTGGTGTCTATGTCTTGAATCGCCAGGACGTCAAAGAAACACTCCATAAATTGACTACAGGCGGATCTGTCTCGAGGGAAATCAAAAGGTTTAGAAGAGCCCTCGGAGATTCACGCCAGGAATTACTGGAGATAAAAACGGATCTTAGTGATAGCAAGGGGATCGAATCTCTATTTGTCGATATCCATATCATGTTACTCGATGACAGGACCTTTGTCGATGATGTCATTGGGAACATAGAGGAACATTGTGTTAATGCGGAATGGGCGTTGAAGATGACGATCTCTCGACAGAGAGAGGTATTTGATAAGATAGAGGATGAATATCTCAGGGAGCGTATCAGGGATGTGGACTATGTGGGACAGAGGCTCCTGATGAAACTGTCTGGAAAGACGCATGAATTGGTCTCTGATATCGAGGGGGAGGTTGTCATTGTCGCAAGAGACCTCTCTCCTACCGATACGGTTCAGATGTCGACGCGTAAGATCCTGGGTTTCGCCACGGACATTGGCGGGAAGACTTCTCATACAGCGATTGTCGCAAAATCTATCGCAATTCCGGCCGTTGTCGGACTTGAGAGGATTACCGGAGAGGTAAGCACGGGTGATGTGATCATTGTTGACGGCACTGCAGGTGTTGTTATTGTAAACCCCGATCCGGAGGTGATAAAAAGATACAAGGACAAACAGAAACACTACCTTGCAATGGAGAAAGATCTGCTCAAGGACGCGCATCTTCCCGCAGTAACAGCGGATGGTCATAGTGTTGGTGTGGGTGCAAATATAGAATTTGTTGAAGAAATTCCAACCGCGGTGTTTCATGGGGCTAACGGTATAGGTCTTTACCGGACGGAGTTTATCTATATCAACAGGGAACAACTTCCCTCGGAAGCAGAGCATCTTTCTACGTATAAAAAAGTTATAGAGGGCAAGGGGATCAAATGGACCACTATCAGGACGTTTGATCTGGGGGGTGATAAATTTATCTCCGATGCCGGACTGGCAGAGGAGATGAATCCTGTAATGGGGTTGAGGGCAATAAGGTTCTGTCTCCAGGAGGTTGAACTTTTCAAGGTGCAGTTGAGAGCCATTCTGCGCGCCAGTGCCTATGGCAATACAGGAATCCTCCTTCCTATGATTTCCGGAGTCCAGGAAATCAGAGATGCCAGGAACATAATTGACGAAGTCAAGACAGAACTTATGTCCGAAGGAGTTTCTATTGATGAGGATATAAAGATAGGTATCATGATAGAAGTTCCGTCTGCGGTGATTATGGCGGAGCAACTCGCGGAAGAAGTGGATTTTTTCAGTATCGGGACTAACGATTTGATACAGTACGCACTTGCGATTGACAGGGTGAATGAAAGTGTTACATATTTATACGAGCCTCTTCATCCTGCCATATTGAGAATGCTCAAGCAGGTTGTTGATGCGGGGCACAGGGCTGGCATAAAGGTTGCCATATGCGGCGAGATGGCAGGTGATCCCCTGTACACGCCCATTCTGCTCGGTCTTGAACTTGACGGGCTTAGCATGACGCCACTGGCGGTACCACGTGTGAAGAGGATAATAAGAAAATCAACCGTCAGAGAATCAAAGGAACTGTTGAAAAAGGCGATGACATTATCCACCGCCGGGGAGATTGAAAAATGTGTAAAAGAATATATAATTCAAAGATTTCCGGAATGTTATCCGGCTACCTGACAAATTAAGTAGAATGAAACTTGTAATCCATATGAAAAGAGATGATGTGATATTATGACAATCAAATCGGGACGAGAATCAGCCGGTAGGCAGATAGGGGAATATTATAGCGGTCAGTTATACAAAGAAACGAAATCACCATTGTTTCGGTTCCTGAATGTAGCCTTGTCTAAGGTGAAGACCGATGAAGAGGACCTGGCCAAACTGAAGGATCTCTCAAAAGAAAGAGTTGTTGTATACGCCCTGAAGAACAAGAGTCAGCTGAATTGTCTGATACTCCGGAACGTGTTGACCAGGGAGAGCGTTGAAAGGCCTGTTTATTGCTGTGGAATCAACATGATTCTCTGGCAACCCTTTCGGTATGCCTTCAAATCAATCATTTCACGATTTTTTCACAATCCATTTCAAAATGAGTACCTGAAAAGGATAACAACAGACAAAAAGAGATCTATTGTATATCTTCGCGGTTCGGAATCCATAGGGGGCAGAAATGTAGAGGATCCTCTGGGACAGCTGATTGACGCACAAAGAGATATGGATGTCCCTGTTTTTTTGATCCCACAGCTTGTTGCTTACGGGCGCAGGAGGGAAAAAAAGGACAAGGGTCTGATAGACCTTCTGTTCGGAGAGACCGAAAATCCGGGCATGTTGCGAAGATTGATAACCTTCTTCAGATATTATTCAAAGGCTTTTATCGTGTCTTCAAAACCCGTGAACCTAGCGGAATTCCTGGAAAACAACAAGGGAAAGTCCAGAGAAACCATCAGTTACCTTTTGAGACAAGAGCTCATAGACAGAATTGACGAAGAAAAGAGAGCTATTGTCGGGCCTGTTCTCAAGTCGAGAGAGGAGATTGTCGGAATGGCCCTGATGGACCCGGTGCTTGTAAAATTCATGGAGGATATGGCTTCGACCGGAAGAGAGGGATACGGCACCATCGTTGACAGGGCCAAGGGGTATCTGCTTGAGATAGCCGCCGGGTATAATGACACGTACGTGGGATTCATGGACAGGATCCTCACCTGGGTCTGGAACAATATATATGACGGTGTGATCGTGGACAAGGAGGGCCTTTCAAAGATGAGAGAGGTTTCCAAGAAGATGCCCTTTGTCGTGATCCCGTGTCATCGAAGTCACATAGACTATTTTTTGATTCACTATGTTTTTTACTACAACAATATACAACTTCCCTTTATTGCTGCCGGGATCAATCTCAGCTTCTGGCCTCTGGGGCATTTTTTTAGAAATTTTGGAGCTTTCTTTATCAGAAGAACGATTGGTGACAATGCCCTGTACGGAGAGGCCCTTTCCAAATACGTCAAGACACTTCTCGCGGAGGGGTTTCCCATAGAATTCTTTATTGAAGGGGGGAGGAGCCGCACAGGCAAAATGATCATGCCGAAATATGGCCTTCTCTCGATGATAATGCAGGCATACGGGGAGGCAAGTTTTGACGACCTGGCGATAGTTCCTATCTTTATAGGGTATGACAAGGTTATAGAGGAGAAATCCTATCTGAAGGAACTTGGGGGTGCCAGCAAGGAAAAGGAGAAGATACTGGACCTGATAAAGAACAGAAAGGTTCTCAAAAAACGCTACGGAAGGGTTTACATGAATGTGGGAGAACCGATGCTGCTGAAGTCGTACCTCGCTTCACACGAGATTCCCATTGAAGAGATGACTACATTGGAAAGGCGATCTCTGTACAGAAGAATGGGGTATGAAATTGTCAATGAAATAAACAAGGTATCTGTTGTGTTGCCCGCCTCCCTGGTAGCGGCCGGGCTTTTATGCCACTACAGGAGAGGGATATCGCATGATGACCTGATGAATATACTGAGTGAGTTTTATGATTACCTTGCATACAGGGGAGCGAAGTTCTCAACCACATTTGCCAACAGGGAGAAGGCACTCAGTGATGCCCTGGGGATGTTTGAGTCGTCCGGCTTTATATCTAAGACGGGACCGGAAGAGGATGATGAGGAAGATGAATTCGAAGAGACGATATACTCTGTAGATGAGGGCAAGAGACTGAATCTCGAATACCACAAGAACAGTATACTCCATCCCCTCGTTTCTCTCTCTTTTGTGTCAATCTCGATTCTTACCAGTAATGCCAGCAAAGTTTATCTTTCTGAAGTGATGGAGGATTACAGGTTCTTCAAGGATCTGTTCAAACATGAATTTATCTATGACAATAATGTGGATGACCTCGAAGAGGTGAAGAGGGTTGTGTCATACGCACATGATAGTGGCATAATAGTTGCGCATGAGGATGGTGACATAATGTCCATCGGAGTAACCGGAAATGGGAGGGCCTCTCTCCAGTCGTTTGCGGGACTCATACAGAATTACCTCGAGTCTTACTGGATTGTGTCCAGGGGGTGCAACAAGTATCTGAAAAACAGGGTCAGGCAGGAGAAGGATCTTGTAAAAAAGATACAGAAACTTGGCGCAAAGACATACAAAAAGGGGGAAATCTCCAAGGCAGAGGCACTTTCGCAGTCTAATTACAAAAATGCACTGAAGTTTCTTACGGACAGCGGGGCGATATCAGTATCCATGAGCAAGGGTGATAAGGGTGCAAAATTCCTTTCACAGGATGACAAAGGACTGCTGGAATCCTTCAGACGCAGGCTGTTCAAATTTATGATATAGCAGTGTTGATTCCCCCCCTATCCTTTGGAGATATTGTAAAATGCGCCCATCCCTCTGTAGACGGCATTATCTCCAAGCTCTTCCTCTATCCTGATAAGCTGGTTGTACTTTGCAAGGCGTTCACTCCTGGAAACGGAGCCGCTCTTGATCTGACCGCAGTTCATCGCGACTGCGAGATCGGACATGAAGGTATCTTCCGTCTCGCCCGACCTGTGGGATACGACGGTGGTGTACTCCGCTTCTTTTGCCCGTTCAATTGTTTCCAGGGTTTCTGTCAGTGTGCCTATCTGGTTGAGTTTGATCAGGATGGAGTTGGCGATGCCGAGAGATATGCCCTTCTCAAGTCTCTCCCTGTTTGTGACGAAGATGTCATCTCCCACGATCTGAACACTTGCACCCAGTTTGTCAGTCATAAGTTTCCATCCGTCCCAGTCATCTTCCGCCAGGCCATCTTCGATAGATATTATCGGGTATCTTTCAACCAGGTCGCTATAAAAAGCAACAAGCTCTTCGGATGTTTTTACCGGTTTCTTCTCCGCAGAGAGCGTATATTTCCCGTCGAGGTAGAACGAGTTTGCGGCAGAATCGATGGCGATGAATATATCACTGCCAGGTGAATATCCGCTTTTATCAATGGCTTTCATGATTAACGAGAGTGCCTCTTCGTTGGATTTCAGGTTTGGAGCGAATCCACCCTCATCTCCCACAGCCGTGCCGTACCCCTTTTTCTGCAGAACGGATTTCAGATAGTGGAAGACTTCACTGCACATCCGGATGCCCTCCCTGAAATCGGGGGCACCCACAGGCATAATCATGAATTCCTGTATATCTACGTTATTATCGGCGTGCTGTCCGCCGTTCAGGATGTTTGTCATTGGGACAGGTATGTCTTTGGCGGAAACACCGCCAATATATCTGTAAAGGGGCATACCCGTTGCCTTCGCGGCCGCCCTCGCGCAGGCGAGCGAAGCTCCAAGCATGGCATTGGCGCCGAGGGAACTTTTGTTGTCTGTTCCGTCCAGCGCAATCATTGCGTAATCAATATCTCTCTGAAAGAGGCAATCCATGCCTATTATTTCAGGCCCAATTTTATAAGTTACATTTTCGACGGCCTTTTCCACACCTTTTCCCAGATACCTGTCCATGTCGTTGTCCCTGAGTTCCAGCATCTCGTGCTCTCCAGTTGATGCGCCCGACGGGACAGAAGCCCTTCCCACTATTTCCGAACTGAGTGTTACTTCCACTTCCACTGTGGGTGTACCCCTCGAATCAAGTATCTCTCTTGCGTATACATCAATAATCTCCGTCATGATTTTTCTCCTGGTTGATTATTTTACGAAGGGCAGAGACCGCCATTCGCTCCGAACAGTACTATACTCATGTGAAAAGATTTTCAAGATAAGAAATGGATGAAATGCGACATAATTATTCGCAGAATAATCGGATATGGTTTTCATGCAGTTCCGGTATCCGGCAAACTGTACGAGGCAGCTTGCCGGATACCGGGTTTTACTTGATTCCTCTTATGTGATCGGCCATTACTTGGGAGAAGTTGTCTATTTTTCCGGCAAGATCTGAGATGATTCGCTTGGAAGTCTCTTTCGATTTCTCAATTTCCTTTTTTGCCTCTTCTTCAGCCGCGGAGATAATCCTGTCACGCTCACTTTTGACATCTTCCATTAATATCTCCGATGACATGATGTCCCGGGCCTTTTTGCTGGCATCTTCCAGGATGCCTCTTGCATCCGCCCTGGCCGTTTCTATCAATTTTTCTGCTTCGCCTTCTATCTCGCGTATCGTTTCACGTATTTCTGCTGGCATGGCAGTCTCCTTACTGCTTCAAAAATTCACAGTACTTCTGGGTGACTATATAGATACCGTGATCGAAAATGCGTATCGTCTTGTTTATCGTTTCAACCGCCTGCTGATGATCCATGGCACTGAGGAAAGGAGCCTGAAAATCGGCGTAGAGCCACATATGTCTCCTCATCATGATGAGACCGTAGAGGGTTTCATGCAATGGCATGCCGTTTTTGTAACTGGCCTCAGCGTATTCTGTAAAATACTCACGCACCTCGGTATAGGGTTTTTCACTGTAGTACATCTTTATCAGGTTTTTGTAGAAATAAACCGCTCTCTGATTGCATTTCTCAAACGACACATTGTTGAATGACGGTGTCCGGGGGTTTTTCCTTACGGCGGTGCACCACTGGTGAGCGATTGGCTCATTGTGATTTTTCAGAACGTTGATCAGTCTGTCAGCGAACACTTTCATAATGACCCTCCTTTTATTAAGTTTTTGCCATATCTCTTAAGCGTTGAAGACATACTGTGTGGTTGTCTTCAACACTTTCCTCAGTACATTTAACTGTGGTCTGAAAATGGTTATCATCCCCGCTCCGCAGGTTATGGGCATCTCCAGGATTTCAGAGAATACCTTTGCTTCGGTTCCGGTTCTGGATTTTACTGTTATGCCACCTTCAACAGATCCTACCTCCATGATAATCGGCAACAACAACATTTGCCGGTCATTATTATTTAACATTTTCGCCAGGCGCTCAAGCTCCTTTTTTTTAAAGAAGTGCGTACTTCCATCTCCGCATTCCACATGAGGGTGTTCTTCCTCGAGAAGTTCGCTCAGTGCCTTTCGCTTCCGGGGCAAGTGGGCGTTCAACGTCTTCAGGTCATTGCTCAGGCAGTATTCAAGTTTTCCGTCCGGAGTTGAATCATCAATACGCATATGCTTCTCTTTGCTCAATCAAAGTCTTGACATATTTGAGCCGGGCAACCTCTTCACGATCACGTTCCTCGAACTTCATCGTCAGGTATTTTATGGTGGCATCAAGCCCTGGGATTACAATATGCTCCAGTGCGTTGTTTATTCTCTTCACCTTGTTTATCTCAGTGCCGAGAAGTTCCAGGGAATTCTGAAGTTCAGCCAGTTCTATTATGGCCTTCAGACATTTTCGTGAGAGGTTGGTGCTGTTGTCTATCAGTGAGGATGTGTCGGTCGTGTTCCTTGCGGAAAAACTCAGTGCATCAATATCTTCCGTTTCAAAGACGGGCAGTTTAACTCCAGCTACATTTCTCGTGACAGTGTTTATACTGAATGCAATTTCGGATGCGAGGAGTTCCTTTTCCAGGAACGCGTATCCATGGTATCCCGTGGCGACGGACAGTGCTTTGTAGGCCTCACTGAAATCAGCGAGCAACTTCTCTTTGGCGGAAGCACATTCCTTGACGGTCTGGAGGAATTCCATGATGAGTATGGAAAGTCGGTCCTTGACGATCTTCTGGATCCTCGTGGCCAGCTTCATGCGGCGCTTCAGGCGAGCAAGCTCGATCTTTGTTGGTCTTGTTACCTGTACTTTTGCTGACATGGCATCCTTTTAGGAATCAAGAATAAATATGTTATACAGATTGCGCCGTAATTTTGTTTGTTTTCAAGGCGTGTTGAAGCACGCATAACGTGTTATGTAAGCCTTAACTTACCACAGAAAACAATCAAAAGAACAAGCAAGGTGTATGAGATATTTCTTCTTGCTGACTTAGTCTAACTTGTCCCGTCATCTATCCGGTCTTCCGGAGTCTTAAGATATTTCTTTATGTGTTTCTCCTGGATGAGCTTGAGGTCTTCTGCTGGAAGCATGGAGAAAATATTCCACGCCAGCCCCAGAGTTTCTTCAACTGTCCTTCTATCATTCTCGGTTTGTGATATGAATTCTTGTTCGAACCTGTCCGAGGCGGAGAGGTACAGCCTGTCTCTGTCACTGAGCGCCTCGGAACCGATGACGGTGGAGATCTCTCTCAGGTAGTTTCCTTCCGCATAGACGGCATATGACTGCATGAATACATTGTTATGATCTTCCCTTGTATTCCCCTCGCCGATTCCCTCTTTCATCATTCGTGAAAGCGACAGAAAGACATCTATGGGCGGATATATCCTTTTTCTTTCCAAGGCCCTCGACAAAACAATCTGTCCCTCGGTTATGTATCCCGTAAGATCGGCTATCGGATGCGTGATGTCGTCATCGGGCATCGTCAGGATGGGTATAATAGTAACCGAACCCTCCTTGCCGGTTATCCTTCCGGCCCTTTCATATAGGGAGGCGAGGTCCGTGTACATATATCCCGGATATCCTCTTCTGCTCGGTATCTCACCTCTCATGGCGGCCAGTTCGCGCAGCGCGTCGCAGTAGTTTGTAATGTCCGTGAGTATGACAAGGACATGCATGTCGTGTTCCCATGCCAGATATTCCGCCGCTGTCAGCGCCAGACGAGGTGTTGATAATCTCTCAATAACAGGCGATGATGCCGTGTTGATGAATGCGACGGAGCGGCTGAGCGCCCCGGTCTCCTCCAGATTAGAGATAAAATAGCCTGCATCGTCGTAGCTTACGCCGATTGCACCGAAGACAATCGCAAACTCTTCCGATTTCCCCTTCAGTGATGCCTGCCTCAGTATCTGTGCGGCAATTTTGTTGTGTGGCAGGCCCGAACCACTGAAGATTGGCAGCTTCTGTCCACGCACCAGGACATTGAGCCCGTCAATCGCTGATATTCCGGTCTCGATAAATTCCGCCGGAGGCATTCGGGAAGCCGGATTTGCCGGTACGCCGTTTATGTCGAGGTATTTGTCAGCCACGATCGGTGGACCGCCGTCTATGGGCTGGCCGCTCCCGTCGAAGATTCTTCCCATGATGTCTCCAGATACGGGAAGTTTCAGAGTTTCTCCCTTGTATCGCACCCTGCTGTTCAGAAGATCAACTTCGCTGACGCCTCCGAATACCTGGACTACGGTGGTTTCCTTTCCAACTTCTATCACCTGACCAATTCTTGTTTCGCCTGTGCCAAGCTGCACATCCACGATTTCATTGTATCTGATGCCGGGGATGCTTTCAATGACAAGGAGTGATCTCCTTGCGGTACTGATAGCCTTTGTCTGCCTCGTAAACAGTTGTAGAGAATCCATTACCCACCTCTCCTCCTTAAACAAAAGGATTCTTGTCTATATCAGACCATAATTGTTTCATGTAATCCTCGAATTCTTCGTTCGGTATATCTTTCATTCGTGAAATGAGCGGCAGTACCTTTGAAGAAGCTATCTCACTTACCAGCATACCAGACTCGGTTGCCTCCTCCGCGAGACGGGAAAACTTAATGATAGTACTGAGCATCATGTGCGCCCTTTTGGGCTCCGTGTATGTGTCAACGGGATGATATGCGCTCTGCATCAGGAAGTCTTCTCTGATCATGCGTGCCGCGAGAAGCACCAGTTTATCGTCTTCGGGCAACGCCTCAGGTCCGACAAGCCGGACAATTTCCTCAAGTTCCGCTTCGCGCTGGAGGATTATGAGGGTCCTGTCCCTTATTTCATTGTAATCGGGGCTGATCTTGTTCCACCATTTGTCCACCGAATCGGCATAGAGGCTGTAGCTTTGCAGCCAGTTTATGGTTGGAAAGTGTCTCTTGTTGGCAAGGGCTACATCCAGTGAATAGAGGACATCGACGATCCTGAGGGTCGCCTGGGTCACCGGTTCGCTGAAATCCGCGCCCGGAGGACTTACGGAGCCGATCACCGTCGCCGACCCCATCCGTTCCGGTTTCCCGATGCATTTGACTCTCCCGGACCGTTCGTAGAATGCAGAGAGTCTTGAGCCGAGGTAGGTGGGAAACCCCTCTTCACCCGGTGTTTCTTCCAGCCTCGCGCCGATTTCTCTCATTGCCTCGGCCCATCGGGATGTAGAGTCGGCCACAAGGAGGACATCGTATCCCATGTCCCTGAAATATTCAGCCATGGTGATGCCGATAAAGATGCTTATTTCCCGGGCAACGACAGGCATATTGGAGGTATTGGCGATGAATATCTCTTTTTCCTGCAGGAGCCTGTCTGTCGCGGGGTCTCTCAGCTTCTTAAAACTGTGGAGGACGTCCGCCATCTCGTTTCCACGTTCACCACACCCGACATAGATGTTCAGCTGCGTCTGGGACCATCGGGCCATCTGCTGAAGGGTAACGGTCTTGCCGGTTCCGAATCCTCCGGGTATGGCGGCCTTCCCTCCCAGTGCCAGGGGAAAGAGATAGTCGATGATCCTCGTGCCGGTCACTAGAAGGTCTTCGGGATTAAATCTCTGTTTGTATATTCTGGGTTTTCGTGCAGGCCACTTCTGCATGAGCGTCAGAGGTTTTTTTTCACCTTCGTACTCCAGGAGCGCGACGGTTTCTTCTATGGTAAAGTTCCCCTCCAATATCTCAACGATGGTCCCCTGAGTTCCTATAGGCACCATTATCCGGTGCTCTACAAGGCCCGTCTCCGGGACGGTGCCGATGATATCACCCTCCTGCACCATGTCACCGGCTTTTACTGAGGGTGTGAAATGCCATTTCTTTTTCCGGTCAAGAGCATCTGTTCGAACACCACGCACAAGGAAATCGCCAACGTCGTCCATCATGGTGACAAGAGAACGCTGAACTCCGTCATAGATGTTTCCGACAATCCCTGGTCCAAGCTCCACCATGAGAATTTTGCCAGTTCCTGTCACCGGCTCGCCGACTTTGAGTCCGACGGTATCCTCATATACCTGAATGACGGCTTTATCTTTCTCAAGACCGATGATTTCCCCCTGAAGTCGTTCATAACCAACATCTACAACTTCGTATACCTGGGATCCTCTCATCTCTTCGGCGATTACAACCGGCCCAGAAATTTTCCATATCTTACCCATAAATCATGCCTCACTTTGGTAGTATATTTTGTCTACACTACATATGGTTTGTTTCATTCTCAGATATTTACATTGAATCCTATAAGTTTTTTTGTATACGTCTTGTAATATCCCTTTACATCCCGTTCCTCTGTCCTGAATCCAGAAGGAATCTCTATTACAATTGCCGTCCTTTTTTTACTTTGCCTTATGTGCTTCAGCGTATCAGCCGCGCCACTGGTCCATTCTTCCGGTACCATTATTATTCCAACGGAAGTATCTTCCGAGAGATCCATAAGGGCATCCCGGACCTCTTTATTTATGTCTTCAGCATCTTCTTTTATTACCCGGCACTTCTCAACGCCGGCAATCCTCATCAATGCCGTCTGATCCCTGGTTCCAATTATGGCAATGTCTATCTTTTCAGGTTTTGTCATGCCGCGATTACCAGATCCTTTATTTCTGCTGACGGTATCCCATCCGAGAGCATCTTGAAGGTCAGTCTAAGGTTTCTTATCTCCAGCTCCTTGAGCAGCAGATACCATAACATGTTGGAAGAAGATAATATCCTGGGTGAGAGCAGATCTTTCAACAGTCTGAATCGGTATTTTTCCGTTATCTTATCTGAGACAGTGATCCTTCCGTCCCTTTCGTAGCCCTTGGATACTTCCTGAGCTATCATATGGTATTCCGTGTTTTCCAACCTTCCTGCTATCTCAGGCATCTTCAACGTCAGCAATTCTCTTATGGTGTTTTCCGGAAGCATACGCCCACCGCTATAAATAGAAACTCCTGTTGCGGGGTGACCACCTCCAAGGGACAGTCGAAAGACAGTCTGCAGATTTGACAGATCAATAATGATTTTGAATGTCTTCACAAGCAGATCTCCGTCATCCATGTCTTTGAAGGCCTTCAGCAGTTTCTGATGATGAATATTCTGCAGCCTGACCTCTCCCTCGGACACAGCCTGCCGGTCTTTTTCATTGATATCCATTACGGTCTGTCCGTAGTCGCCAAGATCGCATTTCGCAAGGATTCCGGATAATTCCTCTTTATCCCTTGCGGCAGACATCTCATTCAGATATCCGCTGTTGTGGATAACGCCAAGGGGTACCATGGATGACATCGCCCTTCTTGAGAGCATTCTGATCGCTATCCTGATATTCAGGACATCATACTTTTCAACGTACAGGTTCGCCATGCGCAACATATCGGGAGGAGTCTTGAACCTTTCAAAACGTTTCAGGCATTCGTCCATGTATATCCACAGATACTCATCGGCGTCGTCGAAGGTCTTTATCGGCTGGTCCAGCAGATATTCTCCGATATCTGTATCCCTGATGATTTCCAGGGCATCCTGCATGTTTGCGGACCTCTGCACTATTTCACCGATATGCCCGGAAGTAATACTCCGGGCCTCTTCACCCTTGAGGTAGGCCGATATGAATGCATAACGAGGGCTTATCAGATTCACTATTCACCAGCTCCAAAAAGTTCTCTACCCAGTTCCGGCAGGATCTTCGGCATAAACATCTCAATCCTGACGTCAAATGTGTTGTCGATGCTTACCATGCCATCCATTGACTCTGCCATAACGCCTCCGAGGCACTCGAATTCGTTGACCTCTGCGATCTGTTTTTTCAGACCGTCATCCTCATCTACGACCTTGCGAACTACCGCGATATCCTTTTGAGATACGAGCAGCTTCAGTTTATCTTCTGATTCAAAGGCGTTTACTGTCTCCCTGATGAGATGGGCAAATACCTTTTTGTCAGTTGTTTTCCCTGACAGATCTTCTTTTGCCTTTTGCATAACCTCGTTGATGACGGCGTCTTTTTCTTTTAATATTTCCTGCCGCGCTTTGAGGGAGGATTTCGCCCGTATTCTCGATGCTTCGCGCCTGGCTTCCGATATAATCCGCTTTTTTTCCTCTTCAAACCGCTTTTCCTTTTGCTCCTTCGCGTCTGCAATCAGGCCTTTGGCTTTTGACTTGGCTTTGGCAGTAATTTCCTCCGCCTCTCGTTGCGCCTTCTCGAGGATAGCCGTCCTTATTTTACCGGTTTCCATAATATTCACCCTCTTACATTAGCTTCAATATGCTGAGCGCCATGATGGTAAACACCAGGCCGAGGACTCCTATGAGTTCCACAAACACGGCGAGCATCATAGAAGCTGTCAATATTCTCCCCTTTGTCTTCGGAAGGAGGGCTATTCCTGAAGCGCAAACCGACCCCTGAAATACCGCGGAAAACAACTCAGCGAAACCTGCCATAATGCCTATGCCCAGCACCGCTATCCCTGCGCCTACTCCGGCGGCGGCGATCTTAGGCAGAACCACCGTGAGGATTATGATCAGTATAATCAATCCATAAAAGCTCTGAGTCATTGGAAGGGATGCCAGGACTATAACGTTTCTCAACTGTCCCGGTTCTTCGGACAGGGTGGCCACCCCGGAGGAAGCGGCATTGGCAATCCCTACGGCCGATCCTGCAAGACCTCCCGCGAGTGCCATAGCGCCCCCAAATGTAGCCAAGGCTTGAATTGATGTCATTATTTCACCTCTCTTTAGAATTTTTTACCTACTATGATTTCTCTCCTGACCCTAAGCTGAAACGGGTTATATTCTCTCCCACCCCCTTCATAAAACTTCAATAGAAATTCCACAAAGCATAGCCTGAGAGAGTGTATGAAAGCAGCCAGACTGCTGAGAAACAGGTTGAATACATGGAAGATGATGAGCATTACCATTCCTATGGCAAATGCCAGGATGGCTCCGAAAATGCCGGGCATGGCGGACGATATCGTGGATGAGACCCAGTCAGAGAGCAGGTTGAAGGAGGAAGCAAGATAAAAGGTGGCAAGGCCGACCCCGGCCAGCCTGGAATATGACATGATGTCGCCCAGAATGCCAGTCAGGTCAAATATCCAGAATACGCTTCCCAGAGCGCCCATCTGCATGAAAGCGCCGATGATGATAAACACCAACCCCGCCATCATTGGATAGGCAAAAGCATTGTATGTTGAAGCCGCCAGCGGGATCAGTTCAATGCTCAGCATGGCCTTGAATATGTAAGGGATGCCAAATATCTCGACGAGAAACAGTCCAATTTTGCTTACGATCATTCCCCGATCGCCTTCTTTTGCCCCCTTTATGAGTCCGAGGATGTGAGCCATATTTACATGTATCAGGCCTATTATCAGTGAAATAGTGATAAAGGATATGGGATCAGAAAGTTGCGACTGCACCCATTTCACCAGGGCGATTGACTGCAGGCTGATCCCGAAATACATATATAGAAAATCTCCGAGATAGGTCCCCGAAAGGATGCCGAATATAAAAGCGACACCTCCGCTTATGTACAATACCTTTCGGAACAGTTCGACCCCCTCGGCGGAGGGGTCATCAACGAGCTTGTCAAGAACAAACTTGGCAAGAATCAGCAGCCCCGCAGCGTAGACAACATCACAGAGCATGAGACCAAAAAAGAATGCAAAGAAGTAGGCCACGCTTGGCGTCGGATCCCAACCGCCATATTTAGGCAGACTGAAAAGACTTACAATTACCTCAAACGGGCGAATGCCAGCCGGGTTTTGCAGTTTTGTCGGAGGTTCGTCGGAAGGCCCAGGCTGACTTGTATCGACAAATGTATGGTCAAAGGATTCGTTTATCTGTGAAACTATAAAATCAGCTTTGCTCCGAGGGACCCAGCCTTCAGTCAGCGATACATACTTGGTTTCGGATGTCTGCTCGATAGCGGAAAGCATCTCATCTTCCTTGAAAACGGTTTCTCTGTAGAGAGCGATCCGCTCAAGATTTTCTGAGGTAATCGTTTCTATTTCATTTTCCAGTCCGGCGACCTCTTCCACTTTTTTCCTGATTATCCCGTCTTTCTTCGCGGCAAATTCTCTTAAGGATAACTCTTCGTCAGGTATCTCAAGTGGGAGTGCACCAAGATCTCTTGCCAGCGTTTCCACTGCATTCTGACTGGTGGTTCTGGCAACAGTATAGACTACTGTTTCCGTTTCGTCTTTAGAAGAGGATGTTACATATTGAAGGAGGTGTTGGCTGGCCTTTTGTATGAATATCTTGCTGGTTTGCGCCTGGAATACGAACACCCTGGCCGACACGTAGCTCCCGGAATAGTTCAGGTCTTTCAGTGAGAGGTTTATTTCATGTGCCAGAATATCCAGATATCTGCCCAGGCCATCCATATTGGCGATATCGGCTTCGATGCTTGTCGCATTCTCACGAAGTCGGTTGCATCTGTCACGCAATCCGCTCGTCTGGTGTAATATCTTGTCCAGGGGCTGATCATCCTTGCCTTCCAGTATGACTATTCGGTGTTCACCCTTTACATGCGACAGGATATCGTTGATATTAGTAGAGACTTTTCTTATAAGATTTCTTTTTTCTTCTATTGCTATTCTGTCGGCGGGGTCTAATTCACGGGGTTCTTCTATGTGGAGGACGCCAATTTCCTGCAAACGCTCCAAGGTTTCTGCGGAAGAATCCTTTGCAGTGACTACCCTGATTTTAAGCATTGCTTCTGGCGTATTAATAACTAATGGAATCATCCAGTGTGGCCCCCCCCTTGTCCAAAATCAGTCGCTGATTAAATCAAAGGCACGGTTAGTGAAAACATATTCAGTTACATAACAGTTATTCATATTCATTCGAGTCGGGTTTGTTGACTGGTTGCTTGTTCCTCCCTTTGCTTAAATTTTAGATATATAATGCCGGTTGAAACTCAACAAATCCTCGGTGAGCTATATTAAAAAAGAAAGCGTGGCGAATGTCAAGAAGTTTTTAATAAAATGTTAATGCAATATGATTATATCATCCCCAGGTTGGAATATGATTATGTTATCCATAGGTTGCTGGTTTGTTATCACAGCACAATCACTGAAGATATTTCCTGTTTGCGTGAGATTTGATTTTCGTGTTAGGCTGGCGCAGCATGATTCACAGGGTTTACCGGTGCTCATCTTTCAAAAGAATACTCCGAGAGGAAGAAAGTTTGTCAGGGGAAAAAGACACAAAACTGTTTCGGCATCTCAAAAAATGGCTCGAGAAGGCCTCTGTGGATTATAATATGATCGGGGAAGGCGACCGGGTGCTCGTTGGAGTCTCGGGTGGTCTTGACAGCCTTGCGCTTCTTGATCTTCTAAATACCCCCATGGTGTTTCTCCCGCAATTTTCGATCCTGGCGGTGAATATAGATATGGGCTTTGATAAGGAATACCGGGGGTACGACCGGCTGGAGCAGCATCTGAGGGGAAACGGGTATGAACATATCATGGAAAAGACCGATATAGGGCCTCTGGCGCACAGTGATTACAACAAGAAGAATCCATGCTTTCTCTGCTCAAGGATGAGGAGAAAAAGGATATTCGAGATAGCAAACGAAAACGGGTGCAATAAAATAGCCTTCGCGCATCACAAGGACGACATCATAGAGACACTGCTTATAAATATTTTCTATGGTCGGGAAATCAGCACGATGATGCCGGACCAGTCGATATTCGGGGGAAAGTTTCATCTTATCCGGCCTCTCGCGTACATCAGAGAACCTTTGATCAAGAAATATACGAGGGAGAGAAATATGCCCGTGATAGAAAACGCGTGTCTCACAAGTAACACTTCCCGGAGGACGTATATCAAGAAGCTTCTGGATAATATGGAAAAAGATAATAAAGATGTGCGCGAGAATATCTTCAAGTCGATGAGTCATGTAAAAATGGACTATCTTCCGGGACGAGAAGTGAATGATGACACGCTATGTGAAATAGCCGCTGAATTATAAGGATTCGTGATGGCAAAAAAGAATAAAACCGCTGAAAAGATTATATGCCAGAACAAGCTGGCAAGGCGCAACTACTTCATAGAAGACACCTATGAGGCGGGGATTGTCCTTGCCGGGACCGAGGTGAAGGCTCTCCGCGAAGGCAGGGGAAACATGAAGGACAGCTACGCCCATGTGAAAAATGGAGAGGTCTTCGTCTATGATATGCACATAAGTCCCTATTCCCACGGGAACCGTTCCAACCATATCTCCCTGAGGGTCCGCAAACTGCTCCTGCACAAACGAGAGATAAAAAAGCTCTACGGAAAGTCAAACGAAAGAGGGCTGACACTTATTCCCCTGAAGATGTATTTCAAAAACGGAAAAGTGAAGGTAGAGATCGGTGTCGGAAAAGGCAAGAAGCTTTATGACAAGAGGGAAGATATCAAAAGAAAGGACGATATGCGGGACGCGCAGAGAGACATGAGCGCGCGGAACAGAGGCTGGTGACAGGCCCCTTTGCTTTCTTGACTTGAGCGATGAAGGTGTCTATACTAAAGCCATAATTACCGATCTTTTAAATGGGGGCGTCACGGTTTCGACGGGGATAGGTGAAGCTGTAGCCGCGTGCCGAGGTTCCTACAGGCCTCGTTAAACAGGTAGGAAAACATAATCGCAGACAACTACGATTACGCTGTAGCCGCTTAGACGGCTACCGGTCTCCCGACCATGTCTGCCGGGTCGGATGAGGGCGTCATATAGGCGGGCTGGCCGATCTCTCTTTCCTGAAGGGAGTGAGGCGAGAACTAAACAGGATAGTACCTGATCAATCCTGCCTCTGGGAGTTTTCAGGCGCGAATCTAAATCAAAGGCTATGCACGTAGAAACTCCAGTGGAATATTTTCGGACGCGGGTTCGACTCCCGCCGCCTCCACCAGAACATAATCCAATACAGTCCAAAGAAGTTCGAAACCCGCTAGAAATAGCGGGTTTTTTTGTCATTTGTCCAATGGCTTGTTATAAGGTTTATCAGAATCCGGCTTTTTTGGGGGCCTTTTGAACCATGAAAAGCCCCCAAAGTGAATTGCAAGCCCCCAAAACAGGAGGAAATGCAGTCCTGCCAAAGAGAATAACACCACTTTCTGAAGTAAAAATCCGCACCGCTAAGCCAGGTAAGAATCCATACAAACTTTTTGATGGGGGAGGGCTGTTTCTTTTGGTCACTCCTTCAGGCGGCAAACTATGGAATTTCAAATACCGCTTCGAAAACAAGGAAAAGAAGCTTGCCCTGGGGCCATATCCAGAATTCTCACTTTCAAATACAAGTCGTGGGGGAAACCGTTTAGGAGGAAAGGTGCTGTGTGGCGTTATTCTGATGTCGTGTTGGGTATGGTCATTGGACCGCCCCTATTAGAAATCCCTTGTACTGTTGAGCAAGAGCATATATTGTCTGAAAAATTTGTTGCAACTCTTTGAAATTTTGAAAAGCTGCGACCGGAAAAGTGCGGGACAATACATGCAGAGAAATGATGCTGGTTTTCAGACCGATAAGGTTTTACTTATCTCAGGCAGTCATTTTATTCATGATATATACTCCAGCTTTCTCTCCCCGCTTCTGCCGTTGCTTATTTCCAAATTCGGGCTCTCCATGCTGCTGGCTGGCTCACTCACCGTAATATTCCGCCTGCCGTCGTTGTTTAACCCGGTAATTGGGATCATTTCGGATCGGATTGAATTAGGTATCCTGGTAGTTGTAGCCCCTGCCGTTACCGCTATTGCAATGAGTTTAGTGGGCCTGGCCCCAAACTACTCCATACTTTGTATATTACTATTAACCGCAGGTTTGAGTGCGGCTGCTTTTCATGTGCTGGGGCCGCCCATGATAGCTCGACTCTCGGGTGCCAGTCTTGGCAGAGGGATGAGTTTCTGGATGACAGGCGGAGAGATGGCTCGTACTATCGGGCCATTATTCGCTGTGTGGGCAGTCACCAATCTTAGCCTGGAGGGTAGCTATCCCGTTATGATTGTCGGGATTATGGCATCGATATTTCTCCTGATGCGCCTCAAGGGGCTCAGGTCCAAATCCAGTCACCGATCAGAACAGAGTATAAAAGAAGTGTTGTGCTCCATGCGGAAGGTTATGATTCCCCTGACCGGAATTATCATTTCGCGTGGTTTTCTGGTTGGTACACTGGCGGCATATCTTCCGACCTATGTTGTTTCATCCGGGAAAAGCCTGTTGATGGGAGGGATAAGTCTAGCAGTGCTGGAACTTGCGGGGATTGTGGGCACGTTGCTTGGCGGTACGCTGAGTGATCGAATCGGCCGTCGTCCCGTGCTCTTCATGACCATGCCAATATCAACGCTTTTGATGCTGTCCGTTTTGTACTCGCCGGACTGGATGCTTTTGCCATTGCTCATTCTTCTAGGATTGGCCGTATTTTCCTATGCACCGGTGATTATGGCAGTGGTTCATGATCATTGCGGTAAAAACCGTGGTGCCGCCAACGGATTATATATGATGATCTCATTTCTGAGTACGGCATCGGTGGTTGTATTTATCGGCTGGCTTTCAGACCTGTTGGGTATTTCCACAGCCTTTGCCATAAGTGCCTTGTTGGGCTTGGCAGGAGTGCCAATCATCCTGTTTCTGCCCAAGTCATCATAAAACGCAAAAGCATCTATACGTCTCTCGTATGAAATGATGCCGGTTCTTGCCCAAGGATATGCCGTTGCCGTTCTGGGTGAGTATTTCAGAGTGCGGCCACGCAGACATTGAATGCGGATGCTGATCTGCCTACCATCCAAGATCTCTTGGGACATAACTCTATCAGGACAACCCAACGGCACTGCCGAATATAAAACCTCAAAGTACAGAGAGATTACTATAAAGCTATTGAGGTGATCATGCAGAGAACAACTGGCGAACCAGATAATCCTTGACGAAAGAACGAAACTATGAAGCTTTAAACGTAGCTCAACATGTTAATATCAATAGAGAAAACGGATTATGTTACGTATAGGTAGGTGAAGTGTTGAAGGATGAGCTTGATGAGGTAGGTCTCACCCAATCAGCGCTTGCAAAGCATATCAGGGTTTTGCCCAAAACAATTAATGAAATATGCCGTGGCAAGAGAGGCATAAGTGCAGGAATGGCAATGAAGCTTTCAAAAGCCTTGGGTGGCAGCCCTCAGTTTTGGTTGAATTTACAAAACAACTGGGAAATTAGCCAGATTGATGACACAGGGGGATGCGGTTTGAACTGTGTAGAGTTGAACCCTGTATTTTTATTTCAATTTTAATGAACGGCATGTAAAATGCAAACATTCAGGAAGGACAACGCCGTGAGGAGAATAATAACTATCATAATAGTAATTCTGCTAATTTGACCGCACCTCAAATGGGGAGATCATTTATTTTCCATTGTTTTATATACTTTTTTGAACCTCCTTATCAGATTCTTGCCCGTAACAACACTGGCGGTTATGACACCGTTGAGGGGTGTTAACCCGTGCGCAAAAATGTCTTCACCGGTAAAGAACAGATTTTTCATACCGGATCTGGGCGATAATTCCGGATTATCCGCTTTTTGAATATCAATACCAAACATCGACCCTTTATCATGGTGAGTCCAGCTTTTGACATCCAATGGAGTAATCAATCTGGAATACCCGACATGCTCCCTTATGCCCGGGAACCTTTCATTCAGGTGATTGAGAAAGTGCTCTTTGATCTGTTCCGTTATCTGTTTATATTCATCGCTATCCTTCTTACCTTCATATCTTTCAAAGTACTCATACTTTGTTTCGTGATGCATCGTAGCCGTATGATAGTCGGGATTCTGGTGCTCTACGTTTAGAAGGGACGGCAATACGATTGTCACGTCATCACACACCCATCCCTTTTCCATCGGATTACGGGACATTGTGGAAGGATTACCAATGATTGTTTTGTATGCACATCTCTTGATCCCAAAAGATGAAATATCACCTTCAAATCCGATCAATACCAGCAGAAATGAAGGAACGGACTTATGCTTCGCCAGGGCTTTGACCAGGCGGGCAGGATGTTCTTCTTTGGGAACAAGTCCGAACAGGGTTTCTTTAATACCAATGGAACTGATAATCGTGTCCGCATACATATCGATCCCATGTTCTGTCTCCACGCCAATTGCCTTATTATCTTTGAAGAGGATCCTCTTCACACCCGATGCCTGCCGAACTTCGCCACCTTTCCGGTTAATCGGGGCGACCAGGGCATCGACCAATGCCTGCCCTCCCCCGTCCGGATAATACATCCCGTTAAACTGCATATTCTGAGCATAGGCATAGAACGGAAAAGGAGTCTCATCAAGGGGAATTCCAAAGTAGTGGGAGAATGATAATAAAATGGCCCTCAGTTTTTTATCTTCAATCTGTAAGACGTTGTCCAGGACTTCCGGAACAGATTTATCCATATGAGGCAGCATTTTAAATGTCCTGGAGAACCAGAACATAAATTTGGCAATTGCGGGCGAGAACATTTTGGGAAGTGAGAACATTCCAGCCTTTTTTGCCAGGATGTCCAGGTATTTAAAGTATTGATCTATCTTCTTGGTTTCATCGGGAAACTCAGATTTCAACTTTTCCTTTAATTTGCCCTTATCATTTATGAACGTGAATTGATAATCCAGATCGGGAAAATATTTAATCTGACATTCATCATCCAGCGGAGAGAAGGATATGTTTCCGTCTGTAATAGCTTTCAGCAGCATATAATCGACACTGGTCCTGGAATAATCACATACCCATTGCACCCCCTGCGACCAGGTCCAGTTGCCGGTTTCCGGTTCCGTAAAAGCACCCATAGAACCCCCAAGGGCCCGATTCTTTTCCAGTACCAACACCTTATAATTACACATTGCCAGCGAAGCAGCACACGACAAGCCGCCAATACCCGAACCGATAATGATTGCATCAAATTTTTCTTTTGACATCGTTTCCCCTTTCATTTCAGAGTTAGGTATCGCCGTTTCCCTTTCCTGCACCACTATATAGTATCAAGGGGAAAGTTCCGGGGACACAACACTAAATTATTTACTTCCCATGTTTTTCCATGGACCTTTTGCTCCGGTCATTTTCTTACGAGGTTGTTTCTCGAACATTGCTTTAAGTTTATCAACAGGCAAATTACCGCCAAATGGTCTGCCTGTTAGTTCATGCTGACGAAGTTCCTGATTGTCCTTCTCCTGAAGCTCAACCGTAATTCATTCCAATATTGTCAATAATTTAGTATTGCGTTCCTGGAATTCCTTTAATATCATGAAAGCCTCCTTATTGAGCGCGTGTAAGACGGCGACGCAAAACGTGCCTTCGTTCTAAGTGATAATATCGATTATGTCAAGCCGGTGAGGCAGGCAATAATGAGCTTCCGAGTCATTGATCACGCGGGTTTCGGGGGAAAGCTGTTTTCAAAGCTGCTTTCAAAGATTGCAATGCGTTACAACAGCGTGTAAAATGCCGATGGAAAACAATGAAAGGAGCTATCTGGTGAGACTTGCTGTCTTGGAAACAGAAAAATGTATCGGCTGTCAGAGCTGCATGTTTGCCTGTTCAAGAATCCATGGAGAGGCCGGACTTTCCGCGTCCTGTATTGGCGTGAGATCGGTCGGGGGAATGGAAAGGGGATTCACTGTAATTGTATGCAAGGCGTGTGAAGATCCTCCCTGCGCGAAGGTATGTCCAACGCAGGCCCTTACACCGAGAAAGGGAGGCGGAGTGCACATTGACGCGGATAAGTGCATTGGCTGTGGCTACTGCCGGGATGCCTGCATTATCGGAGCGGTGTTCTGGGATGACGAGATAAATAAGCCGATGATATGTGTCCACTGCGGTTACTGCGCGGACTTTTGTCCCCATGGAGTATTAGGATTGCAGAAGAGGGAGGCCGACAATGCTGAATAATGATCCCCTTGCGAATATACTCTATATCGATCTTTCGAAGAGAATATTTAAGATTGAAAAAAGACGCGATCTCTTTGAGAAATACATAGGTGGTGCGGGTGTGGCCACAGCGCTTCTGCATGAAGAATGTCCTGAGGGCTGTGATTCCCTCGGGCCGGACAATCCCATTATATTTGCCGTGGGTCCGTTGACGGCCCTGTTCCCGCTTGCTTCGAAGACTGTCGCGATGTTCAAATCACCCCTCACCGGAAACCTTGGTGAGAGCCATTGTGGGGGCAGAAGCGCCGTCGCGATTCGTATGGCCGGATATGGCGCTATCGTTATAAAGGGCGCGAGCAGTATGCCGGTGTACCTTTCCATTAACGGTAATCAGGTCTATTTCCGCGATGCCTCTTCACTGTGGGGTATGGGGAACTTTGCCACGGGGCGTATCATCAGAGAAAATGAAACAGGGGCCGGCCTGAGAACGATCATGCGTATCGGCAGGGCGGGCGAGAACCTTGTTTCATACGCGTGTGTTACATCAGAGACCTACCGTCACTTCGGCAGGCTGGGATTGGGCGCCGTTTTCGGCAGTAAAAAGCTCAAGGCCCTCGTCGTTTCAGGGAAATCATCCCTGCCGGTTTCCGACAAAAAGACATACAAGAAGATATACGAAGAGGTGTACAAAACGGCCGTAGATTCCCCCGTAATGAAGAAGTATCATGATCTTGGCACCGCGGAAAACATAATGCCGCTTAATGATTTTGGAGGCCTTCCCACGCGCAACCTCACAGAGGCACGGTTTGAAGGTGCCGAGGGAATATCGGGCGAAACCTTTGCTCAGCACTACCTGGGAAGACGGCTCGCGTGTTCCCACTGCCCCATCGGGTGCATACATATCGCCGCGCTTCGGGAACCTTATGAAGATGAGCCATATTTCTACAAAACATCAATGATATCCTACGACTATGAACCGCTTTATTCACTTGGTTCAATGCTGGGCATATCCAACGCGACCGACTTCCTGAAAATTATGGATAAGGTGGAGGCATGGGGTGCGGACGCGATGAGCCTCGGCGTTATCCTGGCATGGTTTACCGAAGCCCAGCAAAAGGGCCTGATCCCGGAAGAGGAGACCCTGGGGGTCAGGCTTGAGTGGGGGTGTGTGGAAGAATACATAAAGGCGGCCGGGTATATTGTAAGCCAGCCAAATGATTTTTACAAAGCCCTCGCGAAGGGTGTCGAGCATGCAGCCTCTATATACGGGGGCAAAGAGTTCGCGCTGGCCTTTGGCGGAAACGAGATGCCCGGATATCACACAGGCCCCGCAGCGCATATAGGCGCTCTTATCGGCGCGCGTCACAGCCATCTGGATAATGGAGGATACGGGGTCGATCAGAAAACCCTTATCAACCAAGAGATGAAACCGCGGGAACTCGTAGATACCCTTATCACGGAAGAGAGCTGGCGACAGATACTGTCAAGCCTGGTTGTCTGCTTCTTCGCGCGGGGTCTCTTTACACCCGAACTTGTTACCCGTCTGCTTGCCGTAGCGGGTTTTGACCTTTCGACGGATGACCTTCAGCGAATCGGAAGAGACATTTACAACGAAAAATACCGCTTCAAGATAAGAGAAGGATTTGCGCTGGACAGCCTGCGGATACCGGAAAGGATATTCGAGACCCCATCTCCCATAAGCTGGATGAATGAGCGCTACCTTAAAGACGCGCTCGAATACGCGCAGAAGACCATTGTGAAAGAGATACCCACGCCGGACCTGTAAGAACGCGCAGCCATTTTCGTTTCGTATTTTCACCGGAATTTCCGGATTGATGAAAAGGAGACGAACCCGCAAAAGTTCCGGGGACACAACACTAAATTATTTACTTCCCATGTTTTTCCATGGACCTTTTGCTCCGGTCATTTTCTTACGAGGTTGTTTCCCAAACAGTGCTTTAAGTTTATCAACAGGCAAATTACCGCCAAATGGTCTGCCTGTTAGCTCATGTTGACGAAGTTCCTGATTGTCCTTCTCCCGAAGCTCAACCGTAATTCATTCAAATATTGACGCATTCGTAAAAAGTCTGTCATTCCCGCGCAGGCGGGAATCTATGGAGGGCTAAGTACCTAAAAAGACTGGATTCCCGTTTTCACGGGAATGACAAAATTGTGCATATTTCGACTTTTTAAGAGACCATCAACATTGTCAATAATTTAGAATTGCGTCCCTGGAATTCTCAAAACCGGATGCAGGCAATATCCCCACTTGCAAATACAAGTTCAGGTACACTTACTTCCACTTTCATGGCGCTGCCTGTTCCGAACAAACAAACCGTTTGCCTTCTCCCGGCTTCGGGTATAAGAGAGCTATCATAAATTCCCCTTGACACACAGGACTCCTTTCCATATCTTCACCCTACGCAAGAGAAAGGTCATATCAATAATATATCAATGAAAATGGGCATATAAATATATGTGCGCGGCTATGGCATCAAGCCCCGGGAACGGAAACCGTCTTTGCCTGCCGGTCATCAGCAGCATGATCTGTTTCTTCATGACGCTGCTCATCGCGGCCGGCCCGGCCTACTCCTCCCTGCCGCCGGACATGGAACGGATCATCAAGCGGGGCAGACTCGTCGTGGCCGTCTACCGGGAGGACATGCCGCCTTTTTTCATGAAGAACCCGCAAGGGTCGCTGATCGGAGCGGATGCGGCCCTGGCCCGGGCGATCGGCCGAAGCCTGGGTGTCCCGGTGGTCTTTGACCGTCGCGCCGATTCTTTCGATGGCGTCGTCGAGGCCGTCGCCTCCGGAGAGGCCGACATCGGTATCTCCATGCTGAGCATTACCCTCGAGCGCGCCCAACGTGTCCTCTTCTCCCGCCCCTACGCCTATATTCGTCCGGCAGTCCTCATGAACCGTCTCGTCCTGGCTCGTATCGCCGGACGGGACACCGGGAAGATGCTTCAGTCGCCCAACGTCCGAATCGGGATAATCCGGGATTCCGCTTATATCGCCATGGCGGAGGAACGCTTCCCAAAGGCAACGCCTGTTCTGTTTGCCGACAGGGAGAGCCTGCTGGCGGGACTGAAACAAAACCGTATCCATGCGATCTTCCAATCAGAAGCCTTTATCGAGAACATCCTCGCTGAAGCCCCGGCCCTTTCTATCTTCTATCGTCTCCTGTACATTCCGGGGGACATGGATCGATTTGCCTGCGTTCTGCCCTGGACGAGCATTCATTTCTGGAAATGGCTGAATACGACCATGGAGACCCTGGAGGAATTGCCCGCGGAAGGCGACCGCTGGAAAAACCATGGCCGGAATTGGCCAAAGGAGGCCTCTTGCGACCGTTGAATGCAACCCTGATGAAGATTCTGAAGAGCCCCTGGGCCATTCTGACGGGCATCGTCCTGGGGGGCGTCTTCGGCTATTTCTCCAAGTTCGGCGCCTATCTCGGACCGCCGGCCAAGATGTACCTCGGCCTGTTGCAGATGTGCATCCTGCCGATCATGATCACGGCGATCATTTCCAGTATCGGCCGCCTGGTGAAGGCCCACGGTTCCGGTCGGCTCCTCAAGCGAATGACCCTGGTGCTTCTGATCGGCCTGCTGGCAACCTCCACCCTGGGTGTGACGGGCGGGCTCCTGCTCGGGCCTGGCCGGATTACGGACGTAAAAAACCAGGCCGATCTGGGACGGCTCCTTTTCGAGGCGGAAAATCCGGGAACAGAGCGGGCTCCCGAGAAAGTCAGAGGGGCGGGGGATTTCTTCATCAATTTGATCCCCGTGAATATTTTTGCCGCCCTGGCGGAAGGGCACAGCCTGAAAATCCTGATCTTTTCCATCCTTCTTGGCCTGGCCATGGGCTTGATTCCCTTGCCCGTCTCGGATCAGTTCCTGGACATCTGTGACGCCCTCTGCCAGTCCTTCAAAACGATCATCGGCTGGCTGATGACCATCCTGCCGCTGGGCCTGTTTTGCATCTTCGCCGATTATATCTCCCGCGTGGGGGCTTCGCTCTTCCGTGCCCTGGTGGGGTTGATCCTCACCGTCGGCCTGACGGCGCTCGTCGTCTTTCTCATCAACCATGCACTTCTGGCCTGGCGCCTGAAACGATCGTTTTTTCAGACCTTCTCCGCGCTGCGGAATTCCTACTTCGTCGCCGTCGCCACGAGCAACAGTTTCGTCGCGCTTCCCGTGGCCCTCCGGGAAATGGAGGAGAATGCCGGCTTGGACCGCCAGACCCTGAACCTCATCCTGCCCCTGGGGATCGTCATCAACCGCCAGGGCGTCGTGCTGGTCTTCGCCATTACCATTGTCTTTCTCGTCCAGTTGTACAACCTGTCCTGGACCCTGCCGATGCTTCTCATCTCGGTCTGCGGCGCCGCCCTCACAGGCATGGCAGCCCTGGGACGGCTGGGCATTGCCTCGGCCCTGCTGGCCAGCATCCTGGCCCCTTTGGGGCTGCCGCTGGAGGTGGCCATGATCTCCCTCCTGTCCCTCGAGGTCCTCTTCGAGCCGATTACATCGCTCCTCATCACCCAGTGCAATTGCGTGGCGGCGGTGTTTGTCCGGGGGGATACGGGAGGGTTGTCATGAGGCGCCGAATCGTCATCCTCTTGATGGTCTTCGGACTTGTCCTGGGCGGACCGGCCGGCACGCTGGCCGGGGAGAAGTATCCCCCCGACCTTGAACGCATCCAGAAACGGGGCAAGCTGGTCGTCCTGGCCCCGATAGCCCCCGATGCCTTCCCCTGCCTGATGGAGGACGAGGCGGGAAATCCTTACGGTCTCGATCTCGACATTGCCCGGGACGTGGCGGATAAACTTGGCGTGAAACTGGAGTTCATCCGCATGGGTGCGAGCGGGGATGAAAAGGTGGAGATGATCGCCCGTGGGGAGGCCGACATGGCCACGTGCCTCGGCATTACCCCCCAACGGGCACGGAAGATCCTGTTCACCAAAACCTACATTACGGAGCACTATGCCCTGGTCGTGAACCGTGTCCTGGACGCCCGGCTCGGTGGCGATGCTTATACACGTCTACAGGAAGGGAAAAGCAGCCTGGCGGTCCTGCGGGGTTCCGTGTATGCCACCATGGCAAAGCAACTCTTCCCGCAGGTTCACCCGTTTATCTGCGACCAGACCAGCGAATGCCGGCGGGCGGTTCTGGAGGGCAGGGTACATGCATGGCTCACGGAGGAGTTGGATACGATCTATCAATTTTCCCTCCATCCGGAAAACGCTGTAAAACTGAAACAGATTGTCCTGAACGATTATCCCCTTTCGGGGGGCATCGCCGTTTCTTGGGACAGCCTGCATTTCAACGCCTGGCTCAACCTCTATCTCGATCTCACCAACCACGATCCACGAACAACGAACCTCATCCGGCGTTACCTCAAGACGAACCGGCATCCCTGAAAAGTATCAGCTCAATAAATGGGGGGGGCGTCGGCCCCTTTTATATGAAGACCGCCTTATAGCCATTTTGCCCCCATTCTGCCCCCACTTTCATCCTGTGCACATAAAAGAACCCCCGGACGTAATGACCAGGGGTTCTTCTCGGTCGTTTTTGGGCTTAGCTTTCATAGATACGTATTCAGTCCGTTTTCGCTGGTGAAGAGTTTTTGAAGCTGGTCGTTGAAGATACCCTCATGCTCACTGACGAGTACTCCTTCACCCGTCTCGAACCTTACAGTGTATGTATCGTCTATAGTCAGGATAACCGTGACTTGGTCGATGCCCTGTTTGGTGAACTCGTCTTTGCTCGGCAGCCTGAAACGGACCCCGCTGTCAAGCGTCAAGAAATCGTACGCCCCTGTCATGATGATGAACCGGCGTCCACCCAGCTGCTTCACGATCTTCTCGACAATCGCCTCTTCTCTCCTTGCGTTCGTTCCATTCCGACCTCCTCTAAGACAGGGTTTTAGCCATCCTTCACCAAGAGAAGTCGAGAACAAATACTTTCCTTCACACAGCAAGGGAGGGAGACCGCAGAGGGATTGTTGTGGATACCTTCGGCTTGAGATCGTTTAACCTGAGCCAACGTCGTGAGCGAGCGTGCCATCCTGAAAAGAGAAGTGGTTGAGCAGCAGTCATCCCAGGTGTGACTTCAAATACAAATCAGCTTGAAGACCATTCGGAGCACCTTGTCTAATAGGAGGAAAAGAAGAGATTATAGAATTACATTTCGCATCGAAACTGAGGGAATTGTAAATGATCTTCAGATTCCAAGTGAAATTGCCCCGTTGAAACCCTTTTCTTGTTGTTTCGCGTCTGGGATAGAAAATTTAAGGGATGTCTTTTAAGAGAGATTGATGGTGAGTGTGATTTTGGAAAAACGAAGGAGCTGAACAAGAGATAGCAATAAAGATGCAGGCCATTCTTGGTAATAAAAAGTCGCAAAGATCATATTTGCGACTTTTTATTGTTGATTATTTGGCTATTCTGTGCCATGAAATAGCCGGGAGTTTAGATATGAGCAAAACAAAAGACCCATTGAATCTGACAGGCAGGCTAAAATTGGACGACAAGGCCGTGCTTCTTCGGAAACGGTTCCAGGACAAGCCCGACTTTACCATTTCCGACGCCGCATCCGTTCTGCAAGAGAAGCAATCGACGCTCTACTGGACTCTACATAAGCTTACAAATAAAGGCTATATCTCCCGTATCGGACAGGGTCTGTACTCCTTTCAGAACAGGCGAGAAGAATCGATCCAGCCGATCCTCTCAACGCTGGCGAGCGGGATACTCAACGTCCTCAGGGAAACCGGACATGATTTCTTCATCTCCGGCCTGGACATCCTGGCGGTATTCGCGGAACATGTCCCCGAAACATATCCTGTTCTTCTATTCGCTGGGAAAAGTGACGCCGATGAGGTTACCAATATTCTCGCCCGAAATAAGATCGACGTCGTCCCCTATGCTAATATTCAGGACTATCGTGCCATCCGGCAAATGTCTTCCATCGGCGAACTTGCCTTGCTTATTCCCACCCAGGAGCTCACCTATGCAACAAATGGCCTGGCCTCTTTTGAAAAGGCCTTTGTCGATCTCTATTATGAAGTCAGCCGGAGAGACTATCCCCTTTCGATTCAGGAACTGATCAGAATTTACATTAACATGAGAAGAAGAATGTCCCTGAATACAAACCGGATGGTCAAAATCGCATCCCGCAGAAATATCCAGCAGGATATTCGGCACATCGTGGAGTACGATGCCATTACGGACGCCGCGATGGAATTTGTCAATATCTTGAGAAAGCGAAATCAATAAATGAACTTTGACGATAATGCCTTGATACATGACAGAAAGTGTTTTGACCGCGGCACCCTGACTGAGCGTCTGGAAAAACTCAAATTCAACAGTTTGGCCAGAATGGAGCTTTTTCTGTGGGATCTTGAGATCTTTCTGCAAATCCAGGCCATTCTGAAGGATAAAATCGTCCTGAAGGGTGGCGCCGCCGCCCAGTTCTAAGCGTAGATATTGATATGATCTGTGCCATGGGGATCGAAGAGGTTGAAAAAGTCCTCGAGGCCATTGAGCGAAAATTCAAAGGCACGAAGGAGCTCTTCAAGGCACAACCGCATATACCAAAAGATCCCAAGACCAATCTTCCTATGATGACTTACTACATGGGAGTCCCCTCGGCTTGCACGGAAAAGGAACTATTCGGGAAAAAGATTGCCGGTGCTCAGGAAATCAAAATAGAGTTTCATTTTGCAGACGAGCCCCTGTCGGCAGCATACGAGGTCCCTCCCATCATACAGAGCATTAACAAAGCTATGAGGAATGATGCCAGCCTCTTCATGATTGTCTCCCTATCAGTCTCTCTCGGGATATGGTGTCTATCGACCGTTGAGTACATCCCTTGCCCTTGCAGAGTACTTGAAAGAAACAATCCTTCTCGGCTCAATAATTATACGCTCTCCGGTGTGAGGATTTCTTCCTTTCCGGGCCTTCTTTTCGATGAGGTAAAACTTACCGAAGCCGCTGATCTTGACCTCCTCACCATTCACAAGTGTTTGTTTTATTATCTCCAGGACAGATTCAAATAGGTCTATGGATCTGTCCTTGGGAAGACCAAGCTGCTTTCCGATAGATTTGATTATATCTGCTTTTGTAAGAGTCATGGGGAAGATGCCTCCTTTCATGATAAACGGGGTACTCTGATCATGTCGTTAGAAACGAAGTACTTCTATGACTTAATTATGTCAAGATAATAAAGATGTTACAGAAAAAAATGGACACCAGCGATATCAACGCTGCAAATACAAGTCGAGAGGTTGGGTGATCTGGCCAGATCAATGAATGCGGGATGAAACATGCTACTACCTGGCAGCTTGTTTCCTGTTCGTCCAGGCCAATGGCTTCTTCCTGAAGTCGAGAAAACTAATCGGGATCGAGTTATTGCACAGTTCTTTTTGAAGTCGATGGAATAAGGTGTGAAGAAAAAATAGCGGATTTCTTTTTGTAATCATTAGAAAAATAGTCGCTATCACTATTTTTTCAAACTTAAGTGATTTTTTCTTGGAACTTCAGTCCTTTTTAAGACTTCTACGTCTATCTTTAAATCTCTAACATCTTTATCTATTTTTTTGACCTCGTCTTTTATTTCATACGTAATCTTTCTGTTTTGGGTGTTTCTTTCTGATACTACACCCATTTCCCTATTTAGGGACATTCCAAATAAAAATAGTACAGTTGTTAGCCCAAATATGATAATTGCAACCAGTATGTCTCTAGTTGGGATATTTTTTGGTGGTGCATATTGTTTTAACGCCGGTTTTGTAATAGAACTTTGGCCTGTTTCATCAATTATAACAGAATTTGTTGATTCTGTTTCTTGTAGCTCAAATGTCGGATCTTCTGCTTGCTGTGTTTTTAGCATATTTCCATATGCTGCCTTCTCAAATTTATTTTTCCCAACGTGCAGTTTTCTAGGATTGCTCATTTTACTTCTACCATTTTAGTTAATAGTGGATTTATTAAACTATAGAATTTTATATTTAAATTTGAAATTGATTTATCAAAGAATGCATTAACATTCCAATCTTTTAAATCTAGAAACTGTGGCAAGAAATAGTATTGATAATCATAGGTAGCTTGGTATTTATTTTCTTCAGTCTGTTTAATTGTGGTTATACGATTTACATAATCACCAACACCTTTTTTTATTAATCCATCCGCAGTGGTATCCTTATTCCCAAACCTAAGGGTAAACTGGTCAGCTGTTTTTATGCTACCATCAGATAATTGATTTAAAACAGTTCCCCCAAGATTTTCGCCCTCAATAGTATGGGTTATCATAAAACCAACTCGAATTATGTTTTGTATTTTATTCTTTGAAATTATTTCATTTATTATAAATTGAATTGCATCATTTTTAAACCAGCCCATTTCGTTTTCTAAACTTGCTTTCTCATGGAATATTGTGTATTGAAAAATCACATCGCTTGTCGTAACTCTGAAGTAATATCCTCGTTCACTATTTATTAATGCTCGATCTTGACTGTTAAGTTCCTGATATTTTGGGAAGAAATCTGTCCCAAACGGTGAAGATTTGGAGTGCAATATAGTGTCAAAGATACTACCGGCGATATCCGTTATTCTAAATGTCTTTTCATACCGGATTCCACATGTTAGGGATAAAATATCATTATTGTCCATATCTCACTTTTCCCTTCTATCTTTTATTCATATAAAATAGAGATTCTCTGAATTCTATATAAAGCCTAAACAAATAAATTTTGCTGTATAAAGCTCGGCTTCTTGTTCTAGCGATCGTGTAACCTATTCACAAAAAACAAAAGCCCCATCTCTCGTTTTGAGAAACAGGACTTTAGATGATCAAACCATAATCCCCCCTCGGTTATATCTGTTCAAAAGCACACGCGATGCGTTCAAGATCAATACAATATACTAGCCCAGTAACTCCATTATGCTATCTTGTCAAGGGATATTACTGTGAGACTTTCAAGCGGTAATGATCAATTTTTTCCTGAAAGAATTTTGAGGACTCGTAGGTGACGCCAATAACCGGCACATTCCATTTTTCTTCGATCGCTCCTGTGCATTACCAACTGAAAGTTGCGACACAAAGGCATTTCCACAAAACCTCGACTACAATAGCTGATAAAGCCTCAAGACGAAGCAATTACTGAATCACCACCTTGATAGCAACCCACTTTTCACCGTTCCAACATTCAATCGGCGACAGGCATTTGGTTAGCGGTACACTCTCATAGCTGACAAACCACTCATTGGGATGACCACCCCATTTTCTGGCAACCCTTTCCATGCTTTTCAACATCTTCCTTGAGTCTTCAGT
>Ga0222695_1000006_pt1 | contig 186753 bp, 151 predicted proteins | sample AntAcemetage1398_FD_179834 | JGI IMG/M metagenome (GOLD analysis project Ga0222695, IMG submission 179834) | Saline water microbial communities from Ace Lake, Antarctica - #1398 | ecosystem: Environmental > Aquatic > Non-marine Saline and Alkaline > Saline | place: Antarctica: Ace Lake...
CTTTGAGTTTATAAAGATGATCACTTCCACATTTTGGACACTTAAAACCGTAAATCGCTCTCTTAATTTTTTCTTTCATAACCAAGCCTATTTTCTAGCTTGGTCCGGAAATAAGTCAATTACCTAATATTTATATTGCAGTTGTTACAATTATGATTTATTGGATAGTAACAATTCTTAATATGAAAGGATTGAAATCCGGCAGTTTGATAAGTTCGATCGGTTTCCTGGTTGGGGTACTCATCCCATTTATTCTAATTCTCGGGTTTGGACTTAACTATTTTCTGGGGAACAATATTATACAACTGCAAAAATTTACCTGGGGGCAATTATTCCCAAATTTTTCCAGTATAAGGAATCTTGCATTTTTTGTGGGAATAATATTTCTCTACTCGGGAATGGAAGTATCCTCTGTTCATGCAAATGAGGTGAAAAACCCACAAAAAAATTATCCCCTTGCCATGCTTATCGCTGTAGTTCTTATCATGGCTATGAATATATTCGGCGCATTTGCAATAGAGATAGCCGAACCGAGAAGTTCTATCAATCTTGCATCAGGAATTATGCAGACTTTTACTATTTTCTTTACTCAACAGAATGTAAGCTGGCTTATTCCAATTGTCGCATTAATGGCAGCAATCGGTGCGTTTGGACAGCTCAGCACGTGGGTACTCGGACCCTCAACCGCGATGCTTCAGGTTGCCAAAAACGGTTTTATGCCAAAATGGTGGCAGAAGACAAACAGTGCAGGTGTTCCGATCCGTTTCGTGCTTGTGCAGGCAACTATGATCTCATTGGTGGCATTAATTTATGTCGTTGTTCCCGCAGTAAATACAGGATTTTTCATGGTATTGATCCTCACAACTGTGCTCTACGCGGTGATGTACCTGCTGCTCTTTGCTACTGGAATTAAACTGAGATATAAATATCCGGATGTGAAACGAGCATACAGAGTTCCAGGTGGAAATGTGGGTATGTGGATAGTTGGAGGTCTCGGTTTTCTGACGATGCTATCTGTTATCATTATCAGCTTTTTCCCACCCGCAAATCTTAAAATTGCAAGTCCTACTTTTTATGTGCTTTTCATGGCGGTAGGACTGCTCCTGTTCGTAACGCTTCCAATTATTATCTATGCTCGAAGAAAGCCCGATTGGAAAGCAACAATAGAAAATAAAGAAAAGTAAATAAGGAGTCAAAATGGATAAAATCGATATTAATGGACTGTTTTTAGGTCCGAAATCGGAAAACGGGAAATTCTTTCTCGAGCAATTGAACGAAATAGTAAATGAACATCTTTTCTGGAGAAAGGACTTTCATCCTGAAGATGACCCTGTGATCTCTTTAAAAGAGCAGAATGAACCAGGATTTCAAGAAGTTGAAGAAACAACAGCAAATGTGTTACGAAAACTGTGTGCAAAACTAAAATTAACATCCATGCCCTGGCATTCACCCCGCTATCTTGGGCACATGAATGCGGATATCCTGATGTCGGCAACTCTCGGATATATTGCTGCAATGCTTTATAATCCAAACAACTGTGCGTACGAAGCAAGCACTGCAACAACGCCCATGGAACTTGAAGTAGGAAAAGATTTTGCACGACTTATGGGATTTGACACTGATATTGCGTGGGGTCATATCTGCACTGACGGAACTGTAGCGAATATGGAAGCTTTATGGTATGCACGAAACCTATCCTCTATTCCTTTCGCAGTAAAACAAATTCGTCCAAAACTTGTCGAAGGGATGTCTGATTGGGAACTCTCAAACATGAAGATCTCAGATATCCTTGATCTTGTGGATAAAGTACAGGATGTGTGGGATGAAGTGAGAGATTGTTCTGTTCGTGGTACTGGTGTGATTGAAGCACAGCTTGGAAAATGGATCGTTCCTGAAACAAAACACCTTTCTTGGGTAAAAGCCGCTGATATACTTGGCATCGGATTGAATAATGAGATCAATATTCAGGTTGACAAGCATTTCCGCATGGATATAAATATTCTCGAACAAACCATTGAAGAACTTGCTGAGAAAAAGATACCTGTGCTTGGTGTGGTTGGAGTGATTGGAAGTACTGAGGAAGGCGCTGTGGATCACTTCGATAAGATCATTGCACTTAGAAAGAAATTTGAGAGAAAAGGTATTTCCTTTTATGTGCATGCTGATTGTGCCTATGGCGGATATGCACGCTCCATATTCCTAGATGAAGATAATAACTTCATGCCGTACAATTCCCTAAAAGTTAGACTTCATAAATTGAATATCATAAATCAAGATGAACTCGACTGGCCCAGCCAGGATGTTTATAATGCATTCGAGGCAGTTTCTCAGGCAGATTCAGTTACAATTGATCCGCATAAAATGGGATATGTCCCTTATGCAGCGGGCGGCATTGCTATCAGAGATAAACGTATGGTTGATGCGATCTCTTTCTTCGCAGCGTATATCTTTGAGAAAGGTACGGATGTTCCATCTCTTCTCGGAAGCTATATTCTTGAAGGATCAAAAGCAGGTGCTACAGCAGCAAGCGTGTGGGCAGCACATCATGTATTGCCGTTAAATATTACCGGCTATGGCAGACTTATAGGCGCCAGCATCGAAGGTGCACAAAAATTATACAATATGGTTCAAACCGTTGAGCATTTTGAGATAAATGGCACAAAGATGAGGTTTGAATCCCTTATCAGACCGGATTTCAACATGGTTGATTTTGCCTTTAATATCGAAGGCAACAAAGATCTGGAAAAGATGAACCAGCTTAACCTCGATCTGTATAATTTAAGCTCATATGTGTCGGGTCCGGTTTACAAAGATGATTTCATCACCTCGCATACAAAACTTGATTATGAAGATTACAGAGATGCTCCCAGAGAGCTTGCAGGACGCCTTGGAATTCCCAAGGAGGAGTGGGATAAAATTCATAGTTTGCGTGTGATGAGAGCATGCGTACTTACTCCTTATTTCATGAGCGATAAAGTTACTGAGAATTATTGGCAGAAATATGTCGAGAGCATGAAAGGAAAATTAGAGGAGCTCGTTCCCAAATTCAAATAATATCAATTGATTAAGTTAGTATATGGGAAGCTGGAATGAATCTGCAGATTTTTTTCAGCTTCCATTTTTTATATTTAGATAAATATTACATCTTCACATACTCGTAGTCATATTTGAATTTTGAATCCCCATTCAATCTATAGGTTGATTCTGTTTTAATTAGCTCGAATTAAGGATATTATCTAAATAATATTTGAGTTCGATAATGTAACAGCAAACAGCTAATTATTTATAGTATTTCTTCGTAAATCCTGTGACCCACTTACCCTTTTTCACAAATAGTGATTTCACAAGTCCGGTAATTAATCCTGCTCCGTACCCAATTACTTGAGTAAGCAACGTTATAATAGAAAGCATGCCTACAATGAAAGATTTGTTTCTTACTGTAGATTGTATACATGCAAAGAGGATTATGAGTACAAGCAATGAACTTTCACAAAGAAATATCCACAAAAAGATTGGGAGAAAGAAAATAAGTACAAGTGAAATGATATATCCGAAAAGTGCGATTGCTGGAAGAAAATGTATGGGTTTTAGCATTTTGGGGTCAATCCTTCCCAAGTTGATGCGGGTAACTCCCCAATTGAATATCTGCTTGAAAAATTTCTTCAAATTTGTTCTTCGCTTATGATATACTTTTACATCCGAAAGAAATGAAACCTTAAATCCAGCGTTAAAAACTCGGTTGGAAAACTCCATATCCTGCCCGTGCCGAAGAGCGTTCATGCCACCGATCTGTTCATATACATTCCTTTTTATTCCCATATTGAAGCTGCGCGGATAGTACTTTGCGAGCTGCTTACCTTTTGAGCCGCGCGTTCCGCCGGTTCCGATAAAGGAGGTCATTGAATAGTTGATTGCTTTGAGAAAAGGTGAGAAATTCTTATGACAAGTATCAGGACCACCAAATGCATCAAAATTTTCATTCTCAAGATGATGAGTTAAATTATTAATATAATCTTCGGGGACAGTGCAGTCAGAATCTATAAAAACAAGGATATCTCCTTTTGCATTTTCCATGCCAAGATTTCGAGCTGCTCCGGGTCCTTCATTTTGATGGAAAAAATACTTCAGATCAAGCTTATGCTTGTGTGTTTCAACAACTGTTTTTGTATTATCGGTGGAACCGTCATCAACAATGATAATTTCAAAATTTTTTGCGGATTGTTTCTCGAACGAATAGAGGAATTTCTCAACTTCATCGGCTCGATTATAAGCAGGTACAATGACAGAGATCATCGGAGGATGGAGAACGGAGGATGGAGGAGGGGACGAGCGCATCAGAATTTTTCCTTTCTGGTTTTGATAAGATTAAAAAGCATTGCTGATATTTTATGGGTATGTTCAATAAATTCATGGGCGGTTGTGTGGGGTATAATATTTATTTTCGATGAAAGATATAACTGAGTTCTTAATTCCGCGCGTGAGCCACGGGCGATATTTAGAAATCTTATAAATTCTTTGTTAGACCCTATGTCGTATCCTTCTGAAATATTGGATGGAATTGAAACGGCTGATCTCTGAACCTGATCCCTCATTCCGTAATCTTTACAGGGTTTAAAGAGCTTATAAATATCTACGGCAAGTCTCATGCTCTCCTGCCAGACTTCTAAGTCCTCAAATCGTTTTATTTTACTAACTGTCATCCTTCCTCCGTTTTCCATCTTCCTTTTTCCTGATTATCATGGTTATCGCCATTACAATAAGACAGGCAAAGGCAAATATATGTGCGATCAATGAAATTCGATAATATTTTATGAAAGTTTGGGGATTGAATTCAAAAAGAATTTCATGCTCTCCGGGTTTATCTATATAGATAGAACGCAAGACGTGATCTGTTTTATAGATTGGGACTTCGTTACCGTCTACATAAGCTTTCCAGCCACCCTTAGCCGGATAGTAAATCTCCGAAGCAACAAAAAGGGTTGGCTTATCAGTATATATGTTATACTTCATCGTATTGAAGGATGGAATGGTGCGGATATAGGATGAATCGGGCTTTTCAATCGGTAGCAGGAATTCTTCCTCAAGAATTGCCGTGTCAAACGGATCAAAATCTGGATCGTTCATTTTATCGAATCGAGTATTTCTGTCTGCAATAGTAACAACTTCACCGACAAACCATGCAGGTTTTGGAGTCAATACAGTTTTATATATCAAAAGATTATTTCTCTCGTCATAATAAGTAGGATATATATTATGCGTAGGTGAAATATTCTTATTAATTATTTTATCTTTTGTCAATTCTTTAAATTTTAAGATGCTTTTTGAATGGTCGATTTTGTACTCTTCAATCATTTTTCCTGATATAATGTATTTGGTATTCAGCATTCTTAAAATATTAAAATTAATTAATTGTTCCAATTCACGACTTTGATTATAATACTGAAGACTCAAAAAATTCTCAATGACATCCTGGTATATTCTAAGTTTTGCTGCATTATATCCGCCGATCGAGTTATGATAATATGACCAGTCATTGTTATTAAATGGATTTTCAGTAATAGGGAACACCCTATAGTAAGAAGTATCCTTCAGAATCTCTTTACTAGCAGGTTTCAGTTTGAAATGCTGTTTTTCAAGTTTTACCGGATCGTAGAGATCTCCCTCTGCTTTTTTCACATAAGGTATAAGATCGATGAGTAATATGATAATGACCGCTCCAATAAACATATATTTTCTGATTGCCTTAAGAATAAAAAGAAGAATAAGAGCAGCTGTTACTACGGTGAACAAAATCATGCGCAAGGCATCGGTCTGAAGCATGTCCAACCGAGCTTGTTTTATCAAAGAAAGCACTTGTGGCTCATATTGTGATGAATCGCCGGCTTTTTCAAGTGGAAAGGATGAACCAAATATGAGAACGATCAACCCGATGAGAATAAGAGAACCTCCGACACCGAAAACAATATTTTGCACCTTTTTCATATTTTCTTTTGTGACCTCAAGGATATGCTTGAATCCGAATGCAGCCCAAATAACCATGATGAACTGCATCACGACCAGTATCATTGAAGGCACTCGGAATTTATTGAAAAAAGGTACATACTGGAAGAAGAGTGAATAAAGGAAGGGGAGATGCCGTCCAAAAGACAAAAAGAGTGATAAGAGGAACAGGGCGAGAGTGATTTCTATGAAACCTTTTTTAAAGGATAGAATTAACCCTATTATCGAGAAAAATAATAAAACGACTCCAAAATAATCATATGCCTGCGTGAAAGGCATGTGTCCCCAATAGGTTGGGAGTTTTTTATTGTGCCATTGCTCTACTTTAGTACCTGTGTACAATTCGTTAGAAGTCCCACCATAAAATCGGGGCATAACAAAAGTGAGCAGCTCCGTGGGATGCATAGACCATCCTGTTGCATAATCCATATCAAGCCCGGTCGATTCTTCATCACCCGTGCCTCCACGAATGGAGTATGGTGTATATTCGCTGGTCACAAAAAGAGGTTGAGCAACCATTGCGGTGATGAGTAGGGAACCTCCGACGATGAGGAGGAATTTAAGAAGGAAACGTTTAGTTTCCTTGTCGATAAGCATCTTAATAAGATAGTAGAGTCCGACAAAAACGAGGATCATTATCTGGTAAAATATTATCTGGTAATGTTGTGTGCGTATCTGAACGGAGAATGAAAAAATGAAGCCGAGAAACCAGAGTAAGTTTTTCTTGTTTAGGAAACTCAAGAAGAAAAACGTTACAAGGGGCATGTACATTATTGGACGGAATTTAGAAAAATGACCGATATTCAATAACGACATAAAATGCGGAATAAAAATGAAACCGAGCCCCCCAAAAACAGATTCCCAGAACCCAAGTTTAAAAAATCTCAGCAGATAGAACATCCCGATAAATCCCACAAAGTAGAGCCAGAGATATTTAAATAATATTGAATCCAAATAAATGAGTATCTTGTCAAAGGAGAATGCTGCTCCACCAATTCGATGATAGATAGGCATGCCTGAAAAGACAGGAGGATTCCAAAAAGCGTGTCCGTTGGTTTCTTCTTGGAATTCAGTCCGCTGATGTGTTGATCCTTTTGAACCGATTACATCAACGCCGCCTGGGCGTAATCCTTGAAACGCCATTGGATACAGAACAATGAGGAGCAGGATAAAAACTGCGACAAAGGTCACAAGATTTCTTTGGTAGGGTTTAAAAGATACTTTCTTTATTCTGTCAGAATTATTTTGATCATTTTTTTTCATATAAAACCTCTACGATTTAATTTTCTTCTTTCTCAAACCTGTCAATTTTTGCCAACCTTGCTTTATGCGTTCCAATTCAATAGGTTCATAAAAGTTGAATGGATATAGTATAAACGGAAATGAAATTATTAAAGCAACTTTTATTAAAATCCTTGGTAAAGTATTAAAACTTGCAGTTAGAGTAGATAAAAAGAATAAAACAACTGCAAGAACCAACATCTTTAGAAATTTCATATTCTCATAAGGAATCTTATAAAAACGGTTTGCAAAAAAATATGTAATGAAATACAGTACCACATAAGATATAATTGTGGCAACTGCGGCTCCTATCATTTTATACTTGGGTATAAGAAGAAAGTTTAATCCAATATTTAAAACAGCTGCACCAATCGTATTATAGGCAATATATTTTGTTTTTCTTTTCAAATATAATCCGAGACTTGTTACTGACTTGGCTCCGCTAAATATATATGCAAGAATGATATAAGGCACAACCTGATAGGCAGCCCAATAATCAGGATTTAAGGCAAGCAGTTTAATAATTTCTTTGCTAAAGAAAGCCAAACCAAGACCAGCCCAAAAAAGGATAAACAGAAAATATGTCAGCATTTTACTATAGTATCTTTTATCACCTTTTTGACCATACATTTTATAAGCGATTGGAAGCAATGCAAGCGAAAAAGAGTGTATTAGAAACACGTTTAAAACACCGGCAATTTTATAGCCAAGATTATAAAGACCCACTTCCTTATAATCTACCAATAATTTTAGGATATATCTATCACCCACACTTAAAAGCATTCCAGCCAGAGAAGTAAAAATCAGTGGAAATCCAAACGTCAGAGTAGCCCTAAGAATTTTAGAATTAAATTTTGGAATCATCTCAGAGATCATATTTGGAAAGAGAATAAGAAACAACAAGCCATCCCCGATTAGATATGAATACAAAATGCCTTTTACGCCTATTTTTGCAAACGCAATAAAATAGATATTGAACCCTAAAATAACTGCTATTTTAATTATATTTGCGATTGCATAAAATGCAGATTTTTCTTTTGCACGTAATACACTAAGAAATAAATTATTTACAATTCTCAAGAATATAATATAAAAACAAAGTTTAAGATAGATATCAAATTCGGACTGCATGGAAAATAATGAAGATAGTTTTGTCGCAAGATTTTGCCCAATTAAATTAAGTAACAAACCAATACTAAATACAAGTATGAATAAGGTAAATAAAGTTGATTTGCTTTTCTCTTTATAATCTTCTAAATCATGAAATCTGAGAAATGCTTGCGACTGACCCAGAATCAATACTTGAGTGAGAATCATTATTGTTATTTCTAGAATTCCAAGCACACCATATTCAGCAACTGTTATGTGCTTAGTATAAAGTGGTAATAATATGATCCCAATCAGTTTTGTGGCAATGTTGCCAATGCTGTAAATGGCAGAGTGTTTGAGAGTGTTCTTTATTTTGTTTAACATTGGTAGAATTAATAGATTCAATCAATAAAATTTCTATAAAACATTTCAATATTTACAATATTATGAATTAGATATGAGTTATCTTTCCCATTTAAATGTTCATTCCAAAGTTGTTTGACAAAATCAAGATTAAAGATATTTCTATTTTCCAAACTATTTGAATAAATTACACTTTTAATTTCTGTTTTAACAAAATATCGATAAAATTCACTATAACTTTTTGATTTATTAACTTTTGCAAATTTAGTTTTAATAAATTTTCTATAAGCTTTGAAAAACATCTGTATATTATCATTCCATGAAATTGGAACACCAGTCCCTTCACGTGGAAATTTTGCAAGTTCTGGACATTTTGCTTTAAACATAGTTTTATGAATATATTGCCAGTATTTTAATTTTATTGGAAGATTAAAACAAAATTCTGTAAGTTCTCTATCTTGGGATGGTGTAATTCTGCCAATAAATTGACCAATAATTCCACCAATATTTGCCCATCTTCGACAGTGTTGATACCAACCATAGTAATCAAAAATAAAAAGAGAGGGAAAATCTCGAAAATTTTCAAAGTAAGAAAAAACATCTCTTTTAACATTTTCAAACTTCCAATAACTTTTTTGAAATAAATTTTGAATTGTTGAATTTGGAACTTTTAAAAATTTCGTAAAAATCGCATTTTTTATAAAATCATTTAATTTGAAATCGCCAATAAAATTTTTTGTATTTGGAGTAAATAAATCACCTAAAGTCATATTTGTTGAAGGATATTGGATTATATAATTGCAATTATTTTCAATAGTTTTTTGGTGTCCAGAACCATAAATAATTGGTGGTAAAAATCCTTCGAAGACTATATAATTTTTGAAAAAATCTTTCTTTGAATCGTTAAAAGAAAGTCTTTCACTTCTATAAGGCAAATTAAACTTATTACAAATCTTTTTAGCAATTTTAGCATCTTCAATATGATTGTTGGTAAAATTCAAAGTGTAAATATCTGTAAAATTATAATTATGCTTAATCATAAAATGAAGTAACAATCTACTGTCCATTCCACCAGTTAATGGCAAGGAAATATCTTTTTTATACAAATACTTCTTTGTTGGCTTTTCAAAAAGATCATAAAGCTTTTCAATATAATAAGTTTTGGATTTATTTTTTTCAATCTTATAATGGTTTTTCAAGTCATAATAATTTTCAGTTTTTAATTTTCCATTTTGGAATTCCAAAATGGAAGCAGGATTTAAAAGTTTAATTTCTTTCACCAAAGTTTTATCAAAAAGTAAATGAGAAAACATAACTTGTTCAACAATTGCTTTTTTATCAACAGTCTTTTTCGTAATGATTTTCAAAATCCCCTTGGTTTCTGTAGAAAAAATGAAATTTTTGCCATCAAAATAATAAAATAAATTATGGTTTCCTGCCCAGTCATTAAAGATTAAAAGTTTATTTGAAATTTTATTAAAAATAAAAATGTTAAAATTTCCATCAATTTTACGAATAAAATCTTTTCCGAATTCTTTATACAAATCAAAAATAATTTTTCTTGAGGAAGTTGCATCAATATTATCGGTATAGAATTCACCGTTTAATGCAATTATTAAATTTTCTTTTTCCAGAATATCACCATTCATAAAATTTAATGCGGTTAATCCTAAAAAGGTTTTTTCATTAACCCTAATTGAGTTTGATTTGTAATTTTCTAAATGTAAAAGTATTTTTTCAAAACTTTCTGATTTTGAAATATCACCGATAATTCCAAAGATTCCTGCCATTTTTACCTCTCAAACTACAATTTTGTTAAGCAATCATACTCTCTTTTTTTCTAACAGAATAAATAACCAGTAAGGCTTATGAGGATTAAAAAGAATATTTACAATGTCACAAAAAAATCCTAATAAGTTGAATCTATATTGATAAGTAAAAGCTGTTTCACATTTTGGGCACATAGATTTCCGTAGAGAATTGCGCGTCCAGTATTTTGGTATCCATGCTTGCGATGGGACGAATCTATGTTTTATATTTAGTAAAAATTTATTATACCCTCTATTTCCAGAGCCAAATTCAATGGTTTTTAAAAATTCACATTCAAGAAAACACTCTTGAATCTTTTTAGGATTAAAACTTCGTAGATGATATGCTCTATTGAAAACCCATCCACAATTTGGGCATTTTATAAAACCTTTTTCTATTGTTTCATTATTAGGGACTGTAAGAAAAATGTATTTTTTGCTTATTCTCTTCATTTCTTTAATAGTCGCGTAAAAGACACTATCGTTCAAATGTTCAAGCAATTCGCTTGAAAAAACCATATCAAAGGATTTATCAGACACATCTATTTTTTCAGAGGAAGACAGAATTTTCGGGGCAGTTACAAATTTTAAAGCATTAGCACTTCTATCCACACCAGTAACTTTATATTTTTTTGCCAATTCATTCTTAATGGTTCCATCACCGCATCCAATATCAATGATTGTTTTTACATTAGAGGGAATTAACTCAAAAACCTTTTCAATTTTATTTCTAAGATGTATACTTAAATTTGATTTTTCCCAATTGAATTGTTCATAATAAACAGAGTTATCTATTATATTTTTATCTTTCATATTGATTGTCTATCTCTGTTTAATTGAATTTTCTATTGTCTTATACAATTTAATCAGATTCTCACTTGTATTTGACCAATTATATTTTTCCAAAACTGCCTTTTTGCCATTTTTACCCATCTGTTTTCTTAACTCTGGATTTTCATAAAGTTGAATAATTTTTTTTGCAAGGTTTTTAGCATCTCCAGATTTATAAATCAACCCTGTATTACTATCCTTAATTACCCTTTGGATGGAATTACAATTTGTGGAGATAATCGGTCTTTCTGAAAGCATATATTGATATAGTTTATTAGGGCTTGAATTGTCTGTTTGTACTGACTTTAAGTGAGGAATTATCCCAATATCAGAAGCAAAAAAATAGTTCGGTAGATTATTGGGTGATTGCCAGCCTTCAAAATCAATTAAATTTAGAACATTTAATTTTTTTGCATAAGTGAATAATTCATTTAAATTTTTCCCAGAACCTACAGCACAAAATTTCAGATTATCAATATTTTTCAAATACTGTAATGATTTAATTATTGTATGAATTCCACGATGATAGTCAAAACCACCTATATATGAAATTACAAATTTATTTTTGTATTTCTCAATTATTTCTTTATGTTCAGAATAATTCAGAAAATCATCTTTATTTACATAATTTTCATATACAATTATTTTATCTTTTTTAATAAAAGGGGTAATTCTTTGTTTCATTTCTTCAACCACCACCACAGCATAATCTAATTTTGAAATCCATTCTTTTTCAATTTTTCTCCATTTCTTTATAGAAATTAGGATATTCCCAGGAAAAACAGTAGAAAATCTATAGTGTTCAAGGGCATCAGCATAATTTTCGTGTAAATCCCCTACAATAATAATTTTTTTATCTAATCTATCATTTGCGATAAAACCTGCGCCAAGCATATATAAATCGTGAATATGTAGTATTTGAATGCAATTTTCTTTTGCAAATTTCACGATTTGCTTTGCCCAGAAATATGTATAATAATTAAAAGGTGTATTAATAAGACCTCTACCACGATTTGCCAATTTCTTCTTCTTATATATTCTATTTAAATGAATCCCTTTATAAATTTCTTTTTTAGGGAGAGAATTATCATAATCTAAACATAATAAGAATACTTCATAGTCATTTTGTATAAGAGCGGTAGCTTCATTCTCTACCCTCATATCTGTAGGAAAACTTTTATCGAGGATCATCCCAATTTTCACTACATACCCCTCAATATAGCTGCTTTTTTTATAAGGAGTTCTATGCTTGCGATTTTTAAAACAAACTCATAATCTGATAGAGAAATATTCTCGCATTTTGTAAATTTATTTATGAATTGTTGCCATTCATCCTTTTTTATTATACTAGATAGATTCATGTCATTGTAATTCAATAAGGTTTGAATTTCTTGTTTATCGAACAAGGATTCATAAATGGGCTTATAATCCCATGCAGCCTGTAAATGGGTTTTGACGTTAAAGCCCAATCGATTTAATATTTTATTACGATATCGTTGGGATTGCCGGAAAATGTACTTGGCGTAAAATGGTATAAACGTAATAATGTTGTACGGAACCATATTGATTCCCCCAAAATCGGTTTTTTCTTTTGCCAATTCCGGATCGAGCCGATACATAACTGCTCTCTGGAAGTTCGATTTATTCCATCTCCATCTTGCCGGCATTGCCAGTCCAATTTCCAGATTTCTTCTCAATAATAGCGGGGAAATACTATTATTGGTTGATAAGGATATGTTATTACTGATGATCGCATAATTTTGCCATTTCGTCAGTGCGAATTTATCAATTTGCATTGAAACAGGACAGTCTGAAATGCTATCTATTGACTCGTTAATCATATCAATAAAATATTCGGCAGATTTGTTTTTTACCTTTAAAAAATTCTCTGTAAATATCCGATCCGGATAGTTCTTATTCATGGGTCTTAAACGAAGAAAAGATTCATAGTTCAATCTTCTTGGTTCGCGATATAGATTTAAAGTATAGACTTCTTCCCAAAAGCAGTCTTTATAAAAAGGACCTCCCGTACCATTAATTAACACATTACCAAATTTTGCTTGTTTTTCCCGCATAAAAAGAATTCTTCCAAGAAGATATCCGGGTTCGTCTCCATTACCCAAAATAAGTGATTTATCAAAATAATCTATAATGTTTTTTTTGAAATCTTCCGTAATCTCAATGCCGTGATGATCAAATTTATATTTGCGGGCCATCTTCTTCGTGTTTTTTAACTCAAGAAAGTCCTCTTTCCCGAAAGTAGTTGTGGAAAAGGGTAAATCCTGTGATCGGAATGCTGCCATAATTATTCTAGAATCCTGCCCCTGAGTCAAATCCATAACAGGTTTGCCGTAATAGCTATTTACTAACAGTGCAGTTTCTTTTATACTTGCCACAAATTTTGTAACAGATTCTTCAAACGAATTATTAGTTTGATGGGTAGGGAAATTCCAATACTTTTTGATCTCTATTTTTCTGTTGTGAAATCTATAGATTGAAGCTGAATCTAAACGAGTTACATCGTTGAATAGTGTTCGAGACGAAAGGATGTAATAGCGCCAGAACATTTCATTCAAGGCATGCAGATCTTCCTCGGTATTTTTTATAATGCCCGTTAATAAAATATACGGTGTAAACATAACGAAATCTTTACTTTCAGCGAAATAATTAATACGACTTCGTATAAAATCCGTAAAAATAAGATATTGATCTTTAGCTTTATCATATAATTTAATAACAAAATGTCCGTCGAGGTCATTAATGAAGTATTCGCCTTTTTGATGATAAAGATCGAGAAGTTCCTCGGCAGAATATGCCTTGGTTTTATGCAAAGCGAAAATGCTTCCTTCATAAGCCAGCCAGCTTCCGGATTTTTCAACGGCAAATTTATTCCTACTATCATTTTTGAATATTATAATGAAGGCTTGCTCAGAGGGTCTGTGATAAGATATCTCTTTAAAATAGGGCTTAAATATTTTATCTGTGTATTTTATTAATTTCTCAGTTTTTTCTTTAAAGAGTTCTTTTTTTTCGGGAGATTTAGAGATTAACAACAAGATGCCTGCCATATTAAAGTCTCCCTAATTTTTTTAATGTGCTGAATTTTATTTTATACATCTTGAGTGCATTAAAGTGAGTATCCTGTTTTCGAAATTTATCTGCATATTCTTTGAAAATTTCATTTCCTGTAAGCTGGTACAGCATATTCAATTGAGTTACATGTAATCTCTGATATCCGATTGTAGCAGGATCTATTGACGGGTACCAATCTGCTTCATATAAATTGTATTTTGACCAAAACCCAAGATCATATTCGGGTAATATTTTTATAAGAGTGTTAATACCCCCATCAAATAATTGCCTTGCAATAATGTCGTCTGGAAACACTCGTACATAGTCATAAATTCCACATAAAGAAAAGATCATTCCATTCAAGACTAAAGTAGGAAGTCCTGCTGTATATTCTTCATAAAACGGTCCCCATTTCGTAAAGGAAGTAACGCCACCTTCAGACACCTTTTTTGAGAAGGGGATCAGGGCCTTTTTTGCCATGTCGGAATATTTCATGTCATGGGTTAATTGATATCCACGTAGCAGGATTGAAATTCCCCGGCTTTGTGCAAAAGCAGATTGCCATGGACCGGGATTCTTGTATGCCGGGAGGGATACATCCGTCATCCAACGAACTCCCGACTTCTCAGAGATCTCAGCGTTATTATAAAACCAATCAACAAATTTGAGAAATCTACATTCGTCTAATTCATTTTTAATTTTGAGATAAGTGTGGAAAACAGCTAATCCAACCTGCCCGATAGTGATGGGGAAATATACATAGGACTTATCTTCCACATCGATATATGTGCTGTTGATCGGTATGCCGTTTTCATCGAATCTTGAAATCAATTTCTGATCTTTTCCCTTTGATAATCTTTTTTCGTCAAATATAAAGTAATAGTAATCTAAGGTACTTGAATGATTTGAACATAACTCATATCGTGATTTTGGCTGCTTGATATCAGTGTAGAATTTATTAAGCATGAAAAGAAATTTTGTTAATTTCATAGGTGTGTAAATGTCTCTACCAATTTTTCAGTAAGAGTTCGTCTTGAGAATTGCTTGATGTGTTCGTAGTCGGAGTGATGTTTCACCCCTTTTTCCCAATTCTTATATTGAGTAATAATGGCATCGTCGATCTTATATTGGTCGTCTTTGTTGAAAATTCTACCGGCTTTGGTTTTGGATAAGATCTCAGCAGCTTCACCTTTTTCGGAACCGATTCCCAATATGTAATTACCGGTTACGAGATATTCGAAAAGCTTTCCTGGGATGTGTCCTTCATAATTGTCTACATCTTCGAGAAAGATAAGGAGGATACTTGCCTGACACATATATTTGGTTGCTTGATGATGAGGGAGATAGCCGAGGAATTCCACTTTTGATAAACCTGCACAATCACGTATAATATCTTCTTTTATAGAATGCTCAATCTTGCCGATAAAGAGTAATCGTATCTTTTTATTATCGAATTTGCTCTGTGTTAAGTTTGCAATGCTTCTAAAAAAAGCAGGATAGTATCTTGATCTGTTTATCCCCCCCACATGAATGATGTCAAAAAAGTTTGTTTGATGCTTTTGAACATGTAACTCTATTCCATCATAGCCATTGGGAATAATGACAAATTTTGAGTTATCATTCTCAGATAAAATTTTTGAGAATTCTTTGCTTACACATGTTGCTTTAACGCATGAAGATAGTATGCTTTGTTCGAGGAAACAATCAAGGTTTCGAGAAAGTTTACTTCTGCTTTGATGATAATAATGAATCTCCGTCCAGGGATCTCTGAAATCTGCCATCCATTTGATCCTGCTCCATCGGGCAAGAGATTTGGCTATGAGATGAACAGTAGGAGGTGGAGAAGATGAGAAAATTATATCCGGTTTTTCATTCCTGATGATGTGTTTTCCAGCTTTAACTGCATAAGGAATCCATCCAATCTTGGCATCTGGAATAAAGAGATTTAATCGGATCCAATGAGCTAACTTCTTCTTCCAGCTTTTCTTTTTTTCCGTGAGTGTTGCAACGGGGATTGCTTCATCTGCATCCATTCCTGTGAATTTTTTATATAAAGAGAATGGCTCGATTGCTGGGGTTTTGTATACAATACACTCATTTGGAATATCAGAAAATAAGCTTTCGTCGTGGGCGGGATATTCTCCATTTTGTACAGTTAGAATGATCGGCTGCCAGCCAAATTCGGGAAGGTATTTTGCAAATTTGAGCACCCGCTGCACACCGGGACCACCCGCAGGCGGCCAGTAGTATGTGATAATGAGGACTTTTTTCATGAAAAAATATTGTGAGTTATTTATCTGTAGTGATAACCGTTTTCATGAATTCATCTAACTCAATATCCGGCACATTGTCAGCTATGAGCGAAAGAACGATGAGGATTTTATTAATACCGCGCGGTATTAATAATGTTTTTGTTTTGCCGTCCTGCTCATAAGTAAGAATGATGGATTTGCCGGCTTTTATATTAAATTCAATTTTTTTTATCTGCACAAATTGTATTTCAATACCTTTGAGGAGAAGTGGTTTGAAGATTACCGATGAATCTGTGAATCGAATTGAATTAACAGTAAAAAGGTTCTTATAAAAAACATTCACCACGAGGAGAAGTACTACAAAAGGAACTGCTTTTTTGAACCATTTATCGAGAGTGGAAAATTCATGAGTGATAAAATACAATGCCCACACAAGCGCCAGAAGGGCAACGATTATTGAGAGCCATCGCAAAAATGCAGGAAAACGAAATACGAGATTTTTATTGTTCATATTAATTTTCTTCTTTTTTGATACGTTCAACAATGTCCTTTAGTTTTTGAGATCCATCCTTTTTGCAAATGAGAAGCGAATTCTTGGTGTCAACTATTACAAGATCATCAATATCTATTAGTGCGATTTTTTTATTCTTATCAGTTGAGTAAACATACAGGTTTTGTGCATTAATATCAAGCACTTTGCCTTCAAAATAATTACCATTCTTATCTTTCTCTTTCATCTCATCAAGCGCCTGCCAGCTTCCAATGTCATTCCAGTCAATACTGATGGGAACAACGACCGCATTATCTGCTTTTTCCATAATGCCGATATCAACAGGAACCGGTTCAAGCTCAGAATAGAATTTGCTAACTTTATCCATATCAGAATTCCATGAATTTTTTATATCGTTTAAAGATGAAAAGAGAGAGGGCATAAAATTTTTTACTGCTTTGATAATCGAGCCTATTCGCCACAAGAACATGCCGCTGTTCCATGTGAAATTACCTGATTTTACAAACTGTTCGGCTATTTTTGCATTCGGCTTTTCTTTGAACTGCTTTACCGCGAAAATTGGAATTGGATTCTTCTGAATCTCTTTACCGAGTTCGATATATCCATATCCGGTTGCTGGATAGGTCGGTTTAATTCCGAAGGTGAGAAGCTTCTTGCGTTCTTTTACAAAAGTATCAGCTTGAGAGATGATTTCTCTGAAAAGCTCCGGCTTGCCAATGTAATGATCTGCCGGAAGCACAAGCATGGTTTCGTCTTTTTCATACTTTTCTTGCAAGAGAACGGCAGACAATCCGATACATGCAGCAGTGTTTCTACCCATTGGCTCAGCAATGATATTTTCTTCTGGAAGTTCAGGAAGATGTTCTCTTACTAAACTGATCTGACTCTCATTTGTGACCACATAAATATTTTTATAATCAACAAATGGAAGAACCCGATCAACTGTTTGCTGTATCATCGATCGCTGACCGAGAATATGCAAAAACTGTTTAGGGTTTTTCTTTGTGCTGAGAGGCCAGAATCTGGTGCCGATCCCTCCTGCCATTATTACGACTATCATCGTGTCATCTGCTACTTATCCTGTGCCGTTCTTTGGTCGACAACAGAGACATTCTCGGGAATTTCAAGCATAAAGGTGCTGTCAGGAATTTCATCATTGATAACCTTATTGGTAAATTTAAAGCCAACTTCATTGTCGTAGTTATCCATATATTCGATCACTTCGATAAGGGAGTCCTGGTTGGAAAATTGGATAACAAGTTCGGAGAAGTCACTCATGACTTCGGTTGGTTTAAATGTGAAAATTGTGACATTTCTATATTTGTCTGTCGATTGCAACTCGCAAAAATCAATATATTCTTTGGCGAGCAGTTTTGGATTTATAAAATTTTGCCAATAACTCCAGTCTTGAATGAGAAGTTGTTTTTTTTCAGGAAAATAGAATCTCAGATCGTTTTCTGTGCCGAGCATTGTCTGTGGCTCGGGATAGTAAAATTCGAGCTTTATCTTATCGTCTTTGGTGTAAAGATTGCCAAATGAAAAATGCTCGATGTCGCTTTCCGTCCAATAATTTCTCTGCTCGAAATTTGCTTTAAAGGTTGTGATCTTCTCATTTTTTTGAAGGAATTTCTGAAGGAGTTCTTCATTTGCAAGAAGTGCATTGCACACAAAGATCACAACAATGAGTATTACGAAATATTTTTTCATTTAATATCCTAATCTATCAAGAGCGTCTTGGTTGATGAGCACTTTTCTGGGTTTACTTCCCTCTGCATCTTGCACGTATCCTGCGCGTTGCATCTGATCAATGAGACGTCCGGCACGCGCATAACCGATCCTGAATTTTCTCTGCATCATAGAAATGGATGCATATTTTTTCTCAACGGCATAGCGAACAGCTTGCGGGAAAAGATCGTCATCATAAGCGAAATCTTCACCATCATTTTTTTCTGTGGGAAGCTTAATGTCCATTTCTGGTTTTGGAAATTGAGAAAGATAGTCAACCAACCTTTTCGCTTCCTCTGTGCCAACAAACGAGCCATGAACACGGATCGGTGGTTTTTTGCCAAGAGGTGAAAATAGCATATCGCCGTTGCCAAGAAGTTTCTCGGCGCCGTTTATATCAAGAATTGTTCTTGAATCTGTTTTTGAAGAAACATGGAAAGAAATTCGGGAGGGGAAATTCGCTTTGATCACACCATTGATCACATTCACGGAGGGTCTCTGTGTGGCAAAGATAAGATATATGCCAACAGCTCGTGCCATACCTGCAAGACGTTGAATTGGGCGCTCGATGTCCTTTGCCATCTTCTGCATCAAGTCAGCAAGCTCATCTACTACTATGACGAGATAGGGCATTGTTTCGGGAAGCTCTTCCTGGTCGGGAAGTTCTTCCACGTTCAGCTTTTCATGTTCCTTCTTCTTTGTGATACACATCTCATTGTAGCTTGCCAGGTTACGCACATGATATTTCGCCAGCGCATCATAACGGTGCTCCATCTCATTCACAGCCCAATTAAGAAGATAGACTACATCTTCAAAATCCGTAATAACTTCTTTCACAAGATGAGGAACTTTTTTATAAAGTGACAGTTCAATTTTCTTGGGGTCAAAAAGGATAAGACGAACCTGGTCGGGATGAGCTCGGTAAAGGATGGTGTTCAAAATAGTATTAAGACACACGCTTTTTCCGGAACCTGTCTCTCCGGCAATAAGAAGATGTCGCAGATCTTTCAAATCAGTTATGATGGGCTCGCCGGTAATGCCTTTGCCAAGCGCAATAAGTGTGGGAGAAGGATTATTTTTCATTTCATCAGAGTCGAGTACCTCTTTCAAATAAATGAATTCCGACTTATTATTTGGGATCTCAAATCCGATAGTATCCTTGCCGGGAATAGGGGCAACGATACGGATGCTCTTTGCTTTCAATGCAAGTGCAAGATCGTCTGCAAGAGAAGTATATTTACTGATCTTTGTACCAGGTGCGGGACGCAGTTCATATTGCGTGATAACCGGTCCGATATTCACATTCACTACATCACCCTCAATATCAAATTCCTTGAGCTTTGACTGAAGTAGCTTACTTTTTTCCTCGATCTCTTTCTTCTTTTCCTCCATTGCCTGCTTGGTCATTGAAGGAGAGTCCTGCAGGATTTTATGATAATTTGGCAGGGGATATGAGCTGTCATCATCATCAATAGCTTTGGGAACTTTTGTGACAACGGGTTCAAATTTCTTTTTCTTCTCTTTTTTCTTTTTCTTATTTTTTACTTTTTGGGCTGGATGTTCTATTTCTTCTTCTTGCTTCGAGTAAGAAATTTGTGGTTTATTTTTTCGTTTTTTCCCTGGCTTAGGTTTTCTTTCAGGTCGAGAAAAAAGTGATTTGAAGAAGTCCAAAATTGTCCGTGCTTCGAATATGAATATAATAGTACCAAATAGTGCGAGACCGAGTATAATTGCAGAACCAACGCTGTTAAAGATCGGGTAGAATATTTTATCAATAATGAAGGTGAATACGATTCCCCTGAAGATAGGGAATGCTCCTCCTACAGAAAGGTAGAACAGGGTCAGCCAGACGAAAAAGAGAAAAATGAAGAGAAGTTTGCGTGTGAGTTTTTCAATTTTTGAGCCGAATATATAGAGGATGCCTGTGACGAAAAGGAATACTGAAAGGAAAAAACTGAACGGTTCGCTGAAAATGATCTGGAATACCCATGCCAATCCTGCGCCAAATGGACCGATCATATTTCGCGTGTATGGGAAATGCAGCGAGATGATATTTCTGAAAGAGAGCTCTGCCTTCTTGAGGGTTATAATGTCATCGTAGGTGAATGAGAGTAATGAAAAGAAGAGCAAAGCACCAAGCACGATGAATATAAAAACGAGTATCAGTTTCGATTTTGTTTTTTTTTCTTTATCTTTGTTTTTCATATCTTTTAATTGTGACGAATGCAAATGATATCGCCATCCTGAACTACATATTCTTTTCCTTCAAGATGAAATTTTCCCGACGCTTTCAGGGCTTTTTCCGAACCGCATTCTATGAAGTCATCATAGGTGAAACGTTCAGCCCGAATAAAACCGCGTGCGAGATCAGTGTGAACTTCAGCCGCAGCATCAAGCGCAGTTTCTCCTTTTTTCAGTGTCCATGCCCTGACCTCGTCACTGCCGATAGTGAAGAAGCTGATCAAGCCCAAAGTGTCATAGGAAATTCTTGTCAATTTATTTACCGCCGACTCCTTAATGTTGTATTCTTCCATGAATTCGAGTGCTTCTGCTTCTTCAAGCTGTTGAAGTTCCATCTCAAACTTTCCTGTGATCTCTACAATTTTATATTTACTGGTAAGTTTATCTTTGAGATGTTGATTTTTTCCGAAGTTCTCCTCATCCACATTGAGTATTATGAATATTGATTTGAGGGTGAGAAATTGGAATCCGCGGAGGATCTTTTCTTCATAAGCTGTGAATTCCAGTTCTTTAAGCATTTTGTTTTCACTCAAGCAATCATAACATTTTTGGAAAAGGTTCAGCTCTTTTTCAGTGTCGGGATTTTTACCACCCTTTGTATATTGTTTGCTGAGAGTTTCCACTTTTTTCTCGCATATTGCAAGGTCAGAAAAGAGGAATTCGGTTTCCAGCGTTTCAATATCCTGTTCGGGTTGAGATGGAGAGCCAGGCACATCATACCCACGAATGACCAACCCGAGTGCATTTACCATGCGGATGATGCTGAGTAACTCGCCGGAAAAGATTTCCTTCTTTATCTCATCGTGGTGTATGCCTATGAAGTCCATATATTCAATTGTCGCAAAGATCTTCTTATGAGGATTGTATATTCCTGCAAGATAATCGATACGCTCATCGACCACCTCGACAGTCGCAAGGTTTGGTTTTGTTGCCCCGGAATAGTAATCCGAAGTTTCTGCTTCACTACCTGTTACCGCATTGAAGATAGTGGTTTTGCCACTTTTGGGAAGACCCACTAGACCAATTTTTATCATGGCATAACTTTCCTAAAGTAGTATATATTCGTCAATTATTATTGAAAATCAGAGGGAATAGAAATAGTCTGAAGAGATGACACATTAATAATTTCTTATAATATTTCACGGATACTTATTCTGTATTTCTTGACGAACAATAATCATGATTTTCTATGTTTTGCATGATCTTTCCAGGAGGCACATCGTGCTGAAAACAAAATACATTAAGACGCTTGAGATATTAACATCGATCTTGATTATTATAACTTTCATTGTTTCGCTCTACAGTATTCTTAACATTCAAATATACAAACCATTTACACCGGATTCGTTGCTTCCCGGTGTTCTGAGCCAGGATGTTGTGTCGATAGTTGTTTCCATTCTGCTCCTGGTAGTGCTGGTGAAACTTCATAATTCATCAGAAAAGATATATCTTGTGTGGATCGCACTTATCGGATACCTTTTTTATGCGTATGGCATATATGCTTTTGACAGAGTGTATACAATGTTTTTCCTGTGCTATATAGCTATCTTTAGCTTGTCTTTGTTCAGTTTAATCATATTTTTCAGTTCGATCGATCTGGATTATTTTATTGAGATACGCACCGAGCATATTCCGAGAAGGTCAATTGCAGTATTCCTTTTTCTGTTAGGAATTTTATTCACTTTTTCGTGGCTGAAAATTATCATTCCTTCAATGATAGATAAAATTCAACCTGACGGGAATTCGATCTTTGTTCTTCGATCTCTCTTTTTTTATTCCCTTGCTCATTCTTACAGCGATAAAGCTGTTCCAGAATAAAAAATTAGGTTATCTCCTTTCGGGCATTCTTCTGATGAAAATGGGATTTCTTGGTTTTTCCGTATTGCTCGGAACGCTTATCAGCCCTTATTTCGGACAACCTCTCTTGATTTTTCAAAGCATACTCTTTGCAATATTGGGAATAGGAAGTTTTATCTTTGCAATTATTTACATAAATGCTTTACGTTCCGATTGGGACCTGGAGAGTAAGGACTGAGATTTGATTCATTCAGAAAGTATTAAACCATAAAAACCCGACAATGCAAAACGACGGGTTTTGGAAATGTGAGAGAATTAGGAACTCTAAAAATAAACTTAACAACAAGTAGTCGAGAAAAATTTTTTCGCAAATTCGCAGAGCATGTCTTAAGTTGAAGGATAGCATTCGAATTACTTATCACAAGCTCTTCGACCTGTGACAAGGTAATTCTTTATCTGGGTAAATTATTTCAAATTTTATCCGCCCACTGGTGGATCTGCGAATGCCGTCAGGCGAGTCTGCATGCCATTAATTAAATACTGGATTCCCGTTCCCCAATCCGCTGGCTGGCGGAGGACAAGCTTCACGGGAATGAGATGCCTTTTTTATTTGATTTTTTAAAACTTTGCGTTTTTGCGTGAGTCTTTTTGGATTCCTGTTTACACTGTTGGAATACTTATCCTACAAGGTTTATCCGAGCTAGCAGACTAATAATTCTCACATAAAACTTCAAAGTATGCTTTCGGATGTGCACAAGCAGGGCACTTTTCCGGTGGTTTTGTGCCTTCGTGCACATATCCGCAGTTGCGGCATTTCCATTTTACTACTTTGTCCTTTTTGAACACAGTGCCGTTCTCAATATTTTTCAGCAAGCCAAGATAGCGCCTTTCGTGCTGAAGTTCTGCTTTGCCGATATGCCTGAAGGCAACAGCTATTTTTTCGAATCCTTCTTCATCTGCAATTTGTGCAAATTCAGGATACATAATTGTGTGTTCGTAATGCTCGCCAGCAGCTGACTCGGTGAGATTTTCTACAGTCGTACCGATCTTTCCTGCGGGATATGCTGCGGTTATCTCAACTTCACCGCCTTCGAGGAATTTGAACAATCTTTTGGCGTGCTCTTTCTCGTTGAGAGCAGTTTCTGTGAATACACCCGATATCTGCTCATAGCCATCTTTTTTGGCCTGTTTTGCAAAGAAATCATAGCGGTTGCGCGCCTGGGATTCACCTGCAAAAGCAGTTAAGAGATTTTTTTCTGTTTTTGAACCTTTGAGTTCTTTCATATATTTTACTCCTTAGAATTTTATAAAAAATTATTATTTTGATCCTTTCACTGCAAGGATAACTGCTGGCTTATCACCACAATTTTCTAGAAAATGAGCGATATCCTTTTTTGCCTGCAATGCATCTCCGGCTTCTGCAATGAATTCATGTTTGTCAATGTGAAATTTTACACATCCTTTGATCACATAGAACATTTCTTCAAATGGGTGTTTCTGAACCTGAACCTTCTTGTCAATGGGTATCGTATACATATAAGGTGCGAGATGCTCAAAATTTCCAAAGAAAGGGTGAATTTCAATATTATCAGAATTGGTTATTTTATCATGTGCTTTAATATGTGCATGCTCATTTTCATCGGTGATGGCATGGAACATATGTTGAGGAGCATTACAATGAGGACACTCTTCAGGGGATTCTGTTCCCCTGAAAATGTGTCCACAAACTTGGCAACGCCAGTGTCTCATAAATTATTCTTTTGACGTTGCAGGAGCGACAAAGGTTCGTACTCCAAGCTCTTTATCCAGCATAAGAAGCCCGTTGCCGTTATCGCCAATATATTTCAGCTTATCGATGATCTCGTTATCGTTTCCTTCTTCCTCAATCTGTTCCGTTACAAACCATTGAAGGAATATTTCTGTTGCATAATCATTTTCTTCTTTTGCAAGCGCTACGAGTCCATTGATGCTTTTGGTTACAAATTGTTCATGTTCGAGTGTTTTTTGGAACATATCCATCGGAGAGTCAAATTCTGCGGGAGGTTTCTTTATCTCATCGAGAATCACTTTCTGATTTTGTTCGAATACATAATTATAGATCTTTTGTGCATGACTCATCTCTTCCTGAACCTGGATAAAGAACCAGTTTGCAAATCCCTTCAAGCCGATATCCTGCGCATGAGCAGACATTGCGAGATAGAGGTATGCTGAATAAAGCTCTTTATTGATTTGAAGATTGAGTGCATCGGTCATTTTTTTACTTATCATAGAACACCTCGCATTATTCCTTTTTCCACAAACCGTGGATGTTGCAATACGCACGGACTTCGAGTTTGTCGCTATTTTTGACATAGAATTCTGCTTCAGGTTCATCATCGGGTGTGAGGTGTTTGCGGTTTATCCATGCACCATTCTGCACTTCGATCCACTCGATGTAGTGTTTCTCCATCATTGGATGAGCAACAGAGCCGACTTTTACCCTGATGCCTTCAGCGATCTCTTCAACAACAGGAATATGTTTTTCAACAGCAGCATCAACGGTATTTTCGTCCATTTTTACCATAGGCTGTCCGCAACAGACAAGTTCTCCTGCGCCGCCGTGAACCATTTCCACGATGTTGCCACATATTTCACATTTATAGATTTCCATAAGTTTTGTCATGAGTGCTCCTTATTTGTCATCTTTGTGACAGAACCACCAGTCGAAGCATTCGAGACTTTTATCTTCCTTACGTGCTTTCACTGCTTTCATGTCTGATGCCGGGGGTACGATCACGCGGTCACCAATAAGTTCATTATTGGGCCAGTTGGCAGGAACAGCGATCCCTTTCGTATCTGAAAGTTGAAGCGCTTTGACTGATCTGACTATCTCGTCCATATTTCTACCGATTTCTTGAGGGTAATAAAGTATGAGTCGGACTTTGCCTTTTGGGTCAACAACAAAGACTGCCCGAACTGTGCTCGCTCCTTTTCCGGGATGAAGCAATCCGAGCTTGTTTGCAATCGAATCATTTGCTGCAATTATGGGGAATTCTATATCAACATCCAGGTTATCTTTTATCCATTCGATCCATTTGATATGTGAAAATACCTGATCGATGGAAAGACCGACGAGTTTACAATCCATAGCTTTGAATTGTTCCATTCTTTTTTGGAAACCGACAAATTCAGTGGTACATACAGGAGTGAAGTCTGCAGGATGGCTAAAAAGCACAAACCAGTTCCCTGCCATTTCATCAGGGAGTTTCATCATTCCCTGCGTTGTCTTAACTTCCATTTCCGGGAACGAATCGCCCAGTAATGGCATGTTCATTTTTTCTTCCATTTTTTCTCCTAAATTTACTAAGATTTTCTAGTTTACGGACCTACATGCATCATCTCAAATTCAGCATCATACATTTCATACGTTTCTGCCTGTTCTTTTTCAATTTCAAGAAGGCGGTAATGTCCCATTTCCATTGACGCAATATACTTCAGTCTTCGCGAGAGTTCTTCATCCATTTTGAATTTGTTTGCAAGCGAGAGATAGAAATAATGCGCTGCTTTTTCTGCATTCATTGCCTGCAGAAATATATCGCTGAACCTCAGTTCTTCGGAATCAATGGTGATTTCCGGTAAAGGGACAGGTGTTTCATCAGGCAGAATTATCTCTTCAGCGGGAAATGCTTCTTTCCACAGTCCGGTAAAGAAATCATAATGCTTTTGCTCTTCTGCAGAGAGGAATTCAAGCTTATCTTTGAGCATGAAATTCTTTACTCGTCCTGCAAGATCGTGATAGACATTTTTGCTGTCCTCCTCACTTTTTAATGCAGTGAGAAATAGGTCCTTTTTGGAATATTTATCAATATTCATTTTATCCATGATAGTTACTTCCCAAGTTGACGTTTCATCTCTGTGAGCTGCACAACGTGCTTTCGTTCCTCATCGATGATTTCATCAACCATTTCTTGCTGGTGCTTCGGAACCACATTTCTCATTTCATGATAATAGAGAATCGTGTCGAGTTCCTTCCCGATAGCGAACTGAAGTGCTTCATTAACAGTATTCACGCCGCTTATACCCTCGTCGATCTTATCGATCGTGAAAACAAGATTATCTGCGTATGCATGAAGATAGTCAAAATACTCGCCGGGATAACTTTCCTGAGGATTGTAGTCCTCGATCTTTGTCAACATCTCTTTAAATATTTTTTCGTGGCGTACTTCTTCGACTGCAAGAAAGCCAAAGAGTTTCTTCACTTTTGGATCATCAAATTTTTCTACCATTGCACGGTAGAATTTTTCACCATTTTCTTCGATCTGAACTGCGAACTGATAGATTTCAGTAACATCGAATATATTCATTTTCGTTCCTCCGTGATTATTAAAGATTTTTATGTTTAATAGCAATTTTTTCTGCCAACTCGTCAAGTGCCTTGAAATCAGCTTCTTTTGGATAACCTTTACATATGACGGGCTCCAGTAATTCACCTTTGAAATTCTTGAGTATTTCTTTGAGCATATCAACCATCCTCGAACCCCAGCCATATGAGCCGATGATCGATGCAAATTTCGCTTTTGGTCTGAGCATATTAGTAAGATAGGTTGCATAGATCATTTTTGGATGCGGACCGACATGAACCGTTGACGAGCCGATCACTACAGTTGCAGCATCGACCAGTTCCATTGCGAATTCTCCAATATCCGTCACAGACATGTTAAATGGAATAACAGCAATCTCGTGTTCGGTTAGTTTTTCTGTGAGATAATTTACCATCTTTTCTACACTTCCGTGCATGGAAATATAGGGTATAAGCACCTTATTTTCAACCTTATCTGATATCCACTCATTATACTGTTCGAGGATGAATTCAGGATTATCATAAACCTGCCCGTGAGTAGGTGCAATGATCTCAAGCTCATAATTATTCAGCATGCCCATATGCTTCTGAATATTTGTTCTGAATGGCATCATGATCTCAGCAAAATATCTTTTAGCAGCGAAATATACCTTTGCTTCATCCCGCACGAATAATTCGCTGGACGTCATATGAGACCCAAAGAGGTCACCCGGAAAGAGGATTTTATCTTCTTCAAGATAAGTGAACATTGTTTCTGGCCAGTGAACCCACGCTGCCAACAAGAACTTTAAGGTTTTATTGCCGAGAGAAAGAGTGTTTTCATGCGCGATCTCGAGGAATTTATCATCGGGAATATTAAGAAGATCCTGCAAAAAGGTCTTACATTTTTGGTTTGTTACCACAACAGCATCAGGATACATTTCCAAGATGACAGGAATTCCTCCCGAGTGGTCCTGCTCGGCATGGTTGGAAATGATGTAATCCAATTTTGTAATACCAAGCTTTCTCAGGTTTGTGAGAAGTTCATCAATTTTCGGTGGATCAACGGCATCGATCAGAGCGGTCTTTTCACTCCCGCGAATTAGATAGGCATTGTAGCTTGTGCCGTCAGGGAGGGGGATGAGTTCATCAAAAGTGCGCCTGTCCCAATCCTGAACACCCACATAATATACATCTTTTTTGATTTTTTGAAATCCCATGTTTCTCCTAAATTTCTACAAACATATCTTTGTTAACACCACAAACCGGGCAGATCCAGTCGTCTGGAATGTCTTCAAATGGAGTTCCGGGTTCGATACCTGAATCAAGATCGCCAACTTTGGGATCATAAATATAACCACATACGCTGCATTGATATTTTTTCATTGTTTTTTTCTCCTTCTTTATTTCTATTATTTTATCATTAATATATGTTGGTGCAGATTTTGGAGCTTTACCTTTTATTACTTTATGGTAATAATCATAAGTCATTGGTTCATCTTCTTCATTTATAATTTCAGCATTGATTATTTTCCCAATAAAAATTGTATGAGTTACGGCATCAATATTTTCTAAGAGATCACATTCTAAATAACCAATACTATTTTCCATAATAATCGGCACACCCTTTTTACTTATTTTATATATTACATCAGAAAATTTATCAAAATCTCTTCCAGATTTAAAACCAAAATTTCCAATCAATTTCATCTGTGTATTTTGAGATATAATAGATATTGTAAAGATTTTGCTTTCCTGAATAAATTCATGGGTTAAATTTTGTTTGTTTATACTAACTGCAATTGTTGGTGGTTCTGATGTAATTTGGAAAACTGTATTAGCAATCTGTCCATTTATCTTACTATCCTTTTTTGAACTAATAATATATAATCCATAACTTATTTTGTGTAAGATTTTTAAATTCATCCTATTCTGCCAGTAATTTATTTTTTTTTATAGAATAGCCCGCATTTCTTATAGCGATAATAACTTCATTTCTATTATATTCACCAATTACATTAACCAGTTTATCGGAAAGAGAGATGTCAATTTTTTTCACTCCGGACACCTTCTTGATTTCATTTTGAATGGACATGACACAGTGCTTACAGTTCATGTCAGGTATTTTAAATATATTTTCCATATTTTCATCCTGAATGATTATTTTCTTATTCATAAAAAATTTTAAAAGAAATGCTCTGAGGATAAGTAGGATCAACAGTATAGCTGATGATGTTTTTATCCATGCGGGAAGCATCTTCATACTGCTGGTAAAAAAGTTTATATTTTTACCGGAAAGATTCCAGATATGATCAATAAAAAAACCGAAAAGCAGACCTGTTATTATGATAGAAACGAGATATGATATCATCGACTTTTTGCCGAGTTTCCCTCCTACAAAACTTATTGTTGCAGCATTTGTCGCAGGTCCGGCGATCAAAAAGATCAAGCCGGCACCCGGTGTCATTCCTTTTAATATAAGTGAGGCAGCAATGGGTATGGAGCCGGTGGCGCATACATACATTGGGATGGAAATAATGAGCATAATTGGATATGCAAACAACGGATTTCCAAAATAGCGCTCCACAAAATTATCCGGTACAAAAAAAGAAATAATGCTTCCAATAACAATTCCGATCAGTATCCATTTGGCTACATCTTCAATCAAATCAAAAAATCCATAACGAAAAACTGCTTTCACTTTCTCATGAAATTTGTGAGAATGTGGTTCGGTCTCATCGCAGAGATTGCATGAAAATCCTTCCTGCAGTATGATATTATCATCAGGAGTTTTATCGATGACATTAGTGAGCGTGCCACCAAAAATTCCTGCAAAAAAGGCGGCGATAGGTCTGATAATTGCATAGACGGGACCAAGAAGTGCATAGGTTGCGAGGATCGAATCCACACCCGTTGTGGGAGTTGATGAAAGGAATGAAATTGTTGCCCCTTTTCCTGCGCCTTCTTTTCTTAGATAAGCAGCAACCGGTATGACACCGCACGAACAAAGTGGCAGCGGAATTCCAAAGAGAGATGCCTTTACATTTGACCAAAAAGATTTTCCTGAAAGGTGTTTATAGATTTTTTTTGGGGGGATGGCAATATTGAGGATTCCTGCTATAAAAAACCCAAAAAGCAGGTAAGGTGCCATTTCTTTGAGAAGAAACCAAATTTCCTGTGCGATGCCTGTGATAATATTCATCTTAATTATTTTGCCATCTTTTCTTTCTCAAGGCAGTCCCTGCAAATACCGCGGAAGTAGCTGTGTTGCTCTCTTATCAAATGCCCTTGAAAGTGTTTCTTCTTAAAAATGGGGCATTCGACTTCAAGATCATAAATTTTTCCGCATTTTTCGCAGAAAAAATGATGATGTGGTTTTGTGGCAAAGTCGTATCGAACTTCCGAGCCGGTAATGTATAATGGAGTGACAAACCCTTTATCTATAAAGAGGTTAAGTGAATTATAGACTGTAGTTTTTGATATAGTGGGCACTTTCTTAAGCACTTCTTCATAGATCATTGCAGCAGTTGGGTGATTGTGTTTTTTGTCCAAATACTGGAGTATGCTCAACCGTTCGAAGGTTGGCTTAATACTCGCAGCTTCTAAAATATTTTTTAAGTTTTCCATATTTGAACTCATTACAAATTTATAACGAAATCATAAAGATAAACGTTACAGTGTCAAATATTTTATTTGAAAATGAACTTTTTCTGCATATACCAGAATGCAAAATCAATATGTGATATCGGTATTCCTATCTGATGTGAGAATGTTTTCATCTGTATTTCAATTTGGAAATACACCTTTTTAGATATAGAAGTTGGGATAGACCCAATTACTTCAAATTCAACCAGCTTCTTTAGAATATGTCTGTCCAAGATTGCTAATTCTTCACCCAATCCGATATTCCGGAGATAATGGCTTGCTTCTTTGTATCCCATTCCTTTTATATTTTGCACAAGCCATTCACGCTTCTCGTGTGGATCAACTGATTTGTTGAGTTGATCTCTAATGCAAATCTTATTATTTATGAAAAGCACTTCATTATTCTTCAGAATATTCTTTGCTTTTGTATGATGAAATCTTGTATAACCGCGCAGGCATTCTGCGATTTTTATAGGATCATTACAGAAAAGCAAATTTTTTCTTTCGAGTTTTTCCACAGCCAACCAGCAGCGTTCTGCATTGGATTGCGGCGTCAGCAGACAGAAGATGAGTTCTTTGTACAATTCAAACTCAGAACCATTTTCCCTAATATTTTGAAATCCTGCTAATCTCTGCTCAATTTGAGGTCTGATGCTTTCATAGATTTCTAATAATTTATTGATTTGAGATTTCATAGTGTAATATTTTTATCAACTATATGAACCTTGCGAACGGTTGCCCCAGGCATCCTTCGCAACGGTTCGACAGAATAAGTTTTCGTTTCAATGGTTCGATCTTTCTCCACTCAACCTTTGCGAAGGTTAAAAAGAAACCATTCGCAAGGTCTCGACCTAAGGTCTCGTTTATCTTAATATCACAAGTTTCTTAATTGCCGAATAATTGGCTGAAGAGAGTTTTACAAAATACACCCCTGCGCCTACTTTCTTGCCATGCTCATCCTTCCCATCCCAAACAACTTGCTTCACACATGCTTCATTATCCTCTACCTCAATCCTTCGAACTGATCTTCCGCTTACATCATAAATTGCTACTCTGGATATTCCATGATAATTAGTTGGTGTGGTAAAGGATATAGTGGTCATTTGTCTGCTCGGATTCGGATAAACTGTTAAGCCATGCGTTTCCTGATGCGGATCTATCGATATGTTGGGTAAAAGCGTACTGTCTGCTATAGAATTATGGACACCCTTCGGCTCATATTGATCTCGAATAAAGCAGATTACATTATGATTGGAAGTGGAGGAGTTCCATGTATGGCTCAATTCAAAAGTGTAACCAGAGTTCTGATAATCACTCCACCCTGTTTCAGTACTATCCCCATCTTCTATAAAGAAAAGTTTGATAGAAACATCATTCTCATCAGGATCTGCAACAGTGATATCTAAGTTAGCGACAGAGCCATCAGAATAAAGATAGCTATCTACATATGGAGCATAGTTCCAAGTATAAAGGCAGACAGAACCGTTATAAGCATTACCAATTAAGAAAATATGAAAATCATTTGTCAAGAAATAATTGCACCAAGACATAGATCCAGGGTGGTCAGTTTCATCAGTCCAAATTCCAGAGGGAAGATGATATGAATAACAGGTCTTAGTAGCACTAATAGAAGTATATCCACCACCAATGAAGAGTGATTGTAGTGGTTCAATCCAGACAGCGCCGTGCATACAGCGACCAAGAGTGAAAGGATCAAGTTCAGTGATAGTATTAGAAACTGTGTTATAGAGAACAGTTTGATTAAAATATTCACCCCAAGCATAGCCACCAGTTAAGGCAATTTCAGAATCAGAAACAACTTCAGTGCGAGCAAAATATACAGGATTAGGAATGCTTGGACCAAGAATCCATTGTTCAATGTCAGGATTGAAAATCTCAATTTCTTCATCAGTAGGATTTCCGGCCATAGCAATAACATTATCAGAAGCAGGGTCTAATTCTAATTCAAAATCATGTCGACCTATTATAGAATAAAAAATAGATCCCCAGGTTTCAGTTTCAATATTATAGACCTGCCACTTATAACCGTCACTCTGACTTCCACCACCATACAAAACATTATTGTTTTTCATAGTGACAGCATCAGATCCGCTACTAGCATTATCAACATCATCAGTATAAAAAGAAAGAGTAAGTATAGAATCAACTAATGCTTTAAGATTTAGAATTTCACAAGAAGTAATCTCTCCATTTTCATTGATTCCAGAAATGAGTAATAATCGGCAGTTTTTAATTTCTGTTCCAGGGAAATAGCTTCTTTTATCCAACATTTGGCCCTGAAAAACAGTTTGTCCATTTTGTAAATTTACAATTACCCAGTGATCGGTGTGATCTTCATCGCCAGGGGGGTTTCCTCCGCCAATCCATGCCATGTCTGTATAACCTAAAATAGCGCAAGTAGAGTCGGAGAGTTGAATAATTCTAGCTCCAGAACTGATTCTTTCTGGAAGCTGTCCGCAGATTTCCCACTCGCCTCCCAAGATAAAGGAGGGAATGAAAAATAGACAAATAACGAATAAGACAATTATTTTATTTCTCGACAAGCTTGGATTAAAGAGATAGTTTAACATTGTTCCTTCTGCGAAGAGGAGAGTAACTTATTATAATTTTTTCTTTGTTCATAATATTTCCCGTAAAAGTATTGTTGGCATTAAGAAAATTGTAAATGTGGTGTCAATGTTTTTGTGTGGGGAAGGATATGTTCGACCGTTCGCAAGGATTACAACCGTTGCGAAGGTCTGCTAACCGTTCGCAAAGTTTCAATAAATAATAAATAGGACACAGATAAACACTGATTTAGCAGATCAACACAGATTAAATATAAAATGAAAATAAATGTAATAAAATTAATTATTTATCTGTGTGAATCTTTTCAATCTGTGCAGATCAGTGTGCTATTCTTTTTCATATTTTCCTTTTTATCGGATTTGTATATCGTTGCAGAATGATGCCGGCAATGATGAAGACCAACCCAATAATCGTTGAGATAAGAATTTTTTCACCAATAACAACACTTACCACAAAGAGAGATAGGAATGGAGTAATGTATATGAAATTGCTCACCTGCGCAGTTGTTTTTGCAAACTTGAGAGCGCTGAGCCACACAATAAATGTCAAGCCCATTTCAAAAAATCCAACATAAGCGCAACCGAAAATACCTTTGAGACTTGGCAGAGAAAATCCCACAGAAGTTGAACGGACAATTATAAGAATAATACTGAAAATAAGCCCAAAACAAAAACTCACAAACAATTTCACGACAACATCATGCCTGTCTTTGAGACTGAATATCCAGAACAGTGCCCAGATCACCGCACTGCCAAGAGGAAGGAAGTCACCTTTAATATTCGAAAGATTTAAACTCGCAATATTTCCACGCGTCGCAATTATGATCACACCAAAAAAGCTTATGATAATAGCAACAATGCTCAGAAATTTTATTTTTTGTTTGAGTAAGGGAATAGAAAGAAGTACGAGCATCAGTGGCCACGTGTAATTGAGCGTGATCGCTTCCTGTGCAGGCAAGATCGAATATGCCTTGAAAAGCACAATATAATAAAGGAAAGGATTAAGAAAACCAAGAAGTGCCGCAAAGAGATAATCCTTGAATGAGTAGGTTCTTAATAGATGGAGTTTTTTTCTTACAAGAAGTACCAAGAAAATAATTAGTGTTGAAAAAAACGAGGCATACAGCAGCAGTTCGAGATAATCTACATAGCGAAGACTAATCTTAAATGCTGACGCAACAGTTGACCAGAGTATAACTGCAAGGATCGCAAAAGAATATGCTTTTTTTTGGTTATCCATTCCTGCTAACTGCGCTCTTTTGTTATACTTCTGACCTCTTTTTCCTTGAGATATCGCCATTCACCCTTCGGCATCTTCCCAATATTGATCTCACCGATCTGCACACGTTTGAGTTCGATCACGGAACTTCCAACTGCCTTTAGCATTCGTCTTATCTGCCGATTTCTTCCTTCGTATATAATCATGCGGAGTTTTGTCATATTTTGAGCTTTGTTAAAACTTTTTATGAAAACTTTTGCAGGAAGTGTTTTCCCGTCTTCAAGCTGGACTCCTTCCCGAAGATCTCTTAGTTGGCGGAAGTAAATTCGTCCCTTAGCTTTTACAAGATAAGTTTTGGGGAGTTTCTTGCTCGGATGCGTGATCTTTTGAGCAAAATCTCCGTCATTAGAGAGAAGCAGCAATCCCTCAGAATTCTTGTCGAGGCGACCAATCGGGAAAATGTGCTCTTTAAACTTAGGAAGCAGATCAAACACGGTTTGTCGCTCAAAAGGATCTGCTGCAGTTACAAGATATCCAACGGGTTTATTCAGCATCAAATATATTTTGTTTGAAGAAAGACGGAGTTTTTTATTTTTGTATTCCACAATATCATTCTGTGAATCTATATCTGTAGCGAGATCTCTTATTATTTTCCCATTAACCCGGATTTTGCTCTCAAGCACAAGCTGTTCGCAGGAGCGCCGGGAGCCGAGTCCTGCATGAGCAAGAAATTTATTAATCCTCATTTACTACCATTGCTCGATTGTATTTGAAAGGATTACATTACAGAGTTCATAGATAATGGATTTCTGGGCATCCTCTTCGGAAAAGAGCTCGATACCATCCCCATCGTCCTCTTCTGATTGAGTGCCGGTACCATATAGAGCAGAAAGATTCAGATTGTTATTCTGCCAGATCACTTCATCGCGCACCAGGTCCTTTGCTTCAATCTGAAAGACGATCGTAACTTTCCATTCTGAAGGATTTTCCTGCATATCGTAAGAATTAACCACTCTCTTATAAGAACGGACAGTTCCTCGAATATCCAGATCAGCATCATCACCCTGAACATCAAGACGGTCATCTTTGATGAAGGCATCGGTCAAATATTCTGTGACAAGCCCGGGCAGCTCGTATTGCTCGGAATCATTATCAAATTCTGTAATCATAACTGTCTTAAGATGCGGATTCGAGCGGGTGTAAAAAGAGTAATGCCCGCAGGCAATAATGCATAGCAAAACGACTGAGATTAATAAATATTTTTTCATCAAATATACCTTCTTTTAGGAGAAATTGAAGGTCTTGTTTTCTGTGTCAACTAAATTGAGTCTCATAAAGTAAATTTATTTATTAATATTTATTATAAAAAATTTGACTACAATTACTCTAGTTGTATTTTATTTATTGGAGGTTAAACATATGGCAAAAGACGAAATATTAACCCTGAATGAAGCTGCAAAATTTTTAAACATGTCACCGGAAACTCTGGTGAACTTAGTTTCTCAAAACGAACTAAAGGGTATTAAGGTCGGGAACCAGTGGCGATTTATCAAAGATGATATTGAATTGTGGAAGGACACGCAGGACAAGCCCAATGTAGAGAAAATCGCATTGGAAAACGTGGTCAGCAGATTTTTCTCTTTCATGAATTCGGATTTTATTCTAAAAGGTTTGAATGCAAAACACCGTTTTGAAGTGCTGGCGGCAATGTCACAATTTGCCAAAGTAAACAGCGTGTGCACCAAACAGAGCTGGCTCTTTGATATGCTTAGCAAACGCGAGCGTCTTATATCCACAGGGGTAGGAAATGGGGTCGCATTTCTTCATCCGCGTATTATTCATTCCGATAAGATAAATTTTTCCGCAGTATTGCTTGGGATTTCACAGGATGGTATTGATTTCCGTTCTCTGGATAGAAGCCCTGTTAATTTATTCTTTTTATTACTACTTAAAACAGAGCAGCAGCATCTTTTCGCACTTTCCTATTTAAGCCAACTTTTCAGAGAGGATCATCTCAAACAACAGATCATGAAAGCTTCTGACAATAAAACTATCCTCGATCTTCTCAAATTACAAGTTGATTAGATCATGTCGTACAATCTCATGCGATCGGACCTCAACTTTTAGCTAATATAACCACAGAGAGCATAGAGGACTTTGAAAATTATAAAAGCAGTATTAAATTTTTTTAGAGGTCTATAAAAAATAAATTGTTTTATCCCTTTGGTAGAGAAACTAAAATGGAATTGATAGAAATTAATAAAAACCTATTTCTCAAATCGATCATTAAATAAATGAGTGAATTTATATTCTCTGTTTGCTCTGTGTCCGCTGTGGTAAGTTATTTTTGAATAGGTTAAGAATTCCACAAGAAGATAATAAAAAATGGTGGGCCCAAGAGGGATCGAACCTCTCACCGCCCGGTTATGAGCCGGGAGCTCTACCAACTGAGCTATGGGCCCTGATAAAATGGTAAGGTATTTGTTCGCTATGTAAGGGATAACCTGTCAAGTTTTACACGAAATCATGAAGCACTTTGAATTAGTATCCGATTATGCTCCTCGAGGTGACCAGCCTCAGGCAATCGAGGAGCTTACAAACAACATCAAAAAGAACATTCCTTTCCAGACACTTCTCGGTGTTACCGGCTCGGGGAAAACTTTTACGATAGCAAATGTTATCGAAAATGCAGAAAAACCAGTGCTCATTATCTCCCATAATAAAACACTTGCAGCACAGCTTTTTGGCGAGATGAAACAACTTTTCCCCAATAATGCAGTAGAGTATTTTGTTAGTTACTATGATTACTACCAGCCGGAAGCTTACCTGCCAGTGAGTGACACCTATATTGAAAAAGATGCGGATATCAACGAGCAAATAGATAAGCTTCGTTTGCGTGCTACCATGTCTTTGATGGAGCGAAGTGATGTTATTATTGTGGCGAGTGTGTCCTGTATTTACGGATTGGGTGTGCCCGAGCAATACCGGGAATCGCTCATCGACCTGAAGGTCGGGCAGGAAGTTGAACGTGATTCGCTTCTTCATAAGCTGGTGGACATTTATTATGCGCGTAATGATTTTGAGTTCCAGCGCGGAACCTTTCGTGTGCGTGGCGATGTGGTGGAAATTTATCCTGCCTACCTCGAAAATTCTATCAGAGTTGAGTTTGATTTCAATCAGATCACAAAATTATATCGTATCAATCCACTCACTGGGGAAATTCTGGAAGAACTCGATGAATATGCAGTATATCCCGCAAAACATTTCATAACATCACCGGAACATCTGGAACGGGCATTGGAAAATATTAAGAAAGAAATGACCGAGCGGGTGGAATATTTCAAATCAAAAAATATGTGGATCGAAGCACAAAGAATACAACAGCGGACGAGCTTTGATCTCGAAATGATGCGCGAGGTCGGGTATGTGTCCGGCATAGAAAATTATTCCCGGCATCTTTCAGGAAGAAAAGAAGGCGAAAGACCTGCATGTTTACTCGACTACTTTCCCGAAGATTACCTCATGATAATCGATGAATCCCATGCAACCATTCCGCAGGTGCATGCAATGTTCGGCGGGGATTTTTCACGAAAAAAAGTGCTGATCGACAACGGATTTCGTCTGCCTTCTGCTTATGATAATCGTCCTCTAAAATTTAATGAATTCGAGCACATGATGAACCAGGTTGTATTTATGTCTGCCACACCCGCAGTGTATGAGCTTGATAAATCTGAGGGTGTGATCGTTGAGCAGATCGTACGTCCTACCGGGCTTATCGATCCGGAGATCGAACTTAAAAAAGCAGAATTTCAGGTTGATGACCTGCTCGAGGAAATACAAAAACATGTTGAGAAAAAGCAGCGTGTACTCGTCACAACTCTGACCAAAAAAATGGCAGAAGACTTAACAAACTATGTGTCGCAAATCGGGGTGAAAGCAAAATATCTGCATAGTGGGGTGCATACGCTGGACAGGATTGAGATCATCAGGGATTTGCGGTTGGGAAAATTCGATGTACTGATTGGTGTGAATCTTCTACGGGAAGGACTCGATCTGCCGGAAGTAGCGCTTGTTGCAATCCTTGATGCTGATAAAGCCGGCTTTCTTCGTTCGGAACGCTCACTTATTCAAACTGCAGGACGCGCAGCACGTCATATCGACGGCAAAGTCATTTTCTATGCTGACCGCGTGTCTGAAGCAATGAAGTATGCGATCAGTGAAACGAACAGGCGCAGAAAGATTCAGAAAGAGTATAATAAGAAGCACAATATCACTCCCGAATCGATCAGTAAAACTATAGAAAGCATCATGCAGTCCACCTCTGTTGCAGAGTTCAAAAAGGAGCAGAAAAAGGGTTTCGGTGCTGACGAACAGAAAAAACTTGATTTCAAAAAGTATCTCGAAATAAATAACAAAGAAGACGCGATCGAACTGCTGACAAGAGAGATGAACCGTCTGGCAAGGGATTTGCGCTTCGAAGAAGCTGCCGAGATCCGCGACAGGATACTCGAGCTCAAAGAAATGTAATGAGGTTTATATGGAAGAACGAATAACCGATCCCGAAATAATCGATGACGATGTTACCTATGATACCACACTGCGTCCGAAAACGCTGAAGGATTTTGTCGGACAGGAAAAAATAAAAGAGATCTTATCTATTACGATCGAAGCATGCAAGCAGCGCAATGAGCCCATTGACCACGTGCTGTTTTACGGTCCTCCGGGGCTGGGGAAAACTACTCTTTCCATCATTATTGCAAATGAACTGAAAACCGAGCTGAAAACTACATCCGGTCCTGCGATAGAGAAGCCCTCCGATCTGGCTGGTATTCTCACAAATCTAAACGCAAAAGATGTATTTTTTATAGATGAAATACACCGCTTGAATCATGTGATCGAGGAATATCTCTATCCTGCGATAGAGGATTTCAATCTCGAGATCATTATTGACCAGGGACCGAGTGCGCGAACTCTCCGTTTGAACCTCGAGCCCTTTACACTTGTGGGCTCGACCACGCGTGCGGGTTTGATCACTTCACCTCTTCGCAGCAGGTTCGGGCTTGTGCTTCGATTGGACTATTATGGTACAAAAGAAATTTTCAAGATCGTGCTGCGTTCTGCAAAATTACTCAATGTCGAGATCAAGAAGGATGGAGCTCAGGAGATCGCATGCCGTTCCCGCGGGACTCCAAGAATCGCAAACCGTCTTCTCCGCCGTGTCCGTGATTATGCTCAGATAAAGGGAGATGGGATTATCACAAAAGAGATGGCTGATGCTGCTCTCAAAATGCTGGAGGTTGACGAACTTGGCTTAGATGAGATGGATAAAAAACTTATCCAGACGATCATCGAGTTTTACAAAGGCGGTCCGGTTGGATTGAAAACTATTTCCATGGCGATAGGAGAAGATGCGGGTACAATAGAAGAAATATACGAACCCTATCTGCTGCAAAAAGGATTTCTAAAGCGAACTCTCCGTGGAAGAGAAGTCACAGAAAAAGCATACAAACATTTTGGCATCGAACTCACAGGCAAAAACTCAAAAAAGCAAAAAGAGATGTTTGAGTAAAGCTGCAATAGGAGGATATAATGTTGAGAGAGTTGAATCACTTAAGTAAAAGAGCAAAATTTATTGTTATTTTAGTTGTATTACTACTTATTACAGTATGTGCGTATGCTCAAACCCCTGAATGGGAATGGGCTGTACAAGCTGGAGGGACCGGGAAAGATAGGGGATTGAATATTTGCATTGATGATTCTAATAACTATTACACAACTGGATTCTTCGAAGGTCCAGCAACATTTGGTTCATGTTCTCTTATAGGAATTGGACATTGGGACATTTATGTTACAAAAGCAGACGCAAACTGTGACTGGCAATTTGTATCAAGTGCTGGTTCAGAAAACGGCTGTGATATAAGTCGTGCAATAACCGTGGACGGAAATGGTAATCTCTACGTGACTGGGCAGTTTAAGAGAACAGCTTACTTTGGTTCATATTCTATTACAAGCAATGGAATGGAGGATATTTTTGTGGCGAAGCTTGATAAGAACGGTATCTGGAAGTGGGCGGTAGGTGCTGGGGGAAACGGATTTGATACGGGAACAGGAGTAGTAATAGATAATAGTGGGGATCTTTATATAACAGGTGGTTGTTCTGAAACAGCATCTTTTGGACCTTATTCTTATACAAGTGAAGGGGGGACAGATATTTATGTAGCAAAATTAGATAATGACGGGAATTGGCTCTGGGTAACTGGTATGGGAAGTTCTGAATTTGAATATGCATATAGCATCGTGCAAGATGGAGTAGGCGGTCAATATATTACTGGATATTTTAATGAAATCGTAACTTTTGGATCGCATTCTCTTACCAGTAGCGGTGTCGGGGATATTTTTGTAGCTAAGATCGATCAAGATGGAGTCTGGCAGTGGGCAACTCAAGCTGGAGGAACAGGTAATGATGTCAGCAATAGTATAAATATAGATACAAGTGGTAACTCATACATTACTGGTTACTTTTGGGATACCGCTTATTTCGGCACTACAACTCTCATAAGCAGCGGTAGTACGGAGACATACGTAGCAAAGCTTGATACCAATGGCGGTTGGGAATGGGCATCACAGGCTGGTGGTGTGAGTTGTGACAATGGTAATGCTATTTGTATAGATGCAAATGGAAATTCCTATATTACTGGTAAATATATGGAAACATTTTATTTTGGCACAGACTCACTTACATGCGTAGGAGATTATGATGTTTTTGTTGCAAAACTTGACACAGGTGGCAATTGGGAATGGGCTGTAAAAGCTGGTGGTATTGATAGTGATATGGGGTTTGGAATTGCATTGGATAATGAAGCAAATTGTTATGTTACAGGATATTTTGAAGATTGTTCAAGCTTTGGATCCTATTTATTTACAAGTAGTGGTGACGAAGATATCTTCATCGCAAAACTCGCTCCTCCGGTCTCAACAGATCCAGAAATTAATCCTGAAGCAGGTAGTCTCTCCAATTTTCCAAATCCCTTTAATCAAAGAACAACGATCAATTATGCTTTAAAAAGAGAAACTGCAGTATATTTAGAAGTATATAACCTCAAAGGACAATTGGTAGAAAAGTTATTCGAGGGCATCAGCCAGGCTGGAGATCATACTGTTGAATGGGATTGCCAACGAATGCCATCCGGTGTATATTTTCTCAAGATGAAAACAGGAAATGAGGAAAGCATAAGGAAGATGGTTTTGTTAAGGTAATTCAAAAGATCAGGTTTTAAACCTTGCGAATGGTCTGCTTTATAAAGACCTTCGCAATGGTTCGGGCACTCGAGCAGAGTCGGAGAGTATGTCTTAATTTATAGCTATCAATCGAATTACTTGTCACAAGCTCTTCACGAGTTTTTATCAGATAAATAATGATACACCAAAGCAGACTTATGACAAGATAATTCGTGTATCATTCCTGACAGGATAAACCTGTCCCTACCCCTTGACTATTATTTTTTTCTTTCTTCTCACTTCCCTCTTCCATTTCCCCTCTTCTCTCATCACTTTTTTCTCTTCGCTCCATTCTTTTCAAACTTTCTAACTTTTTAACTTTCCAACCTTTCAACCTCCAACCTTTTAACCTTCCAATCTTTTAACCTGTTAACTTTCAAACCAATATTCATAAATTCTTGACTGCTGATTTAACATTTTAAAAATCCATCATAATTTTATAAAAATCAAATATAAGGAGATTTCATTTGTTATGATCAAGGTTCAAAATCTCACAAAAGATTACGGACATTTGCGTGCGGTGGATAACATCTCATTCACCATACCAAAGAACGGTATCATCGGAATTCTCGGTCCAAATGGTGCGGGAAAAACAACCACACTCAAGATGATGACCTGCTTTATGCCTCCCACAGAAGGGACTGTGTTCGTAGATGAAAAGAACATCTATCAGAATTCGGTCGAAATCCGCAAAATGATCGGATACCTTCCGGAGGGTTGTCCCATTTACACAGAGATGAATGTCGTTGATTTTCTTTATTTCATTGCAGAACTGCGCGATATTCCAAAAAGTAATGTAGACAGAAGAGTAAAAGAAATGATCGATTCATGCGGCTTGGAAGAAGTAGTAGGGAAAGAGATCGGGGAGCTATCAAAAGGATACAGACAACGTGTCGGGCTTGCTGCTGCGCTCATTCACGATCCGGAAATACTCATCCTTGACGAACCCACTTCCGGACTCGATCCCAATCAAATCGCAGAAATACGCTCACTTATCAAACGTCTTGGAAAAGAAAAAACCGTGCTTGTTTCCACACATATTCTCAGTGAAGTGGAAGCAATCTGCGAGCGCGTGATCATTATAGATCGAGGTAAGATTGTTGCCGATGCATCACTCGAGGAAATTCAGAGCTCATTCCACAATCAGAACAGGATCTATTTTGAAATTCAATCAAAAAAAGATGCTGACATTCTTCCTGAATTTGAAGCAATAGAAGGCGTCGAAAGTTTACAGCTCTTCAGCAAACATGAAGACGAGATGATTACCAAATTCTTTATTAATTATTCAAAAGATATGGATATCCGTCCTTCGCTTTATACCTTTATAAAGAAGAACAAGGACTGGACGATCCTTGAAATGAGAACCGAACAGCATAGTCTGGAAGATATCTTCAGACAACTGACTGAAAAAGGAGAGGAGGTCGCACATGCATAACATCATAACCCTCGCAAAACGTGAAATCAAAAGCTACTTCTTTACCCCTGTTGCATATATTCTCATTTCTGTTTTCCTGCTCATTACCGGCTGGTTCTTTGCATCAGAGCTCTTTCTTGTCAACGAAGCGACCATGCGAAATATCTTTTCGCTTACCCCGCTTATCTTCATTTTCTTTATTCCTGCTGTGACCATGCGCTCGATCTCAGAAGAAAAACGGTCAGGTACGATCGAGCTGATATGTACATCGCCTGTGAAGGATTCGCAGATCGTACTCGGTAAATTTTTTGCTGCATTTTCCCTTCTCGTTGCAACCATTTTCTCGACAATTATATATGTGATCATACTTCTCATTCTCGGCAAGCCGGACGGAGGAGTGATCGTCGCAGGATATATCGGATTGCTCTTTATGGGGTCTGCCTATGCTGCGATCGGTATTTTTGCAAGCACGATCTCAAAGAACCAGATCGTGTCTTTCATTGTTTCATTCTTCATCATTATGATCCTGTACCTGCTTGATAAATTCATGTATTTCATTCCCACGTGGCTTGGTTCTATTCTTCAATACATAAGTGTTGACTATCATTTTCAGAATATTGCACGCGGTGTGATCGATTCGCGCGATATTATTTACTATCTCTCACTGATCTTCATATTTCTTTTCTTTGCATGGAATTCGCTCACCAAACGAAAATATCTCTCAACGTAGAAAGGAGCACATCATGGGAAAATTAAATACTACAACAAAAATAATTTTAGTGTTCGTGATCGTGGTTCTTATTAATCTCATCTCTCTCTATCTTTTTACACGATTAGACCTCACTGCAGACAGACGATTTTCCATCTCTAGTTACAGTAAAGAATTGGTAAGAGATCTCGATGATAAGTTTACCATAAAATGTTACTTTTCAAATGATATTCCCTATCCCTACAACACGCTTCGCAGGGATGTAAAAGATAAACTGGAAGAGTACAAGGCGTATGCAAGCAAGTATTTCCAGTTCGAATTTGTCAAAGCTGAAGATAAAGAGAAATTGGCACTGGACGCCCGACGTTTTGGCATTCCAGAAATTCAGCTAAACACTGTAGAAAACGACCAGATACAGATCAAAAAAGTTGTTATGGGAATGGTCTTTATGTATGAAGATAGAACTGAAGTGCTTCCTATTGTGCAAGATGTAAAAAATCTAGAGTATGAGGTCTCTTCCAAGATGAACAAGCTGATAAAAGTGGCGTTGCCTACAGTTGCATTCCTGCAAGGACATAATGAAATCCTTTTCCCTGATAAGATGCAAACCATTCAGCAAATGCTTCAGGCAAACTATAATTTGAAACCTGTAAATCTGAAAGAAGACCCGAATGGATTGAATGATGCTGAAATTCTCGTGATCGCCGGTCCCAAAACCGTCATCCCTGACGATGAAAAGTATCTCATTGATCAGTTCATTATGGATGGGAATAAAGTGATGTTCCTTATGGATAATATTCAGGCAGACATCAATTCGGGGCAGGCAACTTTCTATGAAAATGACATGAACGAGTGGTTCAAGAACTACGGATTCGAGATAAAACGAAATCTTGTATTCGATATAAAATCCTCATCCATACAGGTGCGACAGCAATACCAGGGCGGGTACAGTATCAGTTACGTTCAATACCCATTCATACTGGACGTGGTGAATCTGAACAGAGAGAATATCATAGTAAAAGATCTGAAATCACTTATGATGGCGTTTGCAAGTTCAGTTGATACAACTTCGGCAACGAATGACAGTATAGATGTGACATGGCTTGCACGAACGTCGGAACATTGCGGTACACAAGCCGGCAATCTGAATATTAATCTTCAATACAAGATACCTAGGAATCAGTATAACAGATCTCATTTGCCAGTGGCTGCGATACTGATGGGAAAATATAACAGTTACTTCGCCGATAAAATGTTGCCGGACAGTATTGATACTTCCGGATTTAGGAAGACCGGTGCTTCATCACGAATCCTTGCAGCAGGTAATGCGAGTTTCATTATGGATGATTTTGCAAACCAGAACAACGCAACCTTCTTTGCAAATGTGGTGGACTGGATGGCACAGGAAAAAGGACTTATTGAAATTCGTTCCAAAAATATTGCTGCCCGACAACTTAAAGAAGTTTCTGCCGGCTCAAAAGGTACAATAAAATTTATCGCAGTGCTACTTCCTCCAATTCTTGTGATCCTGATCGGAATTCTTTTCTGGCGTCTCAAAAAAGCACGGTACGCAAGAATTCAGCGTTATTTGGGGGTGTAGTATGAAAAACGGAAAATTCAGCATTCGTCAGGAGGAGTTCAAATGAAGAAATCATTGATCTGGCTCATAGTTATTGTTGTTGTACTCGCAATTATATATTTCGTGATAAAAGGCATTGAACCGAAACTTGAACGGGGCGAGGGCTCCGGATTTGCAGGATTCACTGCAGACGGTGTTACGAAAATAGAGATCGTCAGTCCTGCTGGAGAAAATGATGTTACTCTCGAAAGAGATGACGTGTGGGAACTCAGCTATCCTATTGAATATACGGCTGATGATAAAGCGATCGAGCGGCTCTTCACTTCCCTTACGGATATAAAATTCGTAACTATTGTTTCTGAAAATCCTCAAAAGCAGGGCATCTTTGAGGTGACTGAGGAAACCGGTCGGGGTATCAAGGTTTACAAGGGAGATAAACTGGTGCTTCATTTCTTTGTCGGCAAGACCGATCAGACAAAAATGAATACATATATCAGAGAAGCTGGTTCAGATAAAGTATTTGCTGTTCAGGGCAATATTTCCTATGTCTTCAACCGTCCTATTAACCAGTGGCGGGATAAAGCGATCGTGAGTATACCCGAAAATGATCTTCAGCAGCTCAAGGTTACCTGGGGAGATACAACAGTCGTTTATACGCTCATAGATACACTGTGGTCAATAGTACAGGATGATGAGTATGGAACTGCACCAGAATAAGCTTTTCTCGATTATAAAATCATTCTCGCCTTTGCGCGCTTCGGGATTCCAGGATGAAGCAGTAGAACTTGATTGGGAAAATCCGGATGTTGTTTTGGATATTCATACGCTGAGCGGAAATGAATATGTTTGCAGATTTATCAAAAAAGATGATAAGCAGTTTTATGCGAAACAGGACAATAATGAACAGGTGTACCTTGTCTCAAAGTATGTTGCAGACAAATTCAAGAAGAAATTTTCTGATTACCAGAACGTACAATAAAGAATTATAGTAAGTAAATTAAAGACCTTTGAGTTCTGCTCAAGGGTCTTTTTCTATTCCCCCTGACGACAAAGCTTCACTCACCCAATCTGGTTACAAAATACCCAACCCATCTTCTAGCCACTAAGGCACTAAGACACAAATATCCTTTAACACTCTACTTCTCTGGCTACTAAGCCCCTGCTTAGTAGCCCCGCATGTGCGTCACCAAGCAGGGGCTTGGTAACGAGAGATAAGGAGCAGTGGCTTGATAACGAGCGCGGGAGGTAGGGCTTTGGAAAATAGAGGTGAGTGCTTTTCCTTGTTGCTGTATTTCTTGCGTCCTATGCTGGGTGGAGGATTGCTGGGAAGTAGAACTATGATTAGACTACTTTCTCAATTCCTTCCAATTTCTATAATCCGAGAGAGCCACGCGGTTTTTATAATGGTTGAGAAAGTTCATAATATCTTTATCAATAAACATCTCAGGCAAATTTCTAAATTTATTTTTATAAATATATTTCATTGCTTCTTCATAATCACCGTTTAATGAACTTTTCAATGATTGCAATTTGTTATTCCAAGCTCTAACAAGACCTTTATCTTCGCAATACATTCTATAATATACATAATCTTCTGGCATTATTAATAATTTATTAAATTCGTAAATATTTCTTCCAAATGCTTTTTCAAAAAAATCTCTTCTTGGCATAACAGCACCATGGGTAACATTTAATATGGCTTGAACTGTTCGAAGATATTTACGGTTCCAATGTGTTCCTATATGTGATCTGTCTTTCGCATTTACGGGAATGTACTTCATCGGGAACGAAAAAATTTTTAAACCTAGTTCCTCGTTGAGTTTAATATTTATTTTTAATCTATCATATAGATCTTCTGGCTTATCCAGATAATTGTATAAAACATAATTTGATAATTCTCTAATACCATATCGGGATGCGAGATGAATTTTTTCTATATACTGCTTTTTTAACTTTATATTATCAAAAGCAATCCTTAATGGCTTGATGTTAATTTCGGATAATCTTTTCATCTTATGAGGGGTAAGCAATCGAGCATCTATCCCTTGATTAAAATCTACATATCTTTGTTTGGGAATTGTATTACGATATTTTTCATATATTGGCAACAACTTTTGATATGCTTTTTTAAATCTTGTTGCAAAAAGCTTACCATATTTCACATTCAGTTCATCTAAGAGACCAAACTCTTCGACACATCCAATAAACTCATCCCTAATATTTTGATTCTTAATCCGCTTTTCAGGAAATATTTTTAAGATATCTTTTAGTTTGTATTCCGCTATTTTGTCATTTCTATAACTTTTTAAGCGTTTGTAATAAAGTTCTAAATAATTTGGTTCAATGTAGGTTGCACCGTTATAGAAACCCAAATCGATAATTTCATCGATGATTTTATCAAATTTATTTGAAGCGAGAACATTATTATCCATTAATAATAAATTTCTTTTTTCTCCATATCTAGCATCAACTTCTTTAACCTGCTCCTTTATACTAATATGATTTATATATTCTGGCTCTAGTTGAGGAACTGCACAAAAGTCACAATGGTTGCAACACCCTCGGGTCATATAGGATATATATGCACTGTTAGTAGGATAAATATAATCGATCGTTTCTAGCATATCATAGTCAGGTGTCAGGTTATCAACAATTATATCGTCGTTTCCAAGATTTCCTGGTTTATTAAGAAGACCTTTAAAAGGTATTATACCCGTTTCCTTAATTATCTCGTCATACATTGTAGTTGCAAGAATACCCCCGACTAAGAAATTTTTACTTCTCTTAACACTCCTCTTATAATAATTGATAGTTTTAACGGTTTGATCGAAGTAAAAAGAAAAGAGGGTGGTTATATATATCCTATCCCATCTTTTTTTTTTAAGTTCTTTTGAGCAACCTTTATTGAATGTTACATTATCTCCTTTAAGTTTATGATATGCACTAATTTTCATTAAACCCAAAGGCGGGTATTTATTTTTATAATCTGGCTCTACTAGCAAAATATTGAAATTCATTCTTCTGGCAGCTTAAACTTCTCTATAACTTTATTATGTATTTCTCTTACAAATCTAACTTGCTCTTTAGTAGCTGGCCATTTTTCTCTATGATGCGTAATATTCCTAATTGGATTCAATTTGTCCAGCCACTCGAGCTGTTTATTTTTTCCACCTTTTTCTTCTAAAGAAAAATATTCATTTAAAATTTCCCAATTAGCATAAGCGATTTTTTTATAATCAATTAAGGTAAAATATTGTTCTCTTTTCTTTATTCCTTTCTCTTCTTCCATCCTTTTACTACATTCAGTACGAATTTGTGTTGGAACACCATCATACCACCATCTTTTACCAAAATTATTCTCCAATGTTTTAATAACTACATTAAAAATACGTTCTTGTATCTCATCAATCAAGGAATGTGCATCATCTGTGCCTTCTTCGTCGATCGTTTCAAGAAATTCAGCAAGCCCTTTCGGTAAAAACTTATCAAATTCTTTATTAATCAAACACATCATAAACAAAGAATTCTTTCGTACTCCCTTCTCTGCCTGCATGCTTCGATACAAAGATATTTCTTCTAGTGATGCAGTTTTAAAATACTCAATTAAAGGCTTTATATATTTTTTTAACAGTGTAAATATATCTTCAGGTTCACATAGCCCAACATCGATTTTATCGTTGTATTCAATAAAAGCAAGTATTTCTTTTAATACGATCAATAAAGCTTTTATACCATTATTCGTGCATAGATAACCACCTTTATCATCTCCCAATTTCCAGTGTTCCGGCATAGATTCTGAAAACAGTTTTAGGTAATAATTTAAAATTTTAATAGCTTTATTTTGTGTTTTCTCAAGATCTCCAGTTTTTGATTCATTTAATGGTCCTGGGTTATTTTCGGTTCCAAAAAATCTGTTTTTTATTAAACTATTATTAAAAGATGTTAAAGTTAAGCATCTATATTTTGTTTTATCTTTGTTCGTGAGAATTAATCTATCATAAATTGGTGATCCATTTTTTGAGTTCAAACCTGTCACAACTCTTGAGCAAAGTGAATTAATTCTGTCTCCAAATTTTGGAGAACCCCATGTAAGATTTGCATAAATTTCATTTAGCAATCTTCTTGTGACTTTAACCTGCTTACAGTTAATATCTACAAAAAGGCTAGCTTCCTCTGTTGAAGATAATTTATCATATGCAAGAACTGGCAGAGTCGTTTGATCATGTGGATTTTGGGCTCTCTCGCTTTGCATGTATCCATATAATCTATGCTGTCCATCAATAATCCAACAAGCAGAATAGCATTTTGGAAGATAAAGAGTGCCAAAGGCCGAGTCCCCAATTGTATCTTGTAAATCAAATCTTGTATCTCGTTTTGTTTTTATATTCACTACAATATTTGTTGGGAATTGCCCTCCCTCATCAACATAATGTGCAATCTCTCTTAATCTTTTAGGTTCGAGCATTCTTTGATAAGTTTTTACATCTGCTACATCTCTACTTGCTTTATGACTTATAAAAGAAATTTTCATAAGATCTTCTGGCTTAATTAAAAAATTATAAAAAGTATTACCCCCCATTTTCCCCCTTGTCGCAGGTACTATCTGCTCCAAACCACTAATTTCTTCATCGGAAAATAGATGAGAGAGAAATTGATACTTGGAAAAATCTTTCAACCTTTTTGCAAGTTTAGAATAATAATTTAAATCATTGTCATCTAATATCACGATTTTCTCTTGTTCCGCAATCTCTTTATTGCTTTTGGTGACTTCAATATTTCTTATAGCAATTACCCAGCGTATTTTTAATTTAGGCTCGTTACCATAATACTCTTTTATTGAATCTGAGGTTCCTCCTTTTAATTTTGCAATTTTGTTAATTAAGTCTGAAATATCCTTACGTTTATAATCCTCACATTGTGTACACTCAACAACGATTGCTGTTTCTCTATCCTTTGCAAACACATCTATTTGTCTATCAAGGTTTCCATCCTTTATTGTAAAATCTCTACCATCACTCAATTCATCAAAACCCATTTTAGCTAATATACACCATACTTCATCTTCGAGTTGTTCGTCAAGTGGCTTGTCTTTTTTTAGCCGAAACGATTTTTTATTTCTTCGTAATATCTCCCATCCTTCATCATCGGCTTCTAGTTTTGCTTTTTCTTCTCTAATTACCCTTGTTTTGCCAGAAATTGTTTTTTCTATATATCCTTTACCTCTTTTACTTAATACAGACTTAATCTCACCCTCTTCTGTTAACAGATTCCCTATCAAATCCGACATATTGATTCCTCCGTTTCTAAATAATACAGTTTAATCTTGGATTTCTGTTTATTTGAATTATCTTACCCATGTGGTCTTTTTTTTTATTTACCTACTTTCGTCAAGTAAAACTTCAGGGATATTATTAGATTGACTTAATATTTTGATTCACCTACTCCACCAACTCCATTTTATTAGTTACTGTCTGTGACATGGGAAGAGTCATTTCTTTCTTGCCCGATATCTTCACAGTTCCATCGCCGCTGCCTGTTGATGTTTGTAGTACAAGCACTCCAAGTTTATAGTCAAAATACAGGGTTTCTTTCCCTTCCATTTCTACAGTCGTATCAATGTTTGCACCTTCCTGCGCGCCGCCGCTCGTAACAGAACTGGTATATTCAGTAGTAATTTTGGCGCACTCATGTCCATTAAGAAGTTCATAACCGACAAGGGTATTTTCGCTTCGTGTCACGATCATTGTTTCCATACCTGAGTCACTTAGATCGATAGTATCCGTTTTCGTCCATGTGTCACCGGGATTTATAAGCTGCTCCGGCAGATCAGGGAAAAAGTGTTCGAATTCGCTTTCCATACTGCGTTCACCTGTATCACCAAGGGAATAGCTCAACTCATCAGCACCCATAAGCCCGATCTCTTCGCCGGAATTCGTTACGGTCATTTCAAAGGTTTTTCCTGGAAGTTTGCTAAGATTGGGTGTAATGCTGCTGCCCGGGGCTGTGACCTTCATTGCCACATCATTTACCATTACCTGTAGCTGATATGTCTCCTGAGCAAAAGCGAGTTGATAGAATGTCACTGTCATGTCCTTCAATACAGTTGTTTTGATTGGAACTCCCATCATGCTCATTGTCTGGTAATACCCGGTAGAGATATTGTAGGTGAATGGTTGTCCTTCCGGCATGACATATTTAAGGACCGGTGCCTGGGAGGGTGGCGCCAGCATTTTTACTTTTGCTGCGCATCCTGCTAATATGATCAGAAATAATAAAATTGTCATAGATGGTAAAAATTTGTGCTGCTTTTTCATTGGTTTCTCCCTTGTGCTTTATGCATACGTGTCAGGAAGTAAGTTTGTGATTTTGTGTCAAGAAAAACTCGTGGAGTATATAGCACGGAACGAAATACTTTCATTTTCCCATCAAGAAGAAAATGAAGAAATGATTATCGCAAAAAAATATGTGGTTCAGGATAAACCTGAACCTACCCCATTATCTTTATAGATTTTCTACGCACTATATGCCAAGTGGCGCCCACTTCTTAAACCTGCTATGCGGCTTTCAGTATCTTGCAAAATAGATGGTCATTATAAGATTTTCAAAATTTGATATACGTCATGTATCAGAAGAGAAATCAAGTGATTTCGTTATTGAAACTTCCGTTTTTCTTTACAATTATTATGCATTTTTTATTTATCCCTAAATATTTTAAGTTAAAAATTCGTATGTCGGAGATAACATGAAAGTGTCTGAAAAAATAGAGAATCTGAAACATAAAGAAGCAAAGATAAAAGAAATGGGGGGTAAAGCCAGGATAGACAGGCAGCACGAAAAACATAAGCTTACTGCCCGTGAACGAGTTGCCCTTTTATTTGATGAAGGCACATTCCGGGAAATGTACATGATGGTAAAGCACCGCTGCACAAATTTCAATATGCCAAGCACAGAAATTCCATCTGATGGGGTTATCACAGGTCATGGACTTGTAAATGGTCGCCCGGTTTATGCATACGCTCAGGATTTTACATGCCGTGGTGGTTCCCTGGGAGAACAGCATGCGAGAAAAATCGTTAAGATAATGGACCTTGCCATGAAAGCAGGCGTGCCGATAATCGGAATGTGCGACTCAGGAGGAGCTCGCGTGGAAGAGGGAATTGATTCATTAAAAGGTTATGGAGACCTTTTCTTTCGTAACTCCAGGGCTTCCGGTGTTATACCGCAGATATCTTTGATTTTGGGACCAACTGCCGGCGGATCTGTATATTCTCCTGCAATGACAGATTTTGTATTTATGGTTAAGAATAGCAGTTATATGTTCATCACCGGACCGAGCGTTATTAAATCTGTAACAGGAGAAGAAACAACTTTTGAGGATCTGGGTGGTGCCATAGCCAATAACACCAAAAGCGGGAATGCTCATTTTGCATGTGAAAGTGATGAAGATGCCATAGAGCAGGTAAAAATACTGATGAGTTATATTCCCAATAACAACCTGGAAGATCCTCCCATCATCCATATGGGAGATGATCCCGGCAGATTGTGTCCTGAGCTGGATACGATCATTCCGGATAATCCCAAAGCCGGTTATGATATGAGGGATGTCATTCATTCTATTCTTGACCATGGAGAATTTTATGAAATTCACGAGCTTTTTGCCCAGAACGCAGTTATAGGTTTTGGACGATTGAACGGTAAAACCGTGGGCATAATTGCCAACCAGCCGCTTGTTCTGGCAGGATGCCTGGACATTAATGCTTCCGATAAGATCTCTCGCTTCATTCGTTTTTGTGATGCCTTCAATATTCCGCTTATCACTTTTGTGGATGTACCCGGATATCTTCCCGGCTGCGACCAGGAATGGGGCGGGGTTATCCGTCACGGTGCCAAAATCCTCTGGAGCTATTCCGAAGCTACGGTTCCCAAACTTACAGTTACCACCAGGAAAAGTTACGGTGGTGCTTATATTGCCATGAGTTCGCAACATTTAGGAGCAGATGCACTTTTTGCATGGCCCTCTGCGGAAATAGCGGTAATGGGTGCTCCGGGTGCGGTCAATATCGTGGCAAGCTACAAGAAACAGATCAAAGAGTCAAAAGATCCCGAAGCAACAAGGCAGGAAAAAATAAAAGAGTACGAAGAACTATTCAACAATCCATACACAGCTGCAGAACACGGATATATTGATGCTGTCATTCAACCCAGTGAAACCCGTGTAAGACTTATTGATGCACTGGAAATCCTCTACACTAAGAAGGAAAGTACTCCGCCCAAAAAACACGGAAACATACCCTTATAAAAACTGACATGGAAAAGAATAAAAAGCTACGAGCTGCCATCGCCGGTGTACTGCAATTCCTCACGCAGGAGGAAGAAAATAACAAACAAGGTAAGAATCAGTGGGTGATGGCTGGCAGAAAGATGATCATGCATAACCGCATATTGGTGCAGAGAAGAGAGTTAAAACGTTGAAGCGTAAAAGTGTAAAAGAACAAAAACGTGGAAGCGAGAAAGCGTTAAGGGTGTGAGTGGTGCACAAAGATCTTGATGTATGGAAATTAGAAATTGAACTGGTTACAAAAATTTATGAGATTACTTCTAATTTTCCTACTACCGAACAATTCGGTTTAACATCTCAGATGCAGCGAGCCGCAATATCCATGCCTTCAAATATTGCTGAAGGTGCCGCGAGAAATTCAGAAAAAGAGTATATACATTTTTTATATATAAGTCTTGGATCATTAGCTGAACTAGAGACTCAATTGATCATTTCAAATAAGTTGGGCTTTTTAGAAGATGTATCAATTTTTGAAGAAGTTGAAAAGTTGAGAAGAAAGTTACTCAATTTTATTAAGTATTTTAAACAAAAAAACAGATAACCGCATTACGCTTATACGCTTTTGCGCTTATGCCCAATATGGAGATATAAATGAAATTTGACAAACATGGCATTTTGGAAATGGCAAAGATGAATTACGAACCCGACCGCCCAAAAGCTACGAATCCAATTAAAATACAGGACCTTAGTTTCCGCGATGGACATCAAAGTATTTTTGCTACTCGCGGAAGGACAGAAGATATGCTACCCGTAGCCGAGATGATGGATGAAATCGGATTCCATTCCATGGAAGTATGGGGTGGAGCGACATTTGATACCATGCACCGATTCTTGAATGAAGATCCATGGGATAGAATAAGAGTACTTAAGAAATATATTAAGAAGACTCCTTTCTCGATGCTGCTAAGAGGTCAAAATCTTGTAGGTTACCGAAATTATGCAGACGATGTGGTAGAAGCGTTCGTTCAACGTGCCAGTGATAACGGGATCGATATTTTCCGTGTATTTGATGCTCTTAATGATTTTAGGAATTTTGAAACTGCCGTAAAGATTATCAAAAAGAACGGTAGACATTTCCAGGGAACTATCTGCTATTCTCTTACTGAGCCACGTATGGGGGGCGAAACATATAATCTGGATTATTATCTTGAAAAAGCAAAGCAACTCGAAGAAATTGGTGCCGATACGATCTGTATCAAAGACATGGCTGGCTTGATCTCTCCATATGATGCTTACAATCTTATCAAAGCCCTGAAAGCTCAGACAGATATCCCCATTCATCTGCATACCCACTTCACTTCCGGAATGGGTGACCTGGCAATTTTTAAAGCCATCGAAGCAGGAGTGGATATTGTTGATACCTGTATGGCTCCTTATGCATACCGAACTTCTCATCCGGCTGTAGAACCAATAGTTGTGTCTCTCTTGGGCACGAACAGGGATACTGGTCTTGACATAAATAAACTGGCTGATATTGATAAAGAAATGGAAAAATATATTCCCAAATATAAACACCTGCTCGATGATACGAAAAATGCTATTATTGATATCAATGTTATTCTTCATCAAACCCCTGGCGGAATGCTTTCCAACCTTGTGAACCAATTACGTCAGATGGATGCTCTGGACAGACTGGATGATGTGTTCGAAACTCTGCCAAAAGTGAGAAAACAATTGGGACAGGTTCCATTGGTTACTCCCACAAGTCAGATCATTGGAATTCAAACAGTAAATAATGTTCTCTTCGATAAAGAAGAAGGTGAATATTCCCAGATAACGGAACAGGTAAAGGATCTTTGCTTCGGATTATACGGAAAGACCACACTTCCCATTGATAAAGAGGTTCAGGAAAAAGCGCTGAAAGGATATTCTCGTGGAGAGACACCCATCTCTATTCGTCCAGGCGACATGCTGGAACCGGAACTTCCCAAAGTAAAAGAAGCAGTGAAAGGGCTGGCAAAAAATCTGGATGATGAAATTATATGTGCACTTTATCCTGTGACAGGTAAACGCTTTCTGAGATGGAAATATGATCTGGAAGAAGTTCCCCATGATGTAAAACCTAAATCTCTGGAAGAAGTAGAGAAAGAAAATAAAATATGGCGGAAAGCTCTCACCGGCGAACTCACATCCAAAACCAACAAAGATAAACCTGCCAACCTGCGCTCATTTGATGTATATGTGGATGGTGATTATTTTAATGTGGAAGTAGCCGACCCAAATGTGCGTGGCGTGAGAGTTAGCCCGATAAAAAAAGAAAAGAAGAAAACTGTAGCAATAGATGAATCAGGCACACTCCAAGCACCAATTCCCAGTATGGTCTTTGAGTATAGAAAGAAAGTAGGGGATAGGGTAAAAGCCGGAGAAACAGTGGTCGTGTTGGAAGCAATGAAGATGTTCAATAACCTGGCAGCACCATGTAATGGTGTGATAAAAGTTATTAATTTTAAAGCTGGTGATTCAGTAAAAAAAGGTGAAATTCTGTGTTATATTGAACCTGAGAAACAATAGCTTCAATAGCACGAAATAATCTGTGTTAAAAAGCTATATCAACCACAGAGATCACAGAGAACACAGAGAGACAAAAACTTTTTTTTAAAATATTAATTATATGATATAGCACACACCATTGTGAATGGCTATCAAGTATTCACACGGTCAAGAATTATTTGGAGTTGATGACTCTGTTTTTAAAAGGGCTGATTATTCCTGATCAGCCGGTTATTTAATCCAATGAATCATGATTTATTCAAAGCGACAATTCAGGATATTTGATAATAATTATACATGAGTTTTACTTTTTCCTTGCATATTTTTTTCACACATTTCTAAAAAGAGTGAAAAGGCGGTTTATATGTTAGAAAAAATAGGAATATTTTTATGTCTCATGCTTTTTTCAACAAACTTGTGGGCGGAAACCCTCGAGCCCTCACTTGCAGGAACATGGTATCCCAGCTCAAAAAAAGAGCTTGAAGGTATGCTGACCAAATTCTTCAATAATGTAGAACTCGGAAAAAATAAGGATATCGTTCCACTTGGTATCATCTCTCCTCATGCAGGCATTGTCTATTCCGGTCCTATTGCTGCCTATGGGTACTCACTTCTCCAAAATGGAAACTTTAATACGATTATCGTCATTGCAACCAGTCATCGTTACAATGCGGGGAAGGTGAGCATATACAACGGTGATAATGTTAAATCACCTCTCGGCACCTCGAAGGTTGATAGAGAAATTACCCAGAAGCTTATTGCAGCGAATCCGGGTTTTGAGTCCATTACGCAGGTTTTCACTGGCGGAGAGAACAGCTTTGAAATCCAGCTTCCTTTTGTACAATATCAGCTTCCGGACGCACAAATAGTGCCTATTATGACTGCTACAACAGACTATTCACTTCTGGATGATCTTGCTGAAACGTTGATTTCAATACTCGAAAATACGGATAAAAAGATCGCGATCGTTGCCAGCTCTGATATGGCGCATTTCCATCCCTACAAACAAACCATTGATATGGACAATCACACTATAGACATAATACTGAGTATGGACCCCGAAGAACTCAAAAAGGAAGTTGAAAAAGGAAAGTGCGAGATTTGCGGATTTCATGCGATCTACCCTTTTATGAAAGTCATGAAACACTTTGGCGCAGACCGACCGATTATGCTTGCGTATCAAAATTCGGCAGATATTACCGGTGACAAATACTCGTCACATATTGTTGGTTATTCCTCAATCGTTTTTCCCGAGTCCGAATCCGGAATTCAGAAAAAAGAGGCCGAAACGGAACATGGCGTGTATTCGATTGAAGAAAAACAATATCTTCTCGAACTTGCCCGAAAAAGTATCAAGTTCTATCTTGAAAATGGAAAAAGATTGCAGCCGGATAAACCGGATGATAAGAAACTTACTGAGGAACGAGCTGTGTTCGTCACCTTGAATGAATTTGGTAATCTGCGAGGGTGTATCGGACAAATGCATGCGCAGATGCCCCTATATAAAGCTATTTCGGAAATGGCTGTTTCTGCCGCTTGTGAAGATCCACGTTTCCCAAAAGTAAAAGAGAAAGAACTCACGGATATCAATATTGAAATCTCGGTGCTTACTCCTATGGAGCGGATCACCGACTGGAAGCAGATTCGCATGGGAATCGACGGTGTGTGGATAAAAAAGGGATGGCGAAGTGGAGTATTCCTTCCCCAGGTTGCCACGGAAACCGGTTGGGACAGGGTGACGTTCCTGGAAAATCTCTGCGCTCACAAAGCAGGTCTGCAGAGAGATGCTTATAAAGATCCGAGCACGGAAATATACATTTACCAGGTTGAGAAATTCAGCGAGGATGAACTCGATTAATCCTTAAAAAATTCCTCAAATTCAGGGTAGTAGAAGTGCTTCTCTGCCTTCTCTTTAGAAAAGGTAAAGTAGGTCGCATATCCTTCTGCACAGAGCGTATCATTCGCATCGAAGAGCTGCACAAATACAGTATAGAGATTTCGTCTTTTCGTATGAAGCTTTGCTCGAAGTGTGATCGCTCCCTTGTTGACATACACAGTTTTTTTATATCTTACTTCCAGTTTAGCCGTTACACCTATAGTCCTACCCTTGATCAATACGACCCAGCTTCCGATCTCATCAATAAGTGCGGATTGTATGCCACCATGAAGCACATTGAAATAACCCTGAAAAAAATCTTTCGGTTCCCACTTTGATACGACTTCATCACCATCTTCATAAAAGGTCATCTGCAATCCGTGCTCATTGTTTTGTGCGCACCCGAAGCAGTAGTAACCATTATACTTATTATAAGGATTCAGAATTTCTCGCATAGCACCTTCTTTCATAATTTTCGAATTTAATTTCTGCATATTTCTTATCAAGTTTTTCTCATTATCTTGACGAAAAATATCTTATTTTTTTCAATTCCTCAGGAAAGTTGGAATAGATGAAGAATACGAGAGCAAAACTTATTGATGGTCCTATTGGCACGTTGCTGATTAAGCTTACTGCCCCTATGATAGTGGGAATGCTTGGCATGGTCGCCTTCAACCTTGTCGACACCTTTTTTGTAGGAAGATTGGGAGCCACACAGCTTGCAGCCCTGAGTTTTACTTTTCCTGTCATACTTTTTATCAATAGCATTGCCCTCGGTGTGGGAATGGGGGCTTCGGCAATTATCTCCCGTGCAATAGGTGAGGGTGACACCTACAAAGTTCGAAGAATCACCACAGATGGTCTAACGCTCGCAGTAGTACTTGTTTTCATTTTTGTGATCATCGGTCTTTCCACGGTTGGCCCCCTTTTCAAACTTCTCGGCGCTACTCCTCAGGTGCTTCCCTACATCAAACAATACATGAGCATCTGGTATTATGGTATGTTCTTCGTGCTTATTCCAATGGTTGGCAATAATGCGATCAGGGCAACCGGTGACACAAAAACTCCGAGCGCCATCATGATCGTGGCAGTGATCATGAACTTCATTATGGATCCGATGCTCATTTTCGGACTAGGACCTTTCCCCGCTCTTGGAATCCGAGGTGCTGCGATCTCAACTGTTATTGCTCGTTTCAGTTCATCTGTTGCAGCTACATGGGTGCTGGTTCACAGAGATAGAATGGTCACATTTGAGCGGACTCCTTTTCGGGAAATATTTGCATCATGGAAATCCATTCTGTTTATCGGTATTCCCATCGCAGGAGCTCGAATGATCCTACCTGTTTCAGTCGGGGTTATGACAAGGATCATCTCAGTATATGGACCAAAAGCAGTTGCAGGTTTTGGCGTTGCATCAAGAATTGAGTTCTTCGCGTTGGCTGTTATACGTGCTCTTTCTTCTGTATTCGGACCTTTTATCGGGCAGAACCTGGGTGCAAAATTATTTGACCGCGTAATAAGAGGATTTCGCCTGGCTGAATTATTCTCTCTTGTTTGGGGATTCGGAATCTTTATTATTCTCTTTATTTTTGCCAGACCTATTGCCGGCATTTTCAACAAAGACCCTTTGGTTGTTGAAACGATCATAAAATATCTTTCAATTGTTCCCTTGGGGTATGGTTTGCAGGGCGTACTGCTTCTGTGCAATGTATCGCTTAATGTCTTACAAAAGCCATTTCATGCAGCGGGTTTGGTCACAGTTCAGATGTTTGTGCTCTATATTCCTCTTGCTTATTTCGGTTCGCAGATACTTCAGATCCAAGGCGCTTTCATCGGTATAACTATCGCTTACTGTATTTCGGGAATTATTGCTCATTTCTTTACAGTGGATCATATTAAAAAAGCCGAAGAAAAGATCATGGCTGATTCCATATCTCACGACTGATCTTTGCGAAAGTTTCCGCCAGTGGGCGGACAAGTCCTTCCTTTCGCAAAGTTGTGTTTTTTTATCATATACTGCCTTTCGCAAATTTGGTGTGTTCAAAATTAACTTTGCGAAAGACCCACAGCTTTCGCAAAGCCACGCAACAAAGACATGCAATAAATAAAAGAGATTATCAATATAATGGAAATCCCTAAATCCTAAATGATTTATTGGGTGTGATAATTTTAAATATAAAAAATTGACTTAATTTAATGATTTATTGTACATTACAGAAAAATATACAGGAGGTTATATGCTGCTCAAGCTAAAACAGATTTTAAATAAAGCAGATGCTGATTATGCAGACATCCGTTATGAAATCAAAAAGGATACATTCATTACACTTGATGGTAAAGAACTCTCCAACATCGGGTCAACTACCACAGACGGATATGTAATCCGTGTACTGAAGAATGGCGGATTCACCTCTGTTTCTTTCACAAAGGAAGAAGACGCTGAAAAGGCATTGAAAACTGCACAAGAGAATGCAATTCTTCTTGGAAGCAATATAGAGAAACCGATCACACTCGCGAAAGTACCAATTATTAAGGATACGTTTATTCCAACTTTGAAAGAAGATCCTCGTGGTATTTCTATCGAAGAAAAGCTTCAATTGCTTCGGCATTACAATGATATTCCCCTTGCTCATGACAAGATCGCGATGACGAATACCAGGTATTTTGAAGTAACCCGTGAAAAATATTTCATGTCTTCAGAAGGGGCAGAAATTCATGAAGATCTTATCACGACCGGTATAGGTGGAAGCATTATCAGTAAAGATGGAAACCTGACTCAGAATGTACGCATAGGTGCTGGTGGGAGTGATGGTTTTTATACTATCAGAGAGCTTGATGATAAATTTGAACAAAGAACACAGATAGCTATCGAGCTTCTTAAAGCTGAACCTGTCAAAGCCGGTGCTTACAATTGTATTCTAAACCAGGGTCTTGCCGGAGTATTCGCTCATGAAGCTTTCGGGCATTTCTCCGAAGCAGATATTGTGGAATCTCTTCCTGCTATGAGAAAAAAAATGCAGATCGGCAACAAACTCGGCAATGATGTACTCTCAATCATTGATAATGCAACTATGCCGAATCAGCTTGGGTTCTACAGGTATGATGACGAAGGTGTGGCTGTCCGTGAAGTTAAACTTTTAACTAACGGTGTGCTTACCGGAAGACTGCATTCGCGCAGAACAGCCCATGAGTTTGGTGAGCAAATATCGGGGCACTGCGTTGCGGAAGATTATCGCTATGCTCCTATTATACGCATGGGGACGATCTATATTGAACCTCGAGAGAAAACCCTCGAACAGCTCCTGGCAGAGCTTGGTGACGGTCTCTACATCCTTGATCCAAAGGGTGGACAGACCTCAGGTGAAAACTTCACATTCGGGGCTCAATACGGTTATGTTGTGAAGAATGGAAAGAAAGATCAAATGATACGTGACATCAATATTTCCGGTAATCTCTATCAAACCCTTCAGGATATCACAGCAGTCGGAAATGATCTGAAGCTTTCCAAAACCGGAGGATGTGGCAAAGGGCAAACCAACATTCGCTCATGTCATGGTGCCCCACACATTCTTATGAAAAATGTCGTGTTAGGAGGTATCTAATGGAAAAATTATTAGAAATGGCTCGAAAAGTCTGCGATCAGGCAGAAATATATTATTGTGATCCGACCTCATCTGAAGTAATGTTTCAAAAGGGTGAACTCCATGACATCGAAAGCCAGTTTCATTCGGGAATGGCATTGCGTATTATCAAAAATGGAAAACTTGGTTTCTCCTATACAAAAAATCTTATCAACAGAGAAGAATTCTTGCAGAATGCACTTGACTCACTCAAAGGCGGAGTACAGGCACTGTATGATTTTCCTCATACATCCGATCTTCCCTTTCTTAAAACATACAATGAACATCTTGAAGAAGTGACATCTTCCTCCATGGTCGAGAATTGCCAACGCATTGCCGATGTATTTCTCAAGAACACTGATGCGGAGATTGAAGTTGTTGCATATAAAGAGATTCAGAATGTGAGGATCACGAATAATCACGGCACTGATGTGCAGTCAAAGATCGGTTCGTCGGGCTACTGGCTCAGTCTCGTCTATCCTGGTGGCGGTGCTGGCATCTCGCGTGTTTATGAAGAAAAAATCCCGTTTTCTGTTTCACGTAATATTCTCGATAACCTCGTAAAGCTGTACAACGATTCCTCAAAAGTGTGCGAGGTTTCCGGTGGTAAAATGAAAGTGCTTTTTATGCCGGGAAGCATGTACACACTCCTCTGGCGGCTACATAGCGGAACGAGTGCAAAGAGTATTTATGAAGACATCTCGCCTATCAAAAACGACGTCGGAAAGCAGATCATCAGTGAAGCAATATCATTTTACGATAACGCCCTTGATGATGAGGTGCCCGGAGCCCGCAGTTTTGATGACGAAGGAGTTCCCACAAAGAGGATGAACATAATAGAAAAAGGCATACTCAAAAATTTCTTTTATGACCTGAACTACGCACAAAAATTAGGTGCAAAATCGACTGGTCATGGTTACCGAGCTTCAATGTGGGGTGGAGATACTATTACTATGAAACCCACTCCGCGCTTGCTGCATCCTCGAATTGAACCCGGCGAGAAATCATTTGAAGAGCTTGTTGCCATGATGGATAAAGGCATCATTCTCGATGGTGTCATGGGAGCTCATAGCGGAAATATTCCTAATGGTGATTATTCGGTTGGTGTCAGTCCCGGTTTATACGTCGAAAAAGGCGAGATTGTAGGTCGTGTAAAAGACATTATGATTGCAGGAAATGTATATGATACATTGAAAAAAGTCATCGCAATTGAGAACAAACTTCACCCATGCTGGGGTGGAAGAATGCCTGCAATCTTATTTGATAGCATAAGTGTTTCGTCAAAATAGTGCTGAGTATTGAATGTCGAACAATGATTAGCCCTGTTAAATAAATCGAAGATTTAGCTTTGCTATTTCACAGGGTTAACGATTTGTGATTTGGCCACTTAATAAACTTTAATTTTCCAAAAATTGAAAATGGTTTTAGAAGGTTTGTTAATTAAGTACGAAGAAGATGATCTCAACTTGTTTAACTTTTTTATTCCTTCGTGACTTTGTGCCTTGGTGGCTATGAAATTTATGGATTTAAAAATAAATATGTCTTTAGTAAGAAAGGAAAACAAATGGCAAAGCAGAAAGTTATTAAAGCGGATGTACTCTTTAATGGAAAGGGTAAAGTAGAGAATAAATACATTGTCGTGGAAGGGAAAAAGATCATTGATATTTCAGACAAAAAAATGAAGGCGGATTTTGAAGGATGGGTCACTCCTGCCTTTATAGATGCTCATTCTCATATTGGAATGGACCGCGAAGGTGAACCATGGACCGAATCCGAAACCAATGACATCACCAACCAGATACTTCCGCTGGATAACCCGATCGACAGTATCTATTTTGATGACCGTGCATTCAAAGATGCCGTGGATTTCGGTGTGCTCTATAGTTGTGTGGTTCCCGGAAGCGGAAACCTCATCGGCGGACAGGCAATGATAATCAAAAACTTCGGGAAAAATCGTGATGATGCATTTATGAAAGCGTATGGTTTCAAGATGGCACTTGGATTCAATCCGCGCTCTACAACGGATTGGAAAGGTGAACGCTCAAATACCCGAATGGGTGTGTATGCACTGCTGGAAAAAAAGCTGGATGAAGTGCTGATCAAACAGGAGAAAGCCGAAGTCACAAAAGATAAAAAGATCATTGAACTGAAGGCAAAATATAAAAAGAAGAAGATCAACAAGAAGGATTTTGATACGGATAAAAGGATTATCGAACGAGAATTTGAACTTGGATTTACCCCAGAGGACAAGGCGCTGTTAACTCTGTTATCTGGTGAATATACTTCAAAAGTTCATGTCCACAAAGACGATGATGTGCTGTATCTCATCCATCTGGCAAAAAAATATAAGATCAAGTGCACCGCAGAACACACCGGCGATGTATTTCATAAAGACATCTTTGATGAGCTTGCAAAGAATAATATCCCGGTCGTTTATGGACCTCTTGGATCGGTTGGATACAAGGTAGAGCTGAAGCACGCATATTATCAGAACACACTTCTTCTTATGCAATCCAAAGCATTTTACGGATTGATGACAGACCATCCTGTGATACACACAATTGCGCTGCGTGACAGCTTGAAATTCTTCATGATACAGGGTATGTCCGAGGAAGATGCGATCTCGCTCATCACATATAAAAATGCAAAAATTCTTCATATAGATGACATTCTGGGTACTGTCGAACCAGGTAAGCTCGCCAGTCTTGTTGTGTGGGATAAAAACCCGCTGCAATTTGGCGCCTTCCCCAAAATGGTCATGGCAGAAGGGAGGGTTATAAGAAAGAAATAATATTCTATATCTCGAGAAAAATGCTGCATGTATCTGAATTTTTTGGGGGTATGAAAGATAGAAAAAAAGTGCTTGACATTTGTTTTAATAAAATAAGAAAGTATGGAAAATAAAAAAGAATCGAGGTATCAATGAAAAAACTAATTACCTTTTTAGTTGTATTTTTATTTGTCGGAACTCTTTCTGCAACAACGATTTATGATGTCCAATATACTACTATTCCTGGTGGTGATAATACATATCCATCAACTTATGAGGGACAAGAAGTAACAATTACAGGAATTGTAAATACTCCAGAATGGACAGGTTATAAGGATAACTTTTATATTTCAATGCCAGAAGGTGATGCTTGGAAAGGTATTCTTATTTATATGGCAGGAGATACAACACTTGTTCCTGGCGATGAAGTAGAAATTACGGGAACTGTTGTTGAATATTATGGAATGACTGAAATTTCCGGTTACGGGGGTGTTTATTTTAATGTAACTCTTTTAAGTTCTGGGAATCCAATTCCTCCTGCTACACCTGTTAATTGTGGAGAGTTGATGATAACTGCAACAGCAGAACCTTATGAAGGTGTTTTGGTTGAGTTGAATGATGTAACTGTTATTCAAGTACCTGACAGTTATGGGCAATGGTTAGTAGATGATGGCACAGGTCTTGCCCAGATTGATGATGGTTTCTTTTATTTAGACGAATTTGACCCGCCAATAGTAATTGAATTGGATCAGGAATGGGATATTATTAGAGGTTGTGTTGATTATAGCTATGATGAATATGGTGTGAATCCTAGAACGCCTGATGATCTGGTCTTGGCGATCGCAGTTGATGAAAATCAAGATGCAAATGCCATTATTCTGGATAATATTCCTAATCCTTTTAGTTCACAAACTGAGATCAAATTCTATTTAAGACAATCGGCAAATGTTGAAATTGAGATTTTCAATATACTCGGACAAAAGATGAAAACCATATCTGATGACTATTTTAATGTAGGTGAGCATTCAGTAGAGTGGAATGGAAAAGACGAAAATGGAAACTCTCTTTCTGATGGTGTCTATTTTTATAAAATGAACATAGAAAATTCCAACACTATTAAGAGAATGATCCTATTGCGTTAAGTAGACAATTTTATTATTCATAATGCAAAAGGGCCCTGTATGCACCGGGCTCTTTTTTTTTCATCGTTTCTATAAGCACGTAATATCAGAATTTGATTTCAATTGTACAAAACATATTGAATAGTGGGGCAGGAGTAACATATAAATAATCAACTCCCGTTAAATAATCATCTACAAGATCACCATCGTCGTTCATTTTTTTTCTATTATAGTCAGCTCTTACATTTGCTGACGAATAATTCTCTTTGCGATTAAGTATATTATTAAAATCAAAGCGAAGGGTTGCTTCTTTTCCGAAAAATTCAAAAGAATATTTGATGCTACTTCCTATATTATAAACGGGAGGAAGCTTGGTAGTCTTTACATAGGATGTATCTGTAGTATGGTAAGTATATTCATTAGTATAATTGGCATAGTAATCATCCCACCATTCTGCATTTATACCGATTCGTAATTTCCCATTTAAGGGCAGATTATGAAAGGTATAACCGGCTGAGCAATTGAACATTTTCTCGGGAGAAAAAGGAACCACCTTACCTTTCATATCTTCAGCACTTGTATCGAATATTTTTTCAATATTCATTTTTGTCCAACGAAATTGTGCTAAAGTCAAAGATGTGGAAAAATCAAAGTCATAATATTTTATTTTTGAGCTTAATTCCAAACCCTGATGGCGAGCTTCGCCTGCATTTAAGATCAGGCTTTCATCTACCATGTATGATTGAATAGAATCACCCTGCGCATCCCATTGATAATTTTTAACGGGTATGGTAACATATTCAATCTTATCCTTATAATCACTAATATAATAGTTGGCATTAAGATCAATAATAGCACCATCATAACCAACACCAAATTCGACAGTATTAATTTTCTCTGGTTTTAATTCACCATAAAAGTGTTCTTCCTTATATTCATTATGTAAACTATCAACCAATTGAACAGTATACATTTGGTTTCCATTTGGTCCATCATAACCGCTATACCACTGCATAGTTTTAGGTTCTTTATATGAAATGGAATAATTTGTCATAATGTTGAAATATTCTGAAATATTGTAATTAACACCAAATTTTGGTGAAAAAAAGTTATAAGTTTTTTTATAGTCATCTGCAGTGAATTTTAAAATTTTATTCCCAGCGGTGTCTGTTACAGTGGAATTTTTTGTAGAATAGAAAAAGTAAGATGTAGGCTCTCCAGTACTGATATCGTAAATCTGAATGGGATTTTCATCAACTTTGGAGTTATAACTAGCCAGTTGAGCGTCTAACATAATATTCATATTTTCTATAGGTTTCAAATTTATTCTGGCAAAACCGGATATATTATTCACTGTTGAAGTTTCATCATAATTATTTTGGAAAATAGAATAAACTCCCAGACTGTCAGTATCTGAATTAAAATATCTAAAGTCTTTTCTCTTACCAATGTGATCTGCTTTCCAATATCTAAATTCCCCACCTAAAACAAAAGTAAAATCTGGATTAATTTCATGCTTATAATATGTATTCAAACCCCATTGAAAATGATTACTTATCTGGTCATTCAGCCAGGTATATGAATATGTTGTCGGAGGACTAAAAAGATCAGCGGCTGAAGTAATTATTTTACCCCTATAGGTTGGATAATTATAATAATTTGAATCTGAAGGGTTGAATCCATCGAATATAAGCAGAGAGTCTGTCAACTGATATATGTAATAGGCATGTTTGCCAAAATTAATATCTTCGTTATGTTCAGTATGCAATGGCATAAAGGTTATATCTCCATTATCAACATTAAAAATACTCTGTGAAAGATATTTACCTCCACCATTACCTTTTGTTAAAAAGGTATTTGTCATAAGCAACTGATTATCTGAAATTTTCCATTCATCCCGAATTGAAAATTGAGGTTTACTATAATAATTTTTCTGATCGGGAGTGTTATTCCGATTATAGTCTCGACCAAGTGTATCAAACAATTTCGGGTCAGACTTGAAATAAACATTATTATGTTCCTGTGGGGCTACAATAAAGCTGGAATTAATAGTATGGCCACCAATAATATTTTGTGTTTCCGCACCCACAGAATACCCATTATAACCTGTTCCTACAACATATGAATCACCTGCTTTTCTTTCTGCCATAACGCTGAAGTTAAATTTTCCATCAAATAGGATTCCGGATTCATAACGGAGTGCAGCATTATAATTTAAAGGAATATAACTTGTAATATCGCCCTCTCCATTAGCTACTTTACTATCAGTATAATAACTACCAACAGAGGATCTAAATACCCATCTTTTTTGGGGACTTGACCCTATGGTTTCAATATTTATTGAACCACCAAAAGCACCTGAACCATACAAGGATGTGCCAGCTCCACGCTGTACCTGAACTGACTTAACTGTGCTCGATAAACCTGTCCAATTTGACCAATAAACCTTCTGGCTTTCAGGGTCATTAACAGGGATACCGTTTATTAGAATTTGGATTTTATCAGCTTCAAAACCTCTCATCGTAATTTGTGCTTCACCAATTCCAGTTGAGTTAGCAAATAATCCGGGAACATCTTCAAGTAACATAGGCATATCCTGGGTTGTGTATTTATCTTCAATTTCAGCTTTACCAATATCTGTAAAAGCGATCGGTGTTTCTCTTTTTACAGCGCGGGTTGCGGTAACTGTAATACCTGTAATACTAACAGTTTTCATCTTTAATGAAAATGTGATAGTAGTTGTCAAATTGGGTTTTACTTCAACTGTTTCAGATAATTTTTCATATCCCATATAACTTACGATTACAGTATGAATACCAATTGGTATATTCTTCATTATAAAACTACCATATTCATTTGTTAACATTCCCGTGTTTAAGTCCTTTAAAAAAACATTAGCCTGAAAAAGGGGGTCTCCTGTGTTTTGTGCATACACTTTTCCTGCAATATTTCCTGTTTCACCAGAAAACAATAAAGATGGCAAAATAAATAAGAATACAATCAAAGCTAAAAAAATCATCTTTTTCATAAATACTCCGATCAATAATTTTTTCATATAATTTTTTACAAAATAATTTTTCATTGAAAATCACTTTCACCACAAAGAAATAAAAATATATTTTTTTATTTAATTAAAAATGCAAGAATGATTGTCAATAATTATATTATTGGAAAACTTTAAAAATTTTCAATTCTCCATTTTCCTTACTCCTTTTTCCATTCTCTGGAATTACTTATGGAATTATAGTGGTATTTGTAAGAAAAATATTAAACATTGACAGCTTTTATTAGCATTTGATCATTTTCAAAAATTAAGAGTGTGGAATTAGAGGATGCCATGAAAGGGGTTGCCATGAAATGGGTTATTATTTGTTTGGGAGTTATATCTCTATTTCTATTGGGATGCGATTCATCTATTGATTATGCAATGAAGATGTATATGCGTGACAGCACTGATCGAGTGGAGATTCTCTTCAATGAAGGACTAGTTCATAAAGGGATGAAGCCGATTTTAGCTCAAACTTTTATGGATCGCGAAAATATGGAAAGGGTGCTGTCATTCATCACAAAAAGACCTGCTGAATTCTACAAATGCGGGTATTCCGGCGAGATAATCTTTATGAAAGATGCAGACCGTGCGTTGACAGAGAGAATGAAGTTCAATATTGAACCCGGCTGTGAGCACATTGTGTATATGTTCAATCGGGAACTATACTCGCGGAAAATATCCAAAAAGGGTTTAGAATTCCTCAGGGAGCTTCATGATAGAGTGATAAAAGAATAATAATAACTCGGAGAATTCGATTCTCATGCAGATCAATGATTTCTTCCAGGGAAAACATTACTCAGTAGTTTCTTTATTGACTGATTAAGATGAGTATACTTTGTTTGGTCTCGAGATCGTGAATTATAATAATTAAAAAGTGATCTTCGGATTTGCTCGATATGAAAGAGGATATTTACTTGGAGATATTGATTAAAAAGGTTAATAATGGCTGAAAAGATTTCAAGTTATGGCTTGCCTCCGGGAACACTGATCCATGTAGGTAAGAAAAGGATGGAGAAAGTCAGCATCTCTTTAATGGATTATAATGATAAAAATCTTATTGAGAAGAATGAAATTTCAGTAAAAGAATGCAAAACCTTCGCAGATTCTCAGGGTGTCACTTGGATAAATGTTGATGGGCTCCATGATCCTGAAGTGATCGAGAAGATCGGAGCTGATTTTAATATACATCCCCTTCTGCTTGAAGATGTCATGAATACAGAGCAGCGTCCCAAAGTTGAGGACTTTGGCAAATATATGTATTTCACTTTGAAAATGGTTTATCTCGATGGTAGGAAACGAATTTGTGTTGAGCAGATTAGTATTATTCTGGGAGATACGTATGTGATCTCATTTCAAGAACAAACGGGCGATGTATTTGAAACCATCAGGCAAAGGTTGAGGGATAAGAAAGGGCGCATCAGATCACAAAAAGCCGACTATCTTGCGTATTCACTTATTGACTCAATAATTGATAATTACTTCGTTATTCTGGAGAGCATAGGCGAGGTTATCGAAGAGCTTGAAGAGGAAGTGGTTGAACAACCAACAAGAAAGACTTTGCAAAATATTCATATGCTCAAGCGCAACATGCTGTATTTAAGGAGATCTGTCTGGCCTCTTCGGGAAGTGATCAGCTATCTGCAACGTTCGGAATCCGATCTTATTGAAGATAATACCGGATTTTATCTGCGCGATGTCTATGATCATACGATACAGGTTATTGACACGCTGGAATCTTTCCGTGATATGGTTTCCGGAATGCTGGATATTTACCTTTCCAGTATCAGCAATAAAATGAATGAAGTCATGAAGGTTCTCACGATCATTGCAACTATATTTATTCCCCTGACTTTTATTGCAGGCGTCTATGGCATGAACTTTAAGTTTATGCCGGAGCTTCAATGGAAATGGGGTTACTTCGTCACACTTGGTGTAATGCTCGTGGTTGTTATAGGAATGATAATATTCATCAAACGAAAGAAATGGTTATAACATGAAAATAAAACAAATTATTACGATCATTTTGGTCATTGCAGTTATTATTGTCGTGATCCAAAATTCTGCAAAGGTTTCTCTCACAATTCTCTTCTGGGAAATTGAGATGTCGAAGATAATTTTTTATCCCCTTTTATTTGCTGCTGGTTTTATCGTTGGGCTATTATCCGGTATGGGGAAAACAAGAAAAGATGAAAAAGAGAAGACCGGGGTTATCAGAGAGTACCGTTAGATTACTCAAATTTCAAAGCCAGACATTTAAAAAATCAAGCAAAATTTCTTTATATATTTGAGTTTTGACATTTCGTTTGTAATTAGAAATTCGGATTTAGAAATTCTTTTTTAAGTCTTATTTATTCTGTCGTAATCCCTTTACTATCCTTCGCTGCTCTTTTATCTTTTCAAGACTCTCTTCGTCAACAAGAAGGTGAGGACGGGTTTCCGGGAAAAATACCCAGTACTCATTAACGTTATAGGTTACCAGCCCGTTACTGAATATCTCATCTTCAATTCGCTGGAACCATGTGCAATAACTGACCACCTTCTCTTTGATCTCATCACCATACCGATCACTCTTGAAATAATAATAATTCTCTGGTTCACCTTCAGATTTAAAAGTGAGATAACCCTGATCCTCAAAGGCAACTCTCAGCATATATGGCAACAATTCCACAGCAATACCTGGGGTAAGGGAACGAAACACTACTTGATCAACAAGTTTATCTTCGACCTTTTTGAGTCTGTGCTCTTTGGAAACTTTTTTATCGACATCAATTATCTCACGCTCCAGCATTACTTTATCCGAAACATAAAACTGCAATTGCATGACCTCTTCGTCGGTGAGATTGTATTCCTCCTGAAGTTGAAGAGTATATGGAACATACACTCTGGTACAAGAAGCAAGCAGACACAAAAGTATAATAACTAAATAAATTTTCATATTATTCATACGATCTCCCATATAAGAAATGATGAAACTCTAGCTCATAGAGAGAAGATGCAAACGTGAAATATACTGTCAATTTATTATGCACTTGAAATTAAATTACTGGATATTTCTCCCTCTTATTCAATATAAATATGGATTATTAATGGGCGCTCTTCATCATTAATTTCCATGTAAAGCAGATCGCCAACATCACCGCCTGCTGCTTGTGAAATGATATCGTCCCAGTTGATTGACGAAAAATCAAAGGCAGAATTCCCGATCTTTGTATTGATAACAGCATCTTTTGGTATGATCTTCAGACCTGCGTGTAAAAAAGAAACAGGCAACTCAACATGTATGATTTTCTTTTCTGAGTCCTGCTCTTTTATTTCAAATATCATTCTTCGTTTCTCGTTCCGAACTGAACCCTTTTTTTTTGAAGAAACAGCTTTGAGTAGTTCTTCTGCCTGACTTGCATCTATTTTACCATTTGCAAGCATATCAACGATCTTTTTCTTTTCATTCATCATTTTCTCCCAGCGCCTTGAGAAGCCGCTCTGCTTCTTCTGAATTGATCGTTCCCTTTTCCAGCATATCCAATATTTTCATTCGGCTCTCGCTCATGGATTCCTTCTGTTGCTCTTTTTTATGAAATGCATCTTTAACCGATTCCATAGTTTCTTTAAATTTGTTTTTCAGTTCTTCAGCAAGCTTTTTATCCTTAATTTCTTCATCGATCTTTGCTTTGATCCTATCCTTGTTCTTTTCGAGACAATTCATAGCATTTTCAAAGTTATCAGAAAAATCAAAGTTCATATTTTTGAATGATTTTTTTATTTTTTTAAAAGCTTTTTTTGCCTTTTCCATTCCTTCTTCAAAGGGAATTTGATCAAAGATATCTGCAATATTCTCACCAAAACTTGAAAAATCCATATTCATATTTTTCTGGAGCGGATCTTTCATGAGCTGAATACTTCCGAGCTGATTTTTTATTTCTATCTTTACTTTACCGGAACCTCTTACCATTTCGATTGTCTGATTGTCATCATCCTTTTTTCTGTCATATTCGCCATCCAGTCCAATCCTGAAATTCCCCATATGATTTTGTGCTTTCAGAGAGAATTCAATTTCCTTAGGAATTATAAGCAGTATTTTTCCATTTTTATTCTTGAATGAGAAATTTCCATTTTCTAATGGAAGAAACTCGTAATATATACTTCCATTATTATTTTTGAGTTCTACCTGTTTATAAGCCGCTTCGCTAATTCTGATAGGCCCATTCTCAAGATTGAGCATTAATGTGCCATCACATTTGATGATCTTGCACGATCCGTTTTCACCATCAATATTCATTTTTCCTTTGCATGAACGGATGGCAATGCTGCCATTCCTTGATTTTGTTTCAATATCACCTTCGCAATTCTCTAATTTTAGAGATCCATTACGCGTTTTACATACAGCATTTCCTTTATTATCAGAAATCTTTATTGAACCATTATGGGATTCCAGATTGTGATTCCCTTCGAGGTCATCGAGTTTGACTCCACCATTTGAGATGTTGGAAGCAACCGTTGTTTTGTGTGGTACTAAAATCTCTATCCTGGCATCGAGGGAATGAATATGATCGGGTTCCTTGAAATCGATTGTGAGTTCATTTTTCTTCTCTTTATACTCAACCTTAAGCATATCTTTCAGGGTGAGACCGTCAGGAATATTTCCACTTAATTCAAGTGAGATATCGAGTGAGGTTTCTTCCTTTTCATGTCCTTGAACGGTAAACCCGATATTCTGTGACGTTAATAGCAACCGCAGACCGCTTCTCGTATTAATTGTTTTTGTTTCAACGAAATTCTTTATCATGTTAACTCCTCTTTTTTAATTTTTTTATCGCATCTTCGACCGAGATCTCACCTCGTTCTATTTCATCTAAAACGGATGCGGAAAATTCAGTTTTTTCTTTTATCTGGGAAGGGCAGAGTGTTTTGGTTATTTCTGCCAACCGATTTTTTACTGTTGGATAGGAAATGCCAAGTGCTTTTTCAACTTCTTTAATATTGCCCTGATTGCAGATAAAGATTTTTACAAATTCCTGCTGCGCTGCTGAGAGAGATGCAAGATCACCAACCTCAAAATTTCCCCTGATCGTCGTGTCACATTTTGTGCAATGGTATTCTTTTATTTCTAATGTCGAATTGCACACGGGACATTGCTTTAATCTATTATTCATTTTTCCTCGCTTTCATGTTGATTAATTTAAGCTTGTTATTAATTATGTCAAGTTTGTTATTAATTTTCTTAATTATTTCGATATTCTTGTTTGATTTTACTGTTTTATATTTTTGCTTTAGCAGATACTTGGAATATATAATTCGCATAAAGACTTGCCCTTGCTCCCTGCCGAAGAAGGAGGTATATCAACAAAAAACCGAAAAAGTTTTGCTGCATGAAAAACATTTATACCTCTGAAGATTATCTCTGGTTTTCCCATGTTTTATTATACGTTCCGATTGACAATATGGACACTTTTTTACCCATTTAAATTTCCTAAAATTTTAAATCAACACTAATCAACACATAACCAATCAGTTACAAGTTATTTAACAACACAAAAAAGGTATTAACCCACAATTTATGAAAACCACGGTTTTTAAACTTTCCTATTTGCTCCGAGACAGAGTATCAACGAATTCGTTTTATCAACAAAATGCTCGATTTGGTGAAAATTATGTAAAGAACATGCAATTTAACCAATGTCTATATTCTTATAATAAATCTTACACTTGAGTGTAATGAAAGAGCAAATAATCTAATGCTTAGAAACAGAATTTTCCTGGCTTGATTAATTCACCGCTTTCACATAATAAAATTTCTTCTCATCAGGTACTGGAGCACTCCAGCTTTCATCGATAAAAGTTCCTGTTGTATCTTCTGTAAATCCTGTGTGAGGATTATCTGATGAATAAACCTTATACGAAGTAGCACCTGTTACTGTATCCCAGTTGAGATGAACATTTGTTCCGATGATCGTAATTACAACATTCTCGGGGGGTGGAGGTATATCATCAATACGTAGAGAATCATTAGCAATAACCGGAATATATAGAGTTGTTTCATCAGAAAAATATTGTTGGCCCTCCATAAGACCATTATCAAAATATAAACAAGACTGGCTGAGAGTATTAATACACATTGAAATATGAAGATATTGAATGGGCTCTATAGTTAATTCGTTTGCATAATCCGGTAACATAAACCAGTCATAACTTGTTGCGACCGCAAATTTGGAAGAAGTGTTGTCTGCAACAGCAAGTATGGTATATAAATTAGCACCTGGGACGAATTCACCCTCAAGAATTTCACCTTTTGTTACAGTTATATTGTTATTCGCACAAATATTTTCTCCAAATAAATCAGTATCATAATCGATATACACCATTCCTGAACCAAATTTTGTATCACTTTCAGAAGCTTGTATCATCACATCATAATTTAATAATATATCATCACCCTCAATTGTGATCTCATCATTAGTATAAGTAAAAATAATTCCTGTTGCACCTGTATAACCATGAACATAGACACTGTCATTATCAATGTTTGCATTTACATAAATATAGGTCTCAAACTCTCCAAGATCAGCAGGGGCATTACCCGTTATCAAAACAGTGACTTCCTCATCCTGAAGTAAGTTAAAACTATCTGGGGAAAGATAGGTTATCCAGTCCACATTTTCTGATTCTGATATTGTACCGGATAAAATTCCCGGTCCATCATTACCGACTATGAAGGATTCCGAGAATGGATCATTCGCATGCAGTATCCCCAAATCGATATCTGTAGGTTCAACCCTCAGGATTGGCTTAGGATCTAACGTGAAGTTCACATTCTCGGTTGTGTCATTCTCGCATACTTCTATAGCTACTTTTGTAGAATCAAAATAATCCTGCAAAGAAGCTGTGATATTATATGGACCAGGAATAAGTTCATCTGTGATATAATAACCATTAGTGTCTGGATGGATAGGTAGCACAATTGTATCTATTATCAATTCAACATCCTCTACTTCACCTGGACCTCCCGGATACAAGGACACATATCCTGAAATACGTCCGGGAATAGGTACATTGAAAACATAAACATCCCACGAATAGGATAATGAACTTCTTGTATAATTGTCTTTTACCAAAAGGTCAACAGTGTGCATTCCAGAATCTGAGTAAGTGGGATAATAAGCATAGATACTATCATTTGCATTAGTTAATAATGAATCATCTAACTCCCAATCATATTCAAGAGGATTGCCATCCGGGTCATATCCAGAAAACTCAAACATCAATGTATCTCTCTCATTTACCTCCTGAAGATTTGCAGTGTCCGGTATAACATAATTTACAAATATTGTCTGGTCAACATCATTAACATGAACATCCCATGAATAGGATAATGAACTTCTTGTATAATTGTCTTTTACCAATAAATCAACAGCGTGCATTCCAGAATCTGTGGAAGTGGTAGTATAAGCATAGATACTATCATCCTCATTTGTTAATAATGAATCATCTAACTCCCAAAGATATTCAAGAGGATTGCCATCCGGGTCATATCCAGAAAACTCAAAAAGCAATGAATCTCTCTCATTTATCTCCTGAACATTTGCAGTATCTGGAATAATATAATTGACTATAATCTCTTGATCAACATCATTAACATGAACATCCCACGAATAGGATAATGAACTTCTTGTATAATTATCTTTTACCAAAAGTTCAACAGTGTGCATTCCAGAATCTGTAGAAGTGGGGGTATAAGCATAGATACTATCATTCATATTTGTTAATAATAAATCATCTAACTCCCAACGATATCCAATAGGATTGCCGTCTGGATCATATCCGGAAAATACGAACGGCAAGGTGTCACGCTCATTTACCTCCTGAACATTTGCAGTGTCAGGTATAACATAATTTACAAATATTGTCTGGTCAACATCATTAACATGAACATCCCACGAATAGGATAATGAACTTCTTGTATAATTGTCTTTTACCAAAAGGTCAATAGTGTGCATTCCAGAATCTGTGTAAGTGGGATTGTAGGCATAGATACTATCATTCTCATTTGTTAATAATAAATCATCTAACTCCCAAAGATATTCAAGAGGATTTCCATCAGGATCGTAGCCCACAATATAGAACTGCTGAGAGGTACCCTCCTCCATGTTAAATGTACTTGATGTGTCAGGATTAACAGATGTTACCACGATAGGTCTATCAACATCATTAACATGCACCTGCCATTGATAATTAAGCGTATTCTTGCTGCCAGGATCATCGGTCACTACTAAAGAAATTGTATGATTCCCGGCAGACTCATAATCAGGTGTGTATTTATATATACTATCTGATTGACCCTGCACAATGTCATCGTCTATTTTCCATGTATATACCAAGTCGTTGCCGTCCGGATCATATCCGCTGAATTCAAAAGATAGTGTTTCATTCTCATCGATGGTGTTTGTTGTAGCAGTATCAGGAATTATATAGTTAACAACAATGTCCCTTGGCACATCTTCTACAGTTACTGTCCATTCATAAAACAAGCTGTTTTTTGTTCCAAAATTATCCGTGACATCGAGGGTAACACTATGAACACCAGCTGAATTATAATCAGTTTCATGTAAATATGTACTATCAATCTCATTAGTTAATACTGAATCATCCAGTGCCCATGCATATTCAAGCGGATTCCCATCCGGATCATATCCGCTGAATTCAAAAGAGAGGGTTTCATTCTCATAAATGATATGTGTTGTAGAAGTATCAGGAATTACATAATTTACTACTATCACTTGTTCACTGAGTGTGGTGAATGTTTTATCTCCGCCATAGCTGGTGCCGTCATCATTTATTGCAACCAATTGGAAGTGGTATTCCGTACCTTGCTCTAAGCCAGATATTAACTCAGAAACACCAATTGTATTCATTCCCGCGGTGAGACTCATCGTTGGTGTACTGTTACCGTATAATTGTGTCTCCCCATACTCAAAATAATAGTTCGTAAGAAAACCGTTCGGATTAATTGTACCATTCAACTGAGCTGATAGGGCTAAAACATTAGTTGCATCTAGTGTTTCAACAATAGGTTCTTCGGGGATTGATATAACCTCAATTGTGAAAACTTTTGAGGTAGTATACTGACTATCAGATACGGTAAAAGTAGGTGTAGCCGTGCCATGCCAATTTGCTGGAGCAGTGATAACATAATTACTGTCAATTGAATTGATTGATAAGGGAGAATAATCAATGATATTATAACTCAATTCACTATAAGAATTATCAGGATCTGACACATAATTATTAAAATATGAATATTGTATGGTTAATGTATCGTCTTCATTAAATGACTGGTCTGGTATTGCAATAACTGATGGTGGGTCGTTAATGTCATTTATTACTAGAATAAATTCATCCGTAACAGTTGCGTTATCTGCATCCGTTGCTTCAACAGAAATAACGACAGACTCAGATATATTATCATTTGCTGTAATCGATAATTCACTATTTGTAATTGTATGGGAAATATTATTTGAACTATAAGTAACTTCATAGTTAAGAACATCGTTATTTGGATCCCAGAAGTTATTTGATAGATCTGTTATTAATTTTGTTGTACCTGCCGGCATTGTCTGATCGGGAATTGGTTGAACTAATTCAGGATCGCCTGTTGAACTAATTATGTTGTATGAAATTCCATTACTCGTACCATAACTATTTGTTACTATAAGAGTACCATTTTGTATACCTTCTGGCACGATAAGTTCTATAGATGAATTATCCCAAGATTGTATATTATTTGTAGGGCAGTTCAAGGTACCAAATTTAATAGTGCCACTTGAACCTAAATTTGTTCCATTAATATTTATAATATCGTCCGCAGAGAATGAATTTACTGATAAAGAGGTAATATTAGGGGGTGATGACAAAACAGTAATTCGACATTTTTGAATCAAATGTTCATTCCAACTACCAGGACTATCAATTTTTAAATCAATATAAAAATTATAATTTCCTGTTGATTGATTGGTTGGGATATCAAAATAAGCATAATAATCTGTATCACTATTTTCAAGATCATAATCATCATACCAATCTTCAACATTACTATTATTATAGAAATCAGGGTCATTATTCGAGAAATCAATATTATTGGAATGCGCATGGATTGAAATAGTTTCCCCTTTATATCCACTAACCTGTGGTATGTCGATATTATAATCATTGTCATAATATTTACTCGCAAAACTCATCCAGCATTCATCTCCATAGGAGGTACTATGATCACAATACTGGTTTATTATCATTGTGTTATCATTGCTAAAGAGTTTAAAATTATTTTCATAGATTTTTTCTGAATCATATATATTATTATTTGTGCTAATTCTAATATAATCATCAGTGACGGTATGTAAGTAATAACTATTTCCATTAAATTGAAATTGATTACTATTACCAGTTGACCATTGCACAACTTCATGGCTTTGTGGAACTAAGTATTTTTCAACATCTCCTGATGTACCTACATAAATGGTGGTTGACATAGTGTTATCACTATAATTTTCATCTAAATCTGGGTAAATAGTTGCCGTAATTGTGTAAATCCCGCTTTGTGATGGTACAGTTACTTCTCCATTAATATCTTCATATTCTCCCTGCCCGATTGTTCCAGTCGTACCACTGTCACTGTCAATCAGATTGCCTGAGGGAGAATAAAGACATATATCATAATCGACATCGTCATAAATATAAGAAGGATGATTACTGTTATTATGTATTCTTACGTCAACATCAACGTCACCACCCGATGGTAATGGATCCGGTGACGCATCAATCTCAGTTATTCTAATATCCCATCCAACCGTACTCTGGTTTACATTCAAATAAAGAAATTGACCAACAGTTTCTGGAAAACGCTGTTGTCCTGAATTCGCTTCAAAATGAAATGCATATGTGCCTGTGCTCGATATTGTGCCTTCATACTTGTAAATTGCACCTGAAGTAACATTGCCTGAAACATAATTCATAGAGTAAGTATATGTTGTGAATTTTAATTTAACATCTGAAGGAGTGTTTCCAGATGGATCTGTATATGTTACGTAAAATGAAAAGGTTTCTCCTGAGGTGCCGGGATTGGGAGTTGCGAAACCGTTTGAGAGAGTTGGCTCAGTTGGAGTTAATACTTGTATATAGCTAAATTTCGTTTCTGTGTCTTGATTTACTCCATCACTTATAGTTAATGATACATCATATGAACCTGAAGATTGATATGTGTGTTCAGGATTTTCGGAGGTTGAAGTACTTCCATCTCCAAAGTTCCAAAGATATGATGTGATATTACCAGTGGATTGATTCGTAAAATTTACCTCTAAAGGCGCATTACCTGAAACCGGAGTTGCAGTGAAATTAGAATTAATATTATTTGCTTCAATTAAAATATCTGCAAGAAAGGGTTTGCTATTCAAATTAGATATTGTTAATGTTGCTGTTGGATAAGTATTTGTAAGTGCAGAGAAACAAATTACACCTGTACCCCCATTAAGAAAAGTATCTCCAACTAATTCGTTACCAATAAGTAATGTGGCTAAACCATCTAAAGAATTGCAGTTATTTATTATAAGAGATGTTGATCCTACATGTAATGTACCGTGAGATGCTGTTATCGTGTTATTGTTCGGATTCTCGGTCCAAATCTTCATAGCTGGGTCGCCAAAATAATGAAACAATTCATGTGTGTAAATTATTCCAAAAGTACCTCCCCATGTTTCGATCATCCTGATCAATCCTTGGTTCAAAACGTTACCCATTGTAAGAATATCCGATGTTGGTGAAGAACCTGGTGGATTAGAAACACCACCAGTACCGAAATTGGGTGTTAATCCCGGATTATGCCATATTGCATCAATCATCCCTATGGACAAACCATCATTATAGCCGCTATAGCTATAATTTGATGCCGCTATTACTCCTAAAGCACCGCTGTTTTGCATCCGAATAAATTTTTCCGCAAAACAATTATCTAGTAAGAATTCCCCAGTATGACAGTTCATACTAAAAACTATAGGTAATAGATTGCCATTCGTTAAGTTATTCATTGATGTTGTAGTATATTCTGGGTGCGCCCAGCCACTTCCTCCAGAATATCCGTGATCTCTGTGAAATACATAAAACTTTCCAGAATTAATTGCAGTTGTAATATCAGTTTCCCCACCATTCCAATCAAAATTAGTATTTCTTAGTTCTGCCGGTAGAAGCTGTCCATTAGAATATTGTCCATTATTATAATGTAGATCAGTTATATTCCATGGCGAATCAGTATAATATATCCTATCAACCGAATATCCTTGTGAAATTACATAATCTCTAATTTCCTCGCTTGTATGGCAAAATCTTCTATCAGCAAAACCATTGTTATCATCGTCTTGATATTGAGCACAGTTCAAACCATTAGTATAATAGGATGCATCTGTAACAGGATATTTTTCATAATTAATGATTTTCTCAATTGCTGTTGTTGCCTCTGTTGATGAAGATACAGAAATTCTGCCATGTGCCATATCAGGAACATAATCATTACCTCCATCCATACAAGCATAATATAAATCAGTTGCAAAATCATACGGATCGTCAGGAATTGTAGGACTATCAGGCGTCTGTTTTATTTCTCCAGGAACAGCATATGCCCCGGCATGATCTCCAATAATCACAAAATAATCTGGTTTCGGAGTCCATAAAGAGTAACGGTCATGGATCGCGGTTTTTACTTGTGCTGCCGTCCAGCTTGATTGAGAAACAACTTCTACGCTGTAACCGAGTTGCCTTTTCCATTCTGCCAAATCGTTTGCCTGGTTAAGATATTGAGAATGCGTAATAATGATGTAATTTTTTTCTCCAGCCCTGCTCTCTCTATGGGTTACTCCATCAGGTATATTATGATTATTGAGAATATAGTTTTTCAACATGTTTGTGTAGTTTTTTGAATTATTTTCAGCAATTTCTGTAAATATGCGGGAAGATCCATTAAATACGAGACGGTATTTAATTCTTGTATATACCTTGATTTGTTTTGTAACAGGATTATATTGGATAGGTCTAATCTGAACGAAGCCCAATGGTGCTTCTCTGAAATGTTGAACATCAATGATTTCTACTGGATTTGCAGGATAGAATTCATCCGTGTTGTAAATTGCGTGATTAATTCTGAATTCGGGTTCAAGTGCTCCGTAAGTATCGTGTGCAGGTTCTAAAGCAGGATGAATATTATATCCGCCAAGTATTTGGACTTCTGTTTCTAGTATAGTGATTTCCGGTTGCTCATCACTTGGAAATAAAACGATATCAGTGTGGGCAGGAACTGCCGGTTTCCCAACAGCTCCCATTTTTCCAAATCCTTGAATATGTATATAATGATATAGTTTTCCATCAGAAATTTTTTCACTTGTTGAAATACATGGGAAATTGTATTCAATTTCAACATATAAGGTTCCGCCATCCTCTATTTGACGAGTAGGTTCTACGTTTTCATTTCCTCCAAAATAGATATAATTACTTGGGTTGCTGTTTTGTGCTCGTAGTTGACACGCAAAAATAAACACCACCAATATTAATAATATCCGCTTCATCTCATCTCCTAATTTTAGTTTATTATTATTTTTGTTTGATTAAAATTTCCCAAATGTATCCTATAGAAATACAGCCCATTACTCACACTCTTTCCTGGATCAACTCTCCCATCCCATACAATCTCACGGTTATTCGTATTCAACACACCATTCACTAAAGTTTTCATTTTCTGTCCTTTTCCATCAAATCCAACCATTTCATCACCTGCTTCCATTTTCCTACGAGAAATAATCCTTTTATGTAAATTTAACCTTTTGGGTAAAGTTAATTAGATGTCAATTTTTTAAATTTCATATTATATATTGCACGCAAAAAATGTACCAAAAGCTGAAGTTGCTGGTATAAAGGGAGATAAGTATTTTTACCAAATCCGGATTTATACAAATCTGAGCGTTTTCGAACAGTTGGTTTGTTAAATTTATTTTATAATTAACACTTATAGTGCAGATTATGAGCAATTTTTTCAATCGGTCGATTTCGACCACCTGTAGTAAAAATGCAACACTTTTAACATATTTAAAACCGATACATTTTATAAAAAAGTTGAGTTGCTAACTTATTATTTGTACGAAGACCTATAAGACAATAATTTGATTCTACTCTAAATCAAATATTATATTTCAAAACCTGTTAAAGCTGTCGGACAGCTCTAACCTCCCCAATAATCAAGCACTTACAGAATATTTTGGAGGAAAAACCCAAAATGGTGACCCCAAGGGGAATCGAACCCCTATTGCAGGAATGGAAATTACGAAAAAAAATATTTAACGTTTTATAATACCTGCTGCGAGACGTGAGTTAATAAAAAAAAGCCGAACTCCTGAGAGTCCGGCTTCGTTCTTTTATCGTATGTTTTATTTTTTACAATCTACACATTCATCAAATTTCTTATGTGTCTTGAACCTGGTAAATCCAAGTTTTCCAAAAATGGAATCAATGAACGAATAAACAACTGGAATAATAAATAGCGTAAGAAGTGTGGCAAATGCAAGCCCGAATGCGATGCTGACTGCGATCGGTTTCCAGCTCTCGACCTGGCTGGAAGTAGAAATAAGAATGGGCATAAAACCTGCAATGGTCGTAACGGTTGTCATCAGGATAGGACGAAGTCTAACAGTGCCCGCATTGATAAGAGAGTTCCATCTGTCCACCCCCATCTCTCTTTCGCGATTTACGAAATCAACCAGTATGAGCGAATCATTCACCACAACACCTGCAAGAGCAAGCACAGCAATCAGGGTCATCAATGAGAACGGCAGTCCGGTGATTATCAAACCGAATATCACTCCGATAATTGCAAAAGGAATAGTAAGCATTACGATGAATGGCTGCACATAGGAATTGAACTTCGCAGCGAGAATAGCAAAAATGAGAATAAGCGCAACAACCAGAGCAATGTACAATGAATTATAAACCTCTGTTCTTTGCTGGGTCACACCACCATACTGCAATTGATATCCGGGGAATCGCTCGGTGAAATTGCTAAGTAGTCCCACCTGACCGGTAAGAGGATTCCCTTTCAATATTGCTGTTACTTCATCGGGGGTTTGTTTTACAGTTTTTCCATTTTCGTTGTAAGTTGTAGTATTCCCGGTTACAGTAAGAACTCTGTTCCCGTTATAATGCTGTATCTGAGAATATCCTGCTGAAATTTCGAAATCAGCTAATTCCTTTAGAGAAATAAGATCACCAATCCTTGTTCGTATCTTTAAATCTTTCAGATCGGAAACATCGTCAATTTGATCTTCCTGTACGCGGACTACAATATCATATTCATCGAGTTCTCCACCCCTGAATTTTGAGATAGGAGCACCGTAAGATGCCACGGAGACCAATGAAGAAATATCATTCACCGTCAAACCATACAAGCCCAGCTTATCGTGTTTTGGCAGTATCTTGATTTCCTTTTTCCCATCATCCATGTTCGTCTCAATGTCTGTGACGCCGGGAATATCTTCAAGAACTGAAATAACGTAACTTCCGATACCTTCCAGTTTATCAATATTATTTCCGATGATGCGAAGTTCAATATCTCCGCCTGTTGGTGGACCACCGCGTTCTCCTTCGATGAATTTATACGAGAGAAGCCCCGGCACAGTTTCAAGATATTTTCGTATCGAACCCTTTATCTGCTCGATTGAATAAGTAAGATCATCCGCATCAAGGAGATCGATCTTTACTTCTGCATGTGATGTTTCCACCTGCGTTCGATGATTTTCCGTATACTGTCCTATTGTTGAAACAATTGCCTCTACGTCCTTACTTTCATCTATTTTCTGGATAAATTCCTCTATTTGAGAAACGACTTCATCTGTCTTTTCCAAGCTTGTGCCAACTGGAGTTTCGAGATTGAGAATAATTGTTTTGGGAGTTCCGGAAGGGAAGAATTCGAATTTTACCAATCCCATCCCGAAAGCACTTAATGCCAGTATGAAGGCAACCACAACCAGCATGACTGAAATATATCGATGTTTGAGAGCTCGCTTAATAAGATACTGATAAACCTTCGTGAGCCATGCATGTAGTTTGTGAGTTTTATCTTTGAGGTTCTCACCTGACTTTCCGCTGAAATCAGCAATATGTGATGGAAGAATGATCAGGCATTCCAGTAAGGAAGAAAACAGTGCGATTGACACAACTATTGGGAACACACTCATGAATTTACCCATCATTCCTGAAATAAGAAGCATGGGAAGGAAGGCAGCGATTGTCGTTGCCACCGCAGCTATGACAGGAGCCATAATTTCCTCAGTGCCCTTGATCGCTGCTTCTTTTGCGTTCATCCCCTGTTCTCTATAACGATGCACATTTTCGAGCACAATGATCGCATCGTCCACGATCATTCCAATTACCAGTATGAGTGCAAATAAGCTGAGGTTGTTCATGGTCACACCAATGAGATCCATGATCACAAAAGTCAGGAGGAAGCTGAAAGGAATACCCCACGCTGCAAACAGAGCATTTCTCCAACCGATAAAAATTAATAAAGTTATAAAGACAAGTATGATGCCAAACAAGGCATTATTTCCAAGCGTGAATAGACTGTTTTTTACCTCAATTGATCCATCATTGCGAACTTCCAGTTTCAAGCCGGGAACGTTTTCAACAAACTTATCAGATGCTGTGCGCACATTTTTCATAACCCTAAGAATATTTCCTTCCGCATCCATATAAATATTCACATTTACTGCTTTATCACCATTGAGTTTGCCAATTGTTACCTTTTCTTCAAGAGTATCGATCACAGTAGCAACATTACCGATCCTGATCGCCCTGCCATTTTTATCCATTTTGACGATAACATCTCTTATCTCATCTACAGCATCAAACTCCCCAACAGTTCTAATAAGAAATTCTGCACGACCAAATCTAATATCACCTGCAGGAACGTTTTTGTTTCTATTCGTGATCGCATTCGCAACCTCAAATATACTCAACCCATATTGATCGAGCTTGTGTATGTCATTCTCAATCCAGATCTCGCGATCCCTGGTTCCGGCAATTTCAATGTTCGCAATATTCGGCAGCGTCAATATTTCGTCTTTATAATCATCCGCTATCTCCCTGATCGCATTCGCAGAAAAATCACCACCCAGAGCAACAGTACATATCTCATTAACCTCTCTCATGTTGAGGCGTACAAGGATTGGGTCGTTTGCATCATCAGGCAGATCGGTGACTTTCTGAATCTCTGAGTTCAGATCTGACCAGGACTGATCAATATCAGCATTAGGTTCCATCCTGATAAAGATCGTTGCTCTCCCTGCTGCGCATGTCGATTGATAATAATCAATATCATCCAGGTTCTGGATCTGTTCTTCGAGCTTCTTCACCACAAGATTTTCCATCTCTTCAGGAGACACACCGCGATAGGACACAACAATATAAAATGCCCCAAATTCCACAGATGGCATCTCTTCTTTTGGCATGAAAACAAGAGTGTAAATACCTACGATGAACACGATGAGCATTATCATGTTTATCAGTTTGCTATGATTTACTGAAAATTTTGCTATTGACATAGGAGCTCCTTAGGATGATGTCTCAGGTTGATAGACCGACTTGATTATTACTTTTGTTCCTTCCTGCAGATTTTCATATCCTTCTCGTACAAGTTTATCACCCGGTTGTAAGCCCCGCTTGATGATGACATTACGGTCAATTTTCTCTCCAAGTTCAATGTTGACCTTATGTACTGTGTTGTTTTCATCAATGATATACACAAGTCTATCATCATATTTTTCCGAGATATTATTCAGAGAAGTATAGATCACATCTTCATACATATGAACAAGAATATATCCTACCACAACCATTCCGGGCAGCAGCATCTGATCTTCATTATTGATCTCGATCTCGATCGGATAGTTAGCTGTTCCTGTAATCGGTTTGATTCCTACACCAGTAATTACTCCATCAAATTCTTTAGCATAGTTATCATAGTGGATGCTAACATGCAGTCCCTTGCTCACATTCAGAATATTGCTTTCACCAATTCCGGTTTTAAGGATGAGTTTTTTTGTATTTACGATCGAGCACACAGGACTTCCCGCACCGATCGTCTCACCAACTTCCAAATATATATTGGTAATGAATCCGGAAACAGGTGCGGTGAACATAGAATTTTTCAAATGTCTCTGCGCATTTTCAAGCCCGGCTTTTGCGGCTTCAAGGCCTGCCTGAGAGCTCTTAAATCCTATCTGTGCTTCAAGATACGCCATTTTTGATATTTTATTATCTTCATACAATTTTTCTGATGTGGTAAGATTGAGTTGAGCATTTTCGAAGGATGCCTTTGCTGCCAGCAAAGAAGCATCTGCCTGATCAACCATGTTTTTGAGGTCGGCATTATCGATCCTGCCGATAGCTTCTCCTTTATTAACCCAATCGCCAAGATTTTTTAATTTTTCCACGATCTTTCCATTTACTTCGCTGGAGAGGGTTATATCAGTAATTCCTTCAAGAGTACCGACTATTTTTATGAACTCTTCAAGATCACGAGGTTTAATAATTTCTACGATCACTGATGTTGGAGCAGCTTCCTTTTTCATTCTGTCGAATCCGCCACCTGGTTTTGAGCACGCAGATAAGAGAAGAACTAGAGCACCCGATAAAATAATTACTTTTGTGAATTTCTTATTAATCATGTTTCTCCTAAATATAAATATTTTTTACCACGAAAATCACGAAAAGAAACGAAAACGAGTTTTAATAGAAAATATTCTTCTGAAAGTTATTTTATTAATTTCGTGCCTGCCTCGGCGTATCCGCCAGCTGGCGGAGAGGACTGGTGTTTCGTGTGTTTCGTGGTTCAGCATTTTTTCCCTTATATATTTTTTTCTATTATTTTAATTATGATGTTTTTCTCAGTACCTAATTGCTGCAAAAGTGCTGATCTTGCCCCAAGGAAATCATACAAAGACTGAACATACTGATTTTGAGTCGAGAGATACAATGTCTGTGCAGAATTCAGGTCGTTCGCACTTATCATTCCCTGCGCAAAATACTCTTGCATCTGGGCATAGGTTTCTCCTGCCTGAGCTCGAGAAGCTCTGGATGCAACAATTGAATTAGTATATGAGACCAGATTCAAAAACTGCCCCTTTATTCCTGTAACTACTGCATCTTCTGTGTATTGATAATCATATTGGGTCTTCTTCATATTATGATGCGCCTGGGTAAAGGAGGTCACATTATCAATAATGGGAAAGATGGGCAGTGATGCAGAAATTGTAATACTCTCAGAGTTATCATAGTCATTCATAAAATCATATTTTATCCAATTTTTTGAAAATGACAAATTGACAGAAGGCAGGAAATTGCCGCCAGCCATGAGAAGTGATTTTTTGCTTGTATTAATTGCGATATTTGACATTGCAATTGCTGGACTATGTTCCAAACCGTACTGAACAAAGCTGTTTGAGATGCTGTCGATCTGAGCAATTGAGAGGTTTTGAAGACGCTGTAACAGTTCGGAGTAATCCGTTGAGTCAACCGGTTCGATAGTTCCGATTGAGCCAATCTGAAGATAATTCAAGAGAGTCATTTTGTTCGTTTGATAGAGGTTTTTTATCTGCAGCACGCTTACCGTTTTGTTCGTTTTTTCAGCTTGGATTTGAAGATATTCTCCTTTTGAAAGAAGTCCTGCATCATATTTTGCTTGAGCGATCTCCAGATTAGTTTTGCTTGATTCAAGATTGAGTTCAGCTATTTTCATAAGCTGCTGATTTAGAAGTACTGAAAAATACTGAGTTTCCACCCCTGCAAGTGTTTCTAACTTTGCCATTCGGAGATTTTCTTTTGAGATTTTTACAACATCTTCCTGCATACATGCGCCGAGCCAGATCTTACCACCATTGAAGATGGGCTGGGTGATCGAAAAACCATATGTGTTCAATTTATCTGCTTTGTTCACACCCACAGTTTGATCCGGATTATATCTTGTCTGGCTCACGTTGAGCGAGGCTGATGGCAGCAAACTTGCGTAGGCATTCCAGCGTCCGGATTGTGCAGATTTCAGGGCTTCTATCTGAGAAAGATAACCGGGATAATTTTTGAGTGCAAGCTCTTTGGCAAGCTCAAGAGTAAGATCGAGTGCGTATAGACTCGCACTAAACAACAATAAAATTATGGTGAGAACAGCTCCTTTTTTCATTATTAACCCTCCTCATTTTCTAGAAAATAGGAATCATTTCCTGAATTTTCTGCAAATAAAATAAAATCATTTAATGCTTTAAGATTTGCCTTATGAAGTGTATCAAGCATACTCCCCATAATATTATAAAAATTCGTTTCAGGCAAAGTTGCGTTACTGATTAAATCATTCTTTTTTTTCCCCATATTCGCTACGTGAGAAATTATTTCCTGCTTCATGTTGTTGATGATTAAAAGGAAATCATCTTTCGAAATATTACTCCTGCTGAATCGAATTAAATGCCAGAATTCTATTGGATTGAAGAATGAAAAATTCAGTAAATATTCCTTTAAATTCTCCTGAAAAAACTTCGTTCCATTTTTGGTAATGGAATACACTTTTCTTGGTGGATTATTCTCGTCGAATTCATATTCTCCGATGATAAGCTCCTGCTTTTCAAATCTTTTGAGTATCGCATAAACCGAAGGTTTTTTTATTTCTTTTAACACATCCATGCCCTTATTCTCAAAGAAATGGCATAATTTATATCCGTGCATTGGCTTATAACTTATCAAGCCAAGCACTGTCAATTCTATACTTGAGATCATGTGGTCTCCTTTCGCACCCACCGATTAGTCTCTATTATAATAGTGTCAAGTATTATAATCTTTTTTAGACTATTATTATTTATACCATTCTTTTCTTTACTTTTTTTTGAGAAGAGAAACGAGAAAAAATTTAATTGACAATTTATTATGTATTTCTATTTTTAATCAAAACTGGAGGATACAATGAAAATAAAATTATTGGTTCTGTTAATTATTATCTCATTATTTGCTTCTACATCCTTGTTTTCACAGGATAAAAACTGGAGTAATAGCACAGAGCTTTCCTTTGTAAACACCTCGGGAAACACGGAAGTCACGACACTTTCTGCGAAGGATAAACTGACCTATAAGTTCTCACCAAAGATCGAAACCGTTCTCAGACTGGCTGTTTTGTACGGAAAAAGTGATGGAATTAAAAATTCAGAAAGTTATAGCGTTAAATTAAAAACTTCATACCTCATTTCGGAAAGATTCTACACCAGTCTCATTGCCGGTTGGTCAAAAGATGAATTTGCAGGTATTGATTCAAAAATGTGGGTTGGACCTGCACTCGGGTATAAAGTTCTCACTGGTCCTAAGAATACCCTCGATTTTGAAGCTGGCGTGGAATACGTTGATGAGAAATTCACTGATGATACAAAGAATGACTATTTTAACGGAAGAGCTTTCACGGAATACAAATATGCGTTTTCCGATAAAAGCAACTTATCACAATCCCTTGAATTCAATTATGATTTCGAAAATAGTGAGAACTATGATATTGCTTCTGTGACTGCCGTGACAACTTCGCTCAGTGATATGCTTTCACTCAAAGCAAGTTATAATATCAATTTTGTGAATGCACCGGTTCCCACCACTTTAAAAAAAACTGATACTACGTTGTCTGTATCATTGATTATTAATATGTAACATTACTATACTTATTTATTAATATAAAATAAAGGGGCTGAAAATCTTCAGCCCTTTTTATTAAACTCTTTATTTCATTACCTCATTAAAATTAACTTCTTCGACTCAGCTATCTGTTCATTTACTATTAAATTATAGAGGTACACTCCGTTTGGAGCATCCACCCCAGAATCATCTTTCCCCTTCCACAAAACAGAATAGAGAAAACCTTCTTCTGCACCATTCTCTTCACAAGTAAGAGTGACCACATGCTGACCAATGATGTTATATATCTTCACCTCAGGATGCACGAGGGGCTCCTTTGAAGTGAAAGAGATTCTTGTAGAGTTGTTTGCCGGATTCGGATAATTGGGTTTTAACTCGATCTTATAAGAACTTCCCTGTTGCGGTTCAACGCTGACTGTAGAAATATCGCGCACAAGTCGCACATAATTATAGATACGAATGACATCACCTTGCGGACCATTGCCATGAGGCCAGTTAGCTGGATCACCGCTTTTCGGATCGCTGCGTTGAGCTCCTGCTCCATGAACATCCATCAGAGTGAAATTCCCGGACATAGGCGGTTCTTCCATCCAGCCCAGAGCTTCACCAAAAGCAACGTAAGATCCAAAATAACCGGTATCCATTACGACAATACTGCTTCCAAACGTTATTATTGGTTGACCAATCAGATGATTATCAAGGTGTTTTCTCGTCGTGCAAATCCGGGCAAGGCTCTCGCCACCTTGCTCTCCGGGAGCATTTAGCAAGGACTCGGGGCGCAAAGCAAATGCCTATCAGCACTGGAAGATTCATTTCACCAAAGCTTTCCTGAGCTCAGCTTCGGTGATACCAAGGACTGCTGCGGCAGCAGCGAAATCAGGAGGTCCCTGCTGGGGATCGCCTAAAGCTTCCATAAGTTCCGCTTCGGTTATTCCCAGTTTTCCCGCAGTAGCGGCAAAGTCGGGCCTCTGACCACGACCATGTCCTCTCATGCCGATGTCACCGTCAGGAAATGAAACAACACGATCCGGATTAACACAGCTGGGATCGCCATTCGGTGTTTTGGTCACATTGCCACCGCGAACCAATCGCACATAGTTTTCCCTTTAATTGATTTCTTGTTTTTAAGATTCTTGAGTTATGGCTGACGAACAATTACCAGGTGCTGGCGAAGAATGAGCTAGCAAATAGTAAGATATAATAAATAGTTGTTTTTTTCAATGAGATTAGTTGATAACTATTTAGTAATCTCTACGTCATTAGTTCGTATATTATCTATACTCTTCTTATTCAATAAATAGGTTGTTTGAGTTGAGATTCTATGAAAACCTAAGGATTTATTTATATTTTGAATATATTTATTATTTGATAACATTGAACAAGTAATTCCATTAGTGTATTGATATTCTTTGAATAGTTTTTGAAACATTATCGACTTGAGCCATATTGTTAGCCCTTTACCTCTATACTCTTTTTTTACTCCTGTCATACCTTGATAAGGATATTTCTGATTTTCTTTGTATATTCTAAATAGACTAAATGCTACAATGTCATTGAATTCGTTAAAAATGGCAAATCTGAGCAGTTTATTTCCATCCTTTTTAAAATTACTTTCTCTATTAACAAATCCTTCGGCAGTGTCACTATCGTATAATTTAATAGGTTCATTATTTGGAATATCGTTTGTAATATCTAGATATAGTGAAACATAATCTCTTAGCTTATTTTCAGGAATTATATCAAAAGGAACTAACGTTAAATTAGGATTTTTGTTTTCAATTTTTTTTCCTACTTTGACCATATTAATTAGATCTAAATCATCTTTTTTTAATAAACAGATATCCACTTCTTTTATCTTCTTAAACGTTGAATTTGATAAAAAATAATTTTGATTTTCTTTATTAGTATAAAACAAAACAGAAGCTACATCTTGATAATTTGAACATGCTTTTTTTATGATAGATTTTTGCATATTATCATTTATTTTATTTTTTTTGATACCAGTATTAATAGCTAGCTTCTTTTCATTATAGTTTTCTATGTATGTTATAAAAGTACCTATTATTACATCTTTTTCAATGATCAAATATGCAAAATTATCCTTTGAGTTTTGGATAAACCTCAGAATTCCTTCTTTATATTCATTAAAATCTGAATAATTATCAAATTCGGTTTTGTTTTCCTTAAAGTATTTATAGGATTTATCCCATATTGAATTACTAGACTCTTTAGAAAGTTCTAAAATTTCAAACATTATTACCCCTTTATTTCATTCTCAAAATATTAACTGAAATTCACGATTAATTATTTATAACATAGCTATGTCGCGCGTTGCGCGGATAGCTATGTTATGCCAGTTTTTTTTTCGGTTATTAACCGCTTCATTACAATGTATCGCCTTTGGACATCCCCAGCCTCGTAGCTTTACTTCCTATTAACCGGTTGCCCGCCAGCCTGTGGTTTCTCATCGCTTGGCACACCCAAGGCATCAGAAAGCTCTGTTTCGGTAATGCCAAGTGATTCAGCGGCAACAGCGAAATCAGGAGGTCCCTGCTGGGAATCGCCTAAAGCTTCCATAAGTTCCGCTTCGGTTATTCCCAGTTTTTTCGCAGCAGCGGCAAAGTCGGGCCTTTCACCACCGCCATGTCCTCTCATACCGGTGTCGCCTTCCTTAAATACTACAATACGATCCGGATTACCACAGCTTGGATCACCATTCGGTGTTTTGGTTACATTACCACCGCGAACCAATCGTACATAGTTGTAACGGTGAATTTCGGGATCCCTTTCTGTAAAATTCTCTTCCGATTTAGGGGTGAAAACGACTGATCCTGCTCCATGTAAGTCGTAACCATCAGGGTCTGTGTTATAGCCTGCAGCCAGTACCCAGGCATAAACAGAACCACTATCTACTTCGCCATCACTACCTTCTACTGGGTTGGACGTGCTCGACCAGTAAAAGGGATAATCAGTCTGTCCCTTTATATTCGTGAGCTTTGTAAGGTTGAACATAGATGTATTCATGGCCGGGAAGACACCGGAGTAATCCGCAATGCTTTGCAATTCCTTGGCATTGGGCAAACGCCAATCATCGTAGCCGGCAGTGGTGGCCGCTTCCGCATAAGCCAGCGCCGTTTCCCAGTTTATTGCCTCACCGTTGTCGTCTTGCGACCACATCAAACCGGTGGCATTATCGCTAACCGTGGCGTCGCCGTTGTCAACAAAATCATTGATACCGTAGGTTGTGTTGCCTCGGACAGCACGTACGAATCTGTTACCATCCATCGCTTTAATGTGTCCTGTCCAGTCGTTAACGATGAATGCAGGATCACCTTGCACCTGTTCGTTCTGATATTCGCTTTCGACTAGGTAGGGATTACTCGTCCAGGAATGCTGCTGACGTTGATCTGAACCATCACCAACTAAGTGAAAGTAGTCCGTATCGACCCATGGCCAACCTTGCGAAAAGTCCCTGATAGACCACAGCTCTTTCACCGTTGGCAATCGCCAGTCGATGTAGCCGCCAAGCGTTATGGAATCACAGTAGTTCGAGGCGTCAGACCAGGAAAAAGCAGAGGTTGATAACTCCTGCGCCCAGATAAGACCAGTAACATTATCTGTGATTATACCCTCGCCGTTGTCGGTGTAGCTGGGAACATTACCCGTGTACTGAGCATCCTGACCATAGAATGTCTCACCTTCGGCTGGAGGGTCTATCAGTTCGCTGTTACTGTAGGTAAAGCCCTGATTGGTATCGACGATCGGGTATGCCCTGACAGTCGATTTTGATCCTGCCCTGTTATTGACACAGCTAACAAGAACGGATAGAAATAATGTTACAATTCCCAATACCAGGATCATTTTAATTCTTAATGTCTTTTTCATTTCTTTTCTCCTCATTCCTTTTTACTTCAACTAATTAGACTACGCTATGTATAATGTACTGCGAAAAAAAGTAAAGATAAATTAACAAAAAAATCCCAAGATAAGCTTTGTACTTTTCTCAGCTTTGAGATAATATTATTATAATTAGTCTACTCTGTATCCCGAACCAGACGAATGTATTTATAGATGCATCTCTGTTTTGTGGCTGCTAGGTTCTGATGGAGGAAACGTTGACGGTTTCCAAAATTATTTTATAACACGTACTGCTCTTAAGGAATTAACATAAGTGTCGCCTTCTTCGGTGTAAGCGCTTCCTTCATATTTCGAACGGTCTCTAACTGCACCTGCCCCATGTGTATCAAATCCATCTAATCCAACACCTTTGCCAAAGGCTACATACCATGCACAACCGTCACCACCATCACCTTCATTGGCTGATGTACTGGTCCATAACCATGTATAGTAGTCTTCATTCTCGGCTTTTGTACTGTTAAAATATGTGGGATCCACAGCCGGATAAACACCTGAATAATCCACGATAGATTGAAGTTCTTTTACGTTTGGAAGCTTCCAATCATCATATCCTGCGTATTCCAGATCTTCACAATATGCTAATGCTTCTTCCCACATAATAGAGTTACGATAATCATCCTTCATCCACATAAGCCCTGTAGCTAAATCACTGATTGTGCCATCTCCATTATCGACAAAATCATTTATTAAGTAGGCATCGCCTCTAACAGCACGAACACGTTTTCCTCTATCTGGATTGTCTTCACTCGTCGGGTAACCTTTAATATATCCTGAAACGTGGTTTACGCCAAAACCTGTTTCTGCACCACCATGAGTCGTACCCACTTTGTACAAATCACTTGTCCAGAATTGTCCCTGATCTTTTCCAATACGTCCTTCTTCTTGATTTGGCGGTGGCATATAAGCCTGCTCTGTCTTTTCACCTGTAGCACTATCGCTTAAAGATCCCTCTGAGGAAAATTTACCCTGTGGTCCACTGTCACCAGGCCCATCCGTAGGATGTTCAGATTTAGGTGGAAACTCAAAATAATTTGTGTCTAAATATGGCTCTCCCTCATCGGGTTCAAAATTGGTAAGAGAGAATAATTCTTTCGTTGAAGGTATTCTCCAATCATCATATCCTCCGTACACTAAGTTTTCACAGTATTCTACTGCCCCGGAAAAACTTACCATCCCATCATAGGGTATTTGCTGCCACATCAACCCGGTATTATTATCTGTGACCGTACCGTCTCCATTATCAGTATAGGAAAACTCTATCCCGCCATATTGGGCATCTTGTCCATAGAATCGATCACCCTCAGCAGGCTGATCAATAACAATTCCGTCTTTATCATAAAATTTACTCTGCCCGGTTCCTACTATTTTGTATTTTGGATTTGTTCCAGAATCAGTCCCATTATTATTTGATTTACTGCTGCAGGCTGCTACCGAGATTAATAATATTAATGCGATTAATAATGCGTTGATCTTTTTCATTTTTCTCTTCTTATTATTGTTTGTCTTCATACTCGATTACGAAGGCATATAATTTGCCTAATTAACATCTCTAACCAAACGAACATAGTTATAATACCGTTCCCCACCTTCTCCGGCAGGACCGCCTTCCACCTTCGTGTCGAAGCGGACCGCACCTGCACCATGAAAATCTAGCCCTTCACCGTTAACAGCTCGTCCAAACGCCACATACCATGCATAATAATATGCTCCACCTGATTCAAACAGGGCAGATGTACTGGTCCAATAATAGGGATAATCATCATCACCAGCTTCATTTATTATCTGAGTACAGGTAAACAAAGGATCAATAGCTGCTCTATCTAAGGCAGGATCAGAAGCTCCGGGTGCATAGGAATAATCAACAATACTTTGCAGTTCTTTTACATTTGGTAATCTCCAATCAGTAAAATCGGCATACTCAGAATTTTCTGCATAAGCAAGAGCATTTTCCCAATCAATCCCTTCTCCATTATCAATTTGAGACCACATTAATCCGGTTGCATTATCTGTTATCGTTCCATCTCCATTATCGACGAATTCATTGGTTCCGTAAATGTCTCCACGAACAGCCCGTACTTGCTTGGAAAATGGATCTGGTGGTGGACCACCATCACGGCTCATATCACTATTCTCATTTCTCATTCTTTGGGGAGGTTCAGGTCTATTTTGTCCAAGAGGAGCTCCTCCCACTCCAGGATATGCCTTGATATGACCGGTGACATGGTTTACACCAAAAACAGCATCTTCTCCACCTTCAACAGTAATGCCTTCATACTCGTTCGAAGTCCAGTATTGTTCATCTTTGGTAATCTGGCCAGTTGCTAATTCAAAATAATCCAGATCAATATATGGCCAACCAGTGCCGAAATCACTTATTGAAAAAAGCTCTTTCAATGAAGGCAATCTCCAATCATCATATCCTGCAAGTTCAAGATTTTCACAATACTCGATCGCATCCTGGTAGCTGAAACCGTCAGGACTCGGTATCTGCTCCCACATCAAACCAGTATTATTATCTGTAACAGTTCCATCATCATCGTCTACAAAAGCAAAATCTGCTCCATATAGATAGTTTGCGTCTTGCCCGAACAATGAGTCTCCTTCAACAGGAGTTACGATTACTTCTCCATTACTATTATAGCATTCGGACTGTCCGGTTTCTACGAGTGTATAAGATAAATCAGCGCCTGAACCAGGATCATTATTCGAGGTTGTATTATTATCACAAGCACCTATTGAAAACATCAAGGATACTGTAATTATGAGTAAGCTTATTTTTTTCATGACTGCTCCTAAAAATTTATGATTTATATTTTATAATAAAAAAATGTATACCTGGTTTAATTTTATCATCAAATAAAGAAAAAGGGCTGAAAAATATCAGCCCAAAGTTAATTCTTTCATTTTTATCTTGAAATTACCATTTTATCAGCCCGTAAAATCGATCCATCAGTTATCACATGATAAAAATATACACCATTTGGAACTGAGGATCCGGCTTCATCTTTACAATCCCACCGAGTATAATATTCATAGCCATCCTCCTTGGTTTCTTGTTCACAGGATAGGGTAGCTAATTTCTGTCCAATGATATTATAAATGGTTACTTCCGGTTGAGAAACTTGTTGTTTTGAGGAAAAAGATATTTTGGTCGTGGCTATCGCCGGATTGGGATAATTTTTATGAATCTCAATCCGGGATGAACTCTCCTGTTGAGGATTGATGCTGACTGTAGTAATATCCCTTACAAGGCGCACATAATTGTAAATCCGAATTACATCACCTTGCGGACCATTGCCATGAGGCCAGTTAGCTGGATCACCACTTTTCGGATCGCTGCGTTGAGCTCCAGCTCCATGCACATCCATCAGCGTAAAATTCCCGGACATAGGCGGTTCTTCCATCCAGCCCAGAGCTTCACCAAAAGCAACATAAGCTCCAAAATAACCGGTATCTTCAGTCCAGTTTGCATGCGTTGTACCACTCCAATAGAAAGGATAATTATCATTACCACCTTCATCGATTATTTGAGTGCAATTGAAAAGTGGATCTACCGAGGCAGAATTTGTTGTGGAAGGAGCCCGGGTATAATCCACAATGCTCTGCAGTTCTTTAACATTGGGAAGCCTCCAATCGCTGTAACCAAGATAATTTTCAGTATTTTTCTGCTGCACCCAAGCCAGAGTTTCCTCCCAATTAAGACCTTCACCGCTATCATCCTGAGTCCACATGAGATCTGTGGCATTATCAGAGATTGTTCCATCTGCGTTATCTTCAAGATCATTAATGCCGTAATCTGTATTTCCACGAACATAGTATACATAGAATTTCTTATCTTCTGTTTGTCCTGGCATTGGCCCGGTTCCATATCCTTTAATGCGTCCATCTGCAAAATTAACACCAAACATAGTTTCATCACCACCCATTGTGGTGCCAACGTATATATTGGTAGTTGCCATTTGGGCATCGATTATTCGTTCTCCAGCATTTACATCTCCATAAGCAAAATCGAAGTAATCTGTATCGATGAAGGGAACTAAGCCACTCGTTGGTCCTTCGTAACCACTGGGATCGATCCCACTAAAAAGAATAAGAGAATACTGTTCTTTGATGGAAGGTAATCTCCAATCTGAATAGCCACCAACATTAACACTGGAAGCACTTGCAATTGCTTCATCATAAGACATTTTGTCATCATAATCTATATCGCCATCTCCATCGGTGTCGCAGGTTTTGGTCCACATCAAGCTGGTTACATTATCGGTAATAGTACCGTCTCCATTGTCAGTATAATCTGGCTGGTTACCTTCAAATTGAGCATCCTGTCCATAATATGGTTCTCCGGGATCTGGTGCAGTTATTTCATCTGAGCTATCATAACATATTTCCTGTCCGGTATCCACAACACTATAAGAAGCCTGCTGAGCGTGAAGAGTAAAAGTTAATCCAAACAAACATAGCATGATAATTATGAACGAACTGATTTTTTTCATTGTGACACCTTATTTTAGTACGATCATTTTATGAATCTTTGTAGCCTGATCTGATGACAATTTTACTAAATATATGCCCGGACAGGCGCGCTTTAGGTTCTCATCCAATCCATCCCATGTGATTGTATATTCACCTTGAGATCGGGTTTCTTTAATCAGGGTTTTAACTTGTTGCCCTTTTACATTATAGATGATCAGTTCAATATAAGCTGTTCTCGGAATTGCAAATGAAATTCCAGTAGTTGCAGTAATTGGATTCGGATAGTTGGATATGAGTAAGGAAGTATTATCAAACTCATTATCTACAGAAACTCCTGCGGAATTTAATGCTCCAGGTGTCCCATGATCGGTTGACGCATGCCAGCTCTCTGCGAGAGAATTATCAAGATTAGGATCATCGAGTTCAAGAGTCGGTCCATTTCCATCTGGTTCTGTTGGCCACGGGTCAGCATCACTATATTCAACATAATCAATCAGATCACTGCTCGAGTTGTATAATCTGATGAGTTCACCCCCACCACTTAGACCAAAATCGAAATCTCCAACCCAATTATTAACGGCAGGGAAACAACTTACGAAAAGTGTAGAATCATTACAGAGGACAAGATATTGTCCTTGTCCGAGAATTGTATTATCCGGGATAGTAAAAATGTGGTCATCATTCTCATCTTTGAATACCCATCCCGAAATATCAATATCTTCTACATCATTGTTATACAATTCAACCCAATCACCGGCATCGAAATCATCTGCAGAGTTATAATTGATTTCATTAATCACGACATCATCCATTGGAACCACACAACTATTTATCGCGCCGGGCGTCCCATGATAAGTTGAAGCGTGCCAGTTCTCCGCCAGAGAATTATCCAGATTTGGATTTTCAAGCTCGAGTGTTGGACCATTTCCGTCCGGTTCTATTGGCCATGGTGCAGCATCGTCATACTCAACAGAATCGATAAGCACACCGCCCGTATTGAACAGTCTTACAATATCTCCTCCACCACCTAAACCAAAATCAAAATTTCCTATAAAGCTTGTGACTTCCGGAAAGCAGGTTTTGAATAGTGCGGTATCGGCACAGAGCACGAGATATTCGTCCTGTCCGAGTACAGTATTGTCAGGAATGATATAGATATGATCATCATCTTCATCTTTGAATACCCATCCTGAAATATCAATATCTTCTACATCATTGTTATACAATTCAACCCAATCACCGGCATCGAAATCATCAGCAGAATTATAATTGATCTCATTGATCACTACTTCACCTGATATGGCATTGACTTCTATCTCATAAAATTCTCGTGATGCTTTCTGGGGAAGGAATGCTCCCTGATCAGAATTCTGTGCATAAAAATAATAATTAATATCGTCATAGCTTGCCTGAATGCTGATACCGTATGTTCCATCTCCTGCAACTCCATCATTATGATTCCCATCATCATACATCTCGAGGGCAGTAAATTTGTCATAAGCGTTCGATCTATAGTACAGGGTTACCTCATCAGCGTCAGCAACATCGGCATTTATCCACAGTGTCATGTATGGTTCAACCGTTTGGGGAGTGTAGTTCTGGTTGGTTATTTCCGGGATAGTTCCCTGGAATTCCGACTGACTGAGCAACCATGTTGTGCGTGTGTCCATCAGCTCTGTGATACCGACAACAGGCATGCTTCCGGGACCTCCTCCGGCAGTGGAGTTTATATTCTGGAGAAATTGACTATAGGAATAAAATGTATTTGGATCAGACTGGTAATCTGTATCGATAATATCCTGCAGCTCATGAGCACGGGTTTCATACCAGCCGTTTTGGAAAATTTCTTCGATGATTGTTCGCATGTGAGCTATATACATTTTCTGGTATTTATCGATATTCAATACTTTACCAACAATAGGATAATCGGAGTCATTCATGTTTAAAAGAGGATCAAGTTTCTGCAATTGGTATGTGTTTAATGGCTGACCACCCAAGAGCATCGAGAACGAGCCAAAATTTTCGTTCAAGTCCCAAAGAATTGGATTAAATCTATCTGAACCGTCTTTGAATAAATAGAAATTATGGCCAAAGTTTATAGGCGCATCCAAGTTGACCAGCAGGTTATCAAAAGCTAACATCCAGAGATGATTATCTACATTCAGATAATCGTCCATTTCGTCGGGATTATTGTTGAACACTTCCAGAAATTCTATCAAGTCTGCCCAGCCCTCATCAGATTTCAATTCGTAATAGTTATAATAGCTGGTGGAATCTGCGCCGTGATAACCCCACACAGTTGTTACAGTTGGATTAGCACCGCTGGCAAGTTCACCTTTTAGACGAATGTCTCCCGCCCCGGGAAAGTTACTGTTCTTAAAATATTTATCAACAGATTGCACACTGGTGTATAATCCTATATATTGCCCATTCACTGTAACTTCGCAGTAATTCGCAAGTCCTGCAGTCATAAAATTTCGTGCGATCTCATAGCTGAGAGTTTCCCGGACGAATGTAGGATCCTTGTACCCGTTGGCAAGCTTCAAAGTTCCATAGTTCTGATACTTTTGATCATCAATAATATGATCAAGTTTGATATTAAATGGATTCTTCACATTATTTGGGGAATATGAACTATTTCCTTTATATCGGACTCCGACACTATCAAACTGTATTCCATTGATTTGAACTGACCCGACCAACCGCTCTTCATCTCCTGCGGCATAAAGAACATCAAGCAGATAATCCCAGTTTGACTCTGCAAAGGTGATCTCTATCTGTGTGATCGAGTTAATGTCATAAAGATCCTGAGCAGATAGAAAAGTTGATAGCAGTAATACTGCGGCAATTGTAAGAATTGATATTTTCATGATACTCCTATAAAAACTATGCTTTATGTTTTATGATAAAAAATTGTATTTTGGGTTTAATTTTTTTCATCACATAGAAAAAAAAGGGGGCTGAAAATTTTCAGCCCCTACTTTTAAAAATCAATTATTTCAGTTACTACCGCATTAATATCATCTTATGAACGAATGCGTTATCTTCGCTTACTATTTTACAGAAATAAATACCCTGCTTTGCATCCTTGGAAATCCACTCAACGGAATGAGAGCCGGTTAACAAATCAGAATTTAATAAATTCCCGACAAGCTGCCCATTGATATTGTAAATGAGAATATTTACATGTGAGTTTCTAGTCAAAGAAAAGCTGATCTTCGTTTTTTCTTGAAATGGATTGGGATAATTCTGAAGAACATTCACGAAAGCGCTTTCTGGCTCGTCGATCGAGTACGCACAAAGATCATTAATATCTCTCGGATTGATTCCGTATTCATCCCAGCTATAATCAAATGCGCCAATAATATATAAAAACTCTTCGCTTAATATAGCAGGATAGGCATACATTCCGTCATCGACCTGGCACTCTCCTGTACTATCGTCGATGTACCACTCATTATCTGGACTTGGCACCTGTGTTACTGTGACATTATCTACTTTCACAAGGCAGCATTCGTACGCTTCTGCATTGACAGGTTCGATCAAGTCTCCAGTGCTTACAAGTATCGGTTCCGGCACAGGATTGCCAGAACTGATAACATTTACAGAAGCATACCGCAATTCTGTAAATCCATAATATTCATACACATCTCCGGTAATCTCTACCATATCACCAATACTCGGACTGGCATCTGCAAAATATATGTATACACCTTCCCAGGGATTACCCTCGGGAGAAGATATAAAGAAGTCATTATCATAACCTCCATAACCAACAGCAGTCACAATACCCGATGATGAAATAGTTTGATCCGCAAGCAATGACGGATAGGTGCCTTCGGGACCCGGCTCGGTTGTGTATTGGATATCATAAATGGAAGTCAATCCGGGTTGGGTAACTGTAAAATCAGAAACAAATGGAACATGATCCGATGCATCTGTCACATCATCTGCATAAAGCCCATAAGCACTCAATGAATCTGCAAGCATTTCGGGAGTGAACATGACAAACTTATGTTCTGAGTTGAGCACATAATCGCTGTAGATCATAAAATCGAGTCTTCCCGGATAATAGGAACTTGTCGCAGAATACCAAGTATAGAACATCGGTAGGTCTGTTAAACGTGCACAGAGATCGCCAAAGTCCGAACCATCCCAGTCCGGCGTAAAATCGGGTCCAAACTGCGGATTAACAATATCACCCGTGATGAGTGTTTCAAGCTGCTGCGCATACCCGACAAGGTTCAAATCGCCTGTAATAAGAATCGGAGTGTATTCCTCCAGTGTGAGTACTCCTCCTGGTTCTTTTGCATCGCGAATAAAAGCCATAAGTTCATCGATTTCGAGCTGCCTTGCAGTGTTATAGTCTCCGAATGACAAATGGGCAACGATAAACAAAAAGTCCGAATCGACAAGTGGATTCAAATCAATAAGAAATGCCGCGCATTTATTCAACACAAAGTATTCCGTTATAGGAAATCTGCTCACTGCATAAATATCATCTCTATAAATGCCCTGGCAATACCACTGCTCGCCGGTACTCGAAGGAAGCATGGATTCTATAAGCTGCTTTACATCATTTGATGTATGATCATATATCTCTTCGAGGGCAATGATATCTGGATCGATCGCAGAGAGAATCCGATCAAAATTATCATAAAGAGAGGGCTCAAAAATATTATTAGAGAGAACATTATAAGCCATTGCGCGAAAATCTGAAGATGCAGTTTTTTTCAGGGAAATAGGATCGATCGGCGGAAGGGTTGAGTTATCAAAACTATAAGATACAATATCACCTACATCAGGAAGATAGTCATTACCCGGACCATTATCATGAAACACAATTCTAAAGGAATTCTGTGGGAATAATAGTTGTCCGAATAATGACAAGGTTCTATCAATCGCTATCTCGAACCTGTCCGACGTCACGGTCGGTGCTGTGACAAGCCCGATGTATTGATGGTATATTGTATAACGTGCAGTATAAACTCCCTGCCTGTTGCCAAAAACCCATTTTACTTCTGCGCCGATGCCATTTATTGGAATGCCGGTACCTGCATTGTTATCGGTATCAAGATAAAGGGTTATTTCGTTGTCATCCTGCAGGTTCAGTTCGTCGCCAATCTCGATATACAAGAATATAAATCTATCATCATTCGCAGCTTTCAGTACACCAAAATCTATATTCCCCGATTGCTGATCTCCGGATGTATCTGAGTATAGAGGAGGAATCGCATCCCAGTCTGAGAAATCGCCATCCATCCATATACGTGCTGCCTGGCTGCTAGTATATTTTGAGGAGTCGCAACTGGCAGGTAAAGATGTACTAATAAGAATAATTACTGTAATCAAAATTACTGATAGTGTTGTGTGGTTCATGTCATCTCCGAATAAATTTATCATAGTTAGTACGAATCGAAAGGAAAACCTGTCAATGTTTAGCTTAAATTTTTCTCATCTCCATTTCCCGAACTTCTCAACAAAAAAAGTGCCATGCTTAGAGTACCTCAGCATGACACTTAATATCTTCTAAGTTATTTTATTTCATAAACTATGTTGCATCCATAATAACAGCTGGCTGGAATTCATCAAATGGCTGATTGTTATAATCCATGCATGCATAAATAGTGTTGGATGCCTCATGGAGGAGAAGAAGGTTTCCGTCCACGATTTTGGGATCGACATCCGTGCTCATGTCCTTACCCTCTACAAACAGTTTGAATTTTTTCGCTTCGGGCTTCATCCAGATTGCGTGAGTGTTTGTTGGGAGTGACTTTGGTATGTAAAGCACGAAAAGTTCGGTATTCTTGAAATCGATCAATAAATAATGCGCTTCAAGATCCGGAACATAAACGACCACATCATCATTGCAATAACATGCTTTCATGCCTTCTCCATCAACAAAAAGTCCCTTATCATATAATCGATAATTTCCTTCATCTGATACTCTCGACCAAAGTTTGTCCCCTTCGATATCATAAATATCTGCCGAACATAACGTATATAGAGATACATTTTCCCAATCCGGAAATACATACCAACAGGGATTTTCTTTGTCGTATAATAATAAGTCATCGCCATTATAAGATGAGTTCGTATTCTGAGCCATAGCTTCGCCCTTTATATAGAAATGATAACGGGCACCCTCTACTTTGAACCATATTGTTTCATTCGGCATCTCTAAACATTGCGGAATGAGCAGCTCATTATCAACAGGATTCTCGCTATATCTGAGAAGGTGATATGCTTCGTCTTCAGGAATCCAGAGACATAGATCATCGCCCACCCAGAACGTGGAGGAGGTTTTGCTCACATTTTCTCCTTCGAAGAAGCAGTAATATGTTTTTAATCCATCTATGGAGATACACGCTACGCCGTCGACCGCAAAATATCCAATAACGTCCTGCAGCTCATTTTCAGGTATATTGTTAACGTCCTTCAATAGAAAATAAATTCCCGCTTCCGGATCGAAAATCACCATCCTGCCTTCCCCGATATCTTCAACTATCACTCTTTCTGAAATATCTTCGTCCTGAAATATCAGGCTGAATGATTCTCTGTTATTGAAAACTTTCCATTGTGCTGAAATTGTGTTTTCGTCTGGAGTTGGTTCATTTTTCTTTTTTATTTTTTTTGAGAAGAGTGCCATAAATCATCCTTTCTAAAAATTCGATAATATTGATAGTGAAAAGTAAAGTGCCGGGTATGGTGTCAATGAAATCTTGAATTATTGGAGGATTATCCGCTCCACTTCTGCTTTGGCTTCTTGCAAAAGTTGCTAGGATTTTTTCCTAACGATAACCAAGTTGTGTCAGATATACTTTAGTCTTGTCATAAGCAGTACAAACACGCTCTTTGTAGGTCTTCAAAAGGTCTGTGAACACACTATCTTCTGGGAATTGTAAAAGACCTAATGTGCGCGGATTAGGGTATGAAATTGAGCCTTTATAGTAACACCAGCGAACATAGTCTATAAACAGATCCCTTGCAAATCCATAAGCACCTGGAGTCTTAAAAGCTATGAATGAATCTTCGTAATTGACCTTGTAAAATTTATCGTAATATGCATAGTCCTTCAGCAAGGTATCTCCAGTAATGATTGGAGTGAACCTCTTATAAAAGCAGTTCAATTGTTCTTTTCCCTTATCAATATTAGACTGAACAACAGCAAAAAGATAAACGGGGATACCCAAGCCCTGCCAATATTGAAGTGTTTTTCTCTCTATTTTCAAGTTGGAGTTGTGAATTTCGAACTCATTGAGATAGTTATATCCCTCTGCGATACGTATGAACTGGGGCTTAGCAGTTTCTTCTGAAAATGTTTTGACTTGAACGGCATATAAAATACCTGAGGGTTTATCACCATATACCCATTCGCAGAAATAATCAATTCCCAAATCTTTCAGTCCAACGACATGATGTGGTATGGAATAATCACAAATGAGAGATTCAAAAAATGTCTCTCCTTTGATTCCTCTTCTCGCTTGCAACGTAAATTTTTTATAATCATTCTCAATCATTTCTTATCCCTATATAAATAATGCAAAGATACTAGATTGCATTATTCAGTTTTTTACTAATTCATACATTATATTATTTACCTAAGATCAGTTTCTCAACTTCCGCCTTGGCTTCTTGCAGATTGTGAACAGCTTCTTTTTTCAATCTTTCCGCTTTCTGGATTCGGGATTGAATTTCTTCAGCTATTTTGTTTTGGATGTTTATATCAATTTCTGGAAATGGCAATTTTGAAAAATCTTCATGAGAAAGTCTTCTTCGACTGGGTGTAGCTCCACGAGTTTTTTGAATCATAAGTTTTTTGTAGAAATCAGTTTTTAAAAGTTCAAGAACAAAAATTGGATTATTATTCTTGTTGCATCTTAAACAAATAAACTCGTTCGATGAAATAAGATCATGATGACTTTTTGGAGCGAGTATAAATTTCTTATTTTCAATTGTCGGACCTAATCGAGCTATCAATACATCTTTAGTCTTTACTTTCAATATTGTTCCATTAACGTCTTTTCCATGCACAATTCGAGTTACAGCAGAAATGGAATTATTTTCCAAATCATCAATTCTCATTAATTCAAATGTGTCATTTGGGTTTGAATTTTCTGGTGTAAACGTGTTTCTGCAGATCGTACCAATATTGCTGATTATATTCCAGTTAACACTTTCATCGAATAAGACTCGGTCTGAATATCTTTCAGGATTTAATGCATCTTCCAATTCACTTCGGTTGATTGAAAATATCTTGCGCTGCAGAATATTTTTTAATTCAAGCACTTTCCAATCAATTAACAACTCTTCAAATGAATCTATTAACTTCTTTGCTTCCTCTTCTTTTTCTCTCTTTACTTTGTAGGCATTGTCCATTATTTGGACGATGTGGTTTTGGATGGATAGAGCTGGGAATGGAATTTTAAGTGATTTTATTTGTTCAAAATTAATATTTGGCTGAGCAGATGTAGTTAGATTTCTTTGAGCTTGATTAATACAAATATTAGAATTTAGTACAGAAATTAGATATTTTTTATTTACTCCGTCTTTAACAATAATTTTTGCAATCGCTTGATTGATATTGGCTTCACCAAAATCTTGTGGTAAAATTATTGCTTTTCCAATAGATCCTGCCATTGTATACAAAATTTCACCACCCTTTAACTGCGACCTTTTCATCCTTTTATGAATATCCTCTGAAATGAAGGTTAAATCGCCCTTTATCCCATCAATACAAACATTTTGAACTTTTAAAAAAGGGATTCCCGTAATCTGATATGAATCACCACGCCATAAAGGTGTTTCACCTTTTGTAATTAAGTGAATTAAATCATTGAACTCAATAAATAAAGGTTTGTTTAATATTTTATTTATCTCGCGAAATTCTTTCTTATAATAAAATGGATCAATTCTTCCCTCGATCTCATCAGAATAAACAGCAAAACATTCCATTATTAACAACCCTTGTAAGATTTTGGTCTTTTTCTAAACTTCTGATATTCGTTATAAATTTTATTAAAATCATTAACCGTGTCTTTTCTGCCTGTTGCATCATAACCGATATGTTCTGCAATTGCCATAAAAATGGGATAATTTTCCAGAGTTTCTTTTTCACCTTTTCTGCGCAGGAATACAAGCGAGCTTTTCACACCTGCACCAAAATGGCTGAAGGCAAACTGAGGGAGAGACACAACCGCCTGAATCTGGCATCGTTCCATAATAAAATCACGCACATACTGCAAAGAGGAGTTTGTGAGAATACCGTCAGGTAGCACGATCCCGATTTTTCCAGTTTTGGGTTTAATATAATCTATACAACGCTCAATAAATAAAATTTCAGTTTTTTGATTTTTTCGTTTTTTATTTTTTGCTCCCAGTTCAAACGTATCAAGGTAATCCTTTTCAGTTGATTTTACCGTAGCTCCAAAGGGTGGATTGGTAAGGATAATATCGAAATAGTCTTTCTTAAAGCGTTTGTGAATATCATTAATTTCATCAAATTTTCTGAGAGAATCCGTGCTTATTATATTTGTATGTCCATCATCATGAATAATCATATTCATCTTGCAGACACGTGCTATCTGGTCATTTATTTCAATTCCGAACAGGTTTTCTTTTGCAAAATCGTGCCACATTCGATATTGTTCTGTAGCATCATTTGGATATTCATTTTTCGCATTATTCCTTATTAAATCCATGGAGTTGAGTAAAAATCCACCTGATCCACAAGCGGGGTCTAAAACCAATTGATTTGTTTGCGGATTTAACATCTTAACACAGAATCTAATGATTTCTCGTGGTGTGAAGAATTGTCCCATTTTTCCTTTAAAAAGATCTTCCATAAACCGCTCAAAAGCAATTCCTTTTGTGTCTAAATCAGTTTTATTAAAATTGATACTTTGTAAATGCTCAACTACCGAGTAAATTACTTTGGGCTCTAATCTTATGTCTTCCCTAAAAACTTCAGCGTCTTTTATTTTTGCTTCTTGGTATATTTTGTTAATTCTCTGAAAAACATCATTTGGGCTTTCATGTGTTCCTATTTGGAATTTATATGGTTCCCCCCTTTTTGTGATAGTGCTCTCTTTTTCATCTTGTAATTTACAAAAAAGCAGTTTTGATACTTCATCAAAAGCTGTAGTGGGCGCTAATTTTCCACCCTGCCAAACCGTATCATGAGATTTTTCTAATGCCCGCATGAGTTCATCTTTTGGAACCACGGATAAATCTTTTTCGGATACACCTTTGAAAAACCTATATTTAGGAGCTGGTCCATATTTTTGTGGGATATCGGAAATAACATTTGTTTCTCTTTCACTTGGTTTAAAGCCAGCCACATCAAAAACTGTTCTTGTGTGTCCTGCTACAACTGCAGCAAATTTAGCCCTTAAACTATTTGCATTACCAAAAACTTGTTCTATTGCCTGTTTAAATTCTGCATCGGTAATACCATCTTTTTTACATTCTATAACAAGATAAGGATTTTTCTTTTCATCATCTTCAAAAATCACAATATCTGCCTTATCCGATGGTGTTCTGCGTGGAACAACAACTTCTGTATCCAACCTGTTTTCAGGATAATTGTATTTTTCGATCAGTTCAACATAAAAAGATGCGCGGACTTTTTCTTCAGGATTTTTAAAGCTGTATGTTTTATCTATGGCATTGTAAGTGATCTTGGTGCTGTCTTTGGTAAAAGTGATATAACTCTTATCTTCACCAGCGATTAAAAACTCTTCCGATTCAGCTTTTACTTTTTCTTTCTTTTCTTCATATAAAATTTTACTCATCTTATTCCTTTAATATTTTTCAGCTTTAATCATTTATTTGATTTGAGATTAATCTCTAACACATTATCCAAATGAATCAAATTAAGAGGTAGATCTGGATATTTTGTTTCAAAATATCGATATTTGGATGGATTAAATGCTTTTTTTGAGTATTTAACTTCATAAGCTCTTGATTCCTGAATGATAAAATCAACTTCTTGTTTTTTTTGAGTTCTCCAAAAACGGATGTCATCAATGGAATAAAAATCATAAAAGCGTCTAAATACAAAATTTTCTAAAAGTTCGCCTTTATCAATCCTCAATGCAATCGGTTTAAAATTTCCGACAAAATAATTTCTCAGACCTAGATCATTTAAATATATCTTGGGCATCTTCCTTAGTTCTTTTTCTACATTTCGATAAAAGGGTAGAATTTTTGTTATATGAAAAGAACTTTCCATAAGTTCTACATAAGTATTAATAGTCTGGTATTTTATTTTAAGATTTTTAGCAATGCTACTTGAATTAAATAGTCCGCTTCTCGAAGAAAGAATCTTGAAAATTTTCATATACAAATCAGGATATTTGAGTTTGGATTCTAAGGCATCTTTTTTGATGTACGAATCTGCAATTTCCCCTAAAATTAATTTTTTTTCTGACAGTTCTTCTTCCATAACAACCTCTGGATAACCGCCAAATAATAAATATTCATTGAGCCATTTCTGTAGTTCTGATTTATACATTTCTGGTATTGATCCAGAATTTATAAAGGAGGTAATTTCACTCCTATTCTTAAATATTAAAAATTCTTCAAAATTTAAAGTTGGCAATATAAAAATACGTTTTCGTCCGGCTAAACTGTCCTTAAACTTTTTATCAATATAAAAAGCAGATGAACCGCTTACAACAAATTTTATTGAATCTCGATTTAAATCATAATGGTATTTGAGAAAATTAGTTGGATCCCTCAAATATTGTATTTCATCTATAAATAAAATAACTTTTTTATTATTATATGGTGGGATCACTTGAAATAAATTGCGTGGATGCTCATCCAATAATTGTAGTATTTCAGGATCTTCAAGTGAAATAAAAAAAGTGAGTTTCCCTTCCTTTTCCAATTTGGATTGCATCTGTTGCATCAAAGTTGTCTTCCCCGTTTGGCGAGCGCCGACAAGTAGAGTTATCTGCTTTTTAGAAAGGTGATTCCATAATGTTTTGAATAATGTTCTATGTTTCATATTGATAAAATATCCCAAAATACAACATTGTCAATCATAAATTATCCCAAATATCACGTTTCTTATTCATAAATTATCCCATTACTTCTTTTTCATCCCGAGGAAGTAATCGGTAATGAGTCCAACTCAATTCGTCACGCAGTGCGTGACCATTTGGGTAAGTGAGATAAAATTGCCTTATATATTTTAGATTACTTTCATTAAATCCCTTACCATAATCCTGCGTTAGCTTTATTGAAAGTTCCTTAATTAGTGCCCTTCCGTATTCGGCTCTTTCTTTTCCCTTTTGCTCTTGCTCAACAATAATTCTTCCGATGTACCAGTACGCCTGAACCATAGCGAAATTGACAGCCCGATATGCGGTACTTCTTGCTTCTTCGAGCACTCTCTTGATATTTGTGTAGGTTATATTGATATCTGGTTTTTGAATAATTTTATTTGTTGTCATAATCCCCCATTTGCTTTTTCTCTTTAAAGCTATAATATGAATCTTGTGTTATGATAACATGATCGATAACTTCAATTCCCAAAATTTCACCTGATTTTATTAGTCTCCCGGTTATTTTTAAATCATCTTCAGAAGGTTGAGCATCTCCTGAAGGATGATTATGAACGAGGATGACAGATGCTGCTGAATTTTTAATTGCAGGCAGAAAAACTTCTCTTGGATGAGCCAAACTGGCACTCAATGTTCCTGTGGAAACATTATCCACACTTATAAGTCTATTCCGGGTATTTAGAGAAAGAATATAAAAACTTTCCTTCTTTTTATTACCAATTTCATTTCTTAATAGATTGTAAACAGTTTCTGGTTTTTCTATTTTATCTCCGAAATTTGTAATATGCGAATCAGCTTTTTCGCCTAATTTGAAAGCAGCTTGCAGTTTACAGGCAGTAGCAAAGCCAATACCCTTTACTTGTTTTAATTCTTCAAGACTGGCGGTTTTTATATTCTGAAGATTTCCAAAATGAGCAAGCACGTTTTGAGCAAGGGTCAGTACAGTCTGCCCCCTCCCTCCTTTTTCAATTATTAATGCCAGTAATTCCTGTGTGGATAGATTTTTTACGCCTACTTTTTGCAAACGTTCTCTTGGACGTTCATCACGCGGCAAATCCCTAACAGTATATGTCTTATTTTTCATAATATTATAAATATGGTCCGGGAAATATCGATGAAATTACAAATTAAAGCACACCACCTTTGGCTCGGTCATTTCCATGAGTGAGAATTTGATACCTTCTCGACCAAGTCCGGAATTTTTCACACCACCGAAAGGCATACCATCTATACGATAGTCCGAGGAATCGTTGATCATGATTCCACCAACGTCGATCTCCTTTATTGCTTTAAATGCAGTTTTGATATCATTTGTAAATATTCCTGCATGTAAACCATAGACGACATCGTTTGCTTCTTTGATCGCTTCGTCAAGGGTGTCGATCTTGTAAAGAATCACAACCGGACCAAATACTTCTTCATGACCGAGACGGCAATTTTTCGGCACGTCTTTCATTACTGTCGGTTGTACAATAGCGCCCTTTCTTTGTCCACCTGTGAGAAGGATTCCACCTGCCTTGGCCGCTTCTTTTATCCATTCTTCCACTCTTTTTGCTTCGTGCTCGGTGATCATCGGACCCATATCGGTATCTTCATCAAGCTGATATCCGACTTTCATCTTTCTGGTTCGTTCGACAAATTTTTTCTCAAATTGCTCATAGATGTTTTTTTGAACAAAGAGTCTTTGAACTCCGATACAATTTTGTCCCGCAGCCCAGAAGGCACCTGAGACACAGCTCTCGACCGCATTTTCAAGATCACAATCATCCATTACAATAACCGGGCTGTTCGAGCCAAGCTCCATACCTATTTTCTTCAGTCCTGCTTTTTTGATTATCCCTTTTCCTGCTTCCGGTCCACCTGTAAATGTAACCATTCTCACACGCTCATCTGTCACCAGCGCATCACCGATTTCATTTCCATAACCGGTTACAATATTCAATATTTTCGGAGGAAGACCAGCTTCGAGAAGAATTTCACCGAGTTTTAAAGCTGACAATGGAGTAACCGTTGCCGGCTTAAGCACTACGGAATTCCCTCCGGCAATGATCGGTCCAAGTTTATGTGCTACAAGATTAAGCGGATCATTGAACGGTGTGATGGCAGCAATCACCCCGATCGGGAAACGGTAATAATAACCAACTCGATTTTCTGCTCCCGGCATACTATCAAATGGAATTGTCTCTCCCAGGATTCTCTTGGCTTCCTCACCGGAAAGAGCGATTGTATTCACTGCCCGCCTGGCTTCACCACGTGCTTCTCTTATCGTTTTACTGCCTTCCATAGCAATGGTTCTTGAGAGCTCTTCCTGTCGTTCCTTCATTATTTCTGCAGCTTTGAGCAATATATCTACACGCTTATGAACCGGCAGATTCCTGTTAATCTCATAACCTTCCACCGCTGCGTCAATCGCTTTTTTTACATCTTCGGAAGTTCCTGCCGGAACTGTATCTATCACTTCTCCGCTTAATGGATTTTTTACTTCAATTTTTTCATCTTTATCAATCCATTCGCCATTAATATGCATTTTCATAGTTTTCTCCAGTTCTTTATCTAATAATATTTAATATATCAACAAATATTGAATATCCGGTTTCTATTTTACCAGCACCGGCGCCTTGAATGGTTATTTTTCCCATCAAATCCGTATCGAAGGTTAGAGCATTATTAGCTCCATTCACCCCGGTCAGCGGATCAGATAAAGGCAGTTTTGCAGGTTTTACAGAAGCGATAATCTTATCTCCTTCACGTCTGGTGGAGCCAATAAGTTTATATCGCATTCCTTCAGCAGCAGCAGACTTTACATTTTCGAGAGAGACCTTGCTAATACCTTCGCAGGGCACATCGTCGGGAGAAATATCGCCACCAAGAAGCACATTACTGAGGATCACGACTTTTGCGAGAGCATCATAACCCCCAACATCAGCAGTGGGATCTGCTTCCGCATAGCCAAGTTCCTGAGCTTTTGCAAGGGCATCCAGGTAGGACCAGCCCTCTTGTTCCATCTTTGTGAGAATATAATTTGTTGTACCGTTCAGGATACCTTTCACTTCTGTGATTTTGCATTCTGCAAGGCATTCTCGAGCAAGATTGAAAACAGGGGTTCCGCTCATGACAGTGCCCTCGATTAGAAATTTAACACCATTTTCTGCTGCCAATTTTGAAAGTCTGTTGTACTGCAAAGCTGCCGGTCCCTTGTTCGATGTGGTTACATGCATGCCTTTCTTCAACGCTTCTTCGATGTGCTTCGTGGCAGGTTGACCTGTTTTAATATCAGTATAGGTCATCTCAGCCATGATGTCCGCATCGCATTTATGTATTGTTTCGATGGCATCCCAACCCTTTTGAAGTTCACCATCACAACAATCATCAACGCAGCTATAATCTTCCAGAGATTTACCCGATTTCAACAAGTCCAGAACCTTTGTTAAGGATAGTCCGTCGGAACAACATATAGAACCCTTTTTAAAATCAGATATTGCCACAACCAAGATATCCAATTTTTTTCTTAGAATTATTTCTAATAACCCTTGCCCAACAACTCCACAACCTATGAGTACGAGTTTAGGTTTTGTCATGTTATTTTCTCCTCTTATATACATTTTTTGTTTTTTACTTTATTTGATAACGATTTGGATCATCAAACACATCGATCACAAATACTTTTGTAAGAAATTCTGCCGAGTGTACGATGCCTTCGGGGATATAGTACCAATCTCCTTTTTGATAGATTTTTGTATCATTGCCGATCGTCAGTTTCATTTTTCCGTCAAGCATAATACCCCATTGTGCGCAGTGTGAATGGTCGGGCATTTTTCCAACCGGTTCGATATCAAAGAACACTACCTGCTTATCCTCACTTTTGAGGAGCCAGCCACGAATTCCTTCAATGGGGATATCAATTTCCGGAAGATCTCTCAGCATTGGTGGATAGGGATTAGCATCAAATTTTTTTAATAGTTCTTTCATTATTACCCCACAATCTAAAATAATCCCTTCACGAAACCACCATCGACCTGTAGTGCCGTACCCGTAATATAACCTGCCCCTTCGGAAGCGAGAAATGCAACTGCATACGCAAATTCCTTCGGTGAACCGAGTCTTCCCATCGGAATAGTGCTTTCAATATTTCTATAAAAATCTTCAATCGAACCTTCCCCGCTTTCCTCAAATGCTTTCGCTAGATTTTCTACCCGCTGTGTTTTTGTATAACCCGGGCATACTGCATTCACCGTTATACCATATTTTGCGACTTGATTTGAAAGAGATTTTGAAAATCCTATTACCCCAGTTCTTGAAGTATTAGAAAGTATTAAATTATCAATTGGCTGTTTTACGGACACAGAAGTTATATTGATTATCCTTCCCCAGTGTTGTTTTTTCATATGGGGAATCACTTCATAACAGAGCGTGACCGTGCTTAGAAGATTGAGTTCCAATGCTTTTCTATAATCGTCAATAGCAAAATCTTCAAACATCCCCGCAGGAGGACCTCCAGCATTGCATACCAAAATGTCAAGAGTACCAAATTCCTGAACAATTTCATTGATCGCTTTGGTGATCTGTTCATTGTTGGTCACGTCAGCTGGAATAATTTTCACCACTCCCCCTGTACGATAAATAATCTCATCTCTCGTGCGAGCAAGGTGTTCCTTGTTTCTCGCGCAGATGACTACTTTTGCTCCTTCTTTAGAAAGTTGCGAAGCTACAGCTTTTCCTAGTCCTTTGCTTGATGCTGTTACGAATGCTACTTTATCCTTGATGCCTAAGTCCATAATGTTTAGCTCTTAAACTTGGTCCTTTATACATGCAGATAGGCGCTTTACTGCTTCTGCAAGCTGCTCTTCAGATGCATAAGAGAAATTGATTCTCATATGGTTTTTGCTTGGGTTTTCCCCATAAAAGACCTCGCCTGGAACAAATGCAACCTTGAATTTTATTGCCTCATAAAACAGTTCTTTGGTGTCAATATGTTCCGGTACAGTCACCCATAAGAAAAGTCCTCCCTCGGGTTTCGTCCAGGTTACTCCCGTTTCTTCCGGGAAACATTCATCCATTGTATTCAGAAATACCTCAAGCTTCTTCCGGTAATATTTTATACATTTTTTAATATGTCCGTTGAAGTTCATTTCAGTAAGGAATGCCGTGCAGAGGTCCTGGTTATATTTAGGTGTATTGAGCACATTTCCTTCTTTGATATTCGTCATTTTCTTAATTACTTCTGGTGCACCTAGGTTATAACCAACCCTCATTCCAGGGCAAAATAATTTTGAAAAAGTATAGAGCCCGATTACGTTATTTCCTTTTCTTTGCTGATCAAGATAAAATATTGACGGGATCGGCTCGCCATAATATCGTAAATCTCTATACGGGCTGTCTTCAATAATAGGAATGTCGTATTCATAGCTCAAATCCAGGAGTGCATCCCTCTTGATCCCGCTCATTGTTATGCCTGAAGGATTCTGAAAATCAGGAACAACGTACATAAATTTTGGCTTTTTATTTTTCTTTGCTAATTCCAGAATTTTCTCTTTATATCCCTCAACATTAGGACCATCATCCTCAATATCCACCCCGACAAATGTTGGATTCTGAAGTTGAAATGCAACTATTGCACCAGCAAATGTCGGACGATCCATTAATACAATATCACCCGGATTGAGGAAGAGTCTCCCTGTTATATCGAGTCCATGCTGACCAGAGGAAGTTACCAAAAGGTTTTCTTCAGCTATCTCAATATTTTCCCTTTTCATAAATGTGATTATTGCATCAATGAGAGTTTTTTCACCTCCAATTGGGGTGTATTGCATTATTGTTTCGATTTCTTGTTCAAGTCTATTACGCGAGGCAATCCTCGTTTCTTCTTTCAGAAATATGTCCGGTGAAGGTAATCCTCCAGCCAGGGATATTATTTCAGGATCATTTAATAATTTAAATAACTTACCGATTGAATATCCACCGTAATTTTTCATATTTTCTGAAAATTTATACTGCCAGTCATTAATCATCTTTTTACCTTTCCTTAACTTTCGTAAGAATAAATATTATAATCATTTTTATTTAAACCGAAATACTCATTAATATGAAGCACCACCAAAAATAGTTTTAATACCTTTTTTCATGAACTCTTTACCGTCTTTTGTTGCACGCAGAGTTTTATAATAGATGACATCGCCAATTTTTTCTGCATTTGCATCTCTCTCATCTTCAGGCAGGAAGTATGTTCCCATTGTATCCATTTCACGTGCTGTGCCATCGCTTTCATATTTGAATGTCATATTGGTTCCGCTTTCCAGAACCTTGAACGCATTGTCCGTCCAGTTGAAGCCTGCCATGCCGAGATCAGGATTAATATATATATGAGCAGAAAGACTGACACCTTTAATTCCACTTTGTTCAAGCTCTTTTGCACATTGAATAAATGTCTCTGCTGTGGCACCATTTCCAATATTGATCTCATAAAGTGGTGAAGTGCCGTCTTCTCGAAGATATTCATTCATAATATTCAGAAGCATTCTGAACTGCATGGTGTTTTGTGTGGCAAGCAGCATAGAAATTTTAATATGAAGATTTGGAATATCCCTTCCATAGTAGCACACTGCAATTATTGTACTCCAGCTCGGGTTAAGGAAGAAATCCGCTCCGGTTGCTTTGGCTGTTCTCGTAATACCGTCCAGATAGACCAAGTGATTATTATTTGCAACTTCAATACCGCCGAAATTTCCAAAGAATGTGCCCTGATTTTTCAATATTAAGGCAGATAGTCCATCTCCAACATCTGTTCGTTCGAATGTATTACCGGTAACTTTCTCAAGTTCTAAAAATCTACTTTCGGGTTGGGGAATTCCGATTAGATTGGTGCTGCAAAATTTAGAACCCTTCATGATATTCTCAACCATCATAAGAGTTGCCATGAGGTCACCATTATAAATATAATTATCTGTTAATGCGACGACAGAAATAAATTCTGAAGGAACAAAACACTGCTCATTTGTAGAAGCGTTTTCAGCAATTCGCTTCATTGCATGATGGGTTACTTTAGCACCCTGCCATCCGGATACCTGCGCGGTAGCAACTCCCAAATTATCATTATAGGATATATTATTCTCTCTCTCAAAATCTTCAACCTTTGCAAATTTCTTCACTAATTTCTCAGCATCTTCGATCATTTCACCATAACCCTTTTCTTCAAGGATTCGCTTCCTGGTTTCATACTTTCTCATATTTTCTATCGTTTCGTTGATCTTTTTTGCACCTCCAAAATTTTCTTTCAATGCATCAATCGCTTGTAAATCGCTGTCAGATAACAAATGGTATTTCATTGTTGGTCCTTTCATTTAATTTTTATACTATCTTAAAATTCATCTCGCTTTTTTGACTTAGATATTATCATTTTAACCTTGCTTTAACAATTCAACGTGATTTAAATAGTCAATATTTATCAATTTGATGCAACAAGATATCATGGAATTGTGAACTATTTTATGAAAATAATCTAATGATTGAATAAAAATTCCCCCCCCAAAACCGACACATAGATAATAGTATTAAAATGGTGACGCTGAACTGGAATGAATTTATGGAATTATAAAGAATGGATTTTCTTGACATTTCCATTCACTCAAATTTTTGGTTCTTTTAGAATTGAATTTGAGTCCCCCACTTTTTAAATTCTATTTTGAATTCAAATTGGGAGAAGGTCATTCTATCTTTCTCCCGGTTGTTTATCCCTTATCATTTTAAAGTGAGTATCTTACTACTCAAAATATCAGTAAAAATACTGGAGATTTTGAGAGTTTTATTTATTTTTGATTACAAATCAGGGATTAGATTGATTATGATAAAACAAATTTTTGAAACTTGTTGTTGGGGGTAGTAAATTTTGGAAACAGGGATACCCCCATAAATTATGAAGCGATATTCTGGGAGTATTATGAATAAAGGGTTTGCGGGATTTTTTTGGGTGGAAAATTACTTTTAGCGAAACTGGTAATTTCTCTCTCACCCTGCTGTTGTTACCCTGAGCTTGCCTGTCAAGGCGGAGCGTAGCGCAGACTGGTCGAAGGGTCTGTCGCACTTCGAGAACCTCAGTGTGACAGTACTTTTAACTATTGTTTTTATACCTTTCTTTTGCTATTTATACGAGCAATATTCACTAAGTTTTCCTGAAAGTGTCATGGATTTGAAAAATTTTGGGGGTATGCAAGGTAAATTTTGGAAATACTTGACATCTATCCAACAAAAACGTTTCAAAATCACTAAATGTTGAATTTTTATATTTAACTTAAATATTATAATAATGAATGGAGTTTATTATAAAATCAAGATTAACTGTAGGGGATGAAAGATTTATCCTCACATCTCCCCAAATTATTTCCCTATACATCGTTTTGAATGGTTCTTTAATAACGAATATCGAACATTCAAAAATTCAATCTAATTAAAGACTAAACTAAAGGACCATAAATGAAAAATATATCCCTTTCACCCAACGGAACTGAGTACCAGCTTCCAACTGAAAAGCAATCTGCAAAGGAACTCGAAGAACTAAAAAGGATAACTACCGAACAAAGAAAACTTGGTCGCCAGATCGTTGCTGTTCAGGGCTTGGGCTTTGTCGGCTGTGTGATGGCAGCAGTTGTTGCAGATGCAGTTGATGAAGAAGAAAAATCCCTATATTTCGCGCATGGACAGCAAAGAGCTTCTGCGCGCTCTTTCTGGAAAGTGCCTGTTATTAATCAGGGAATTCCACCGGTTAGTTCTTCCGATGCTGAAGTGCCGAAAATATATCATAGAACAGTAGTAGAGAAGAAAACACTTCGTGCAACATGGCTCAATTATGCTTACGAAGTTGCTGATATTGTCGTGGTTGATATTCAACTTGATGCTACAAAGCCTGCCTTCGGGGATGCAGCTCAAGGGTATTGCGATATGTCCGCATTCAGGGATGGCATGAAGACGCTCGGCAAGTATATCTCTCCTGAGTGTCTTATCCTCGTAGAAACAACCGTTCCGCCCGGAACATGCGAGAATGTTGTAAAACCGGTTATTGAAGAGGAGTTCACAAAAAGAGGAATAGATATAAAAAAGAATCCTCCCTTGATCGCACATTCTTATGAGCGGGTTATGCCTGGTGCAAAATATGTAAGTTCGATACGGGATTTCTGGCGTGTTTTCGCAGGTGTGAATGAAAAGAGTAGGGTTATTGCCCGTGAGTTTTTAAACAATATTCTCGATACTGAAAAATATCCTCTTACAGAATTAGATAACACAAATGCGTCAGAACTCTCAAAGGTGATGGAAAACTCCTATCGTGCTACTAATATTGCTCTTACACTTGAGTGGGCAAAGTGTGCAGAAAAGATCGGTGTGGATATTCATAAGGTACGCGCAGCAATACGTAAACGTAAAGGAACTCATGACAACCTGCTGCGCCCGAGTCTTGGGGTTGGTGGATATTGTCTTACAAAAGATCCGGTGCTTGCTAATTGGGCTATGGATGCGATCTTCCATATCGATGAAAAACTGAAGATAGCGATCCATTCTGTTGATGTTAATGATACAATGCCATTACATACGATCGATCTCATCAAAGAGGAATTTCCCGAACTGAAAGATGTTAAAATTGCGGTTCTGGGTATTTCATATTTAGAAAATTTAGGAGATACACGTCATTCACCGTCCGAGACTCTGATAAAGTTTTTAAACGAGTATTGGGCAATTGTCAAAGCTCATGATCCATATGTAGAATATTGGGCAGAGATGGAGAATGTTCCTATTGAAAAATCAATACCCGATGCGCTGAAAGATGCTGATGTAGTAATTTTTGCGGTTGGACATTTGGAGTATCTTGGATTAGAACCGGAGGAGGTTGTTGAGATGGCTGGTAAAAAACCCCTAATCATAGACTGTTCTAATTTCCTTACTGATGATAAGATCAAGAAATACTTGCAAGCTGGATGCAAAGTCAAAGGAGTAGGTAAGGGACATATTAAGAATTTGGAATGATGAGCGCGAGAATAGAGAAATCAAAGGTACGGGTGTTTATTTAAATAAATTGATCATCACGATACCCCGTTGCTAACTGTGAGATTCATTTTACATGGGACTGAAGAAATTCAGTCCTTTTTTTATTGCAATTTAGTTTCTTCAAACTCCATCAATTTACTCCTAATTTATAGAAGTTTCATGGTTATTTTTCTAATTCGTGTTTTTCGTGAATTTCGTGGTTAAAATTTTTTATTAGGAAATAGGTGATCCCAATATTTCCAGCATCTCCTCATGTATCTTCCCATTCGTGGCAACGATCTCTTTATCAAAGATAGAAAACTCCGAACCATCAAATTTGCTCACTTGCCCGCCTGCTTGCTCAAGAATAACAATACCTGCTGCCGTATCCCACGGGTAGAGCTCCAGTTCCCAGTATCCGTCAAAAATACCACAAGCAACATAGCAGATATCCAGTGCGGCAGCGCCTGGACGCCGTATTCCTCTGCACTGTTTTATCAATTTTGAAAAATACTGTATGTTGTTTCTCGCATCATTGAGCATATCATAGGGGAATCCGGTTGCAAGAAGTGATTTGGAGAAATCCGGATTATCTGAGACATGGATCTCTTCATCATTTCGAACGCAGCGCTTGCCCTTTTCAGCAAAAAAGAGTTCATTCAGGATGGGATTATACACAACACCAACAACACTTTTTCCATTTTTTTGTAAAGCAATGGACACGCACACAAATGGGAATCCGTGCACATAATTTGTGGTGCCGTCCAGCGGATCGATGACCCAGCAGTATTCTTGATCGGGATTTTGTTTATGCTCTGTTTCCTCGGTAAGAATGTTGTGTTTGGGATAATAATTCCGTATGGTTTCTATCACTACTTTTTCGGCTTCTATGTCCACATTAGTAACAAGATTTATCCTTCCCTTATAATCGATTAGTTTCTTCTTATGGAAATTCTCTCTGATGATCTCACCTGCTTTTGCACTGGCTTCAAGGGCAATATCAAGAAATTCTTTCATAAATGCTCCTTTGCTGCCCCTTTAAGATTGAGCAGTTTTTTACCATGCTCAAAGACCTGCTTGAAATTCTGAGGATGAAATAGAAGATATTTCTGCGTATAGCAACTGCTCCAGCACCCGTCACAAGAAGTATATTCAACTAATAAATTCTCATATTTTTTACTGTTCATTATCTCATCGAGGTCTTGCTCAAGCAGATTTCCAATTGCATTACCTTTGCATAGATGTACTTCGCCGTTGTGCATAATAGTGAGGCGCGTTGCAGTACGTTTGCCATCCACAAATGGACAGAAATCAGGGAAATTATTATCAATAATTCTCGGAATGCCTTCAATAAAGCTGTTGAGATTGAGAATCGCCGGATTATTTGTAAGGAAATTTATAGTTTTTTTTAGAGCTTCTGCATCGGTGATCTTCATTTCATCATCTTCTTTTGTTGTATCGAGGAGGGAATGATAAAGACCAATCGTTACTTCCCATCCCGCATCTTTACATACTCCAATAATGTCTGGTACCTGATGTAGATTTTTTGCACTGAGCACGCAATTTGCATAGGTAAAGGAAGATGAACCGAGCTCCTTTTTGCGAGTGGAAATTTTTCTCATATTACTAAGCACAATATCAGCATGATCTTTTACTCCACGTAGATAATCTCCATTTTCACCAAGACCATCTAGCGAGGTTTGTATGTTGATTGCATTTTTCAAGCAGAAGTCGATCACCTCTTCGATTTTATCATAATCGAAATACAATCCTGAAACCAGGGAAACGGAAAGAGGAAAGACGTCTCGCGCATGATCAAGAATGTCTATAATATCAGGGTGGAGAAGCGGTTCCCCCCCGCTTATCATACCGACAAGGCTTCCGTATTTTTGAAGTTTTCGTGCAATCACACGATATTCGGCATAATCCATGTATGGTGCGCCTTCTCGGTTTTCGTGGATATTGCACTGCCTGCACCGTTGGTTGCACAGACGTGTTACTTTTATCTCGGTAACAGAGTTGATCGGTTTATTTTGAAGGAAGTGTTTCGTTGCTTTCGGAAGGGTTTTGAGTAGCGTTTTTTTTCTCATTGATTCTTTCTACATTCTTTTGAGCCAGTTCGAAATTTGGATCTAATTCCAGGGCTTTCTTCAGTAGCACTAGTGCCTGTTCGAGCTGTCCGTCATTTTCATAAATAACAGCTAGATTGTTAAGCGTTTTCTTTTCCTCATTTTGCTCGATGATCTCTTCATATAGTTCGCGGCATTTCTCGATATTTCCTTCTGCCTGAAATAGGAATGCATAATTATATTTCGCTTCTGTGAATTCCGGATCTAATTCCACGGCATTGAAAAAATGCTCTTTTGCTTTTTCGATTTTACCTTTCGTTGAGTAGTATATGCCAAAATAGTAGTGCAGATTTGCCGAATCCGGGAAAACCTGCATGTATTTTTTCAGGTCTTTGTATGCTTTTTCAAAATTCTGCTGCGCGTAGTTATAAGCAATTCGCTGGATAAATTCATTTTCTGACAGAACCATACCTGATTCACCAAATACCTTTTCTTTTATAAACCAGCGAGCATTCATTTTTTGCAAAACGAGTGAGAGGGGATATTTTCCATTGATCTCGAATTCCACAATTGCCTGGTCCTGTTCTTTGCTGAGTGCAGATCGGATAAGATCGAATTCTCTGATGGCTTTAAATGCTTTTATTGCGAGATTCCTTTTCAGATAATTTTGTTTGAAACCCTCAGTTTTATATAGCTCATGGTGAGAAAAGAGCGGAAGCGTTTCTTCATGATCATAATTAATAACCAGCTCCATAAAATGATTTGCAACGTCTTCGTGAGTTTTATTTGCTTTTTCTTTAAGAGGAATTCCAAGCTGTTCACGAACATAATTATAAGAAAGAGCGCCCTTTAATGCCTGCTCATGCTTATTCAGAAACGAATCGATCTTCTTTTTCCCGGTTTCAGTTTCAGCATAGTTTTTTGGGGTTTTGTTTTCAAAAATCGGATTCTCGATTTTGAGCCATTTCTTAAGATGGAGATCGAGGAGTCCCTGTTGTTCTGCAACGGATTCTGAGTAGTTATTCAACTGTAGTGAGTTTTTATCCTGAGTGCTTTTGAGGGCGTATTTGCAGTCCTTTGGGCACTCTAATTTGATGCGGATCTCATTACAGCAGTGAAAGCAAATTTGCCTGCGAGTTTTAGGACATTTGCGTGTGGCTTTGTGCTTGTTGCAGATTTGGCAGCGCTTGGGCTGGAAAATTCCAAAATAAGTTTTCATAAATTGTCTTTCTTATCAAATTGTGTGGGTTTCAGGATTTGGTGGAACAGATTGTTTGAACCGATTTCTATTCACGATTGAGATGATGTGCTGAATTTGTTCTTCTGTGAATCCTTGCGAGAGCAATTCTTCAATTGATGCCTTTTCTTCATAAAGAGCATACAGAATCTCATCAGCATCTTTGTATGAAAACCCCAGTTCCCTTTCATCGGTTTGACCTTCCCAAAGATCGGCGGTAGGGGTTTTCTTTATAATATTTTCGGGAACTCCCATTATTTCTGCGAGTTTCCAGACTTCGGATTTATAAAAACATCCGAGGGGCTCAAGTGCACAGGCACCATCACCAAATTGAGTTACATATCCGAGTAAAAGTTCGGTTTTATTGCTTGTTCCAAGTACCAGTGCATGTTCCTTTGCAGCAAGATCGTAGAGTGTGCACATGCGGGTGCGTGCTTTCATGTTGCCTTTGCGTAGTCTGTCTGCATTCTGATCGTAGGTGTCAAAATAGGCATCGACCATTGGAGTTATTTCTCGAATAATATATTTGATGCCCAGTTTCTCAGCAACCAGTTTTCCGTCATCGAAGCTGTCGTCCATGCTGGTTTTATAAGGCATGAGCACGCCGATGACATTCTCTTTTTCAAGTGCTTCAACAGCAAGATAGGTAACAAGTGAAGAATCAACTCCGCCGGAAAGCCCGATAATTCCTTTGGAAAAACCTGCATTCTTGAAATAGGTTTTAATGAAGTTAGTTATTTTTTGTTTTTCTTTTTTAAGATCGATATTACGCATACACTACCTTAACAATATCATTTTCATAATTTTTGAAGTGTAGTTTTTTCCCGTCAACTGATACAGATAAATTCCGTTTGAAAGTATCCTGCCTTGATCGTCTTTTCCGTCCCATACTACTTCATCCGAGAAGTGAATAGTATTACTATGATATATTTTTCTAATTAACTGTCCCTTAATGTTATAAATCTTCAGCTGCAAATCCTCGCAGAATCTAGGAATTTTAAATGAGATATTTGTTGAATTTGAAAATGGATTCGGGTAATTCTGATTGAGTTGAAATTCTGCATTAGTTTCAGGTTCATCAATATCGTATAGAGGAGCTCCAAATTCGTAACACCCCATATCGACGATAGAAAGGCTATCACCATTACCGTCCCAGATTCGAACATTTCCATCTAAATCCCACGGAGGTAAATGCAAACCGGTGGTGTCCGGAGTTCCCGCATCAATGCAAGGAGAACCTAAACTTAAATGATAAATATTCTCGAACAATGGATCTTCATCGATATTATTTAAATAATCACCGTTATAATATTGAACACCCGGTCCCTCAAATGCTTGTAATCCTCCTTGAATATCACAATAATAAAAATTTGGGTCATCATCTTCTCCGTTAAGGTATACTTGAGAATTAGAATTATCCCATAATATTGTATTATATATATTTGGAGTTGATGAAGAAGTATTTGGACAGTATGAATATAAACGAATTCCATATGAATTACTACTAATTGTAGAATTTAAAATATGTGGGGAAGAACCATAACAGTATAGACCATCACTATGATTGTCGTATATCAATACATTTTTAAGTAATGGGTTTGAATCCCACCCACAATATATTCCTCCAGCCCAATCTGCGCTATTATTGCATATTGTTGTATTATAGATTGTGGGGCATGAATTTGAACAATAAAGACCACCACCATAAGAATAGTCAGCACCATCGTCTACATTATTATTACATATTTCAGAATTAATAATTTTTATTGAAGAGTTATGTAAATGAATACCTCCCCCATATGAATAACAATACCACATCCCCGAAGAGCTAGAAGAAAGAGAATTATCACTGATTTTACAATTTGATATTGTAAGTTTTGAAAAATTTAATATCAAGAATGCGCCGCCTGCTACAGAATTTGCTTCATATTTATGACATTTTTCAATTTTACAGAATTCAAATTTGGAAGAGTCGTTTGTTGCGAGTGTTCCGTCAAATATTATGCCATCCCATTTATTTGAATTACTATTACTATTGGATGTAAAAACGATTGAATCGTTTTCGGTTCCCAGCGCTAGAATTCTCCCTTGAATGTTTAGTGAATAATTTCCAAAGAATTTGACTAATGTTCCGGGATTGATCGTGAGCGTTACACCATTTAACACTGTTATTGAACCAACAACCTTAATCGTATCTGCATCCCACATTGTATCAGTATCAATCACCCCACTTACAACAGGTGAACTAGTTCCAATTCCTGATACATTCACAAGAACAGTATCCTCATCAAGATCATTGCATTTAATTATTATATCCCCGGAATAATTTTGAGCCACAGTTGGCTTAAATACCACATGGATTAAGGTATCATGATAAGTTGCAATTGAAAATGAATCAATAATTGAACTAAATTCCGGGTCATCCTCTCTTTTTACCTTAAAGCCGATTGGTGCAACAATTGAATCAATTTCGAGTGTTGAGTGTCCTATATTTGAAATTGTAATATATTTTATTGATGATATTGAGTCCACTGTACATAAACCGAATGATAAATTTAACGGTTCAACAATAATTTCAGGTATCTGGTCAGGTTCACCTTGATATTCATAAGCCCCAATATCAATTATAGGAAGATTCCCGTTATATATTCTCGGATTACCTGCTAGATCAACATCGGGTATATTTAATCCTGTTGTATCAGGAATGCCGTGATTTATACAAATTGAACTTGATTGTAGTGACCAGTCTGCATTTAAACCGTCAAATTCAATACCTGCACCTACGGAAGGAGAGACGAACATTGGTTCAACATCTATGTTATTCTCGTAATCCCCGACATAAGAATTACCAGTAATTCCATTAATGCCACCTTTAATATCACAATAGTAGAAGTCTGGTTCAAGATAATCACCACTACTGACATATACTTCATTGCTCGAGTTTCCCCATAGAATAGTATTATAAATATTTGAAGATCTTAGTATTTTATTATTTAAATTATAATTATTTTCTTGTCCATCAATTACAGCATTCTTTTTTAATGGCATAGTATCTTCGTATAAATAAATTCCATAATTTTTATTATTTACAATTGTTGTATTAAGAATCATTGGATCAGATTCATAAGAATATATACCATCAAGATCATTATTGCTTATCACACAATTAATAATTGTTGGGGAAGAAGCCCATGCACATCTAATCCCTCCACCTCTTAAATAGGATGAGTTGTTTGTGATTATTGAATTAAGAATGTCTGGGCTCGAGCTACCATAACATTCAATACCTCCACCCCCGCCATCATCAGCAATATTATAACATATAATTGAATTCTTCACAGTAGGTCCAGGATATCCAAAAGCAACACCGCCCCCATACTCCTTTGCATAGTTATATAAAATAATCGTATTCTTAATTACTGATTCTCCGCGAGAATATATACCGCCACCATCATTGTTGCTGCGATTATGACTGATCAAGCAATCAGATATGAGGACTTTTGAGTAATTCTTTATATAAATTGCTCCCCCGTCTTCATAGGTATCGCCAACAGCTTTCCCATATTCTAATTTACAATAAATTAGCTTAGATGAATCGTTTGTTGCTGGTGTTTCATCAAATCGTATGCCGTACCATCCTCCAGCGGTAGTGTCCATATTAGTAAATTGAGTTGTATCTAAGATTGTGAATAAAATGGAATCTTGCGGAGTTCCTAATGCAAGCAATTGTCCCTGAACAGCAAGCATATAATGTCCTTCGAAATAGACCTTTGAACCAGCATCAATAGTGAGTGTTACTCCATCATTTACAGTGATATCTCCAACTATATATACGGTATCTGACCATGTTGTATCTTGGTCTATTTCTCCACTTACCATAATTCCATCGACTGTATTCGTCTCAATTTGTATTTTATGCTGTTCTTTGGTATTATTAATAGTTTTTGCAAACAGATCTGGTGTAAGTAGAAGAATAAAACTGAATAAAAGAATAATTTTTTTCATCTTTTCTCCTCACTAATATAAATTGATTAACTTCCCCAATGAGTTCATAAATATCACTGGCTCATTATCAATGATTTTTATATGTTTTCATAGTCAATCATTACATTTTTCCATTATCTTAATATTATCAATCGACTGCACAACAAAATCGGCAAAGGGTTCGAGGAGTTCGGCACCATCCTTGCCGGAAAGCACTGCGATGGACAATCCGCATCCCGCATTCTTTGCCATTTCCATATCGAGTGTGCTGTCGCCCACAACCGCTGTGTGTTCGGGTTTTATATTCAGCGTATCACACACATAATGCACCATATCTGGAGCGGGTTTGTCATTTGTGATGCTGTCTGCACCGGAAATTGCATGCACCTGATCGAGTACATCAAAAGCTTCCAGAATTTTTTCACAACGTACTGCGAGATCTGAGGTTGCAACAGCGATTTTTATGTTCTGCTCCAAGGCATTTTCAAACAATCCCCTGATATTTCCAAGCGGGGTTGCTATCTTTCTCAAGTCAACGATGCTGTCCACCTCACCAAAAATGCGATGCGTTGTCTTGTGAGCTTCATCTATTTCTAATCCAAATTCTATGAGTTTATTTATTACTTTTTTCTCTGTTGTCGGTCGTGAGTCTGTCAGGATCGCAACATCAAGAATATTTGTTGAATAAGGATCTGCGCCCATTGCACGAATTATATCATCGACTTTTTCTGCCGGTAGCTCGAAATGCTCTCCAAGCAGACGAGCTCGTTGTTTGATGATCTCTATCCACATATTCAGGTCGGAGAGTGTGCCATCTTTATCAAAAATTATCAGCTTGATTTGAGACGGGTCTATATATACAGTGCCGTTTTGCAGATGCGCAGCCTTGTTTGCCATTATATCCTTTCTATTGCCTGAAGAACATCCATAAGAGTGATCTCGTCGAGTTTCCTGTTTTTGCCGATCATGCTTGCAAGCAGGGAGAAGAATTGCTCGACTGTGATATCTGCATATTTGTCCATCACGAGATAAGAGATGTCCGTGCTGCTTTTTTTAAGAATAGCATCAAGTTGGGATTTTTCAGTTTTCTCTTGAGGTTCCTCGGATTTCTCCTCTGCGGGAGTTTGAGTTTTTTCATCTTCATCTTTTGAGATGTTGAATACATCCTTTTCAGAATCACTCATGACAAATGAGCCGATCTCATCATGTGCTTTTCTTGTTTTTGAGGTGATAATTTCTTCAAGATAAGTGATCTTCTTTTCGTAGAACTCATCCTTCTTCTTCTCATTAAGCTTTTTATACATGATGAGTGCCATAGCATATTTTCCCTGCTCTTCATACATTTTTGCAAGAGTCGGGGAGGCAACAACATCCTGAAATTCCATATTAAACCTCAATCCTGTTTTTTATTTTATCGAAGATGCCCTGCCCGATGCCTTTAACGCTCATGATTTCTTCAATAATTTCAAAAGAACCATTCTCGTTTCTGTAGTCAATAATTGCTTGTGCTTTTTTCTGTCCGATACCACTCAAGTCCTGAAGCTGCTTGACCGAAGCAGAGTTGATATTTATTTTTTCAGTTATTCCAGTAGTAGGCAGTGTGTCCGATGTTGATGTTTCTTCAGCCACGAATGCATATACTTCTGCTGAATCTCCGATCATTTCGAGATAGGGGAGGAGCTTTGCGAGAGTTTTATTGCCGATCCCTTTTATATTTGTAAGTTCTATCAAAGAATTGAATTCTCCATTTTTTTCGCGATAATCAACAATTGCTTGAGATTTTACAGGTCCAATTCCTGGAAGTTTTGATAAATTTTCAATTTCTGCTTTGTTAATATCAATTTTTTCAATCTTTTCTGTTTCTTTTTCAATTTTCTCTACACCTTCTTGTAATTTTTCTTTCTTTTGTGAAGTTTGTCTTAAATTGTTACCAATAATTAGTATAATTAAAACTACAACAATTAAAACCAATATAATAATGGCTCCTTTTGTCTTTTTGTTAATTTTATTATTCATTTTTTGTTTCCTTCGGTTTTTTGATTTTCATGCTATCCTGAATAATTTCTTTAGTCTCAATACTTTCATTTACATCTTCATTATATACTTTAATTTTCCCCTTTATTTTCTGATAAATATTCTCACCAATTCCTTTCACTTTCATGATTTCTTCAATATTTTCAAAAGAACCATTCTCGTTTCTGTAGTCAATAATTGCTTGTGCTTTTTTCTGCCCGATACCGCTCAAGTTCTGAAGCTGCTTAACCGAAGCGGAGTTAATATTTATCTTTTCGGTCGTTCCAGTAGTAAGCGGCGTGTCCGATGTTGATGTTTCTTCAGCGACAAATGCATATACTTCTGCTGAATCTCCGATCATTTCGAGATAGGGGAGGAGCTTTGCCAGCGTTTTCTTGCCGATCCCTTTAATGTTCACCAGTTCGATAAGAGAAGAAAGAGATTCCTGCTGAGTTCTGTATTCAAACATGGCTTGTGCTTTTGCAGGTCCGATGCCCGGCAATTCTGCAAGTGTTTCAATATCAGCGATGTTGATGTTGATCATCATGGGCTCGCGGGATTTTTCCACGACCTTTTTTATACTGTCTTGAACCATGCTTGTGGAATCGGCATCGAGAACGGAGGAAATATTTTTCACGTTGAGCACGATCAGTCCAATAACAAGAAATACAACAATAAAAATTATGATGTTGCGTTCGTCGGGTGTGAAAAATTTATTCATAGATCAGGTGTGTAAGGACCGTGCCCACGTCTTGCAAACTTTTCGGACTGCATTTATCGGGTGTATCCTCGATTGTATGCCAGTAAGGATACTCCATGTCTATGATGTCGATGGCTTCATAACCGGCTTCAAGAAAGGGGTAATGATCATCATAAATATAGTTTGTCATTTTTGATGAAAAAGCACGTATGTCATTTTTCCTGGCAATATCCCATACTTTTTTCACGAGAGCAGGTGACGATTTTTGTGAAAATGATTCAATCAAAATATCCAGGTCTGCATCTCCGATCATATCTATAACGATCACGAATTCGGGCTCTTTCCCCGAATATTGTTCGACGAAATATTGTGATCCAAGGCACCAGCTTTCATTTTGTCCATAGCTTCCTGCATCCTCGGCATCAAAAAAAATAAGGTCAATACCGTAAACCTCGGGTTCGTTTGCCTGTAATATCGTTGCAAGTTCCATGAGCACAGCAACGCCGGATGCAGCATCGTTCGCACCCGCGATAGGTGTGTTGTGATTTGTGACATCTGCATCCCTGTCTGCCCATGGACGTGTATCCCAGTGCGCTCCGATAAATATCCTTCGTGGTTTTTCCGGGTAGTATGATGCGACAATATTTGTGCATTGATACTGTTCACCGCGAACTTCAATAGGAAATTCCTGCGTGCTTACTGTTGCACCGTGCGAGTTCAGGAAGTCTATAAAATAGTCTTTGCATTGAGCATGACCTTTTGAGCCGGGATTTCTGGGACCGAATTCACATTGTGCTTCAAGGTATTCGAAGGCTTTTTCTCCGTTAAATTCTGGAATTGTGCTGGAGCACCCAGAAAGAAACAATGCACACAACCATATCAAACTCATTATTTTCATAATTTTTTGTTGTAATTTTTTCCAATGCATTCATCAAAAATAGCAACGGATTCGTTGTCAATTTTTCTACTGATGAAAATCCCGCGAATAGATAAGTTGTGTGAAATTTTCAGGAAGATCAGCCAGTGTCAAATTCCGTGGATAAAGCCGCACAGGATTGATATCAATACCTCCACGGCGGGTGTATTTGCAGATCAATGCTAATTTTAGGGGAGCTAAGAAGTTAAACAGATCAAAAAAAATTCTCTCGCAACACTCCTCGTGATATTCGTTGTGGAGTCTATATGAAACTATATATTTCAGCAAAGATTCGGGCTGGATTGTTTTTTTGTTCGGCTGATAATACAAGTACACCGAACCCCAGTCCGGCTGATTTGTCAGAGGACAATTCGATTTGAGAAGATGTGAGCAATAGTAGTATTCCTCTTTCTTTGAAATTCCTGTCTGCAGCAAAGAGGGCTCCGGTTTGTAAACTGAGATCCCGTTCACTTCAAGCTCATCTACACAAGTGAATACTGAGCTGTCTGAAAATATATTTGAGAAGGATGAGTATGTTTCATAATAGAGTTGTAAATTATCTGTTTCGAGAATTTTTTCGAGATCGGTTTTGATTGTAAAGAGCGCTTCATCAAATGAAGAAAACCTCAACATCGCAAAGGAGTTCAGATACAGTTTGAGAGATTTGCTTTCGATAATATTTAGTGAATCAGCCCTGTACTCTATCGTGAGAATGCCTGCTGTTGGCTTTCCATTATTTTGTAGAAAAGAGAATTCGTAGGCATTCCAGATGTCAAATCCGTGAAAAGGGGTGGGCTCTTTACATCCGATCGCATTTCTTCCCTGTGAACGGAGTATCGGTTTGAGGATATTCGCATTATATTTGAGAGATTCTTTATACATTTTCATGTCCTTGTTTAAATTAGGCAAAACTCACATTTATAAAATTTAAACAACATTATTAAAAAAACATTTCAATGTCAAAATGCTTCTCCTGTCGAAATAGAGAAATTCCAATCCTCTTCTCCAAATCCAATATCGATGCGCATGTTAAGCCGATCTTCCATGAAGAATGAATAGCGTAATCCAAAGCCGAGGTCAGATCTGGCATTAGCAATAGAGAAGTTCTTTGGTTTATCAGCTACTTGACCATTTTCAGCAAAAACAACAAATCCCATTCTGTGCAAGAATCCTTTTTCCCAGGGGAAAACACGGTATTCTGCTCTGAATACTGCGATCTGTTTGTCAATATGCAGATTTGGCGTCATCCCGCGCATATGCTTGTCAAGATGGGGCATGCTGTAAAAGGGTGGATTTTTCGAAGTGAGTGAGATATATCCTTGCAGTGCAATAACGTGTTTATCAGAAAAGGAAATATACTCCCGAATATCCATAGTATATTCCCCGAAATTATAATCACTACCGATGACCTTGTTGTAGTTTATAGCGCGAAAACTCAACAGTTCTCCTTTTGTCGGGTAGGATTCCGCATTTCGGCTGTCATAGCTGATCTGCAATCCCAACCCGGAATTAAATCCGCCTTTGCTTCCGGGAATTTCACCTGATATCAGCATCCCGCTTTCCTCCATTTTCGTGATCTCGTAATGGTTGAAGTCGTAAATTAATGAGATGTCCCAATTCCTGGTCAGCTTTCTCTTCACATCAAAAGTACATCCGAATTCAATCGGTGTAAAATCTTCTGCATTTTCTAAGCGGGAGTTATTGCCAATACCATAAAATTTTGAGGGCCATTTTCTAAAGTTAAGTGTTGAATTGAGTGTATAAAGACCATTTTTTAAATGAATTTTCGGTTCAAATTTGATCGTGAATTGTTTCTTTTCACTATATTCCGTGGAGAGATAATAACTATTTTGAGGAATGGATGTATCAAAATGCTTTGGGCGGTGGCGTACATAAACAAGTCCACCTCCGTAAAATCCTGTTTCATTCTCGTAGCCGAAGATAGGATAGCCGGCGAACTCTGATTCTGCAAAAATAATGTTACACAATGGTAATGTAATGAGGACCAGAAGAAAAAATCTTTTCATGATCCGCTTGTTGAGAATGAGTCCGATATATTTCATCTAAATATTCTGTGAGTTCTGAACTCTTGTAAATTTATTGATGAACAACAAACAGCACTATAAAATCTGAATGTCATTATCAATTTAGTCCGTGTCAGCTATCGTCTTATTCTGAATTTCTTGAGTAACCGACGAAATGAAGTCCTTTAGATCGGTCGTTCCGAGATTTCCCTTGAGATGTTTTCTGACGGAGATATTATTATTTTCAATCTCTTTTTTGCCTACTACTATCATATAAGGGATTTTTTGCTTCTCTGCTTCACGGATCTTGTAGCCAACCTTTTCATCCTGAACATCGATATCAGTGCGGATATTCGCATCTCTCAAAGCTTGTAATATTCCTTTTGCATAGTCAATTTGATGTTCACTTATAGGTATGACCTGTACCTGCACCGGCGCTAGCCATACCGGGAAATTACCTGCATAATGCTCGATGAGCACGCCAAAGAAGCGTTCTATAGAGCCAAGCAATGCGCGGTGGATCATATATGGACGATGAGCTTCATTATCCTCCCCAATGTAGGTCATGTCAAAGCGCTCGGGAAGATTGAAGTCAAACTGGATTGTGGTGCACTGCCATGAACGGTCAAGAGCATCTTTGATCTTGATATCAATCTTTGGTCCGTAGAATACACCTTCGCCGGAATCGACTTTGTATTCCAGTCCGGAAATTTCCAAAGCTTCTTTCAGCGATTCTGTTGCTCTTTCCCAGTCAATATCTTCTCCCACATAGTGGTCCGGCTGGGTAGAAAGGAAAATATCATATCTGTTGAAGCCAAAGGATCTCAGGAAGAATAGTGAGAAATCAAGTAGTTTTACCACCTCACTTACAAGCTGGCCGGGAGTACACATAATGTGGGCGTCATCCTGTGTGAAGCCCCGCACTCTCATCAGACCATGCAAGGCACCGGAACGTTCGTACCTATATACCGTACCGAGTTCAGCATATTTGATGGGTAATTCTCGGTAGCTGTGCAGTTTAGATTTGTATATCATAATATGGAAGGGACAGTTCATCGGTTTAATATAATAATCGATCTCGTCGATCTTCATCGGTGCGTACATGCTGTCCTTATAAAAATCAAGATGACCGCTGGTTTCCCACAAAATTGACTTTCCAATATGGGGAGTATAGACGATCTGGTATCCGGCTTTGTAGTGCTCCTTTTTCCAGAAATCTTCTATGACATCTCTCATCACCCCACCTTTTGGATGCCAGTGCACGAGCCCTGCACCTACATTTTCGTAAAAGCCGAACAGGTCGAGTTCCTTGCCGATCTTTCTGTGATCTCTTTTTTCCGCTTCTTCCAACTTTTTAAGATGCTCATCCAGCTCTTTCTGGGTGGGGAATGAGATACCGTAAATTCGCTGCAACATTTTATTTTTTTCATCACCAAGCCAATATGCACCAGAGAATTTTAGTAGTTTAAAATATTTTACTTTGTTTGTAGATTGTAAATGCGGGCCGCGGCAGAGGTCCACAAAATCTCCAAGCACGTAAATTGATAATGCCTCATCTTCGGGTAGATCATTTATGCGTTTAATTTTATAGATTTCACCGAGACTATCAAACAGTTCAAGTGCTTCTTCACGACTCAGAACTTTACGTTCAAAGTAGAAATTTTCGTCGATGATACGCTGCATTTCTTCTTCAATACGCCCAAGATCATCTTCTGTAAAAGGAATTTCTTTATCAAAATCATAGTAGAAACCCTGCTCAATCGCAGGGCCGAATGCGATCTTCACGTCTGGGAAAAGACGCTTAACTGCCTGTGCCAGGATGTGTGAACTGCTGTGCCAATAAACATTTTTACCTTTTTCATCGGAGAATTTGTAAAAGAGAATGGAGCCATCTTCCTCGAGTGGGCGTATCATATCGACCGCCGTGTCGTTGAATTGTGCACAGAGAGCTTCTTTGGCAAGTCCTTTGCTTATTCCTTGAGCGATCTCAAGGGGAGTGATCCCTTTTGGAAATTCCTGTATGGAACCGTCCGGGAATGATATTTTGATATTCATGAGAAATCCTTATACAAATATATTTTGAACTTTTAAAATGTTCAATTGTTCAAAATGCAGTCAAGAAAATCAGACTACAAGAAACGTTAGTACTATTCCGTGTAATACTCTCGATTGGTCAAGAAATGATAATCCGTCCAGGATGATTTTTCATCAGCAGCTTTCTCAATGAGATCTGCTGCACCGGTGACCTGGGCATCAAGATTGTCCGCATAATGAAGAATGAGCGCCTCTTTTGTTTTTGGGGGAACTGCAGCGCCATGTTCCCTTTCTCCATGATGGCTGAGAAGAAGATGCTGTATTTTCATGAGCAGTTTCTGTGGAAAATTATTAATTTCCTCGCATTTGTCAACAACCATTTTATTGCCGATAACAACGTGTCCAATAAGACGTCCTTCATCAGTAAAATCAATAAATGGTGCAAGCGTATATTCCTTTATCTTGCCGATATCATGTAAAATAGCGCAGGTGATGAGCAGGTCTCTGTCAATGCCGTCATACAAAGTACTGACTGCATCACAGATGGAAGTAACTGTCACTGAATGGTGAAGAAGCCCTCCAACAACATTATGATGCCAGTTCTTGGCAGCGGGTGATTTTGAGAACTTTTCCAGCAATTCCTTATCATCAAAGATAAGATGCAGAAGCTTAGATAAATACTCATTTTTTATCGAATCTATGAAGCCAAAGAGTCTTTCTAAAAGCTTGTCTGTATCTTTTGTGGTTGTTGGAGCAAAATCAGAAATTTGGTATTCGTTTTCTTCTGCTTTTCGTATGTTGCTTATGGAGAGCTGCATATTGTTTTCGAAAGTCGTGACAAGCCCTTTAAGCTTAACAATATCTCCTACGCTGAAAGTGTCCCGAAGTTTTGGTACATTATCCCAGATAAATCCTGTTACCTGACCTGTTCTGTCCACACACATTAAACGTATGAAGAATTTACCATTTCTACTTTTTCTCACGGATTTTTCACTGATCGCAAATAAATCTGTTATTTCGCTGCCCTCTAATGGGTTTAAATCCTGTACAAATATTTCTTTCATACTACTCCTATATATAAGTTTTTTTAACCACGAAAACCATGAAAATAACAAAATGGTTTTAATGTCAAAACAAATATATTATTGTATGATGTATTTGTACATTTTTATGAATTGATTTTATTTTTTTGGGCTACCTTCCTAAATCCTTCCTAACAAGGAAGGACTTGCTGCATTCTTATTGAGAGAAGTCCCATCTCCTTAATAGGAGAAGGGATTTAGGGTTGAGGTTTCTACTCGCATATCTTTCTAATTCTCTTCAGAACACCAGCTACATTATTCAATACTTCTTCGTTCTTTATCCTGAGTATTTTATATCCTTTTTCTATAAAATATTCATCACGTTCTTGATCCCGGATCTTAGTTTTCAGGTGAATTTTTCCATCTATTTCAAGAATTACTTTTTTGCTTGGGTATAAAAAATCCAACACAAATGTATCATATGGAACTTGGCGTCTGAATTTAAGTCCGTTCAATTTTTTTGATTTTAATTTTTCCCATATAATTTCTTCTGCTTCAGTTTGTGATTTTCTAAGATCTTTTGAAACCTGAAAAAGTTCTCTGGAGTATTTTCGAGCCATTGGCTACCTTCCTAAATCCTTCCTAATTAGGAAGGATTTTTTAGTGGCACAGTTGATTTCATTTTCGAGGACATATTATTTTAAACCACATACATGGGATTCGTGAAAAGCCATCCTTTGAGCCCGATGAACACCTCAATCCGATAAAAGCCCTTCTCGGTGATCGGATAGGATACTTTGTTCATATACTCAGTGTGAACCAGATTCCCGTTGTGTATAATTTTTATATGACAATCCTGCTGAAGATAGATAAATAAGTAAAGGTCTTTTTCTTCAAGTGATATCTCTTCGCCAGGCAAAGCAAATTTTTCGGATGATTTTGACTCGATCCCACAGTAAAACATATACGGGTCGGCATGAGTATAGTTCACAATGTATGAATTGCCGTTTTTCAAGTATGCAAGGATTTCCCTGGTTGCATTTTCAGTAGATATAGGTTGCCTTGTTTGGATATTCGTTCTGATCGTTCCAAATAATTTTCTATGAGGAAGAAAGCTGATTGAAATAGGACCTACTGAGTACCTGTTCTCATGAGAATCCACACTTCCGATCCCTGGTTTTTTTAAACCATTACAATTCAATTCATCCCATTTTTTCAATACTTTTTTACCCGGTCTTTTTATTGAAGTATTCGGGAAAAGAATTTTTGGCAGGACGTTCCATGGTATACGTAACCGATCGGTCCATTCCGAGATGTAGTTCCATATTTCAATGCCGTCAAATTCATCAACATTCCATGATGTCCAATTATAGGTGCGCAAAGTTCTCTTTGATCTTCTTTTCTCAAATGGATGAGCAATAAATCCGGTTCCACCCACTTTGCTGGTTTTCTCTACATATTCTTCAGCGCTCATAGAAAGTGGAAAAACTTTATCGACGTTGAAAATAAGGTAATGATTATTTTTTGCTACATCATTCATCTCATATCCGATAAGAACATGTATATTTGATTGTGGAAGAGCAGAGAGATCATTTCTTACTTCCAAAGAACGGTGGTCTGTAATACAAACAAAATCGACATTAAGCTTTTCTGCTGTTTTAACAATATTCACAAGGCTTCCATGGCCGTCAAAGGAGTGCTCTGTATGAACATGAATAACGCCAGTGTATTCAAATATTTCTTTTCCGAAAACTGATTTTTTGATCATTTCCAAACCTGAGAGGTATGGCACGGTTTAGGTGATAGTTGTCAACAATTTTATTCATGTAAATGATGACAGGCAGAAAGAGATACATTTAGAAGACTATGCTCCGACATCAAAAATGGCAGGTACTCCATGTTGGGGAACAGAGGATGCTGACTCTCATCCAGCCACAGACCGATATTTCAAAACTTCAAATAATCTTCCCTGGGCGATCAATATTGCCGAATCATGGAATTATCCCATTAAGATGATCCAACTCACTTATGCATATTTATTTTTTGCTGATTGGGCACAGAGCAGGGGGATTGTGCACACTGATTGGTATGATTCTTCCGTACCGGAAAATATCAATCCTGATAATATTTACTCTCCATAATTTAATATCCACAAAATATATTAAGCCAGGCATTACGTCTGGCTTTTTTATTATGAAATAAAATTGACAATTTTTTTCCAAAAGCTTTCAAATAATTATGGCGGAAAAGAAGAAATTATTACAGAAAAAACTCAACCTTCTTGATGTTTTCAGTATTGCGACCGGAGCAATGATCAGCTCAGGACTTTTTATTCTCCCGGGGCTTGCTTTTGCAAAAGCAGGACCAACAGTAATTGTGGCATATATTCTGGCTGGGATCATCGTGATACCAAGTATGCTTGCACAGATAGAACTCGGAACAGCAATGCCCAAAGCGGGCGGAAGTTATTTCTATATTGAGAGAAGTATGGGACCTGCTGCAGGTACTTTAGGAGGATTCGCAAGCTGGTTCAGTCTGGCACTTAAAAGTGCATTTGCCCTAATTGGTATCGGAGCATTTGCCAATTTGCTGTTTCCGGTGCTTTCAGGAACTCATATAAAAGCAATTGCGATTGGATTCTGTATATTCTTTGCACTGCTGAATATAAAAAGCGTAAAGCACACAAGCAAATTCCAGGTTTTTCTTGTATTGTCATTGCTTGCTATGTTGTTTCTCTATTGTGCAGTTGGTATTACAAAAGTAAATCTACACAATTTTATGCCTTTTTCTCCCAAAGGATTCGGTGCAGTGATCCCGGTCGTGGGTCTTGTTTTTGTATCCTTCGGAGGTTTAACGAAAGTGACAAGCATTGCAGAAGAGATCAAAAAACCAAAGGCGAATCTGAAAATGGGTATGTTGATCGCATTTATTGTGGTGATGTTTTTTTATGTTGTAACAATATTTGTCACTGTGGGTGTGGTTGATGCAAGCAAGCTGGCAGGTTCTCTTACACCAATTTCCCAGGGTGGCGAGATCGTACTCGGACGAGTTGGCATGATCATCCTGTCGATCGCAGCGCTATTTGCATTTTTTTCAACAGCCAACGCAGGTATCCTTTCTGCATCGAGATTTCCTCTAGCTATGAGCAGAGATAGATTAGTTCCCGAGATTTTCGGAAAAATGGGTAAAAAGAATCAAACGCCAATTATCTCAATTATATTTACTGCAACATTTATGATCGTTATGATCGCTTTTTTAAATTTTGAGAATCTGGTCAAAGCAGCATCAACCATGAAGATCATTTTGTTCTTGTACACGAACGTTGCGCTAATAGTTATGAGAGAAAGCCGGATCGATACCTACCAGCCCTCCTTCAGAGCACCTCTATATCCGTGGTTGCAGATTATTGCGATCGTCATATACGCTTTTCTTATTTTTAAGATGGGCGCTGTACCGCTTATCATAACTGCCTTTTTTATCACACTTTGTATTGTCTGGTATGTTTTTTATGTACGCATGAAAGTACAAAGAAAGTCTGCGCTGGTGCATATTGTTGAACGAATCACGAATAAAAAGATATCAAGCAGCACGCTTACAGAAGAGCTGAAGGAAATACTCATCAGGCGGGATAATATTGTTGAAGATAGATTTGATAAATTAGTTAAATCTGCAATTATTCTTGATCTTAAGCGCTCAATAGAAGCAGAAGAATTTTTCAAAATTGTGTCAGAGAAGCTTTCTTCAAGGTTGAACATCCCGTCTCAGGAACTGCATGACCTGTTTGTCGAGCGGGAGCGGCAGTCCTCCACAATTCTCGAACCCGGACTTGCAATTCCACATATTATTGTAACAGGAGAGAAAAAGTTTGATATACTTATCGTGCGCTGCAAGGATGGTATTAATTTTGAAAAAGGTGAATCGCCCGTTCATACAGTGTTTGTTTTTATCGGCTCTATGGATGAACGCAATTTCCACTTACGTGCACTCATGTCCATAGCTCAGATCGTGAAAGAGCATAATTTTGACAAGCGATGGTTCAATGCAAAAAATAGTGAAGAATTGAGAAATATAATTTATCTTTCAACAAGGAAGCGAGAGACTCATGAAGGTAAATAAGGTATTATATCGCGATACGAAGAACGGAAAAATTGCAGGTGTGTGCAGTGGACTTTCCGAATATCTCGATGTGGATGTATCATTGATCCGTTTAATATGGATCATTTTCACTATTTTTGGCGGTGCAGGAATTTTTCTCTATATTCTTGCCGCCTTGATCATTCCCAGAAAACCCGAAAATGAAGTAGAGGTCATTGTGGACGAAGAAGATGATAATCGTCTTACAAGAGATATGGATAATGCGGTTATTTTTGGTGTGTGTGCAGGAATTGCAAAGCATTTTAATATGGATGTGAGTATTGTTCGGATCATTTTTCTGCTGATGGGATTATACTTTGCCTCAGGTATATTTCTCTATATAGTATTGGCACTCATTTTACCAAAGAATTAGAGGGAATGCAACTTATTCGACCGATTTTTTTACTGCTGATAATTTTCTGCCTGTGCAGTATGCTTCATGCAGAAGAATTCTCAATCCTGGATAAAACCAGCATCATCACAATTGAGCTTGAAAAAATACAATATAATCTTGGATATGATCATATCATAACCGGCTCCGAAGAGGTGAGTTATCAAGACTCCATTCTTGCAAAAGGAAAAGATTATTCCTTTGATTATGTACGCGGTGTTGTCTCATTCATAAAGGAGCTCGAGTCCGGGTCAAGAGTTAAAATAACCTTTAAAGTTTTTCCTAAAAGTCTGCTTTATTCCTTTCAACAATTTACGCAACAGGATAATATTTTAGAACAGGGATCAAAGGAGAAGCAAACCTCAATCCCAAAACAAAAATATGATACTTCAACCAATCTGAATATTTCCGGAAGTAAAAGCTTTGCACTTTCTCTGGGCAACCAGCAAGATATGGATCTCGACCAGTCGCTCTATCTGCAGGTGGATGGCGAACTCTCAAAAAATGTGTTTATAAAAGCACAACTGTCTGATAATACTACCCCGATTTCCACAGAAGGGACAACAAAAAAACTTAGCGAGTTTGATAAAATGTTCATTAAGGTATATTCAGGGAATTACAGCTTGCAGTTCGGCGATTTCTTTGCCCGTTTTGATGATACATACTATGCAAATTATAATTTCAAATTAGAAGGTGTTACATTTCAGTGGAACGGACCTCAAAAAGTAAATGGTTCTGCAGCAGTTTCAAACGGAGACTTCAAAAGCTATTCCTTTTACGGTAAGGAAGGGATTCAGGGTCCATACTATTTGCCCGGAAAGAACAGCTCGAACGTGCGAGTGCTTTCCGGCACAGAGAAGATATATCTAAATGGAACCTTGCTTACTCGCGGTAAGGATTATTTCATCGATTTTAACGAGGGCTCCATCACTTTTCAGAACAATAATATTATTACTGAGGAATCCTACATTATTGCGGATTATGAATACACTGCTGAAGAGTATAGAAGTAATTTTTATCTCGGTTCAGGCAATATTGCGCTTTTAGATGATGCAGTAGATATCTCTTTGAAAATTCTCAACAATAATGATGATAAGGATAATCCATTGAATTTAACTCTCACACAGGAAGAGAAAGAGATACTGAAAAACGCCGGCAACGATCCTGATAAAGCACGCATCAGCGGAGTGGATTCTGTCGCAGTCGGGCAGGGGAACTATATTCTGGCAGATTCACATTATGTGTATGTGGGATTCGATTCAACAGGAAATTATCTTGTGAACTTCTCGTATGTTGGGGCTGGGAAGGGCTTGTATAATAAATCAGGATATATTCAATATGAATGGGTTGGCGAGGACGATGGAGAGTATATACCGGAAATACAGCTTCCTTTCCCGGAAAAACGGACAAATGTCGATCTCAGAGCAAAGCTTGCAATCGGTAATTTTGAATTCATCTCAGAAGGAATGTTCACCAATTTTGATCAAAACAGCTTCTCCGCGATCGATGATGAACATAATAACGGCTTTGCTCATTACCACTCTTTAAATCTAAATTTGCCTATCTTCTCAAAAGGAAAGGTGCAGACCTCTGCATATTATCAGGCACATGATAAATATTTCTATTCTCTTGCCAGGATAGAATCTGCGGAAACACAGTACAAAACCTCTGATTTCGCCAAGGCAGATACAGTTGAAGTTTCGGAATATGGTGGTCATATTGAGCTCTCCTTCCCGAAATGGCTCATAAACAAATTGCGCTTTTATGATAAGAACATGCGGGATATTGCTCATCAGCAGACATTTTCAAATACCTTTTCCTATATACAGAATCCATCTCTCTTTTTCCTGCCCTCGATCAATTATACCTTTTCCCGGATTCGTGAAAAAAACGAGTCTACTCCGGGCACTACACAGGAAAAACTCGTTCAAAGAATACATTCCCTGGACGGGAGTTATAAAATTGGTTTCATGATGGTGAATGCGGGTTTCTCAGACAGGAAATTTACCAATGAAGGAGCACTGGATTTCGGTTTCAGTAATGTAAAATATTTTTATGGACTCTCAACAGCGCTCTGGAATACAGAAGTCAATCTTGAGTATGAGCAGGAGTTTGTGGACAGTCTGAAGATCGGCTGGTTTGATTTTAAGAAAGCTCATCTGTATAAAATAGGGGTAAATTATCATGAAGGCACGACAAATTTCAAAGCAGATTTTTCTCATAGATCAAATCACTATCTTACCGGGGAGAGCAACAGTAATTTTGATCTCCTTAACTCCCAGCTTTCATTTAATCTCATGAACAACAGTATTTCAAATCGTGTGAATTACAAGATAGGGAATCTCGAACTGTATCCCAAAGTGAAGGAGCTCATTTATGTAGGAGACGGAGAAGGTTTGTATGATAGTCTTGGTTTTTATCAGGAAGATGGAGACTACGATTATGAGATCACAATTGTCGGAACACCGCAGCCGATCACTGAGCTTCAAATGAACTGGAATGTGCAGATCAATCCGGCGAGGGCGATCACCTTAAAAGATAAGGGTTTAAATGAAATTTTGGATAAACTTATTTTTACTTCAGATATTGCAATACAGGAAAAATCCACTACCCCACATAAACTTGATCTATACCTGCTCAAACCCAGCGCTCTGATGAATAAACAATATACGGACTACGGGTACCAGCGGTATAAGGAACAGCTCTGGTATAACATCGTGAAAAACAGGATCGTAACCCGGTTGCTTTACGAAAAGGTAAAAAAAATAGATAACCAGTACGAGAATGATTTTGATGAACTGGATCAGGATACCTACACTGCTGCGATGAACTTTTATAATGTGCAACACTGGAATTTTGAGAATGAAGTATCCTATACAGATGTAATCTCAAATTATCAAACCAAGGATTTTCTGCACTCCGAAGTATGGGGAGTTTCTACTGATATTGCATATAAATTCAGTTATAATATGATCGTTTCGTCTGAGCTTGCTCTGGATGTTGAAAAGGGCGCGAAACTCGACGGCATAGACGATTATAAAATAACTTCCTATACGATCGAGCCAGAGTTTACTTATAATGCCGGTTCGAAATACCACGTTACCGCACAGGTTCATTTACAGCAGAACAAACGGGAAGGATCCGATTACTTTGCGAATATCCTTTTCAGCAAACGCGCAGGTTTGAATACAAGATTAACGCTGCAGTTTGACTATAAATTCAGTAAATATGTAACCGGATTTCTCAAGTATTATTTGGAAAAATATCCGCAATCTGACGCACGGTATCAACTCAAGATGGAAGTAAGAGCGGATTTTTAAAAAATTTATTATTTGTTCATTCATACTATCAATGAATAAAAAACAGAAGGATAAAATTCTAGATTAACATGAAAAATACGAAGTATATGATAACAAAGCCAACGCTACTTTTAGACGAGGAAAAGTGCGGAAAAAACATAAAAGCTATGTTTTTAAAAGCACAACAAAATAGAGTAAGTTTCCGACCACACTTTAAAACACATCAATCATTAGAGATCGGCAGGTGGTTCAAAGGACTCGCTGTGGATAAAATAACAGTTTCCTCACTTAAAATGGCACAGTATTTCTCTGAGGAATGGAATGACATAACCGTGGCTTTCCCCGTGAATATTTTGGAAATAGCTACCATTAATCAACTGGCAGAAAAAATACATCTCAATCTATTAATAGAGTCTACAAATACTATTGACTTTTTGAAGAAAAATCTGAAACATAAAGTCGGTTTTTTTATTAAGATAGATGTGGGCTATCACAGGGCAGGAATACTTCCAACAGATATTGATATGATAAGCAATATTTTAGCGCAAGCAGGAGAAGGTGATAAGCTTATCTTTAAAGGATTTCTTACACATGCAGGACATGCTTATACTTGCAGAATGCCTGAAGAAATAATTGATGTACATAAAAAAAGCGAGGAACAATTAATTATCTTGAAAGAAAGATATAAAGCAAAATATCCCGATTTTATTCTATCGATCGGGGATACTCCTACTTGCAGCGTGGTCGAGGACTTTTCCAGTATCGATGAGATACGACCCGGCAATTTTGTCTTTTATGATCTTTCCCAATATCAAATCGGTTCTTGTACCATAGATCAGATTGCGGTTGCGATGGCGTGCCCCATTGTTGCCATCCATGAAACGAGAAACGAAATAGTTATATATGGCGGGGGAGTGCACTTTTCCAAGGAAAGATTAGAGGATGAAAAATACGGAACAATTTATGGAAAAGTAGTTGAGAAAAAAGGAAATATTTGGGGAAATTTAATTCCCGATATGTACCTTAAAAGTCTATCCCAGGAACACGGCATTGTTGCAGTGCCGAAATCGAAAGTCTCTGAATATGAGATAGGGGATTTGCTTTTGATACTTCCTGTGCATTCCTGCATGACTGGCAACCTGATGAAAGAATATGTGACAATTGATGGGAGAATGATAGAGAGGATATGAGGATAATGTTTTTGTTGACGAGGAATTTTTCCTTTTCATATTTATGAATGTAATTTGATCATAAAGGCAACAATAAATGTAATAATTTAGGAAAGTTAAATATGCAAGATTTGATGACAATAAAAGAAGCAAGTATTTGGGCATCCGAATATATAGGTAAAAATGTCACACCATCAAATATATCATATTTAATTCAATATGGAAGAATACCAAAAAATGGGAACAATGGTAATGCTTATGTAAATAGATATGATTTAGAAAAATATTACAAATTAAATCATGGAACTAAGGAAGACAGGTGGAAAAAGCAACTTGGAGATGATTTAAATTGGAGACTTTCATTTTCAGAATATAAAGAATCAGAAACAACAAAACATGTTCATAGACTGCATCCGTACAAAGGTAAGTTTATTCCACAGCTCGTTGAATACTTTTTGGATAAACATACTGATAATTTTAAAAATACATCATTTTTTAATGCAGGTGATATTATTTTAGACCCTTTTTGTGGTAGCGGGACAACTCTTGTGCAGGCAAGTGAATTAAATTTACATTCGATTGGAATTGACGTTTCTGCATTTAATGCTTTTATAAGTAATGTTAAAATTGGAAAATATGACATTGATGATGTAAGAAAATCCGCTAACATAATTACAAAAAAACTTAAAAATTTCCTGAAAGAAAGAAACAATGTTGAATTTGAAAACAGACTGTTAGACGAGTTAAAAAATTTCAATAGTGAATTTTTTCCATCCCCGAAATTTAAGTATAAAATAAGAAAAAAAGAAATTGATGAAAAATCATATGGCAAACAGAAATCCGAAGAGTTTTTAAATATTTATTGGAAACTTATTGATGATTACAAAATTGAATTAATACAAGACAAGAACATCACATTCCTAGATAAATGGTTTCTAAAAGTTGTTCGAGATGAGATTGATTTTGTCTTTGAACAGATAAAACAAGTACAAAATCTGGAAACAAAAAAACTACTTGCATTAATATTAAGCCGTACGATTCGTTCGTGCCGCGCGACAACCCATGCAGATTTAGGAACTTTAAAAGACCCTGTAACTTCAACATACTATTGCAAAAAGCATGGAAAGATATGCAAGCCATTATTTTCCATACTAAGTTGGTGGAATAGGTATTCCAAGGATACGATTAATAGAATTTTGCAATTTAAACAGCTCAGGACAGAGACTTTTCAAAAATGCTTTGTTGGTGATAGTCGAACGTTCAATATTTTTAAAAAGATAAATGATAATCATCTGGAGTTTAGTGATATTTTGAAAAATAACAAAATTGCAGGTATTTTTTCAAGTCCACCATATGTTGGTTTAATTGATTATCATGAACAACATGCTTACGCCTATGATTTGTTTGAATTTGCTAGGAAAGATGAATTAGAAATAGGATCTTTGTATAAAGGGCAGGGACTGGAAGCTCAGAAATCCTATGTTCAAGGTGTTTCAGATGTTTTGAATAATTGTAAAAGATTTTTAAAAATAGATTATAATGTATTTTTGGTTGCTAATGATAAGTTTGGTCTGTATCCAAAAATCGCAAAATTATCTAAAATGAAGATTGTAAACGAATATAAGAGACCCGTTTTAAATCGTGTAGAAAAAGACAGATCAGCTTATGCAGAAATAATATTTCATATGAAGGAGGGATAATTATGGTACTGTCAGATAGGATAAAAGAAAAAATATCGATAGAAGTAATTAAAACTTTAGTTGCGCGATTTAAAAATTTTCCTGAGGATTCTTCAAATAATAGAAATGCACCATTTCACGAAGCATTCTTAAATGCCTTTGCTGATAAGCTGGAGGGTAAAGTTTTGGATATACCATTCTTTATTAGTTTAAGTAGTTGGTTACATGGTTTAAATACTACTCTAGGTCAAGCCTTTTTTGAAAATATAGCACACCATCTTTCCAATGGCGAAAAAAGGGAATATACATCCCGAAGATTGGGCAACTTACAGATTTCACAAACACAAAGGAATAATATTTCACAAATAATTGCTGATTTAAGCACATCAACAAAACTACCAAATTTAGAAAATGAAAATGATACACTTTTTGCTGATGATAATTCACATTCTATTCATGCAATGGATTTTTCTGCTGATGTATTTTATGAGGAAGAGGACAAAGTAATTGCCATTGAATTGAAATCAGTAAAACCAAATTCTGGTGAAATGAAAGGCGAAAAGCAAAAAATTCTTGAAGGGAAAGCAGCCTTGTACAGGAAATTTCCAGGTAAAGAGATTCTCTTTTACATTGGCTTTCCATTCGATCCCACAGTGAACATTGAGAACGAATTAGTGACAAGCTACAATAAAGAAAGATTATTAAGTTCAATTATAAATATGAAAAAATATTTTGCATCTAAAGAAACATTGGTTGCATGTGAGCTATGGGATTTTCTTTCAGGTCATGAAAACACAATGGTACAAATTCTTGAAATTATTAATAACATTGCCACACCTGAGTTCTTAACTAAATATAACTTTCTGAACATTACCGAAAACCGTTTTGAGCCGAGCTATGTACAAATCCTTGAAAAATGGTTATTATTTTCTGAGAAGGAATTAATTCTTAATGATGCTTCTATTATAAACTCAATTTCAGACAATAGAACTTTTACTCGTGTATATAATAAAAAAGTATTCGACAATAATGGGAGCTATAATTATGATCGATACTCGCAACTTAAAGAGTTAATATAACAAAACTCAAACAAACAATTACAATAAGCAATTTTTTAATTCACTTAATAATAAGGAAAATTCAAACTTTATATCACTCCCAGATTCCTACCAACTTAAAAGCGTCTATAAGTCAATAAATTTCCAAAATAAAAATTGACAATCCAAACAAACGTAATATCTTATTGTCATATTAATAATACACGGGGGTTCACAATGGATACATTAACATTGAAGGTGCCGGAAGTGATAAAGACACTCCTTAATAGCGCTGCAAAAAAGCAGAGCATGAGCAAATCAGATATTGTCCGTCAAGCGCTTATAGAGTATTTTTCAAAGGATTCGACGACCGTTTCAGGTTCATTTCTCGATTGTGCAGAAGATCTTGCCGGTACAGTAAAAGCTCCCTCTGACCTTTCTACAAACAAAGCTCGTCTTGAAGGATATGGTTCGTGAAGCATAAAAAGATAATCGTCGATACGGGTCCGATAGTCGCTTTTTTAAATAAGAATGATCAATATCACGAATGGGCAAAAACTCAATTCTCATTGCTGAATCCTCCGCTAATTACTTGTGAATCAGTAATATCTGAAGCGTGCTATTTGCTTAAGAATTTTGAACACGGAGCGTCAAACGTTTTAGAATTAATTGAAAGACAGTTAATAATTATGCCCTTCGATCTTCAGTCTGAGATTGTATTGATAAAAAAACTTGTGGAAAAATATAAGAACATTCCCATGTCCTTAGCTGATGCCTGCCTTGTGAGACTTTCCGGGCAAATATCTGATAGTGTAATATACACGCTCGATACCGATTTCAGAATTTACAGAAAAAATCAGAGGAATATTATACCGCTTATCATTCCAGATACTGTATAATTTGTACTGAGGATTTATGGGAGAACAGTAAGATAATTTATTCTCTTAAATCACTCCCAATTTCTTACCAACCTTTTTAAATTTTTCAAGTGCTATATTGAGTTGCTCGTCTGTATGAGTAGCCATAAAACTGGTTCTGATAAGGCAGTCATGTTCTGGAACTGCCGGAGGTATAACAGGATTGATGAACACGCCGTCATCAGCAAGCATGCGCCACATCTTGAATGCGGTCATCAGCTCTCCCACATGCAGCGGAATGATAGGTGTACAACTTGTACCGATATCATACCCCATATCTGTAAATTCTTTTTGCATATATCTGGTGATTTCCCACAAGCGTTCAATTCGCTCCGGCTCGCTCTCCATGATATCAATTGCAGCTATCACAGTGGCTGTAGAAGCAGGTGGAAGACTTGCGCTAAAGATGAGCGGACGGGAGAAATGCTTCAGATAGTGCATAAGCACTTCGTTTCCTGCAATGAAGCCGCCGACAGATGCAAGGGATTTGCTGAAAGTACCCATGATAATATCAACTTTATCTGTTAACCCAAAATGATTTGCAGTACCAGACCCGTTTTTGCCGAGCACACCGATCGAATGAGCATCATCGACCATTACCTGTGCGTTGTGTTTCTGTGCCAGATGCACGATCTGGGGTAAATTTGCGATGTCCCCTTCCATACTGAATACACCGTCAACAACGATCAGTTTGGGTGTTTCTTCAACGTTTTGCAATACGCGCTCAAGGTCATCCATATCATTGTGATTAAAGCGGAGCATTTTACCGTAAGATAAACGGCAGCCATCTATGATACTTGCATGATCCAGTTTGTCGGTAATCAAATATTCACCACGCCCGACAATGGTGCTCAGCACACCGAGATTTGCCTGAAAGCCTGTTGAATAAGCGAGTGCGGCATCCATGCCAACCAGATCAGCAAGGCGTTGTTCAAGTTCAATATGAATATCAAGAGTGCCGTTAAGAAATCGCGAACCAGCACAACCTGTACCATATTTTTTAATCGCATTTTCAGCAGCTTCTTTTACTTTGGGGTGATTGGTAAGTCCAAGATAGCTGTTGGAACCGAGCATCAGAGTTTTCTTTCCATTTACAATAACTTCAGTATCCTGTTCTGAATTGATTACGCGGAAATATGGATAAAAACCTTGCTCTTCAAGGATTTTTGCTTGTGTAAAACTGGCGCATTTATCATAGAGATTCATGTAGTACTCCTTTTAAATTAACAAAGAATGTTGACTCATTGTTTTGGTGATTTTGTTAAATTTGATTTTCATTGCCCATATTTCAAAAATTTATTTTTTAGCTGTCAATAAATTCAGATTTGAACTTCCAGTAAAAATATTGACATTATCAATCCTAAAACAGCAATTAATATAAACCTATGAAAAACAAGATCATACTCGTATTTCTTATAATTATTTTGTGCACTTGCAGTCTTTTTGGTGCAGAAAAATCACGTCCTACAATTGGAGTGGTTTTAAGTGGCGGCGGTGCGAGGGGAATTGCTCACATCGGTGTGCTACGAGCTTTGGAAGAGTATAATATTCCAATAGATTTTATCGGGGGAACGAGCTTTGGCGCTCTTGTCGCTGCATTCTATGCTTCTGGATATTCCGTAGAAGAAATGCAGAAGATAATTGAGAACACAGAATGGAATATTGCAACTAATCCTGACAGGCAGCAATATTATTATTATTCCCGAAGGATCAATGAAGCGAATGTGCTGAGAGTGAGATTTCAGGACTGGGAGCTGAAATTCCCGAATTCTCTGGGAAACAAACAGGAGATCGTCAGCCAGCTTGATTATTTTTTTACACGAGCGAATTATTTATGCAGAGGAGATTTCCTCAAACTGAAAATTCCGCTCTTTATTTCGACGACAGATATAAAAAATGGAGAAAATCATATCTTCACCCAAGGGGAACTTTCACAGGTTGTGCAGGCGAGCATGACCGTACCTTTTCTGCTGTCTCCCACTTTGATAGATTCGATTTACTATGTGGATGGAGGAATTACCAATAACCTTCCTATCAGCAGCATGCGCGATATGGGAGCTGATATCATTATCGCTTCGAATGCTACAAATTACCTGGCAACAGATACCGACCTTACGAATATCGCGAGCTTTACAAACCAGCTTATCAATATAATGATGTTCTCAAAAATCAAAGATGAACTCGCACAGGCAGATATCATAATCAGACCTTCTACAAAGCATATAAAGAATACAGAGTTCTCACGATTTAAAGAATTGCTGACTCTTGGATACTATGAAACATATTCTCACATAGACTCCATTCTGAGCATCGTAAAACCGGATACGGGATATTGTGATGATGAAAAATCGCTAATTCCGATAGAGGGCAAGAAGATAATAATACAGGGCAACTCCCTTTTTTCAGATGAAGATCTATTGGGTGCCAGTGTTCTTGATTCTCTGAATTTTCTTCATGAGCTTGAAGAGCATATAGAAGATCATTACATAAAGAAAGGTTACTTGCTCGTAGAAATAGTCAAAACCTCGGTTTTCTCTGGCGAGATCGAGATAGAATTAACCGAGGGAGTTATAGATGATGTGAAGATCAGGGGTAATGCTGTGACTAATGATAATGTAATTTTACGTGAAGTTCACACCTATCCCGGCGATATGTTTAATATTTTCGATATTGAAAAAGATATTCAGCGAATCTACGGCACAAATTATTTTAATCTCGTCGATTTCACCGTGGAGCCACTCAGCAATGGCGCAGTGAATATTGTATTCTGCGTATCCGAAAAGCCCTTTGGGATTATAGAGGCAGGCGCTCAGTATTTATCCCAACAGGGAGCTTCGGCTTTTGTTTCTATGGGACATGATAATTTATTTGGTAAAGGACATCTAATCCAATGGTATCTTCGATTTGGTGTTAAGCGAAAGTATGGTGTACGCTTCAGCACAGATAGAATTTTTAAATCCAACTGGAACAATCTTCTCCATTTCTATCTCTACGATGATACTAAAAACGAGGAAAATAGGTACTGGAATTTTCGGTTGGAAAGCGGTTTCTTTGATGATACAAAACTGGGAATGCTCTCACTGATATTTGATTATCGAACCGCAAACTTGGAGTTTGATAAAAGGAGTTCCGGGATCGGCTTGCAGCTTCTCTTTGATAATTTCGATAACACACTGTATCCTACGAAAGGTCTTTATCGCAAAGCATCGTATGTTCGCTATGATAAAGCACTTGGGTCGCTTGACAATTTCAGCGAAATTCAATTTGAAAATGGTTTCAGTTTTTCTTTTCTCAAGAAATGGACCCTCGAGAATTGGTCTCGATTGTACCTTCATTACAGCGAAGGTGGGAATATACCGGAAAACAGACTCTTTTTCCATAAACCGGAGGATACATTCTACGGATTCAATTATGATGAAGTAAAGGGAGAAGATATTGTCTATGCTTCTCTAAAATTGCGATATCTTTTTCGAGATTTTGCACTCAGCGATCCGAGAAACCAGCTTTTTGGTGTTGCCAAAATTGGGATCGGTGATTTCGGGAACATCGGTTCCATGGAAGATTTTTGGAATATATTTGATAAGGGAGAGAAAATAGGATATTCGATCGGTGTGGAAATGACCACGATATTTGGTCCGGTTAAGTTTGCCTATGAGCAAAGCAAGCAGCACAGCTTCTGGAAATTTTCTATAGGATATTCTTTCTAGTCCCGATCCACACCCTCTAAATCTTCATTTTTTTTATTCTTCTGACGAGAACTGTACACGATTATCTCTCCGAGCAAACCAAGTGAAATAAGTTGTACGCCAACAACGATCAGGAGGATGCCGAGAAAGAGTAGTGGTCTGTTGCTCAAGCTCATACCCAAAAATATTTTTTGTACTGCCAGCCACACACTGATTATAAATCCGATAAGCGAAATGATCAAACCGCTAGCCCCGAAAAGGTAGAGTGGGCTTCTCCGATATTTTGTGATCATAGTCACAGTAAGCAGGTCAAGAAAACCGCGTATAAATCTGCTGGTTCCATACTTTGATCTTCCGAACTTTCTTTTGTGATGAGTGACAACTATTTCAGTTACGGAAAATCCTTTTGACCATACTATCGCAGGAATATAACGGTAAAGCTCACCATAAACATTGAGGGATTTTGCTGCTTCTTTGCGGTATGCTTTGTAGCCGCAGTTGTAATCGTGCAGACGCAGATGGAAAACCATCGATGTTATCAGATTAAAAATTTTTGAGGGCCAGCGCTTCGTAATCGGATCTTTTCTCTTTTTTTTCCATCCGGAAACAAGGTCATTTCCCTCTTCCATCTTTTCTATAAAGCGTGGGATTTCCTGCGGATCATCCTGTAGATCAGCATCCATTGTGAATATGATATCACCTTGAGCTTTGTCGAAACCTGCTTGCAGCGCTGATGCTTTACCGAAGTTAGTTCGGAATCTGATTGGTTTAATATGGGTATCTTGCTGAGCTATCTCTTCGATAACAGCATATGAATTATCAGTGCTGCCATCATCAATAAAGATGATCTCATACGAGATGTCCGGAATATTTTCTATGATCTTTTTATGTAACTCTTTGAGACTTTTTTCTTCATTAAAGACCGGGATCACAAAGGAAAGTTTCATGTCGTCTCCTTATATAAACATATATATGACTGTCATTGCCAGAGCGGAAAGTATCGGAATGCTAATGTTATCATTGATGTGAAGATCTACAGATTCGACAACCGATGCGACAAGCGCTCCAAGGATTATCAGTATTACTGCCAGCTCGGGATGTGCACAATCATAAGAGAATACGCGCTTAAGAAATAAAAAGTAACTTAGAAGCCCCCACACAGAGCAGCTAACAAAGGCACCGATGAATCCTTCAAGCGATTTTTTTGAGCGTACAAATTTTCTTCTACCCATTGAAAGTCCCACGAAAGCAGCAAAGGTGTCACCTACAACAAGATAAGATATTGCAAGATAAGCAATTTCCTTAGAAAAAACTGCGATTACAACAACGGATGATGTGAGTAGATAAGTTCCACCGGTGTGCCTGCTCACTTCAGAATCTCTGAGGTGTGAACCGAAAAGCTTAAGAAAATGGTGTCGATATTTCGGACTCTCAATCCGGGCAGAATCCCATACCACGGATCCGATCGCAAAAGGAAGGAGTATGGCTATTGCAAGAAGCTGGTTTTTTACTACAAGGTAATAGAGCACAGGAATAATGATCGCAAAGAGGTGCGTGAGCTTCCTGTAAATTTCATTATGACTAATCGGTCTAATTTCTGTTACCATCGTGTTTATCTCCGAGAGGGAGAATTATTTGTCAAATATTTGAAGATAATGAAGGGATATAATAATTGTGTTTGATTACTAATACCGTAGTAATTTTTTTATGGAAGGATTGAATAAAAATATTCCTTCGCTTTGATAATTGCTATGTTAATATCATAATTCCGTGCAAGAAACGCAGTGATAGCAGAGGAGATCAGGCAGCCGGTGCCGTGTACATCGGATAAGTCTCTATTTGGAGTAGAAAAAACTTCTATGCTGTTTCCATTGACTATATAATCTTTTATGTCATCCTGATTTTGGAGATGTCCCCCTTTTGCGAAAATATAGGAATCATATCTTTGAGAGAGTTTTTTTGCTGCAAATATGAGTTCGTCATTATTTGAAATCGAAAGGCCGCTTAATTTTTCCAATTCCGGCACATTTGGCGTAATGATATTTGCGATTTTTAGGAATTCATTATTGATATAAGAATAACTCGCTTTATCAAGAAAGGAGTATGCATCACTTGCTTTCAGAATGGGATCTATTACAATATTTTTTTGTTTGTTCTTTTTCAATAATTGTGAAATACATTTCATAATTTCTATCTTGAACACAACTCCGATTTTAATTGCGGAGATAGAATAATTTCCAAAAACAATCTTCAATTGGACTTCTATTTGCTCGACAGGTAATGCTTGCGAATAATATACTTTTTTGTCAGTTTGAGCAGTGATACCGGTTACCACCGAAAGTCCATTCACGCCAAGATCATGAAATGTTTTTAGGTCTCTTTGAATACCGGCGCCACCGGAAGTATCGCTTGCTGCGATTGTTAAACAAACAGGTTTGAAGGTTTGAAGGTTTGAAGGTTTTAAAGTTGGAAAGTTGGGAGTTTCGGAATCTTTTTTCATTTTAAGGATTTAAGATAATTAATGAGAGATTGAATTTTGCTTGAGAGCGTCTTGCAAATGGTATTAAATGAATCATAATCTTCTTTGGAGATATAGCCAATTCTTTGAGAGATATACAGCTGAGATCTTAGCTCACCGCAAGATCCTTTTGCAAAAAATAAAAATCTGATAAACTCTTTTTGTGTCTCTCTCTCAAAACCTTCAGCAATGTTTGAAGATATTGAAAGTGAACTCCTTCTCATTTGATCTTTCAAAGTAAAATCATACTTAAATTTATCAGAGTTTGTGATTTGATACATTTCAATTGCCAGTTCAACAGCCTCTTTCCATGTATCAATTTCCTCGATACACTTAAAAGTGCTCATATTTTATTGCCTTCCATATATTTGATTTTTCTAACTTTTAAACTTTTGAACTTTCAAACTTTCTAACTCTTAAACGTTTTTATCGCACATAATTTACCGCACATTGTGCACACATCTTCGGAGAAATCTTCACTAGCTTTGCGCCTTTGCTTGGCGAGGAGCGGATTGATTGAAATCTCGTACTGTCCCTCCCAATTAAATTCAGAACGGTATTTAGAAATCTTGTTATCTCTATCCATGCTGTTGGGTATACCGCAAGCAATATCAGCAGAATGAGCAGCAATTTTCGCAGCTATCACACCTTCGCGCACATCGTCCTTTGTAGGTAAGCATAGATGCTCTGAAGGGGTAACATAGCAGAGAAAATCCGCACCGTAATATGCTGCAAGGGTCCCGCCGATAGCACTTGTTATATGATCATAACCAGGTGCAATATCTGTTGTGATCGGACCGAGCACATAGAAAGGAGCGCCATGACAGAGGGATTTCTGCAAGCGCACATTTGCTTCGATCTGATGAAGAGGTACATGCCCGGGACCTTCGATCATCGATTGCACATCAGCTTTCAGGGCTCGCTGCTGCAATTCACCGAGAGTAATAAGTTCATGAAACTGACCTGCATCACTGGCATCGGCAAGGCATCCCGGTCTCAATCCGTCGCCCAAACTGAGAGTCACATCATATTTGCAGGCAATATCCAGCAATCTGTCATAATATTCATAAAGGGGATTTTCCTTTTTGTGAATTTTCATCCATTTAATGAGAAGCGATCCGCCTCTACTTACCACGCCGAGCAAGCGGGGCTGTTTTCTCATAGCTTCGACTGCCTTTTCTGTAATTCCGCAATGAACAGTGATATAATCCACTCCTTCATCACACTGCTTTTCAATTGAATCAAAAAGCTGGTTAACAGTCATGTCTGTGATATCATGATCTTTTTCAAGAAGTTCTGCTGCAACTTGATAGATCGGTACTGTGCCGACCATAATCGGCGACTGACCCAGGATTGCTTTGCGAATTGTTGAAAGGTCTCCCCCTGTAGAGAGATCCATCACACTGTCGGATCCGTATGCGACTGATACTTTGAGCTTTTCCAGCTCCTCCGCCACATCAAAATGATCAGGAGAGGTCCCAATATTCGCATTTATTTTTGTGCGGAGCTTATTCCCGATTCCTACCGGTTCGAATTTTCTTCTTATATTTTTAGGAATAACAATATGACCCACAGCAATTTCATCTCTAAGCCATTTTACTGCACGGTGTTCATCTTTAGCGACAAGTCGCATATCCTCAGTTATCTCTCCCTTTTTTGCATGTTCAAGTAATGTCATAGTACCTTCTTAAATGATTTTCAAAAAAAATAAATATTTATAGAGCAGAAATCTTCTGCATCCAATCACACACCTCATCCATTTTATAGAGTTCATCAAAAAATTTCTGTTTGAATGCGAACGGAGTAAAGGTTTCACGTGCTGCTTTCTCTGCCGCTATTTCGTACACAGCTAAACCTGAAGCACAGGCTTTTCCGTAATCCTTCTCAATCGCACAGAAACAGCCGAGAACTGATGCAGCCATGCATCCGGTTCCAACTATCTGCCCCATCAAAGGATGTCCGTTCTTCACAACATATACATCATTTTCATACACAACAATATCTTCTGGAGCAGTGATAACGACCGCTGCCTGCCTGTCTTTTGCCAGATTCTTTGCAACCTTCACAAGATCGAGTTGAACATCAACTGCCTCGACTCCCCTTGTAATAACGTCCTCGCCGGCAAGTTTTCCGATCTCAGAAGCATTTCCCTTGATGATATCAATGTGGCATTCGTCAAGTAGCTCAAAAGCTTTTTTATCACGAAAAGGAGTGGCGCCAACACCAACAGCATCGAGCACAACAGGAATTCCCTTTTCATTCGCAGCTTTTGCAGCGATCTTCATCGATTCGACCAATTCTGTGGTTAGTGTTCCGATATTCAAAACCAGCGCATTCGATAATTTTACCATATCGGCAACTTCTTCGGGAGCATGTGCCATGATTGGTAAACCGCCTGTGAGCCGAACAATGTTTGCACAATCTGCAATAGTTACCCAATTTGTGATATGATGGACAAGGGGATTCGTATTTCTTATTTTCTGCAAATATTTAAAAAGTGGTAAATGGAGTTCTTGCATGTTTGCCTCATTTCGCATTGTATTCTTTGATAATATTCTGAATTTTATGGATTTCTTTCTCCGGGTTAGGAGCAGTTAGGATCGCTGAAATAATTGCAACACCATGTACGCCCGTTTCCAGAATGCTTTCTAAATTATTCGCGCTTATGCCCCCAATGGCGACAATCGGAATTGTTGTGTTGTTCACAATTTTTTTAAGGTTTGTCAGTCCAATTGGTGGTGGAGTATCCGGTTTTGTCTGAGTGACAAATATTGGACCTACACCGAGGTAATCTGCTCCCAACTTTTCAGCTTCAATGGATTCTTCAATTGTCATTGTGCTAACACCAATGATTTTATGGGGTATTCGTTTTCTGATTTCGAGATAGTTTTCATCACTTTGACCAACATGGATGCCGCCTGCATCAGAGAAAAGAGCGACTTGAGGGATATCATTAACGATAAAGCAGGTGGAGCTTTTTGCTGTCAGTCTTTGCATTTTCCGGGCGTTATCTTTCATGCTTTGTAGAGAAGCATTTTTATCCCGGTATTGAATGATCGATACATCGTTCCGAATAGCCATTTGGGTATATTTTTCAAACTCTCTTGTGTACATTCCATCTATAATGAAATAAAGCCCCATCTTTTTTGGTAACGTTTTCATAAAGTCCTTTCAAATAAAAAAACTGGTTCATCAACGATGCCCGGTGAACTTATTCCTACGCCAGCATTACCTGGATCAGGTTCGAGGGGTATGTTCTCAGCTCACAAGAGCACCCCTGATGAAAGGATAGTATTTTGCTATCCGATTATTGTGTCAAATTTATGTTTAGAGATAGATCTTGATAAGTTCTTTAATGAGAGAAGGTTTATTTCTAACTGCAGTCTTAAAAAGCTTAAAGAGAGTGAGTTTTTCTTGTGGGATATCATGAAGAAGCCCTACAATCTTGTTTAATTCATCATCGGTAAAGTCGAAGAAAACTTCTTTTAATTTGTAATGTACTTTTTGATGATTTCCTTTTTCTTTCATCCATTGCTTATGATATTTTTTCAGAAATTTATTTGAAAAATCTTCTTTTTTTATTGCCTCTGCCGCGACAGTTCCCGCGATGCTTCCAGCGACAAGAATGTTACTCAATCCGCCACCTGTAACGGGATTCACTTGCCGTGCAGCATCTCCTACCAGCATCAAATTATCACGTGTGATTTCAGGAAGAGTTTTTGCAGTTGGAACTGCTCCCGCAATAAAGGAGAGAGAGCTGCTTTCCGGAAAATTTGTCTCAATAAAGTCATCAAGGTAATGCTGTGCATTTTTACCATTGCTTTTATCTGCTCTTAAGCCGATACCGACGTTTGCAATGTTTCTCCCCTTTGGAAATACCCACACATAACCGCCTGGCGCGATTTCATTCCCGAAATAAAAATGAGTAAGCTTATCATTTAAATTAATATCAGTAAGCAGGTATTGAACACTCGGTTCTATGTCTTTAAGTGTAAGTGTTGTATCAATTCCAGCTAACTTACCGATCCGTGATTCCGTACCGTCTGCACCAACAATAATATGGGCTTTTACCTGTTTTTCTTCTCCATGATGAGTAAATGTAACACCTGAAAGTTTATCATTATCGTATAGCAGGCCATGGGCATCTGCTTTAGTAAGAATATCTGCTCCGTTTTTCGTAGCTTGTTCACAAATGAATGCATCAAACAGGCGGCGTTCAAGCACATATCCATCGCCAACAGCCCCTGCGGTCATAATGCAGAACTGTCCATTTGGAGCATATAGTTTTGCCCCATTGATCTTTTGAGCTATCCAGCGTTCATCCGGCTGGAAGAATTTCTCAAGCCCTCTACCGGAGATGCCTTCAGCGCAGCGAACTGGAATACCGACTTCCCGGTCTCGCTCAAGAATGAGTACGGAAGCTCCATTCTTTGCAGCAAAGAGAGCGGTCATGCTGCCTGCAGGTCCACTGCCAACTACTACAATATCATAAAATGGTCTAATCTTCATCAGAAACCTCTTCGATAGCAGAGATGGGGCACACAATATAACAGTTGGCACACCCGATGCATTTTTCGGAAAGGATCGTCGCCTTCTGCTCGCTCATGATTATCGCATCCTGAGGACAAACTGAAGCACAGCAGGCGCATACATCACATAGAGATTCGATCACTTTATATTTCATAATTTAAGCTTCAAAATTATATTTAATATTAAGATTTCTAATTGCGTTTGTTTCGTCAAGTCTTGTGACTGGAGTATTCTGCGGAGCTTCCTTGAGAAGCTCAGGATTTTCCTTTGCTTCCTGGGCTATTTTCAGCATTACTTCAGCAAAAGTATCCAGCGTTTCCTTGCTTTCTGTCTCGGTTGGCTCAATCATCAGCGCTTCATGGACAATGAGAGGGAAATAAATTGTGGGTGCATGGAAACCATAATCAAGAAGTCGTTTGGCAATATCGAGTGTTCTAACATCATACTCTTTAAATTTTTCTCCACAGGCAACAAATTCATGCATGATATTTTTCTGGTAGGGGACAGGATATTCGGAGAGCAATTTTGCCATCAGGTAATTGGAATTAATCACAGCATTTTCTGCAACGCGCTTCAAGCCCTTATCTCCCAGCATTTTTAGATAAATGTATGCACGAAGCATAACGAGAAAATTTCCAAAGTAGGAATGCACTTTTCCGATTGTATGCTTGGCATCGTAATCAAGATAATACACATCATCTTTTTTCTTCACAATTGGAACTGGCAAATATTCCACTAATTTTTCACTCACACCGATACCACCTCCTCCTGGACCACCCCCGCCATGTGGAGTTGAAAAGGTTTTATGCAGGTTGAAGTGCACAATATCAAAGCCCATATCTCCGGGTCTGATGTAACCCAGCATTGCATTGAGATTTGCACCGTCCATATACATAAGACCGCCAACCGAATGAACTAGTTTTGCTATTTCTTGTATGTTGGTTTCGAATACTCCAAGAGTATTTGGGTTTGTAAGCATGAAACCTGCAACATCATCACTCAGTACATCTTTTAATACTTCAGTATCAACCTTGCCGTCTTCATTAGATTTTATCTCTATTACTTCCATGCCATGTAATGCGGACGTAGCTGGATTAGTGCCATGTGAGGAATCGGGCATGATGATCTTGGTGCGATGCTGTCCTTTGTTCTTATGATAATTATAAATGATATTTACGCCGGTAAATTCTCCATGTGCACCCGCAACAGGTTGAAGTGACACAGCCGACATTCCGGATATTTCTGCAAGATCCTGCTGAAGTTCATACATTACCTGCAACGCACCTTGTATTGTATCTTCCGGCTGCATCGGGTGTATGTCCGTAAATCCGGTAATAACATTAACAATATCATTGATCTTTGGATTATATTTCATTGTGCATGAACCAAGCGGGTAGAACCCTTTCTCGATGAAATGATTCTTGGCTGAGAGCTCTATATAATGGCGGACAGTATCCAGTTCACTCACTTCGGGAATCCGCGGGGTGTCTTTACGAAGAATATCATTCGGGAAGATTTCAGAAATGTTGTTGTCGATTTCACATTTTGGAAGGGTGTAACCTTTTCTGTTTTTTATGCTTTTTTCAAAAATTGTTTTTGTTGCCATGTTACACCTCCTCCACTAATTTCTCAAGCTCATCGACAAAGGCATCGAGCTCCTGCTTTGTACGCTTCTCGGTAACGGCGATCAGTAGCTGATTTTTATATCCATACTTGGAAATATCAACTCCAGCAAAATATCCTTTATGCTTCATCTTGGAAATTATTTCAGATGGTGGGATTGGTGTTTTTACTGCAAATTCCTTGAAGAACGGTGCTGTATTTGCTGCTTGAAATCCATTAATCTGGCAGATTTTATCATGAAGATAATGTGCTTTGATCGTTGATTGCTCTGCAACTTCGCGCAGTCCATGCTTACCCATCAGCACCATATACACAGTTGCTGCAAGCGCACAGAGTGACTCGTTTGTGCAGATATTCGAGGTGGCTTTTCCTCTTCGGATATGTTGTTCGCGAGCTTGCAGAGTGAGCACATATCCTTTTTGTCCGTTTGTATCAACTGTAGCCCCGACAATTCTGCCCGGCATTTTCCTGATAAGTTTTTGTTTTACAGCAAAGAAACCAAAAAGCGGTCCACCAAGATTCTGCATATTTCCCAGAACCTGTCCCTCACCTACAACAATATCAACATTGTATTTTCCGGGAGGATTGAGCAAGAGCAATGAGAGTGGATCGGTTGACGCTATGAAGAGCGCTTTCTTATTTTCATGAATGATTGGCTCGATAGCTTCGAGGTCTTCTATCACACCTAAGAAATTGGGTGAGGGAATCAGCACAGCAGAAACATCATCGGAAATCTCATCCTGAAGTCTCTTAATATCAATTCCGCCATTATTTTGCGGAATATATACGATCTCCAGCTCGATGGGTTTGATGTAGGTTTCGATAACCTGTTTATAATGAGGATGTATCAAACCTGAAATGAGTATTTTTTTCTTTTTATTATGACGGAGTGCCAGCAGAAGTGATTCGGCACAAGCGGTAGCTCCATCATACATCGATGCATTTGACGCATCCATACCTGTCAGTTCGCAGATCATAGTCTGGTATTCATAGATGAATTGCAATGTTCCCTGGCTGACTTCTGCCTGATACGGAGTATACGCTGAATAAAACTCCGGGCGCCCGATTACATAATTGACCGCAGCAGGAATAAAATGATCATAAATGCCTGCACCGAGGAATGATACAACCTCTGAGGTATTTATATTTTGCGATGCCAGTGCCTGAACTTTCTTTGTGATTTCAAATTCGGAAAGCGGTTCATCGAGTTTGAGAGGATTTCTAATAAGAAGTTCTTCGGGAATTCCCTTGAGCAATTCCTCGAAAGAAGCAACTCCGATCTCTTCGAGCATCTGCGTTCGCTGTTCATCAGTATTGGAAATAAATGGCATGAATACTCCTTAAATAATGGATTATATACTACTATATGAATTTGTGAAAATTTTATCGGCTCAAATCGAGTGTCAAATTTTATTCAATATAACACATGTGTCGTTTAAAGATTTTATGGACAAGATAATGCACAAAATAAATATATTGCCCTGCTTCAAATAAAATAGTGGAGAAAAATAATGAAAAAACTAATGATTGTTGTTTTTATGTGTATGCTCATGGGTTCTGTTTTGACTGAACTGAATGCAGACATATCAAAAGAGATGGACGCACTTCAGATCTATACAGAGGAGTTTCCTCCATTGAATCTCATGCAAGATGGACAGTTAACAGGTCAAGCAACAGAAGTCGTCCAAGAGATTTTAAAGAGAATGGATATCAATAAGGATATTACACTTCTGTTGTGGTCAGATGCATATCAGAAGCTCGTGAATGAGCCCAATATTGTGTTGTTCTCAACTTCTTTGATATCAGAGAGGAAAGATCTTTTCAAATGGGTTGGACCTATCAGTTCTGTCGAGAACTATTTCTATACTTCAAAAGATTGCACGCTGAATTTAAAAACTCTTGATGATGCGAAGAAAGTGTTAAAGATAGCGACCCTGAAAGATTATGCAATTACAGGAATTCTGAAAGAGAAAGGATTTACAAATCTCATTGAATACAACACAATTCAAGAAATATTTACAGCGTTGATGAATGGTGAAGTGAACCTTTTTCCATGCTCGAATCTAGTCATGAACAGCCAACAAAAGAAACTCGGCATAGCACCGGATGAATTCAAAAAAGCGATTTTCATTACATCGGAACTCGAATATATTGCATTTTCAGAGTCAACATCGGATGAGATGATCCAAACATGGCAGAAACATCTTGATAATATGAAGGATGATGGAACTTTTAATGCGATTTTCAAAAAGTGGCTTCCGAATGAAATACCTCCAGGAATTCTTCAAATATATACCGAGGATTATCCTCCACTCACTTTTCAGGAGAATGGTGAAATTTCCGGTTTCGGAACCGAAGTGGTACGTGAAATTCTCGCCAGATTGGACATTCCTGATAATATTCGTATCTCATCATGGGAAAATGGTTATCATTTATGCCTTGTCAATCCTAATTTTGTGCTCTTTACAATGAAGAGAACCCCTCTTCGCGAGAAGCTTTTCAACTGGATCGGTCCTATCGGCTCGAATCGAACTATATTCTATGCAAAAAAAGGTTCTGACATCAAGATTAGCAGCATGGAAGATGCAAAAAAAGTTGGGAAAATTGCCACATGTTCCGCATGGTTTTCCGAGCAGGATCTGGAAAATGCCGGATTTACCAATCTCGTGAGTTCACCAAACCCGACTGAGAACGTCCGTCAATTAGTCGAGGGAGAGGTTGACCTGTCGATCTTTACAGACATTACCATTCCCGAAATTGCAAAGCAGGCAGGATACTCGATTGATGATCTCGAACCTGTTTTCACAGTGAGTTCAGGTGATTTCTACATTGCAATTTCAAAAGGAACACCGGAACATGTCATTGATGAATGGCAGCAGGTCTTTAATGAGATCTACGAAGACGGAACATTGGAAAATCTATATGAAGAATGGCTTCCAAGCAGCAAATTTCCTGAATTAAAATAGGGATAATTTAGAAAAATAAGCAATTATGGGATGCACGTATGTGTGTCCCTTTTTTTATTTCGAAATCGAGGAAACCGAAGCAAAAAAAATAAACCACATAGGAATATCCATTTATAAAAAAGTAAATCACCGTAAAAAGAGGGATGTCATTCCCACATTGATTGGGAATCCAGCATTGAATATGTTTTTTATAGCTCACGCTCTAATAAATAAAAAAATGCCCTTCTCCCCTCGTTCCCCAATCTCATTGAAAAATTTGACAAACATTCTTGTTCATAAAAAACTTACCGGTAAGTAAGGAGCACAATGAAAACCAAAGAAGTCATAATTAAAACAGCGCTCAAGCTCTTCTTGTCAAAGGGCTTTAATGAAACCTCAATGAACGAGATCGCTGGAGAAGTCGGTGTTTCAAAGCCCGCTATATATCACCATTTTAAAAATAAAGATGAATTAGTTCAAGCCATTTTTGATCATTTTACCAGCAGTATTTCTCGGTGGGCAAAAGAGTATTATGCAGGTTGCGACAGAGAGCAAAGAATTGAAAAGATGTTTTCTGCAGCACCACTTTTCATGAACATAGAGAAGATTTTGTTAGATGATGAGGCACCTGATCTTCCCTATAGTTATAATATGTTTCTCCTTCTCATGAGCAGGATGAAAGCAACGAACAAATCCCGTATTTCACAAGACCTTTGCAGGACACGGCAGAAGATCAATGATATGTTTGGTGGGCTACAGCAGGAAGGGATCATACGTGATGATATCGATCCAGAAGCTCTCTCACTCATGATGCATACGATGATCGAAGGGCTTTCATTTATCGGAGAACTGATCGATCATATTGATGTGGCTGGAGATAGCGAAAAATTATATAATACATTTTGGAAATTAATAAAAAAAGAAAACGAATAATACAAGGAGTTTGCATGAACAAAGTTAAATACAACATACCTCTTCTGCTTACAATTTTCATCTTAATCAGTGGAGGACTCCATGCACAGATAGAGTTCATCGAGCAGCTCAGAGGCGGTGTGCCGGAATCTATCACAAAAGTGGTTTGTCCCTTTAACCTGACCCGTTCTCATATTATAGAATTGCCAGTATTTATCAATGACTCAAATGAAAAACTGACTTTCGTTTTTGATACCGGCGGGACTACTATCATAGGCAAGGATCTTGCAAAACAGCTTGAATTAAAAGTTGATTCCATGCAAACCCCAGATCAGATGATCTATACATCCCGAACGAAAGAAATCAATTGTGCCGGACTCAAGGTGAAGGATTTCAATATGAGTGTGATGGATTTCAAGAAGACCTTTGACCTTGGAAATGATGAACTGGAAGGAATGATCGGACCGGATTTTATACGATTTTTCCGAACTACAATCGATTATCAGAATGATCAGCTTATTTTCGAGAATAATGATAAGCCCCTAAAAGCAGAGACGGCAGAACAACACCTTCTTGATATGGAGATCATGATGCCGTACCATCCGAGTGTACAAATGGGAATCAGTGAATATTTCCCGATAATGGGAAGGATTGATACTGGATTGCATTATCCTATTGTGCTTCCCATTGCTTTTATTGAACAACTTCCTGAGGAAGAACAGGCAAAACTCATTCTGTGCAAAGGTTATTTTGCAAAATGGCCCTTTGTGGATACCCATGAGAACTACCTCTATAAGTGCGATGAAATAACTATTGGCGATATGACTCTGAAAAATGTCGGGATAATTTTTGCAAATTTTCCTTTTAACAACAGCGCACTTCTGGGAAAAGATTTTCTCGAGCAGTTCGTGACCACACTTGATTTTCCACACAGGAAAGTACTTATGACTGAAACTAAAGAATCGTCCAAAGATATTTTATTCTCGACAGGGATCAATGTGCGAAAACTCGATGATGGAAACTTCAAGATCATAGGTATGTGGGAGAATTCTCCTGCTGATAACGCAGGTATCGAGCTTGAAGATGTCATTCTTGAAATCAATGGGAAAGATGCTTCTGAGATTGAAACTGGAGAATTATACGTAATGAGATTTGATTCGAATACAAAAGAACTTCTCGTAAAAGTGCAGAAGCCGGAAAGTGATGAGGCGAAAGAGATTTTGTTGAAGAAAGAGTATTTGATGTAAAAAGTATTAATGTTGTAATGTTATAAGGTTGTAAGGTTAAATTATTTTGTCATTAAGGTAAATAACTAATTGCAGAATGTGCTTATTTTGTCTTTTTCTGATTATATCCCCCAAAATCCTTGTCATTGTGAGCGGATCATCGATGCAATCGGGGAGGAGAGAAGAATCTGTCTATTCAAAACTTTCTCAGTTCCTAATACTAATATTCACAATCACACTTAAACATAAGGTTAGAGACGAGTTTGTCCCGTCGGACAAAATTATCAATTTGTAGGGGCTGAATATATTCAGCCCTTTATCCGAGCAGTCATGGACTAATCCATAACTGGTGTATGCGGTGCAAGATGAACCTACACCTACCCCCAATACACCTCATTACCAATCCCCAGATTGTTAATGTTCTCTCGTACCTAAGTTGTACTTGGGTACGCTTTCACACATTACTACTCCTGGGGCAAATAATCCCACATAATTTTTTCTATTTGACAATTTGCAATCCTTTCCGCTTTTTGTCATAAAAAGGATAAATTACTATGAAAAAACATTCGGCTATTAAAGTGGTTTTCATTATCCTGATTGTTATCATTGTCACTGCTATACTGATCTTATCAATAAACTTCCATCCAAAGACCAATAAAGACCTGACACAGAATACAGCTATCATGATAGACAAAGTAAAGGCGTCACATGTTCCTTTAGTTCAAAGATATCCTACTCGATATGATCTGCTCATCGAAGCTGCAGAAAAAGGTTTGGATAATATTCAGAGTTATGCATTGCCAAATTTTTTCGGTCAGGATTATTTCAAAGGTTATTCTGATATGAATACATATGAGGAGCTCCAGTTTCCACGGGATCACAAAGCCCAATTGGATTTTCAATTTGGCTGGTATTTTTGGTCGGGAAATTTCTTGGACGAAAACAATAACGTGGTTGATGTAGTCGTAGTGTTTTTCAGACGTGCTTTATATCCACCGCCAATTGCGTCTGATCTTGGTCTGTCCGATATTGAGAACCAGTTGGTACAAAATGTCGTTGCTGTAAATTATGCTGATAAAAACCTGCATGTCACAGGAAGTGATCCCATCATTTCAGGAACGAGCGGAAAAATAGTATATGGAATCGAACCTTTCTTAGCCCGGATAGGGGAGAATAGCGCGCAGAGTCTTCAAAAAGACAAGATGTTTCCAATGAAAATTACAATTGATGATGCGGATAAAGAATTGAAAATTGATCTCGACCTCACTGAGAGTAAGCCCCTTTTGCTTCAGGGTGATGAAGGTAAAGTCCCCTCAATTTTCGGGTTGGGAACTTGGTATTATTCTTATCCCAATATCAAAACAACCGGCTCGGTCACGTATCAGGGAGAAACCAGAAATCTTAAAGGAAAAATGTGGATGGATCACCAATGGATGTCCGGTATTTCACCAACCGGTTATCCCAAAAATATTGCTGTTCAAGCCCTTGCAACTATCATAAGTGGATTTAATGGAAAAACACCGAAATCATTTGGCTGGGATTGGTCTGATGTCCAGTTTGATGATAATACTGAAATTACTTTTGCCAGCCCCCATTCTGATAAAACAGAGGAATTACAAAACATGGGAGAGAATCCTCCGGCTAATGCCACACGTGTAATTTCCGGAAAATATATTGATGAGAATGGAAACAGTGAAGTTATAAATGGCTCGGTCACGATCAATAAATGGATGCGCAGTCCCAGATCTCATGCTTGGTATCCCAATGGCTGGGAAGTGAAATTCCCTGATAAAAACCTGGAATTTGTTATGATATCAACTGTTGACGACCAGTTTATTTATTCAGTAGCTAGTGAAATTCGTGAAGGTGGTACTATCGTGAAGGGCACGAAAGACGGAAAAGAAATATCCGGTTATGGATTTGGGGAAGGCGTTAATTATTCAGGACAGGATTATCCCCTGAAAGAAAATATGGCTCTGCTGGGAATTCAGGATAATGACACCAATCGCAAGTTGCTCCAGCCAAGTCCTCCAGGTACATGGTTGGTGATACAGAGTATGATAGTTTTGGCTGCTTTTTTGGCATTGTTTATTTCTATAATTCTTATTATCATTGTTCTGATAAAGAAGAAACATGTTGAAAAAGTATAAACATCCAAAAAGCAGATCATGAAAGCGCTATTCTTCCGCAAAAAAATCATTGAGTTTTTATAAAATTATATGGAGGAACATTTATGAACAACGTACTTCTTTTGATAATCGTTTTCTTATTATGTATGATACTGGTATTTATTTTCTACTATGTTTTATTCAGAAAGAAAAACAAATTAGGGATTAATCCCAAACGGATTACCTGCCCGAATTGTAAAAAACCATTACCTTTTGTCCGGGTTCCTAAAAATCTGCGGCAGACATTGTGGGGCGGGAGTACATGCCCTCATTGTGGAACAGAGGTGGATAAATGGGGAAGAGAGATAAAGAATAAATAGGAGATAATCTCGTTCCCAAAGCATTCTTTGTGAACATCACTAAGTGTAAGTGGATTGAAAAATAGTGAAAAAATAAAGGAGTATTAATCATTTATGGTACAAGATATTGAGAAAAGAATAAAGGGTATTAATCATATTATGATGAGTGTTTATTATAATAATGAAGTAATGGAGTACTTGGCACTAAAACTTCGTAATGAGTCCATTAACTTAAAAAATAATTTATTTCTATCTTGGATTAATAAAAAATTAATAGAAAATCAAATTATAAACTTTTATAAGCTTTTCAAGAAGCCAAAGAAAGGTAGAATTTTTGAAAAATTTTCTTTTCATGAATTTTTAAGAATAATTAAATATAGAAATTACGAAATAAATTATAACTTATTAGATCATAAAGTTAATGTACTTTATGAAGAATATGAAAGTTCCCAATATCAAACAATTAGAGAGAAATATATAGCTCATTTAGATCTTAATGTACCTATAATAAGGCTTCACATAATTTTTTTCATTGCATTTTCAAAAAATATACTGAAATTATTTGATGAAATTTGTAAGGAGTTCAATATAAAACCAGATTATATTTCTGAAAATATCAAGGATTCTTTAAATCAAATTTTTAATCAAGTGAGTATCTCAGAAAAAATTAAAAGATTATGTTTTGATGAAAAATTGAAGGGCAATGAGATATTAGAATTATCTAAAATAAACGATATAATTAACTAAAAATATTAAATATTATATTTGGGGGAAAACCGCGTGGTCATGGTCCATTCTATGACCGGGAAAAAACGTTCCCAAACCAGTCTTCATTTCATTCCGCCTTGGCAAGCAGGGGTTTAGTAACGAGAGTTTGTTATTCCTTCTCTCCCTTCTTCACACTCTCCAAAATCTTCACTGCTAATTCTTTATCGGCTTTGTTGATCACAACACCTACACCTTCTGTGAGTTGGAGCTGAGGCATCATGCCATCGCAGTCGTCGGAAATAATGTAGCATTCAATCCCCGCACTTTTCAGCAGCCCTACCAGCAATTCGGCTTCGATCATATCATCAAAAACTTCCAATACCATTTCACCTTCGTTTATCATGTATACTCCCAATATTATTTTTTGGATTATCCAAATCATCCAGCCATGTGGCAACAGGATTAAGTTTCCTGAAAAAAATCCGTCCAGCATTTCGTTCATCTTTTGCCTGGTGGAATTTAAAAATCATTTCATCACCCTTTATACCGAGGATCTCGATCTTTCCTTTTTTGTGTGACATGATAAACCGGAATCTTTTACTGTGCCCGTCGAGCTGTGCCTTAGCTTTCTCAACGATCGGGTAGCCGATAGAAAGCGGTATCTGGAAATTCTTTTTCACACGCTTAACGGGTCTGCATTGGAAAAGGTAGTAGGGATTAATACCGATCGAGACGAGGTTTCTCATCAGCTCTGCAAGCACATCCGGGTTGTCATTAACACCGCGCAGGAACACAGTTTGGTTGTTGATCACTACTCCCGCTCCCAAAAGTAGATTTACCACTTTCTTTAATTCATCGGTAATTTCACGAGGATGGTCGATATGTGTCACAAAATATATTTGTTTCCTGTTGCGGGTATAAGAACTGAGCAATGAAATTAATTCATCATCCTTAAGAATTCTTTTCGGGTAATACACGGGTACTTTTGTACCGAAACGGATAAAATCGAGGTGGGGGATCGGGCTAAGCAGTTCGAGGAATCGCGTGAGCACTCGTGTGGTGAGCATCAGGGGATCGCCTCCGCTGATGAGTACATTATTTATCTCAGGATGGGCTTTGATATACTTTACTGCCTGGTTGAAGTTACTGATTATCTCTGTAGAATCCAGACCGACTAGACGCTTGCGAAAACAGAACCTGCAGTAGGTTGCACATCTATTCGTAGAAAGCACCAGCGCTGTTTTGCTGTATTTATGCTGCAAGCCGGAAAGTTTGGTATTGTGTAATTCGCCGCTGGTATCATAAGAACCGGATATATCCAGCTCCCGGGGAGAAGGAACAACCATTTTCTTCAGAGGATCATCCGTGTCAGTAAAGTCGATCAGAGAAAGATAGAATTTCGAGATGCACATAGGGTGTCGCAAGACGACCTTGCGGAGCTGTACTTCCTCTTTAGGAGCGAGAGAAATGTATTGTTTCAACTCGCCCACAGATGTGATAAAATCTTTCTCTTTTTTCCAATAGGTCATAAATTTTAGATCGTAAATTCAGTTTTTTATCGACTGGTGATAGACTTAATTGTAAGTAAAGTAGGTGTTATAACGTTGTCAATAAATTTTTTAAAGTAGTTCCTTTATCTGTGGTAAGACCTTTTTTATGTTCAGTCCTGCAAACGTATGAACAATATGTGTCCTGTTTTTAGATGTCTCACAATGATGCCTTCGTTCATGAGGTACAAGAATGCTGAAGGTGCGCAACGGGGTATATCGCATACAATGCAGCAAATGGGTATTGGGTGAGATGAAGAGCTTACAGGATTTGAGCACTTCGAGTGCCTGCTCATGGCTTACTATAAGTTGAAAATCCGGTTTGACATTATTTTTATTGAATAAGAGCTTGTCATAATACCGTGCATCCCAGTCCAGTAGAACAACATCGTAATTGTCATCTTTTTGAAGCGCATTTACTAGTGAATATATGTGTTTCTTCAGGAAGCGTGTGCCATAAATTCCAGGAGAAATATCAACACCGATCAGCCGTTTTTCTTGATATTCAGAATTTCTTGCTGTGGGGAAATTATAATTGCTAATATACGCATCCCATTTTTCCAAAGCGCCCGTAAGCTGCAATGCGAAGGAAAAGAACTGGTAGTAATATGATTGCAGGTCATTCATGGAAATTATGCAATTCAATAATTTTATATCACTAAATGAGCTCATGCCGGCAATCACCGCATTAGGTGTTTTTTTTAAAAAAAATTTTACATCTTTCGGGGTTTTTTTTGTAAGAAATACAATAAGTTCAATTGATTCAACATTCTCTCCTGCTCCTAGTTCTGCAAGATCAATAAAGGAAAAATTTCTTTCTGGGTATAGCTGATCAATGAAAAATGTCCATTCTTTTTTGTGAAGCACAATGAGAGTGTCCTTATAGGATTGTAGCAGAATGCCGAGTCCCCAGAGGGATTCAAGGAATTCAACGAAGTCGGTAGAACATATGATCATCACTGAGGACGGTTGTGAGATTTTCCGGCTGAAATTATGAGCTGGTTTTTCTTTCATCGAATTCTTGCGAGACAAGATTGACATGCTATTTCTCACTTTTCTTTTTTCGTTTTTTCTTTGCAAAGGGCAGGGATATAAAGAAGGTCGAACCTTCACCCTTGACGCTTTTTACCCACATTTTTCCGCCATAATGCTCAATAATGGTTTTTGTGATAGGAAGCCCCAAACCGAGCCCGGAAGATTTGAATTCTGTCACACCCGAATGGTGTGCCTTGATATCTGCAACTTCATAGAATTCACGGAATATATTATCCAATTCATAGGATGGAATGCCAATGCCGTTATCTTTTATATAGATGATAAGAGACTCTTTTTCGTCTGCCTCTTCCTTACGAAATCTGGACTTTCGCGCCCCAATTGTTATTTCACCGTAATCATCAGTGTATTTTATGGCATTGAGCACAAGATTCTTTAAGCCATTGATAAGAGTGATGCGTTCTCCTCTTATTGGTTTTAGTCCTTGTGCGATTTTCAGAACGAGCTTTTGCTTGCGCAATTCAGTAAGGACAAGAGTTTCTTCATACACGATCTTAAGAATATCTTCAGGACTGATTAACTCTTTTTCAAACTGAATTCCCCTTGTCTCCAGCGCATTCATTTGCAGGATGTTATTAATTGCATGGAGAAGACGATCAACATTTCTTTCCATAATATTTATCGTATTTTGACGAACATGTTCAGGAGTCTCAGGATCCTTCAGGATCGAGATGTAACCCTTCAATGTCTGGATAGGAGTATTAAATTCGTGAGAGGAAATATTGATGAATTGCGCGCGTTCCTGATCTATTTTAAGCAGCTCCTGGTTGGCAATGCTGAGCTTTTCGAAATCCAGAGCGTTTTTAATAGCAGTCTCTGCCATGAGAATAAATATCTCCAGAAGCTTCTCGTTAAATCGAATGACCTTGTTTATACTTGTGAGCTTGTCGAGATAGAGAAATCCAAATATCTCGTTATGCATATTGAGAGGTGAGCAATATACAGACTGAAGATCGTGTCGGTGGATACTTTCAGTATCCGAAAAGTGCTGGTCATCAACTGCTTCAAAAGTGCTCATAGCAACCTTTGATTCGTAAACATCTTTCAATACGGTTTTGCTGATCTTGAGATTGTCTTTGTCTATTTTCTCGCCTGTGCCGAGAAGTGCTACATTGAAAACAAAATTTTTGTTTTCATCTAAATTTATAAAGAAACCGCGTTCCGCTCCCGAAAGTTTAATAGCGTTGAGTGTGATCTGGTTTTGCAACTCTTCCATGTTCATGACTTGCAAAATATCCCTGCTGATGGTTATTAGATTCGAGAGCTGCTCACGCTGTTCCAGAACCTCCTCATACTCTCCGATTTTTTTTAAAATGATCGTAAGGTAAAAAGCGGATAATTTAATTATGAGTTTTTCTGATTTTGTGAAAGGATATTCTCCCATATCAGCAAGAATGAATATTCCTTCAAGCTCATTTTTCAACTTGAGGGGGGCAAGGCAGAAATGCTGTCCCTTCACTGTGTAGTACTGGCATTCCAGCTCAGTCCGCAGTTTTTCAAAGTAGCTTTGATGTATGCTGGTGAATTCGGTTTTGGCGAGTTGATTATTTAACCAGAATTCACCTTCGGAATCTTTATTTTCATAGAGTATGATGCCGAATTTATCTATGCCCACAACGTCTAGAACATATTTTTTCAGATAAAATCTAATTTGATGAACGCTTGAGAGATGTAAAAGATCAAAGAAATAGTGCTGCAATTTCGAGGGAGAAATATTTATACGAGCTTCAATGATTTGTCGTAACTTAGAACTGGAAAGTAGGGCTTCATAGTGGAATATTGCCCTCACTCTTTGCTGATCGTCCTCGGATAAACCGCGCAACACAACATCGAGTTTGCGATTATAATTGCGCCTGAATTTATATTCCAAATTTTTAATATGCAACGTTCTGTAAATGAGCGTGATAAGGATCAGACTTTCGCATTGGAGATCCCAATCCTTCATTTTTTTTGCAATAGTTTCAGCTTTAAGAAGTTTACGAATGACTGTTCGGAGGTTCATGTCTGCTTTTCTGAGCAATATCTTAGCTTCAAGAACACGTCCATAATTATCCCATCGTAAAAATTCATTTTTTACAGCCAATGCACGTGCCTGTTCACAGTGAATTTCTGACTGTTTGTAGTCCTTTGTAATATAGTAAGTGTCTGCAATATTTAGGTAGGACATCGTCAACGCATATTCATTCTGATTTTTTTTTGCCAGAGTTCCTGCTTTTTTAAAATTAGTTATAGCAAGAGTATACTTTTTTTCACCTCGTGCCAACCAGCCCTGCAACTGATACATGAATTCCATTTCAAGGGATGTGTTGATCTTCTCTTTTTTAATTTGATCACTTACGGATTTAAGTTGCTTATAATTTCGCGAAATTACGAGCCAGAAGCAGTAATTTTTAAGATAGGAATTAATATTGCCGATAGAATGATTCTTGAAAAAATTATCATAATGAGTACGTAAAAAGGAGAGAAATTTAGCAGGAACAAGAATGCGGAGTTTCAGAAAAGAAGAACGGTTATATATTTTACTGATGAGGTTTGTATCGTTGAGTTCTTTTGCCATGGCAAGGGCTGTATCAAAATGTTTTTCAGCTTCTCGGAATTCTCCCAATTTGAAGGTTGTTTGGGCAATGTTCAGGTTTACTTCTGCCATGCCGGGAGTGAAATTTATTTTTTCAAAATACGAAAGTGCTTCCAGGGATTTATCCAATCCTGCACGGAGCATTCCCTGCTTCATATTAAGAAATCCCCAATGGGAGAGCACATTCGCAACATTCAGGATATCACCCTCTTTCAAACTTAGCGCTGCAGCATCTTCATAATTCCGTATCGCGTTTTTGACCTTATTAAGAATATTATATGAGTCACCGAGGACTTTCAGAATACGACCAAGCCGGATAAAAGCTTCTTGTGTTTTCGCAATTTTTTGTGCTTTTTTCAATTCCTTAATAGCCGTTTCATAGGCACCGATCGCATAATAATAATCTCCGCTGAACAAATAGAAATTGATCTTCTGAAAAGGTGTCAGTTCTTTCGCTGAGAGAATCTGAATTGCTTGATGTGCTTTATCTTCCTCACGAGAAAAATTGTGAAGTTCCAGTCCAGCAAGCAGTATGTCATTTTCGTCAAAAGGAAATTTTGATTTTTGCAGTGTGTCGAGAGTTTTTTTGGCACTTGAAAAATCCCTGCACGCCATTTTATAGCGCGCATTTAGGAGCATTAGTTGCGGGTCTTTTTTGATGAATGTGGAAAATTGTCGGCAGCAAATTTCTGTAAGATCGCATTTCTTCAGTAAAATTCCCAGGGCGAGAAGCACCTTCAAATAATCCTGAATAGTCTTGGCCTGCAAATCTTCCTTTAGAACACAAATTTTCAGCAGACCCCGATAACAGGAGTCCCAAGCTTCAATAATATCCTTATTTTCCATATAAGTTATGGTTTTAAGTAGATGATAATGAATTTCAGATTCGTGATCCTCTGCCAGCTCACAGTGCGCGATAATGCCATCCATAATAGCCGGCTTGGTAACTTGATGCGTTTTGAAATAGTGTATCACTTCCTGCGAAATCTTCTTTTTCTTTGCTGTGCTGACCTTCTTTAAAAGCACGGATTTGAGAGCGGGATAAACGAATTTGTAATACCCATCTTCAGCATACTCATCATTTTTTACCAGAATGTCGAGTGCTTCAACATCCTGCATAAAGAAGAATAGATCCTTTGAATCGGAAAAGTGGAGAATTGTCTGAATGATGTTTGTTGAAAGGGGAATCTGCAGTACTGAAAGCTGCACGAGCAAATTCTTGATTTTCTCCGGTATAAGTGCGATCTTCTCCTCAATTGCTGTAAGTATTTTTTTCGGGAGCTCCACTTCCAGAATATTAACATCAAAATGCCAGTTACCTTTTACATCAAGAATGATCTTTTTCTCAATAAGATTACCGATGAGTTCAAGAATAAAGCGCTGGTTGCCATTTGTGATCAGATAAATCTGATAGAGAAATTCCTCAGGACATCCTTCCCCGAGAATTTCGCTGATAAATTGAAAGGATTCAGGTTGGGAAAGGGGTTCGATGTGGATTTTATAAGTAATCTCTGAAAAGTCAACAATATACGGATTATAGGAACTAACGATTATTACGATAGGGTGGTTGGGAAGATCGGGAGCAATATATTCAAGAAAATTTATCGTCGGTTCATTAACTTCTTCGATATTAGTGATGAAATACACAATAGGTTTAGTTGATGAAAAACCGAACATGTAATCCCTGGCTAGTTCAAAATCTCTCATGAGATCTGATTCGTCCTCAATGATCTTCAGAGATTTTTCTTCGGATTTAAAGAGGAATTCGCAAAATTTATTTGAAGCGGATTGTTCAAAGAGGTACTTGCCCTTCTCGTCCATAGACAGAAATATTTCCTTGCACAGCATAAAGAATGGATCTCGGTGCTGGGGGTTGCAATTGTAATAGAACACATGGAAATCCTCTGATAACAGATACCACTTGATATATTGCATAAGACTGGTTTTGCCAACGCCTTTTTCGCCGGTCACAAAGATGATTTCCCCTTTCTGATTCTTAACTTCATTGATCCGGTCACGTAGAGTATCAATATCTTTATCCCGGAAATAAAATTGCGTGGATTCGATCTGCTTTACCAGCGGCGGCTCGGTGGTTAGAGGGTATGTTGTATCCTGCATCTCATTGATATAACGAATGATCTCCTGCGACTTGCCGATGCGTAGTGCAGGATTGAATTCAATAAGATGAAAGATAAGATCTTCGAGCTTTTTATCGACTGCCGGATTTATTTTTGTGGGAAATTTGGGAATGATATTTGGGATTTTCTTTTCGGACATGAGCTTGATCTCTTCTCTGGAAAAAGGGAAAGTGCCCACAGAAAGATAATACATTATCACGCCCAATGCGTAGAAATCACTTTTTGGAGAAAAGCTTGATCCCTGTAAAAGTTCCGGTGCGATATAGGGCAGACTTACCACCTCACTTTCGGGATATGCTTCTGTTTGTGAAATGATCTTGTTGAATCCATAGTCGCAGACTTTTACATTGATCTTATTGCTGCTCTTTTGATAAAGTACATTTTCCAGCTTCAGATCTTTATGAATAATATGATGAGTATGAAGGTGGTTCAAGGCATAGCATACCTGAGTAATAAGCTCAAAAAAATCCTGTTTATTCTTATTGGTAAGATGAAAATTTGGCAACCCTTTGCTTTTGAAGAATTCAGAAAGAAGATAGAGATTATTTTGGTAAATGCCGTAATCATAAATCTTTATGAGATTAGGGTGGGATATTTTAGTGATCTCGCGCATCACTTTTGGATTCATTTTCTCGCGAATGTCTTCGATTGGTATCTTATCAAATAACTTGACGGCAAATATTTTTTTTGTGGCAATATCTTCAACTTTGTACACAGTGCCAAAGCTACCTGTTCCAATCTTTTCTTTAAACTCATGATGCAATGCGATCAAACTCATGAAAACTCCTGTGCAAAACTAAAAAAATCAAATTTGTTTTACGTTCTTCATAAAAAACATTTGTTCATGCTCATAATAAATTGTCAACAATTTGCATATGATATATAGCATGATTGAGTAACCTGTTTGAAATAAATTTGACAAACCAACCCCGCAAAAAGAAATTTACTACCAAGTATGATAAAGGGAACTACATGAAAAAAATATTTTTAATAGTGATATGTTTCGTTTTGACGAGCAGTCTCTTTGCGATCAGCGAAGATGCGGGAACCACTGCTTTCAATTTCCTCAATATTCCGATGGGTGCCCGAGGCGCCGGTATGGGTAATACCTTTACTGCTATTGCAGATGATGCGCTTGCACCGTTCTGGAATCCTGCAGGTCTGCCGAATGTTCACCAGCGACTTCTTCAGATCACCTACATGAATTATTTCGCTGGATACAATGGCGGTGCGGTGAGTTATGCCATGCCTCTAAATGAAGGATCGACTGTCGCAATTTTCTCAAAATTTATGGGAGTTGGGGGCATTCCTAAAACAGGCATCGATGAAAATCAGAATCTTATCGATATGGGAACGTTTGGCTCTTACGATGTGATGCTCGGTGCGTCCTACGGAAAATATATTTCAGATATTATAAACTGGGGAGTAAATATCAAGATCATTTCCGAAACAATAGATGAGTATTCATCACAGGCAATTGCTGCTGATGTGTGTCTTCTCCATCAATCTCCAAACCCACGCCTGAAGATCGGTCTCGCAGTCAAAAACCTCGGCATGCAACTTTCTAAATTTGACCAGAAAAAGGAAAAACTACCCTTAACATTTTCGATGGGTCTGGCTTACAAGATCAATACAGGTGTGATCGCACTGGATATTCATAAACCGATGCATACGAATTTCTATGGAACAATCGGAATAGAGACGACTTTTCAAAATAAAATTACAGTACGAGCTGGCTACCGTTCTAATGCCACAGACTGGAATGTGGGCTCCGGTATTGATTTCCTCTCAGGGATCTCGGCTGGAGTAGGTTTCGGCTGGAAAGAATACAAGTTTGATTATGCAGTGAATTCATACGGAGAATTAGGTTTTATTCATCAACTATCTGTGGGATATCACTTCTAAAAATATATGGACCTTCAAAACGACAAACCTGCTGATGTGGGAACGGTTGTCGAAATACAAAACGGTTTTGCGATCGTTGAATATTCTCGTTCCGACGCCTGCAATACCTGCAAACTAAAGCCATTTTGTTTTCAAAGAGGGGGAGATGTCAACACGCTTACCATGAAAAATGAACTCAATGTAAAAAAAGGTGATAAAATACAATTTGAAATCAGTCCTCAGATGCGCATTCTCAGCTCTTTCCTCGTATTTATTCTTCCAATTATTTTTATGATCGGTTCATATTTTTTATGCAAAAGTGCGATCGGTCTTTCTGAAAGTATCTCGATAATTGTATCTCTGGTTTCCATCGCAGTAGCTTTTATATTGGTGAAAATTATTGATGGGCAAATAAAAAAGAAAGCGATGATACAACCCAAAATGGTTGCGCTTGTAAGCCCGGAAAACGAAAAATGAAAAATATAAAATATAAATTTGAAAATTTGGTTTATATTTCTACAAAAAGCATTAATCTATAATTAAAATATCTATTATGAAAGGTGATGATATTTATCAGAGATTTGTTGAAATCGCAATTCGGATTATTCGACTTGTAAAAGCATTGCCAAAAGATTATATTGGGATGCATATCGGTAATCAATTACTAAAGTCCGGTACTTCTTGTGGTGCTAATTATGAGGAGGCAAGAGGTTCAGAAAGCAATGCTGATTTCATCCATAAGTTGAAAATAGTTCTTAAAGAATCAAGGGAATCTATATTCTGGCTAAAAGTTATTGAGAATGCAGAATTAATGCCAAGCGATAGTCTTAATAAAATTCATAAAGAATTTGAAGAACTTGCAAATATCATTGCTCAATCGATAATCACTACGCAAAAGAGGTTAATAAATATGAGTAGTGAAGTCAAAACATAAAATGATTAACATAATTTTCCAATTTAAGTTTTTCATTTTGAATTTTTAGTTTCGTTAGGAGTTACTATGAACATTACATTAAAAAACATGATTTTTTATGGCTATCATGGACTTCATGAAGCAGAGAGAACTCTCGGGCAGCGTTTTGCTGTTGATGTAACTGTTACAAGTGATCCCGACCTAGATATTAAAGTGAAATCCCTTCACGATACTATTGACTACACACAAATTTTTAAGGTGATCAAAGAACGTGTGGAAAATTATAAATATCATCTTCTTGAAAAACTCGCAAATGAGATCGTCAGTGCAATTCTCAAAGATTTTGTCCTTGTTCAGAAAGTATCTTTGAAAGTCCGTAAAATAGCAGTACCGATCAATGGTACTCTTGATTATGTCGAGCTGGAAATGCAAAGAGAACGAGAAAAAAAGGAGTAGCTTTCGAAAATATTTTTATTAGTTTGGGTTCGAATCTTGGGAATAAGAGACGCTTTATCGAATCAGCTATATCAGCCCTACGAAATGAAAAGAAAATATCAATGAAACGCATATCTTCTATCATAGAAACCAGACCTGTCGGTAATATCCACCAGCCGGATTTTCTGAATTGTATTATTCAATGTGACTCTGAACTGAGTCCTCCCGAGCTTATGCAGACACTTCTGTATATCGAGAAAAAACTCGGAAGAGAGCGCAAAGAAAAGTGGGGACCTCGCACAATCGATCTTGATATATTGTTTTTTGATGATGAAGTAATTGATGCTGATGAACTGAAAATCCCGCATCCCGAGATCATGAATCGACCTTTTATTTTACAGCTAATGAACGAACTGGCACCTGAATTTATGTCTAAAGAGTTAAAAATGATTAAACAGTCAAAGACAATAATTTGAAATGAAAGTTAAGATAAAAGCATTAAATTCTCCACTTATTTGGTTAGATACGTTTGTGATACTGTATCTGAAGAAAATTCAAAATAATGAATCATTGGATCCTAGAAGTTCTAAAAATGATGAATATATAAAAAATAACGTAAAAAGACTTTTTGATGTAATTAGGAAAAAGAAAAATGAAAAAAAGCTAGTTTGTCCCGAAGGTGAGCAGGATGTTGAAATATTTTTCAGATATGATAAATCCCATATAAGGAGGTGTCATGATGTTATGGACCAACTTTCTTCAGGAGTACAATTTCTTCCTTGGTCTGAGATAAGAATTTCTCAAATGGAAAAAGCAATTAAGGCTTATTTGTTAAAAAAAGATTTTATTATATTAGATACTAATGACATTGTAAATATCACTAGGATTGATAATAATTTTGGTTTTAGGGTGCGTGTAAATGCAATCCCTAGTAATAATACTATTTCAAAATGGAAACTAGATAAAGAGATAGGTAATGAAAAATTGGAGAATTTGAGGTTGAAAACCTTAAAAAGCAATATTACCTTTCAAAGACAACTTGAAATTGAATATAATAGTACTTTACACTTATTAACACATGATTATCCTAGTATTATGGACAGAATATTTAATGGGATTGAAGATTTAAATGATTTTGATATATTAAGAGAGATATGTAAACCATTACATTTATGGAATAGAATTCACAAAATCAAAAATAGTCCTCAGAAAATAAACGAATTTTTATCATTTTTGAAATCTGATTACTATAAAGAAATACCCCATGAATATATTTCAAGCAATATTTTTGCAAAAATTATTACAGGTAAAAAGAAAGTTCAGAAGGGAGATTCTTATGATGTTGGAAACCTTTCATCTGTTTTACCTTATTGTGATTATGTGCTCACCGACGGAACGATGAAAAAACTAATCCAGAGTATGGAGATTGATAAAAAATATGATACAGAAATCTATTCTTTTCAAGATATTAATTTATTATGTAACAAGTTAGAAGAATTGTAGTATTATGATATTAGAGTTCAGAATTTATAGGATAACAATAGATATTTTTTTAATTATTTATAATGGAACAGGTTTATGATCGAAATTAAGAATAAGTATATTGCAGTCGAGGGAGTAATAGGTGTAGGTAAGACAACACTGGCAAAATTGCTGGCAGAAAAGTTTGAAGCACAGCTCATACTTGAGGTCGTAGAAGAGAATCCTTTTCTCTCTGAATTCTATGACGATATAGCAGGGAAAGCATTTCAGACACAGATGTTCTTTCTGCTTAGCAGATACCGTCAGATGAAAAAATATTTTCAGATCGATGCCTTTCAGACCAATATTGTAAGCGATTACATGTTCATGAAGGACAGCATCTTTGCTGATCTCACACTCAATAATGCAGAACTGGCAATGTATAAAGCTTTGTTCACTATCCTCAATGACAAGCTGGTTCAGCCCGATCTCATCATCTATCTTTATGCCGATCTCGAACGCATCATAGACAGGATACATTACAGGAACCGCTCCTTTGAGCACAATCTGCAACCCGAGTATCTGGCAGATCTTGCTGTTGCCTATGAGAAATACATTTCCACTTATACAGGATGCCCGATAATCAAGGTTGATACCAATAACATCAACTTCGTTAAGTCTCCTAAACAATTTGACAAATTGATGGTTGACATAAAAAAAGTGCTCCAAGATTGAGTCCTATGAAAAGAAATACTTCAATAGTCATTTTGGCAGCAGGTAAAGGCATTCGCATGAAATCCGACATGCCGAAAGTTGCACATCTGCTCGCAGGAAAGCCAATTATAGAGCGGGTAGTGACCACTGCCGAACATTTCAATCCTGAAAAGATTCTGGTTGTTGTCGGCTACAAGAAGGATGTTGTGATCGACTGCCTTTCGGAGTATGATAACATTACTTTCGTGGAGCAGAAAGAGCAGCTTGGAACCGGTCATGCAGTATATATCACAAGAGAGAATTTTAGAGATTTTGATGGCATTGTTATAATCTTGCCCGGTGACGTGCCGCTTTTAAAAGAAAAAACTTTGGAAAATCTTATAAAAGTACATAAAGAAAAACATGCTGCGGCAACTGTGCTTACTGTTGATCTGGACGATCCCGCCGGTTACGGACGCATCGTTCGTACTGATGAAGGATACCTCGAAAAAATCGTTGAACACAAGGACGCTTCCGAAGGAATTCGAAAGATCAGAGAGATAAATACAGGCATATTCTGTTTTGATTCTCGTGAACTTTTTTCTGTGCTTCCGAAGATCGGGCAGGATAATTCCCAGAACGAGATGTATCTAACCGATGTGCTCGAACTTTTAAGAAATGAAGGCAAATCCGTTGCTGCCGTCAAAGTCAATGATCCGATCGAGGTTGCGGGCATCAACTCAAATGAACAATTGCAGGAACTGGAAGATCAGTATCTTGCTCAGAAATAAATGGATAAATTATACTCACCCTGGCGCATCGATTACATTCTTGGTGAAAAAGAGAAGGGTTGCATATTCTGCGCAAAACAGCAAGCAAATGATGATGAAGGGCATTTGATCCTAAAACGAGGTGAAAAGACCTATATCGTAATGAATTTGTATCCCTATAATAACGGACATCTGATGGTTGTACCCTTTCGGCATGTGGCGCGTATGCAGGAGCTTACAGATGAAGAATTGTGCGAGCTCGGCAAAATGACACAATTATGTGAACGGGTTCTTTCAGATGCATATCATCCTGATGGATTGAATGTGGGTATGAATCTGGGAGAAGCAGCAGGCGCCGGTGTGGCAGATCATCTGCATATACACGTGGTGCCGCGATGGAACGGCGATACCAATTTTATTTCTACGATTGGGAACACAAGAGTTATTCCCGAAAAAATGGAAGAAGCGTTTAAAAAATTGAAAAAAGTTTTTAACACCTATGAGTCTTAAGCTCTCAAAATCCTTAAAAATAATCTTGGCTTTTTTTTTATTCTAAATATACTATTCCTATGCCTGACGATAATTTTAAGGACTTTACCGGATGAAGAAATTCAGAAAATTGAGCAAATTCCCTATAATGAGATCACACTACAAGTACTCAATGGGTGCGGCAAAAAAGGGCTGGCACGCGAAGTTCGAAATGTGCTTATTAATAAGGGGTTCGATGTGCTGTCCTTTGATAATGCAGAAAAATTTCTCTATGAAAAAACCGTGATCATCATAAGAAATATGGACTACAATAAATTTAATATTTTATATAAAGAATTACCTGTTCACAAGGTATACAAGCAGATCAACGAACACTCTCTCTTTGATTTTATAATAATTATAGGAAAGGATTATAAGCAAATTTTTGCTCTATAAGTTTTTATATGGAAGAAAATACTACAGAAAAAAAGCTCGAGATCATCACCCAGCTAGCCAGGGATAAGAAAGCGGAAAACGTCATTATCCTTGATGTCGAAGGAACTTCCGACCTGACAGATCGTCTTGTCATTTGCAGCGGGGATGGAGATATACACACGCGTGCGATCGGGAAATATATTATAGAAGAGGCAAAGAAGATGGGAGTTCCGATTCATCATAAAGAAGGACTCGAAAATGGTAAATGGATACTGGTTGATTTTGGAGTCATTGTGATGCATATCTTTGATAAAGAAACCAGAGATTATTATAAGCTTGAAGATCTCTGGGAAGAACTGGTCCGTAACAGAAAAAAAATGAAGGAATCATAAGTGAGGCAATCTTGATAGATATTATTAAAGAAAAGATAAGGAAAAGTTTGAAAGCGCTTGAATTGCTTGCGCCACCTAAATCCAAGATAAATCTGGAATATCCGAAGCATAAGAATCATGGTGATTATGCTTCAAGTATCGCGCTCAATCTTGCAAAAAAAATCGGACTCGCTCCTATGACTATTGCAAAGAAGCTCGCAAAACATCTATCTGCTGATTCTCTTTTTTCTGAAGTAAATGCTGCAAAACCCGGTTTTATCAATTTCAAAATTGCAAATAAAATTCTCTATTCAACCCTTCAGGATATCTATAAGCTTGGTCAGAAATTCGGAACAAATTACGAGCATGGTGCAGGGAAAAGGATTCTTATTGAATTTGTGAGTGCAAATCCTACGGGTCCCCTCAATGTAGTGAATGCTCGTGCTGCTGCCTTTGGAGATTCCCTTGCAAATATCCTGCTCGCACAAGGCTACTATGTCGAAAGAGAATACTATATAAATGACGCAGGTCATCAAATAGAGTTGATGGTTGAGTCCATTGAGAATGAGCTGAATAGACTTGATGAAATTCAAGTCGAGGAGCTGGAAGAGGGCTACAAAGGTGAATATATCACCGAAATCGCTGCTCGTGTTCTGGAATCCGAAGGAACGACAATTCATCAGCTTTCGAAAAAGGATAAAGTTAATAAAATTCGCGATTTTGCACTGGACATTCTCATCAATGATCAAAAAGATACTCTCTCTTTATTCAGGGTATGTTTTGATAACTGGATATCCGAGAATGAGCTTCGTCAAAAGGGAAGTGTGGAGGATGTGCTTGCTTACCTTTCCGAAACAGGAAAAATCTACGACAAGGATGGCGCAGTTTGGCTATGCAGTAGTGAGTTTGGTGATGTAAAAGACCGTGTCATCATGCGTTCGGACGGTACTGTGACATACCTTGTGCCTGATCTTGCATATCATATCACGAAATATAAACGTGGTTTTGACCGTATCGTTGACATCCTCGGTCCGGATCATCACGGACATATTCCCAAACTAAAAGCGGGTATTGAAATTCTTGGCTATAAGCCGTCAGTTATGCAGTTTATCTTGCTTCAGCATGTTACAATTCTCATGAATGAAGAAAAGGTGAAGATGTCAAAAAGAGAAGGAAAGCTTATCACTCTTAGGCAGCTTATTGAGGAAGTCGGCACAGATGCTGCACGATTCTTCTTCTTGATGAGAAAGCCAAACACGCCTCTTGATTTTGACATAGAACTGGCGAAGAAAAGATCCTCCGAAAATCCGGTCTATTATGTACAGTATGCTCATGCACGTATTGCGAGTATTGAGAAGAAAGCTCGCACAGAAAAGCTCAAGATATCTGATTTCAAACCGGAATATCTGAAACGGCTCAATCACGACGAGGAGCTGGGCATCATCCGAACACTCATGAAATATCCCGAGCTCATTGCGCATATCAGTTCAAGCTATGATGTTAATCTCCTCACTTCGTATTTGATCGATCTTGCTGGAGAATTTCATAAATATTACCAAAAATATAAAATCATAAATATGA